>ENA-UEOI01002247-UEOI01002247.1-human-gut-metagenome-genome-assembly--contig:-NODE-2247-length-14144-cov-16.170186_pt1 | contig 14144 bp, 12 predicted proteins | sample MGYA00242883_ERZ507882 | MGnify/ENA primary metagenome ERZ507882 (study PRJEB26167, sample SAMN06115502) | human gut metagenome | host: Homo sapiens | place: China:Chongqing | collected 2015-07-29... | reverse complement strand
CACCATGGCCCGCACACTGCACCGGCGCAGCGGCAGACGCTGGGGCCGCCCGTCCGGGAAGGTGAGCGCGGGCCGCGCCATCACCACGCCGGGGTGCTGTGCCATCCAGTCCGCAAGGTCGCTCAGCGTATCCGCAGTGAGCTGGATATCCGGGTTCAGGATAAAGTGCACCCGGCTTTGCAGCAGGCTGAGCACCGTGTTGTGGCCGGTGCCAAAGCCGCCGTTCTCTGTGCGGCAGAGCACCTCTACCTTCTGGTCCTCGCGGATGTGCAGGGTGCCGTCCTTCGCGGCCTTTGCAAGGCATTGGCCGCTGCCGTCCGGGCTGGCATTGTCCACCAGATACAGCGTCAGCGGGTGGCGGCGGGTGCAGTCCAGCACGGTCTGTGCCGCCCTGAGCGCTTCATCCGCGCCGTTATAAACTACAATACAAGCAGAAAGTTCCATGTCGTTCACTCCAGCGGTTTGATGTCAAAGCTGAAGTCCTCTTTCATCAGGTCAAAGTTCGGGTTCATGCAGGGGTCGCCTGCGGCCAGCTGCTTTGCCCACCGCTTCTGGAAGCGCTCCACCTCCGAGATGAAGCGTTTGCGCTTGACCGGGTTCTCGTCCAGACCACGGCTCTTGCTCTCGTAGTGGTACAGCTGTGCAAAGGGGGTGAACACGTTGGTATAGCCCGCTTCACGCACGCGCACGCAGAAGTCCACGTCGTTGAAGGCCACAGCAAAGCTCTCGTCCAGACCGTTCACCTGCTCATAGACGCTCCTGCGCACCATCAGGCAGGCGGCAGTGACCGCATACACATCCTGTGCATAGACCAGACGTCCCATATAGCCGGGGTGGCCCACCGGGAAGTTCTTGTGCATGTGGGCCGCAAGGGTCAAAAAGCCGAAGCCGATGCCCGCGTGCTGGATGGTGTTGTCCGGATAAAGCAGCTTTGCGCCCACGCAGCCCACCCGCTTCTGCTGGGCGTACATGACCATCTCTTCCAGCCAGGCAGCGGTGATGACCTCGGTGTCGTTGTTGAGCAGAAGCAGATACTCACCGGTGGCGAACTTCTCGCCGAAGTTGTTCAGGGCGCTGTAGTTGAAGCCCTTGCCCTCCCAGGTGACGACCTTGAGATTATCGGGGTGCTCTTTCTGCATCCGCTTATAGGTGCGGAAGGTTTCAGGGGCCTTGCTGTTGTTCTCGATGAGGATGATCTCAAAATCCGGGTAGGTGGTGCGGGCGTAGATGGACTCCACGCAGGTCTCCAAGTCGCGGATGTGGTCGCAGGTGGGGATGAGGATGCTCACCCGGCCCGGATGGTCGATCGTATAATCGGTCTTGTAGTAGCCCGGCGTACCCGGGATGAGGGACACATCGTCCACGGCCACGCCGCAGCGGGCGTAATGAGCCTTGAGGGCGGCAATGCCCGCGTCGATGCAGTAGGTCTTGGCGGAGATGTCGCTGGCCGTGCTGCCGGGGCTGGAACGCCAGTAATAGAGGGCGTGGGGGATGTGGACGATCTTCCGGGCCGTCTCGGTCAGGCGGAGGAAGAGCTCGTAATCCTGACTGCCGTTGTACTCCATCCGCTCCGGGCCGCCTGCGGCATCCATCAGCCGGCGGCTGAACAGGGTCAGGTGGCAGATATAGTTGTTGGAGCGGAGGTTGTCCAGCATGAAATCCGGCTTGAAGTGGTAGAGCACCACATTCTCCACCTTTCCCTCAAAGGTCGCCTCATCGGTATAGACGAAGTCGGCTCCCTGCTCGGCGATGGCCTTGGCCGCGTACCAGAGGGCGCAGGGATGGAGGATGTCGTCGTGGTCCAGCAGGGCGATGAAGTCGCCGGTGGCCATCTCGATGCCCTTGTTGGTGTTGCCGGGGATGAGCTCATTCTTCTCCAGCTTCCTGTAGCGGATACGAGGGTCCACAGCGGCGCGCTGCTGCACCATCTCGCCCACACCCGGGGCAGTGCCGGCATCCACACAGCAGAGCTCCCAGTTGCGGTAGGTCTGGTTCACGACGGAATCCAGCAGCTCTTCGAGGAAGTCCAGCGGGGTGTTGTAGAGCGGCACCACGATGCTGATCTTGGGGCCTGCAGGCTGGTCGCCTACCTGCCGCACCAGCAGTTCCACCGGTGCGAACCGGTCGGCGCGCATGACTTTGCCCGGGAAGAGGGCGGCGTACTCGCGGCGGGCGCGGGCCATTTCCCGCACACCCTCGATGCCGCCGCTGCGCAGCTCCCGCAGGAGCACGAAGAAGGGCAGAGTGTGCCAGAGCTGGCGGCTCTTGCTGACGACATAGCGCATGGGCCAGGTCATCTTCCAGAACTTCGAGCCGGTCACCTCGCCCAGTGTCTTTTCCAGCTGCTGCTCGTGGCTGCGGCTGAGCGAAAGGTCGCTGCGCAGCCGGGCGATGAGCTCAGCTTCCTCGCCGCAGGTGCGCTCAGCGCGCACCATCCGGTCACGCAGGATGTCCATTTCCATCTCGTAGCCCCGCACCATCTTCAGCTGGGTGGGCTGGCTGGTGCAGAACAGCGCCGACGGCTGAGCGCGGCCCTTGCTGCGCCAGCCAAAATCGCGGAAGTATCCCCGCTGAGCCAGCTGCTCGGCCCAGCCCGCCATAACGGTGCTCTCATCGCTCACCAGCAGCACCCGGGCGGGCAGCGTCTCGGGCAGCGTTTCCCACGCGGGGTCTGTCACCACCAGAAGCTCTGCCTCAGAGCTCTCTGTCCACTCTTCTGCCTCCACACCTGCACGGTGCAGGGCTTTCGTCAGCAGGGGCATCTGCTCTCCCAGCAGGGCCGCCGAGGCGGGGTTTGCCTCCTCCGCGATGCGCTGCGCCAGTGCGCGGCAGCGCTCCCGCTCCCGCTTTTCTTTCTTTTCCTTCTCCAACTGCATTCCGTTCTCTCCACCTGTTGTTCTTTATCGTATCGCTCCCGCTCTGGAGCGTGAAACGCGAAATAGTCTGTCTCTTGTGTACAAGCGTGTACAGTATACCAAATCACGTCTCATTTGAGAAGTATTTTGCGCAATTCCTTTTGATTTTTTACATGCCCAGCAGGCGGCGCAGCCAGCCGAACAGACCGCCGCCGGAGCTCGTGCCGCTGCCCACCGTCCGGATGGAAACGCCGGAGTAGTAGTGCTTCAGGATGTCGCGGTAGCCCATCCCCTCCTCGGCGGCATAGCCCACGGCGCCGCACTGGCTCATGCCCACGCCGTGGCCGAAGCCGTAGTAGTACATACAGGGTACACCCGCTGCATCCGTGCTGAAATCGAAGCAGTAGCGGGAGGACACGAACTGGCCGATATAGCGGTAGCTGCGGCCATTGGACACCAGCGTATTGTACTGGACGAAGCCGCCGAGGTCTTTGTGGGTGGTGTCGGCGCTCTGGTAGGGCTCGCCGGTGCGGCTGTCGTTGTACTCGACATAGTCATAATCCTTGCCGATGATGCGGCGCATCTTCTCGTGGTACTGGCGCTCATAGGGGCTTTCCACGCTCTTGAGATACGGCACATCCGAGCCCCAGGCGTCGAGGCTGGAACAGGTGCCGTAGACGCCAGTTTGGGTGTTGTAGCCCGCGCTGGCCGACCAGACGGCGTCGATGACGCTGCCGTTGTAGGTCAGCACCTCATCCTTCACCGACTCCACCGCCTTGCGGATAGCCGACCGGGCCGAGGACGGGATGTCCTCCACGGGGGTGTAGATGAGAGCGTTGGCCGAGGAACCGTACTGCTTATGGTACTCGAGGTAGGAGTGGATGGCCACTGCCTGGGCCTTCCACGCCTCCTGCGCGGCGCTGGCGCTGACATAGCTGCCGATGGAGCCAAGCTCGGTGTAGGTGATGCCCACCAGGCAGTCCACGAGGTCCAGCGACACGTTCCGGCGCAGGCCCTTGCCCTTGATATTCAGATAGGGCAGTGTGATCTTATCTTTGGAGCCGAAGAGCCAGCTCAGACAATTTTCCTCTTCCTCAGGGATAAGGGTGGTGTTTGCACCGCCAATGGTGGTGGCACCGGGTGCGGCATCCTCGGCGAAGGCCGCCGGGACAGCCACGCACAGCATCACAGCTGCCAGCACCAGCGCCGTCAGACGGCGCGCGAAACTCAGACTCTGCTTCACGGTCATTTCCTCCTGTGGTTTCTGGATCTTTCCATAGTTGTTATCAGTGTAACACACTGCGCCCCCGACGGCAAGGACGGAAGTTGTGCAAAAATGTGAAAAGACGCCTTTGCAAGCCGCCGGAATTATGATACAGTATAATATGAGATGATATGCCCCCTTTGGCGGGCATGACAGGGAGGGCCGGAATGGACAGCAGAGAGTTATATCCCAGCGACGAGCAGCGGCGCCGCATCATGGACTTTATCATGGCGGCGGGCGAGACGCTGCTGGAAAACGGAGCAGAGGTCTTCCGGGTGGAGCAGACGATGGAGATCATGGCCCGCAGCTTCCATCTGCGGGAGTTCCACGTCTATGTGCTGACCAACGGCATCTTTGCCAGCGCTGGCACGGCAGAGATCGCCGAAGTGCGGAACGTGCCGGTGCGGACGACCCACTTAGGCCGGGTGGCCGCGGTGAATGCCCTTTCCCGCGAGATAGCAGCCGGGGGCGTCACACTGGACGAGGCTGAGTGCCGCCTGGCCGAGGCCCGGCGCATCCCCTTCCCAAAAGGGAAGACCCAGCTCCTCGCCGGGATGAGCGGCACAGCCTGTTTTGCGCTCATCTTCGGCGGCACGGTTCGCTCGGCGCTGGCGGCAGCGGCGGCGGGTTTCATCGTCAGCGGTTATCTGCTGCTGTGCGAAAAGAAGAATCTCTCCAACGGCTTCCGCAAGATCTCGGCGGCAGCGCTCATTACATTGGTCTGCATTCTGGGGTGCCATCTGCTGGACACTGAGGCCAGCCACGCCATCATCGGCGCCCTGATGATATTGACCCCCGGCATCGCCTTCACCATGGGCATCCGGGACTTCGTGCAGGGCGACTACCTCTCCGGCACCATCCGGATGATAGACGCCCTGCTCATCGCGGCCAGCATCGCCATCGGCACCGGCCTCGTGCTGAGCCTTACTTCTCTGCTGACGGGGGTGACGGTGGCATGATGACCTTGACAAGCACACAGATCGGCCAGCTGGTGGCACAGTTCTTTCTGGCCGGGGCGGGGACGCTGAGCTTCGCCGTCCTCTTCGCCTGCCCCCGGCGCACCCTCCCCTGCTGTGCGCTGGTGGGCGCGGTGGGCTGGTTCGTCTACGAGCTGGCGGTTTTGTACGGAGCCGACGCGGCGGCAGCCTCCCTCATCGCAGTCATCCCGCTGACGCTGGTGTCCCGGCTCTTCGCCATCCTGCTCAAAACGCCGGTAACGGTCTTTCTGCTGACCGGCATCTTCCCGCTGGTCCCCGGCGCGGGCATCTACTACACCGCCTACTATTTCATCCAGGGCGAGAATGCCCTTTCTCTGGCCAACGGCATCTCCACCTTCAAGGTGGCCGTCACGCTGGCTGTGGGCATCGCGCTGGTGCTGGGTCTGCCCATGCCGAAGGGGCATGGGTGGAAGAGCAAATAAGCTATAGCAACAAAAATCACCCGCAGCGCTGTTTCCCCATGATATGGAAACGTACTGCGGGTGTTTCTTTGTTCAAAAATGCGCTTTATCGCGCAGTTTCAATTATGCGACGACCATCTTAATTTTCGCAACGGGCGTTTTTGCCGTCCAGTCAACGTCAAACTCCGTCAGCTTCTCGTTCTCCAGCTTAAAGCCTTTATTTGTACGAATATCTGTCAGAGTCTTCTCGATCTGCTCCTTCTTGACCTTTCCGTCCTTTACGACACTGACGGTTTCTGTATACGAGCCGTCGTCAACCTGCTTCTCACCGAGAGTAAGGCTTTTATACCAGTACTGGACTTCAACATCTGCCATCACAGGGTTTTTGCTGCTATCGCAGCCAGAGAGAACACCCGCTGCTGCCACAGCCAGAGTCATCACACCAGCGCTCTTCAGGAAATTACGACGAGTCATATTAGTCATTTTCTTGCACCTCATAAACTGTTTTGTTTCTTCTTGTTTTCCTTTGCGCGTCTCCGCAAAAGGCGGTTAGTTTGCCATAACTAATGATAGGTCATCTCCTGCTTTTTGTCAATATTTTCCCAGCATGTTAGTGCTCATTAACATCATATCGTCATTTTTATCTCCGGTTTATGGATTTTTCTCTCATTTCTTCATCTCGCAGACGTGTCTTGTCCGTGTTTGCCGCCGCTTCCAAATTCCTTGCACTGCGCCTGCTCCTATGCTATAATCAGGCTGTACTTATATAGTAAAGGAGTGTCTGCCGATGTCTATTATGGAAACGCTCAACACCCGCCGCACCTACCGCCGCTTCGCCCAGAAACCGGTGCCGCAGGATGTGGTGGACGATATGGTGGAGGCCCTGCGCCTGTCGTCCTGCGGCGCGAACCGTCAGGCCGTGAAGCTGGTGGTGGTGCAGAGCCCCGAGATGGTGAAAAAGGTCCATCCGCTGGTCAAGTGGGCCGCCTATCTGCCGCCGGAGCAGGGTACTCCCAAAGCCGACGAGCAGCCTGTGATGTATCTGGCCGTCGTGCAGGACAGCTCCATCCCCGGCGACCTGAACACCGACACCGGCATCGCGCTGGCGAACATCACCCTCGCCGCATGGGCCAAGGGCGTAGGCAGCTGCATCATGGGCGCCATCAACAAACCCGCCCTGAGCGAGCTGCTGGGCATCGCCGCGCCGGACAAGCTGACGTTCATGGTAGCTCTTGGCTACCCCACTCACGCCGCCAGGGTCGTACCGATGACGGAGAAAACCGGCATCAAGTATTACCTCGATGAGAACGGTGACTACTGCGTGCCGAAGCGGAGCGTGGAAGAGCTGGCGCGGACGGTTTAACCTCTCCGTCAGCGCTGGCGCAAAATGCCGGGCCTCGCTGCAGCTTCTGGATGAGCGGATTTTGTCAAGCTGCCGTGAATCCAGGCAGCAGGGCACTACAGCTCCCGATAAATCAAGCCTTGCTCGTCCAACATGGTCCTGACCGGCCTGCCAAGGGCTCCCCTGATAGGGGAGCTGTCTGCGAAGCAGACTGAGAGGTTCTGCATATATACATCACTCTCAAGCTTTATTCTGCATAATTGTTTGCAATTCGGTTTCAATTTGATGGAATTTTTGCACAACACTTGACTTTTCAAATTGTACAACCTATACTAAACACGCTCTCTGATTTTTCGATGAATCGCATCGCAGCAGAGAGATGCAAACGATATGCACATAAAGAGGAGTGTTTGAATATGAAAAAGATCTCTCGCCGCAGCTTCCTGGCTGCCGCCGCTGTTTCCGCTGCTGCTCTGGCCCTGACCGCCTGCGGCGGCTCTGCCTCCACCGCTTCTTCCGCTGCTGCAAGCTCTGTTGCTGCTTCTTCTGAGGCTGCTTCCACCAGCGCTGCCGCTGCTGAGCTGACCACCGTTGAGGCTGGCAAGCTGACTATGGCTACCAACGCCACCTTCCCTCCCTACGAGATGACCACCGACGCCGGCACCATTGAGGGCATCGATGTGGACACCGCACAGGCCATTGCCGAGAAGCTGGGCCTGGAGCTGCAGATCGACGACATGGATTTTGACGCCGCTCTGCTCAGCGTGCAGCAGGGCAAGGCCGACATCGCCATGGCAGGCATCACTGTCACCGACGAGCGGATGGCTGTGATGTCCTTCTCCGACAGCTACGCCACCGGCATCCAGTCCGTCATCGTGCCCGAGGGCTCCGACATTACCTCTGTGGACGATCTGGCCGGCAAGAAGATCGGCACCCAGCGCGGCACCACCGGCTACCTGTACTGCTCCGACGACTTTGGCGAGGACGCTGTGGTGGCCTACGACAACGGCCTGACCGCTGTACAGGCCCTGAACAACGGCCAGGTGGACGCTGTGGTCATCGACAACGAGCCCGCCAAGGCCTATGTGGAGTCCAACCCCGGCCTGAAGATCCTGGACACCAGCTACGCCGAGGAGGACTACGCCATTGGCATGAACAAGAGCAACACCGCTCTGCTGGAGGCTGTGAACGCCGCTCTGGAGGAGCTGAAGGCCGACGGCACCCTGCAGGCCATCGTGGACAAGTACATCAAGGCTGAGTAAACAGACCCCTCAAGGGGAGGCGGCCCACCGGGCACCTCCCCTTTTTTAAGGGATATAGGTTACAAAATTCTGACAAGATCACAACAGACGAAAAGAAAGTGAGGATGCGAATGGCCGCACAATACGAACTGTTGAGCCAGCTGCTGAAAAGCGGCGGCCGGCTGGACATGGGGCAGGAGCTGTTCTACAAATTTTATCAGGCTTTTGTCCTGAAGGACCGCTGGCTCCAGTACATCGGGGGCGTAGGCACCACCCTGCTGGTCACTGCCATTGCTCTGGCCATGGGCGTCCTGCTGGGCAGCGTGGTGGCTCTGGTGCGTGTGGCCCACGACCAGCAGCGCCCCGGCCGCCGCAACCCGGTGCTGGGGGTCTTTAACGCCGTGTGCCAGGTGTACACCACCGTGATCCGGGGCACCCCCATGATGGTGCAGCTGCTGATCATGAGCATGGTCATCTTCAACAACAGCCGCAACTTTACCATGGTAGGCGCTCTGGCGCTGGGCATCAACTCCGGCGCTTACGTCTCCGAGATCATCCGCGGCGGCCTGATGGCTGTGGACCCGGGCCAGATGGAGGCCGGCCGCAGCCTGGGCCTGAACTACATCACCACCATGGTGGTCATCATCATCCCCCAGGCCATCCGGGCGGTGCTGCCTGCCCTGGGCAACGAGTTCATCATGCTGCTGAAGGATACCTCCCTTATCACCGTCATCGGCGGCAAGGAGCTGCTGTATGCGGCCCAGGGCATCATGAACCGCACCTACGAGGCCATGTTCCCCCTGTTTGGCGTGGCACTGATCTATCTGGTGCTGGTGATGATCTTTACCTGGCTGCTTGCAAAATTTGAGAGGAGGCTGGCACAAAGTGACCGATAAGATCCTGGAAGTCCGGGGCCTGACCAAGACCTACGGCGGCGAAAAGCGCAAGGGCGCAAAGCAGGCTGCCCCCACTCTGGACGTGCTGCGGGGCATCGACATCGACATCTACCGCGGCGACGTGGTCTGCCTCATCGGCCCCTCGGGCTGCGGCAAATCCACCTTCCTGCGCTGCCTGAACCGGCTGGAGATCCCCACCGGCGGCAGCATCAAATTTGAGGGCGTGGAGGTGGACGACGACCACATCGACTCTGTCCGCCAGAAGATGGGCATGGTGTTCCAGCACTTCAACCTCTTCCCCCACCTGACCGTCAAGAAAAACCTTGAGCTGGCCCCCAGCCTGCTCAAGCTCAAGGACAAAGAGGCCATCTCCAAGCGCGCCGACGAGCTTCTGGCCCGCGTAGGTCTGGCCGACAAGGCCAACGTCTACCCCAAGAGCCTTTCGGGCGGCCAGCAGCAGCGCATCGCCATCGCCCGGGCACTGGCAATGGACCCGGATGTCATCCTCTTCGATGAGCCTACCAGCGCCCTCGACCCCGAGATGGTGGGCGAAGTGCTTGAGCTGATGAAGGAGCTGGCTCACACCGGCATCACCATGCTGGTGGTCACCCATGAGATGGGCTTTGCCCGCGAAGTCTCCAACCGCGTCATCTTCATTGACGAGGGAAGGATCCAGGAGGATGAGCCGCCGCAGGAGCTGTTCACCAACCCCAAGCACCCGCGTCTGAAGGCATTCCTCTCCAAGATGCTGTAAGATATAAAGAAACAACACAAAACCCGGAACTCTTTTCAAGCCGTCCTGGCTCTGAAGGAGTTCCGGGTTTTGTTCATTGTTTTTTTCAGAGAGCTGTTTTGCAGCAGTCTTTCTTCTTATGCTCAGTTGTTGGCTTCCACCTTGCTCAGGAGGATGCGGTCATTGTCGAGGACCTTACCGGCGTTCTCGCGGAACTTCTCGAGCAGGTCGTCCACGGTCATCTTGCTGCGGGCCTCACCCTTGACGTCGAAGACGATGCGGCCCGCGTCCATCATGAGGGTGCGGTTGCCCAGCTCCAATGCCTGATGCATATTGTGGGTGACCATCAGGCAGGTGATCTTCTTTTCGGCCACGATGCTCTTGGTGAGGTCCAGCACCTTTTCGGCGGTGGCAGGGTCGAGAGCGGCGGTGTGCTCGTCCAGAAGCAGGAGCTTCGGGGTGACGAGGGTGGCCATCAGCAGGGTCAGTGCCTGACGCTGACCGCCCGACAGCAGGCCCACCGGCTGCTTCATCCGGTCTTCGAGGCCCATATCCAGCAGGGCCAGCTTCTCACGGAAGATCTCCTTATCCTTGCGGGAGATGCGGGAGAAGATGGCGTTGGGAGCGGTCCCGGCGCGAAGGTAGGCCAGCGCCAGATTCTCCTCGATGGTCATGTTGGGGGCCGTACCCTTGAGCGGGTCCTGGAACAGGTGGCCGATGACCCGGCTGCGCTGATATTCCGGCGCGAAGGTGATGTCCTCGCCGCCCAGCGTGATGCTGCCCTCGTCGGCGATGAAGCCGCCGGTGATGGCGTTGAAGAGGGTGGATTTGCCCGCGCCGTTGGAGCCGACGATGGTGGCGAAGTCTCCCGCTTCCATGGTCAGGCTGACGCCGTTCAGGGCCACTTTTTCGTTGACGGTGCCGGGATTGAAGGTCTTATGCAGGTCACGAAGTTCGAGCATTTTCATTTTACACACGCTCCTTCCGTGCCTGACGGGCCGCACTGCGGCGCTTCTCAAAGGCGATCTTCTCCTGGATAGCAGGCATCGAGATGGCCACCGCCACGATGATGGCGCTGACCAGTTTCATGGCAGCAGCCGGGACGTTGAAGCGGAGGGCCACCGCCACGATAAAACGGTAGAGGCAGCTGCCGAACACGACGCCCAGCACACGGCGCACCATCGTCCGCTTGCCCACCAGCGTTTCGCCGATGATGAGGGAAGCCAGCGCGATGGTCACCATGCCGGTGCCTACGTTGATGTCGCAGCTCTTCTGGTACTGAGCCAGCAGGCCGCCGGAAAGGGCCGTCAGTGCGCCCGAGATGCAGAGGCCCACCGTGATGGTGAAGGCGGGGTTAATGCTGGAAGCACGCACCATGGCAGCGTTATCGCCGGTGGCACGAATCGAAAGGCCGAGGCGGGTTCCGAGGAAGCCCACCATGGCGGCACCGGCCAGCGCGATGACAGCCGCTGCCAGCACCAGCTTATACCCGCCGCCCGTAAAGCGCAGGGCGCTCTTGGCGATGGAGAAGACGGTATCGGTCTTGACCAGCGACATGGTGGACGAGAAGCCCATCACTGCGAGATTGATGGTGTAGAGGCCGGTGTTGACGATGATGCCGGCCATGATGCTCTCGACGCCGAGGCGGGTCTGCAAAAAAGCTGTGATGAAACCGGAGCACACACCGGCCGCCATCGCCGCCATCAGGGCGAGGAAGGGGTGGCCGGTCAGCGCCACCTGACAGGCGACAGCGCAGCCAAGGGTGAAGCAGCCGTCGGTGGACAGGTCCGCGATATTCAGGATGGAATAGCTCAGAAACAGAGCCAGCGCAACGAGGGCGTAGATGCAGCCCAGCTCGAGCGCGGTCTGGATGACGTTGAGCGAAAAGATACTCGCCAGCATGGTGTGCTCCTTAAATAAATATTAGTTGAAGTTTTCCGACGTGGTCACTTCCACGACCTCGGTGCAGTAGGGTGCAAAGACCTTCTTCACGGTGTCGAGGTCGAGGCCCAGAGCCTCGCAGGTCTCGGTGTTGATGGTGGCAATGCCGTTGTCGAAGGTCTGGAACGGCAGGTCTGCAGGGGTCTTGCCGTCGCAGAGCAGTTCCACCACCATATCGGCGGTAGCCTCGCCCAGCTGGACGTAATCGACGCCGTAGCCCACGAAGGCACCGTTCAGGGCGAAGCTGTCAGCGCCGGTGTAGTGCTGGACGCCTGCCTCGGTGAAGGTCTCGTAGATGGAAAGCTCGGCGGTCATGACGGTGTTATCGGTGGGGGTGAAGACAGCCTTGACACCGGCAACGATGAGGGCCTCAGCGGCCATCTGGACTTCGGCGGTGGTGGTGCCGTTCTTCTCGATGTACTTGATGCCCTTGCTGTCGCAGAAAGCCTTGGCGTCTGCAATGGCCTGTGTAGAAGCATCCTGGCTCAGATCATACAACAGACCGATGGTGTCGATGTCGGGGTTGACGGCCAGGATGAGGTTCATGATGGCGTCGGTGTTCAGGGCGTCGGAAGTGCCGGTGATGTTCGGCTCGGTGTCAAAGCCTGCGGCAGCCGGGTCGGTGACGGCGGAGTAGACGACGGGGATGTCGGTGTCCTCCACAGCGGCCAGCATGGTAGCGGCGGTGGGGGTAGCCACAGCCACGATGACGTCTACGCCGTCGGCCACGAGGTCGGCGCCGATCTGGTTCAGGTTGGTCTGGTCGGCCTGCGCATTGGCGTAGTAGTCGGCGTAGTCGAAGGTGACGCCCTTCTCCTTGCCCACCTCGTCCAGACGCTCTTCCACCGACGCAACGATCTGGTTCAGAGAAGCATGGTCAACATAGTTGACAATGCCCACCTTGAAGGTCTGGCCTGCCTCGCTGGCGGCGGCAGAAGATGCTGCTGCACTGGAAGCGGTGCCGGATGCAGTGCTCGAAGCGGACGAACCGCAGCCGGTCAGACCCAGAGCGGAAACGGTGGCGGCGGCCATAGCGGCTTTCAGAAAGCTGCGGCGGGAGATCATGTTCATGGTTTTCATAGCGGTTGCTCCTTCCCTGGAGCGGGCGGCATGTAAAATAAAAACCCGCTCCACTTGCGGGACGGGCTTTTGTTCTCATATAACAAAACGACCCTGTCCCTGTGTGTTCATCCACAAGGACAGAGTCGAAAAATTCGAATCTGCGGTGCCACCTTGCTTGCCTTGCTCGCTTTCCTCTTGAAAGCCGCAAAGCCCCTCACGGAGAGCCAACACTCCCCTGCCCTGTAACGGAGGCTTCCGTCCCAAGCTACTGGAGGCTCTGCCTCGTTTGCCCGGCCCTCGGCGGCCCACGAATCTCTGCCCCGCTCTCGCCCGTTTTCACTGTCCGGGCTCACTGAAGATGCGCTTTGCAGGTTCTCTTCCGCCTCATCGGTTTGATTGCATTATACACTTTATCCGTGTAAAGTCAAGAGGGAATTTCAAAATTTTCCGTCAGATTTTTTCACGTTTCATCACTCGAGGTTGAGTTTGTTTCGCATCAGCCAGACCGTCAGCCCGAACCAGAAGACGCCGAACGCCGCCGCGATGCCCAGCGTGACCATCGCGCTCCCCATGTAGCCCAGAGCCGAGACGGTAGTCTCGATGCTGCCCACATCGCCTACGATGCTATAGATGGCCGTCTCGTAGACGCCGGTGCCGATCTGGAGCAGCTTTTCGAGCCAGCCCTGCACATACTGCATGACAAAGAAGCTCAGGATGCCCGCCAGCGCGGGGTGGTTCTTGAACTGATGTCCCACCATGCAGGCAGCATAGATGCAGGCGATGGCGCTGACCATCCGCACGAAGCCGACGACGCCGCTGAAAGCCAGCGCCTCCCAGAACTCCATGTTACAGCGGGCGAATGCCTCCCGGATGCCCGACCACATCAGCGGCAACTGCTCAAGCAGGTCCATATCCGCCATCATCATAACAGCCAGAATGCCGAAGGAAAGACAGGCTGCGAGGATGCTGCACAGGCTCCACACGGTGCTGGAGATGAGCTTCGAGGTCACAAGCTGTGTTTCCGTCACCGGCAGGGTGTGCATCAGATAGCCCTCCCGGCCCAGCAGGTTGCGGTAGAACCGCTGCACGATGGTCATGATGGTGACGACCACGGTGCCGATGATGACGGCGGTGTAGACAAGGCTCATCAGGCCCACGAGAGCCGAATAGGCGTCACTATTGGTGCTGTTCCATCTCCAGACTGAGCCGCCAAAGAGCACCGACGCCGCCAGCAGGGCCAGATACATTCCGCCGTAGGTGCGGGCGGTAGCCTTGAACTCATATTTCAGTAACTTTTTCAGCATTTGAATACCTCCCGGAAATATGCATCCACACTCATGCCCTCGGTCTCGCGGAGCTCATCCACCGAGCGGTGGGCGAAAATTCTGCCGTTCTTCAGGAACACGGCCTC
>ENA-UEOI01002241-UEOI01002241.1-human-gut-metagenome-genome-assembly--contig:-NODE-2241-length-14167-cov-4.185522_pt1 | contig 14167 bp, 10 predicted proteins | sample MGYA00242883_ERZ507882 | MGnify/ENA primary metagenome ERZ507882 (study PRJEB26167, sample SAMN06115502) | human gut metagenome | host: Homo sapiens | place: China:Chongqing | collected 2015-07-29... | reverse complement strand
GATCGCGCGCACCTCGGCTCCGACGCCGGCACGCTCGGCCAGGTCGTCGATCACCTCGGTCTCGATCAGCGTCGAGTCCATATCGAAACAGATAAGCCGGCGCGAACGGCGGAACATGTCGTCCTTCTGGAACGAAATGTCCCTGCCCAGCTCGGTGGACAGTTGCAGAAAACGCGACTGCATACCCTCCTTGTCGTGAGGATTCCCCCGCACCGATAACTCGATGCACGACTTGGGGGCCCGCGCGTTCTCGTCGAGCGAAACGCGTCCCGTCAGGCGAAGAATCGAGTCGATATTGAGTCCCTGCTCGGCCACGACGCGCGTCACGGCGGCGATCTGCTGGGCCGTCAGCTTACGACCAAGCATGGTAATGATATAACGGTTCTTGCCCTGCATGCCGACCCACTGTTCGTACTGCTCGACGGTGATCGGCTGAAAGCGTATCTGAATGCCGAGCTCGTAAGCCTTGAACAGCAGATCCTTCATGATATCGCCCGAGCGGATCGAGTCGGTCTTGAACAGAATGCCCATCGAGAGGGTCTGGTGGATATTGGCCTGACCGATATCCAGAATCGCCGCGTCGTAGCGCGCGAGGATGTCGGTCAGCGAGGAGGTGAGGCCGGGCTTGTCCTCGCCGTGAATATTGATCTGAATAACTTCGATGTCGTCGTTTTCCATGCCTTTCGGTTCTGCGCCTGCGAGCGTCTCTCGCAAGCCGCCCGCCGTTTCGGTTACAATGCTTGCAAAGTTATCAAACTTTTCGGCAATTGCCGACGCTCCGCTTAAGAAAAACGCCGTCCTCGCACGGCAGCCGGTCCTCCATGCCGGCCAAACGCCTGCCGAGCGGTTTCCCGACAACGCAATCCCCGCGACGAGCGAGACACCGGCCGTCGCCTACTCCTGCGACGGATCGTCCTTGCCGCGACGTGCCAGCAGACGGTACTCGACCGGAGTCATCGACGTACGCCGTTTGAAAAAGATCGAGAAGTACTCCGGATTGTCGTACTTGAGGCTGAACGAAATCTCTTTGATCGGACGCGACGTGGTCGTCAGCAGCCTCTTGGCCTCGTTGAGCTTCAGTTCCTGCATGTATTGGGCGGGAGACGTCCCGGTAAACTCCTTGAACGCTTTCCGGAATCCCGAGTAGCCCGTATGCAACCTGTCGGCCACGTCCTTGGCCGACAGGTTGTCGTATATGCCCTCGCGCATGATGACTTTCGCCTTGTTGATCCGGCCGATCACATTCTCGTCGACGAATTCGCGGGTGCGGTGACGGTAGTACATCAGCCCGAGCATGTGCATCACGATACCCGACAACGCCTGCTGAAAGCCGGAGCGCTCCTCGTCAGCGATCTCGACGGCTTTGATATAGAGGTCGACGATACGCTCGTTGAGCCCGATGCTGAACACCGGCGCCTGATTCAGGAAAAAGCCTTCGGCGACGATGCGGTCGATCGTGGCGCCCTTGAAACCGATCCAATACTCCTTCCACCCGCAGTTGGCGAACGGCTTGTAGGTATGCCACACGCCGGGAAACAGGAAAAACATCTTGCCTTCGGTGATCAGCTGCGACTCGCGGTCCTCGCCGTAGGTGAAAATGCCCTCGCCGTCGGTAATGTACAGCAACTGATACTCGCTCAGCACGCGACCTTCGTCGACGTCGAAGCGGTAGCCCTGCGGATGCCCCTCGGGCGGATAGCTCTGCTCGGCCGAAATGGTCTGACATCCGACGCCGGTCACGGTCAGTCCCCAAAGCTCGTCCTCCTCGGTCGAGATCAGGTATCGGACTTCGTTATGCAGATCGGCAGCGCTCATCGGACAAAACGTTTCGAACGGAAACTAAGGCAAAGATAGCAAAAAGAAAAATGTTCCGGAACACTCTCTGCGAAGCCGAACCGGGCGAACCCGGCGAACGATCCGCCTTCGGCGCGATCCGCACGGGAATCGAACTCTGCAAACGTCAGCCGCGGCAGTCAAGCGGATCAATCGGCCAGCCGGACCTCGCGCCGGACGCAATGCCGGATGCCGTACTTATCGTACCAGCCGCGGGGATGGACCGGATCGTCGTGCAGAGAGCGGAAGTCGAAATGCTCGAGTTTCTGTCCGCCGTACTCGGCGGTCTTCGGTATCCCGGCCGTACAGGCCATGACAGGGATCGTATCGCCGACCGCATAATCGCGCGGACGGCTCTGCGAACCGCAACCTACGAGCGCCGACGGCTCGAGCAGCATATAAGAAACGGCTCCGGCCCCATGCGAGAACCCGCTGCGAACGGAGCAGAACGGAAGCCGGACACCGATCTGCACGCTGTCGGGACCGACAGCCCTCGACAGCAACAACGTGTCCGAATCGGAAAGTCGCACCGTACCGAGCAACGACAGCTGATCGCACGAGACGAACTTCCCGCCGCGGCAGGAGCTCTCGGCCATGCCGCGGCTTTTCCCACCGATATTGCCGCTCAGCAGACACGCAAATGCGCACGCCCCGAAATCCGAGCACCTCGTTCCACGGGCCGTCGGCCCGTTCGCAGACAATCCTCAACGGTGCCTGACCTCCGGAGACAAAGGACGCCCCGACGTGCCATGCCAAGCAACCGGGCTTTCCCCATCGCAAGACGAGTTTCCAGAAACGTATACCGAAACAAATAAACACGCGAAATATCCCGGCGAAACAAAACGAGGCGGCCGCCGTGCGACGACCGCCCCGGAATGTCTCCGGCGGACCGCAAAGCGCAGACTATCCGATCCGGGTCAGCCCCTGCCAACTGATATGATGCTCGGTTATGCCGATCTCGTCCATCCAGCGGCGGGTGTCGAACGTTTTGAGGTTGTGCGTATTGATGCCCGTCCCGTTATCGTTGTTCCAGACCCAGGTCGGCGTGGGCCACAGGCAGGCGCGGAAACGGATCGACTTATAAAACTCCTCGCTGCATCCCTGCTGGCCGTGATGGGCCATCTGCAGGTAATCGCAGTTCAGATCGTCCCGGTACGGTCCGGCGAGCACCTTGTCGCCGCACTCGACACCCGCATCGCCGAGGAAAACGACCGACTTGTCGCGGTCCCAAGCCCGGATGATCGTACTCGAATTGTTGTAGGGATTGGTTCGGAACTCCTCGTTGGTCACGCCCAGCACTTTCAGGTTCAGCCCGTCGATCTTCAGCGCCAATCCCGGCTCGCGCAGATCGACCACCTCGGTCGCGGCCGGGTCGAGCCGGTCGAGCTCGGCATAGAACTCGCGGGCGTACGAATCGTAGGGATGCTCGGCGGAAAGCAGCGAGTCGGAAAACCGGGAGTGATAGATCTTTCTGATCTTCAGATCGCCGGGCTTCTTCAGAATTTCCGTCAGAGCGCCCATGTGGTCGTTGTGAGGATGGGAAACGAACCATGCCTCCACCTCGTTGCCCAGCGCGGCGAGAAACCCTTTCAGGAAAAGCGTCTCGTCCTTCATGCCTCCGTCCATTACGACCAGACGCCCCCCGTCGGTCTGCAGCACGTAGGAATTGCCGATCGTATCGACCTGCGACGGAAGCTGCCACAACGTGAAGCCCGGCTTTCCTTTTCCCGTTCCCCTGCCCTTGCCCGACAAAGCGGCCGGGAAAACGGTCGCGACGGCGCCCCCGAGCAGCGTGACGCGCAAAAAATCTCGTCTTTTCATATCGCTTATCGTTTTAGATTAATAGGTTTCGGATCAACTCGCGGAACGCTCTTCGATATTGGGCCGCTCGAGCCCGTACCCTTTGATGCGGTCCTCGCGGCGGAGCAGCAGCGCGAACACGATCGACAGCACGCCGAAGCCCGCGAAGATCATCATCGGCAGCGTATAGTCGTAGCTCGTGGACTCGATCCCGTCGATCAGCATCGTCCCGCTGACGCAATAACAGTCGAGCACGTAGCCGATCAGCATCGGAACGAACGACAGGCCCCAGTTCTGTATCCAGAAGATCATCGAGTACGAAGTACCCAGCATCCGGTACGGGATGATCTTGGGCACCGAAGGCCACATGGCCGAAGGAACCAGCGAGAACGCAGCGCCGAGCAGGACGATCAGCACGACGGCGATCCAACTGCTCGTAAGCATCGGAATCGAGAAAAGCACATGCACGATCACCAGCAGTGCCGAGCCGATCAGCATGATCGTCGCGCCCCGTCCTTTGCGATCGTAGATGCTGCCGAACAGCGGTGTCAGCAGTACGTTGCCGAACGGCAGCAACGCCGGGATCGAGCCGGCAAACTCGGGCGAAACATGGAATTTCTGGATCATCAGTTCGGTAGCGTACTTCAGGAAAGGGAACACGGCCGAATAGAAGAGTACGCAGAGAATCGTAATATACCAGAACGCCTTGATGCGGGCGATCCGGAAAATATCGGAAAAACGGAACTCCTCCTCGTCGGTCTTCTCGTTGTCGAGCGGACGCTCCGTTTCCGTTTCGCGGTCGTAGCGACGGTCCATCACGCAGAACACCAGGAACGACAGCAGCCCGATGCAGAACATAATCAGGCAGACCAGCAGCGGAGCGCTCGGACTGCCCATCGCCCGGGCGAACGGAAGCGAGCCGAACATCGCGATCGCCGTCCCGATACGCCCCGCAGCGACGTTCAGCCCCAAGGCTAACGCCAGGGCCTTCCCCCGGAACCACTTGACGACGACCTTGTTGGCCGTAATGCCGATCATTTCGATGCCGACGCCGAATATCGCAAAGCCGAGCGTCGCGTACAGCACCTGCGACTTGAGCGAAAACACTTGCCACGAGCCGATGCTCAGCGACGTCACCGCCCCTCCGAAATCGGTCGAAACGGCCCAATACTTGAGCAGCGAACCCGCGATCATCAGCCCGACCGAAAGCACTCCCGTGAAGCGGGGGCCTTTCTTGTCGAGGATCATCCCGCCGAAAATAAGCATCAGCAGGAAAATGTTGAACCAGCCGTAGCCGCTGGTAAAAACGCCGTAGTCGGTACTGTCCCAGCCGAGCTGCTGCTCGAGCATCGTCTTGAGCGGAGCCATCGCGTCGGTCATGACATAGCCCGTCAGCATCGTGAACGATACCAACCCCAGCACCGTCCAGCGGGCGGCGGCCGAGTCGGCGATCTTCTTGCGTAAATATTCTACCATTCGATTCGTTTGAGTTAATAATTCGTCGTCGGACGCACCGCCCGCGCTCGAGCAGAGGCGCACTGGGCCCGGCGTTGCTTCGTTCCTATTGGGTCCGGCCCGGCGGCTGGCCGTAAATCCTCAGCACCTTGTACGCGTCGGCCACGCCCAGCTCGCCGGCCTTGCTCATGTCGAGACATCCCTTGCGGGTATCCTTCAAATATATCTGGATCAGCCCCCGGTTATAGTAGGCCTCGCCGAACGACGGATTCAGCTCGATCGCTCGCGTATAGTCCTCGATCGCCTCGGGCATCCGGCCCGAAAGACAGAGCAAATTGCCCCGGTTGTAGTAGATATAGGCAAAGTCGGGCAGCAGCTTGGCCGCCTTGTTCAGGTCGGCGATCGCTTCGTCGTAATCGTATACGCGATCGGAGCGAGTCTTCAGCCGGCTGCTCGGATCGCTGTCGACGGCGATCCGCTGGTAGCCGTTGTCGATCGACGAAATGAAATCGATCATCTCGCTCTGCGTCGTACTGCGGTTGATATACAGGAACGGGTTCGACGGATTGCGGTCGATCGCTGCCGTATAGTTCGCGATGGAGCTCGTGTACTGACGGATCAGCGACTGCGAGACGCCGCGCAGGAAATAGGCCTGCCACGAGTCGTCGCCGCCGCGCAGCCGGTCGACGAAAGCGGCGTCGATCAAGAACAGCGTGTCGGCGGGCAGATCGCTGTCGCGGTTGACCCAGCGCAGCCCCCGGTCGCCGACGTCGCGGAGGAACTGCTCGGACTGCTCGACGTAATACTGTCCCGGGAGATTGGGACGCGGAAGCGTGTCGGCAGTCATCAGCGAGAACTTGAACATCGGCAGCAGCGCGATGTTGCCGGTCTTGGCGTTCAGGCTCTCGTACCGGTTGCCGGCGAACTCGCTCTCGAACGACAGCAATTGATTGAAGCGACGGCTCGTGTCGGCATAGATCGAGAAGGTGCTGTCGTTGAGTTTCGAGCGATACTCGGCGATCTTGCGCTCGGCCGTCTGCTTATCCGAGCGGGACCCCTCCAGATCGTTGGTCATATAGCGCAGCGACGAGCGCCCCAGATAGGCGTTCGCGAAGTCGGGATAGAGCTCGATCGCGCGCGAGTAGTCGCGGATCGCGGCCTCGTAGTCGCCCAGCTGAGCGTAGAGCGCGGCCCGGTTATAATAAACCAGCACGTTGTTCGGCGAGTAGAACGCTACCCGGTTGTAGTCGTCGAGCGCCCGATTATAGTCGCCGATCTGCGTGCGCAGGATCGCCCGGTTGAAATAGGTCAGCGCATTGGTCGAGTCGAGCGCGATAGCCCGCGAAAAGTCCTCGATCGCCTGCACCGGACGCTTCGTGCTCGAGTAGACCATAGCCCGGTGGAAATAGGAGGGAACATAAGTCGAATCGTAGCCGACCGCCTTGTCGAAATCGGCCAGAGCCAGGTCGTACTTCTTCTGCGCCATGTAGAGCGCACCCCGGCGGTTGTAGCCCGCCGGATCGAAATAATTCGTCCGGATCGCCGTATTGTAGTCCTCCAGAGCGCGGGTCGTGTCTTTCAAATAAAGGTAGCTCGTACCCCGGTTGATATAGGCGTCCGAGACCTTGTTGTCATAACGGATAAACGTATTGAAATCTTCGATCGCCTTCTCGAACTGCTGGCTCAGCAGGTAGGTGACGCCCCGGCTGTAATAGGGCCCCGGCAGATCGGGACGCAGGTCGATCGCTTCCTGAAAATCGCGCAGCGCGTCGTCGTAATTGCCCATGCGCATCCGCGTGATGGCCCGGTACTGGAACGCGGTGGTGAAAACGGGATTCTTCCGGATCGCTTCGCTGAAATCCTGATCGGCGCCGATCAGATCGTCGAGGTTGTACTTCGCAATGCCCCTCAGGAAATAGCCCTCGTAGGCGGTAGAGTCGGCCCTCAGCAGGATGTTGAGCACCTCGATGGCGTCCCGGTACTTGCTTTCGATCAGGAAACTCCTCCCTGCGTAGAAAAAATAAGCCTTGTTGAGCTGAGCCTGCGCGCGATACCCCGGCAGCCAAGCCGCCAGCACGAGCAGGAGCAGGAAGATTTTACGCATGCGCGACACGGTTTAGGGTGCTAAGTTAACACTTTTGGTCCGAAATTCCGCTCGGAATCCGTCAAAAATAACGTTCCGCCGCCCCGCTTAGTATGATTCTCCCCGGAACGGACGGCGCACGGACGAAATTCGGAGCCGACTTGTTTCCTGTTAATAAAAAGTTACGTACCTTTGACTGCAATTTTGCGCTTTAACCTGTTTTTGAACACTCGCATGAAAAAAGTAGATGTTGTTTTAGGCTTGCAATGGGGCGACGAGGGAAAAGGGAAAGTCGTGGACGTGCTCACTCCCGCCTACCGGGTGATCGCCCGGTTCCAAGGCGGCCCGAACGCAGGGCACTCCCTCCACTTCGAGGGCAAGAAGTACGTGCTGCACACGATTCCCTCGGGCATTTTCCGGGACGGCTCGGTCAACGTCATCGGCAACGGCGTGGTGATCGACCCGGTCATCCTCTCCGAAGAGATCGCCGGCCTGGAAGCCGACGGAGTCGACGTGCAGGGCAAACTGCTGATCTCGAAGAAAGCGCATCTGATCCTGCCCACGCACCGCGCGATCGACGCGGCATCGGAAGCGGCCAAGGGAAAGACCAAAATCGGATCGACGCTCAAGGGCATCGGTCCCACCTATATGGACAAGACGGGACGCAACGGACTGAGAATAGGAGATATCGTATCGCCGGAATTCGGAGAACGGTACGGGCGGCTGAAGGAAAAGCACCTCGGACTGCTCCGCCAATACGACTATCCGGTCGACCTGACCGACTACGAGAAGAAATGGTTCGAGGGAATCGAGAATCTCAAGCGTTTCCGGCTGATCGACAGCGAGCATGCGGTGAACCGCCTGCTCGACGAGGATAACACGATGCTGGCCGAAGGAGCGCAGGGTTCGATGCTGGACATCGATTTCGGCACTTATCCCTTCGTCACGTCGTCGAACACGCTCTGCGCCGGCGTTTGTACCGGTCTGGGCGTAGCTCCGTCGCGCATCGGCAACGTGTACGGCATCTTCAAGGCCTATTGCACGCGGGTGGGCAGCGGACCGTTCCCGACCGAACTTTTCGACGAAGACGGCGAGCGGATGCGCCAGATTGGTATGGAATTCGGAGCGACGACCGGCAGGCCCCGCCGCTGCGGCTGGCTCGACATGGTCGCGCTGAAGTACTCGGTCATGATGAACGGAGTCACGTCGCTGATCATGATGAAAGCCGACGTGCTGAACGATTTCGACCGGCTGAAAGTGGCCGTAGCCTACCGCGTGAACGGGGAGCGGACGACCGAGTTCCCGTTCGAGACCGCCGGGGAAATAGTTCCGGAGTACAGGGAGTTCGAAGGGTGGAAATGCGACATCAACTCGATGCGCAGCTACGACGAGTTTCCCCGTCAGCTCAAAGAGTACATCGAGTTCATCGAGCGGGAGACGGGCGTGCCGGTCAAGATCATTTCGGTAGGTCCCGACCGCGAAGAAACGATTGTCAGGTAAAACAAAACGATACGACGATGAGAACGACCAAAGGATCCATGACAGCCATGATGGCGGCCGCGCTGCTGACGACCGGATGCGCGGCGTTCCAGAACATGAGCAAAACGGGACAGGGCGCCACGATCGGCGGAGGCGGAGGCGCCGTAGCCGGCGCGGCTATCGGCGCGATGGCCGGAGGCGGCAAGGGCGCGGCCATCGGAACAGCGGTCGGCGCGGGTCTCGGAGCCGGAGTAGGCGCGCTGATCGGCCGCCGGATGGACAAGCAGAAAGCCGAGCTCGAGAAAATCGAGGGCGCGCAGGTGGAAACCGTCACGGACGAAAACGACCTGCAGGCGATCAAAGTCACGTTCAACGACAAGATCCTGTTCGCCACCGGCAAGAGCGACCTGAGCGACGCCTCGCGGAGCGCGCTGGGCAAGTTCGCCGCCTCGCTCGCCCAGTCGCCCGAGACGGACATAGCCATCTACGGGCACACCGACAACACGGGCAGTCGCGCGGTCAATCAGAAGCTCAGCGAAGAGCGCGCGCAGGCCGTAGCGAACTATCTGATCGGACAGAAGGTCGATCCCGTGCGGATCACGACCCGGGGTCTGGCCTACGACTCGCCGATAGCCGACAACTCGACCGAGGAAGGCCGCGCGCAGAACCGGCGCGTGGAGATACTCATCACGGCCAACGACCAGATGATCCAGCAAGCGCAGGACGGCACGCTGAAATAACCGCGACCGGCGCCGGACGATACGATCCGTCCCGCGATAGTGCGGGGCGGATCGATTTTTCTCCGGCCGGTCCGAAAAACCGTTCCTCCCGAACCGGGAGCTTCGTTTCCGCGCGGCAAGCGGCCGAACGGTCGCGGATCGGATAGCGGATCGACCGGGTCCGTCGTCGCCATTCGTTATCCGTCGGCGCTTCCGGCGCGAACCTCCGATTCCAGCCGGTGCAGGCTCCGCTTTACGACGGCGGGAACGATCATCCGGTGAAACGGCTTGATAAAGCAGAAATAGCACCGCCCCAGCCGGTCGTTCAGCCGGACGGCGGTCGTCACGCTCAGCGTCTTTTCCCGCCCGTCGCGGCCGCCCCGCTCCACGAGCAGCGAAACCCTCAGATCGAGGTGCCGGTCGTTGTCGCCGAGCACGATCTCATCCGTCGAGCGGGCAAGTACCTCGAATATCCCGACCCGTTCTCCCGACTCCCATTCCCCACCGTGCCCGGCAGCATTCTTTCCTCGCGCCGCCGGAGTCTTGAACCCGAAAACCGACACGATTCGGTTTCGCAGCGCGAACAGCCCCTCGACCCAGCGAGGGCCCGGCCCGACGAACGCTTCCGCCAGATCGGACAGCCCGATCCGGTCGCCGGGATCCGCCACCGCGAACCGGTAGCGATCGACATAGTCCCATCGCGAGCATTCCGAATAGAGCAACGACTCTTTCCCTATTTCCATTCCGATAGATACTTTATGCGAGGTCATGCCGCGAATATTCCCGGACAGGATCCCGTCCGGGCGACGCTTCAGGACCTCGACCGAAGGCAAAGATAGGACAAAAGCGCGAGTCCGCCCCCCCAACCGCCCCTGCATCCGAAGAACATCCAAACGGCCGATCCGCACTCCGCCGCTTGGCCGTTTGGATGCGGATCGTTAACTTTGTAAGGACAAACGACCGGACTATGACAAGTTATCTGCAGGCCGAGGGGCTCACCAAGTCGTTCGGAGAACGGGTGCTTTTCGAGAACCTTTCGCTCGCCATCGGCGAGGGCCAGCGCATCGGGCTGATCGCGAAAAACGGAACGGGCAAGACGACGCTGCTGAACATTCTCGCCGGAAAAGAAGACTACGAGGCAGGGCGCATTACGCGGAGACGCGACCTGAAAATCGCCTATTTGGAGCAGGACCCGAAGCTTCCGGCGGGCAAGACCGTGCTCGACGCCTGCCTCACGGGCGACTCGCCGGCCCTGCGCGCGATCGCGGCCTACGAACTGGCGCTCGGCTCGGGCGACGAGGAGAGTCTGCACCGGGCCATGGCCGAAATGGATGCCCGGCAGGCATGGAACTACGAATCGCAGGTCAAGCAGATTCTCACCCGGCTGCGTATCACCGACTACGCCCAGCCGACCGAGCAGCTGTCGGGCGGACAAGTCAAGCGCGTGGCGCTTGCAGGCGCGCTGATTCGCGAGCCGGAGCTGCTGATTCTGGACGAACCGACGAACCACCTCGACCTCGAGACGACCGGATGGCTCGAGGATTACCTCTCCCGCTCGCGGATGAGCCTGCTGATGGTCACGCACGACCGCTACTTTCTGGATCGCGTATGCACCGATATCGTCGAGCTCGACGACCGCACGACCTACTCCTACAAGGGCAATTACAGCCTCTATCTGGAAAAGCGGCAACAGCGGCTCGACGCGGCGGACGCCCGACGCGAGCGCGACGCGAACCTCTATCGCAAGGAGCTCGACTGGATGCGACGGCAACCGCAGGCACGAGGCACGAAAGCCCGTTCGCGGATCGAGTCGTTCCGCGAGCTCGAAGAGCGGCTGCGCAAGCGCCGGGAGAGCGGAAACGTCCGCCTCGACACGAAAGCGACCTATATCGGTAAGAAAATATTCGAGATCAACGGCTTGCGCAAACGGTTCGGCGACCGGATCATCCTCAACGGACTGGACTACCGTTTCGCTCGCTACGAGAAAATGGGCATCATCGGCGACAACGGCACGGGCAAGTCGACTTTCATCCGGATGCTGCTGGGGCTGGAGCCGCCCGACGCGGGAACGATCGACATCGGCGAGACGGTCCGCTTCGGCTATTATGCGCAACAAGGGCTCTCGTTCGACGAGAACGCGAAAGTGATCGATGTCGTCAGTGAGATCGCCGAGCAGATCGAGCTCGGGGACGGAAGGCGCCTCAGCGCGTCGCAGTTCCTGCAGCATTTTCTTTTCCCGCCTCAGGCGCAGCACGACTTCGTGGGGAAGCTCAGCGGCGGGGAACGGCGCAGGCTCTACCTGTGCACGGTACTGATGCGCAATCCGAACTTCCTGGTGCTGGACGAGCCGACGAACGATCTGGATATCGTGACGCTGCAGGTGCTCGAAGAATACCTGCAAGGATTCGGCGGCTGCCTGATCGTCGTCTCGCACGACCGCTATTTCATGAACAAAGTCGTGGATCATCTGCTGGTATTCGAAGGCGAAGGAAGGATCAGAGACTTTCCCGGGAACTACGACGAATACCTCGAATGGAAACAGCTGCGCGACGCCGAGCTCCGGACGCGGCACGATGCGGAAAGCGGGACGGCCCCGGTCCCGAAACGGCCCGCCCGCAACGACAAGCGCCGCCTCTCGTTCAACGAAAAGCGCGAGCTCGAGCGACTGGAGAAGGAAATTCCCGAACTGGAGGCGCGCAAGGCCGAACTGGAGCAGTCGCTTTGCAGCGGGACTCTGCCGATCGACGAGCTGACCCGCCGCTCGGTGGAAGTGTCGGAGCTGATCGGACGGATCGACGAGCTGAGCATGCGGTGGCTCGAACTGAGCGAGATCGGAGAATGAATGTCCCGACATCCCGACCGCTTCCGCGACAAAAGGCTTCGCCGGGACATCCGTATCGAACGGCCCGGACTTTCCGAGCGAAGCATCTCCGGCAGTTATCGGACGGGCCCTACCCGATCCCGGGACCGGCCGAAGCCTGACAACATGGACTCCGCTGCGTTCTCCGGCTCCGCGATACTCCGGCAAGAATCAGGAATCTACTTTTTATTTCGAACCCAAACGATCGAAACATGAAATCTCCCCTCGGACCGATTCTCGGAATCGTTTTAGCGGCGGTCCTCGCCGCCGGTCTTCCTGCCGAAGCGGCGGGAAAGTCACCCGATGCCCGGCTGTGTACGCTGCCGGTCAACAGCATCCGCGCCGTGCGCGAATATTTCCGCTACCGGGGTCCGTCGGACATGCCCATAGTCAGCGGGCATCGCGGATGCCGCGAGGACGGCTGTCCCGAAAACAGCATCCGGGCATTCGAACATACGTTGCGTCGGGTCCCCGCCTTTTTCGAGATCGACCCGCGCATGACCCGCGACAGCGTGGTCGTGCTGATGCACGACCCGACGCTCGACCGCACGACGACCGGTCACGGCCCGGTATCGGAACATACGTGGGCGGAACTACGGGAGCTGAGACTGAAAGACGTGCACGGAAACGTAACCGACGAGCGGATTCCCACGCTGGAAGAAGCGATCCGCTGGAGCGCCGGCAAAACGGTCGTCAACTTGGACGTCTACACGCCCAAGGAGGTGCTCGGCCCGTTGCTCGAGCGCCTCGGATTCCCGCCCCATGTGATGCTGACGATCCATACGCCCGAGCAGGCCGAATACTACTATGCGCTCAGCCGGAAGACGATGTTCTCGATCCACATCAAGAGCCTCGAGCAACTGGAGGCATTCGAGAAAACCCCGATCGACTGGCGGAACGTGATGGCCTACGTCGGCCCGCGCATGCTGCCCGAAAACCGGGAGCTGTACGAGCGGCTGAGGGCCAAGGGCGTCCGCTGCATGATCTCGCTGGCGCCGACTTACGACCGCAGGGAAACGCCCGAACAGCGCCGGGAGGGTTATCTGAGCGACCGGGACATCCTGCCGGACGTGATCGAGTCGGATTACCCGATCGAGCTGACCCGCGCGCTGCAAAGCCTCCTCGGCGAAGAACGTCCCTGACAACCCGGGCCGGGCTTCCGCTTCCGCTTTCGCCGTCCCCTCCGAGGACCGCATGTCTCCGCCACGAAACGGCCGGGACGGAATCGGCGAAACGCAGTCCGGGCGCCCGTTCCCTCAAGCGGAGCGACGGCATGCTCCGCTGCGACGAAAGACATCGGCCGCCACGCACGGAAACAGCTCCGGGCCTCTCCGTCCGTCTGAAGACCGCCGGCAACGACTCGTAACGTACGGTCTCGGCATTTCCCATGGCCGTCAGAAAACTCGCCGGCCGGACTTTCCTCGCACGGTACTCTTCCCCGAGTATACGAGCCTTTTTGTTCCGTTTCGCTCGAATTTCGGCGGATTTGGCTTATCTTTGAATTCAAAGAGCGCCCACGATGAGAAACCACGGACAATGCGAAGGCAAGCTGCTGTACAATAGCTTTTCGATCATTCAGCTTCAGACGTTCTGCACCGAGCATCTCATACCCCTCGAATCCGTTCCGATCCAAAATACGCATTCGTCCGTTTCCGACAAGGAGAAAAAAGCAAACCGGCACGAGACCGGCCCGGACCGGTTCATCGAAAGAATCGCGGAAGGGAACATCGACGAGCAACTGTTCGCCCATTATACGCATAACATCTGCCGTTACCGGCTCGGAGACTTCCGCATCCGCATCGAGGTATGCTACCGCGCGGGCGAGGACCGCGAATCGCCGCCCACCACGGCACTGCTCGAGGGTCGGGTACACGTGTGGGCCGCCGTCTTTTTCAACCGGACCGTTCAGATTTCCTACCGCTTCATCGTACCGAAAAT
>ENA-UEOI01002240-UEOI01002240.1-human-gut-metagenome-genome-assembly--contig:-NODE-2240-length-14169-cov-2.803009_pt1 | contig 14169 bp, 10 predicted proteins | sample MGYA00242883_ERZ507882 | MGnify/ENA primary metagenome ERZ507882 (study PRJEB26167, sample SAMN06115502) | human gut metagenome | host: Homo sapiens | place: China:Chongqing | collected 2015-07-29... | reverse complement strand
TAGCAGGACCAATCCCTGTGTCTCACCGGGAGCCATGGTTTCCACATACGTAGACATGTCATTGGGCAGCATTGTGGTCAATGCATTTCCACGTGTGCCGTCATTTACAGTAATGATGTATCTGGATGCGGTACTCAGGAAATCAACATTTTCCTCCTGGTCTGTTCCGTTGGTCAGTTCAAAGTTCAATATCAGAAGCTTTTTCCCGGTGGATGCATCCAACGCAAAATAATCCTCCGTAGATCCGTCCTCCGGATAAGAGTCTGCTATCTGGTAATCTCTGTATGTCAAGGTCACTCCCTCCGCAAGTCCGAAGAAATCCTCCAGACTGGTGGTAATATCCTCCTGTGCGGTAGGTGCCTGGGCTTCTGAAGCAGCCGATTCCGCAGGCTTCTCTTCCGTCTGTGCATTCTCCTGTCTTCCGGCTTCCCTGGCCGCGTCTTTTTCCAGTTTTGCAATGACGATTTCCGGGTCCACGAGACGGCTCCGGTGATTCGCATCATATTTTAAGAGAGTTACCGCCGCATATTCTCCGACTCTTTGTGATTCCTCTTCTGTCAGATCCGGAATTTCATTTCCGCAGGCTGTCATGCCAAGCGCCATTACACACAATAACGCTCCGCATACAATCTTCTTTTTGTTTCCTGTCATTCTTCTATCCTTCCCTGTCTGTTTTTCCATTGTTTCCTGTATTTTTCTCAAGTACGATATAAATCCCGGCAATCGCCAGTGCGATCACACCCACTACAAAGAAAAGGACCGTTTTCTGCAATACCGGTGCTCCCCAGTAATCATATAATGCTATTTTACCACAAGTGCACAAAGAAAGCACTAGTCCATATATTCTTACCGGCTTATCTTTTTTCAAAAAGCCCAGTGTTACACTTACCAGCGCAATCAGCATGATCAGAACACTATTGATCACGGGAACATTGGTCTTAACGATCAGTGCCATATAGGTCAGAAAGATCACAATGATCAGTTCTCTGTGTTTAAACTTCTTATAGTATCTCTCCTGCAATGTCAGTACCAGATAAGCCAGTACAAACACAAACATGCACAGATAAGTAAGATAAGAGTTCCGGTACACCGGATTTGCCAGAGCGATCAACGCTCCGATCTGCCCCACCATTACAAATACATTAAATATCAGGATGTTTTTCCCGCGCATATATTTCACATTATTAAACAGCAATATACTTACAAACAGGATCCCCGCAAAAGCCGGCAGCTTTAGCATCGGCATCAAATTGGCCGCTGCAAAAAATGCCAGGGAAAAAGTAAGCAGGAGCTCCTGTATCGTTGTCCATCCATAGACCAGGAACATACTGAGGATGGTTCCCGCAAGGAGCAGGTATGCATACGGTATTTCCTTTCCGTTTGCCAGAAGTTCAATACAGTACAGTGATGTAACGATCACATCCAGTGCCCTCAGTCCGCCTTCCGCAAAACGGGTCAGTATCTTCGTCAGTAAAAGCAACGCTGTCAGGCATATGAGTATCGGCCAGTTACTTTCTATTACAGAAAAGGCACATACCGCAACAAAACTGAAAAAGTAACAGGGCAGCCATTTTTTCCACGTTCCACGTATGGCAATTCCCGCAAGAACCGCGACTACAAACGCCATTCCCGTCAGGGCGATGATTCCGATATACGCGTCGTTCTCCGCTCTTCCCCAATAATTGTTCATCGCCGTACCGGTTGTAATTCCGGCTACCAGAAGAAATGCTATATAGATTGCCAGCAAGCCGTTTTCATTCACTGCATGGCCCGCCTGTTTTTCTTTTAGTATGTAATTGCTCTGCACTACCAGGATCAGATGTGCGATCAGGAAAAAGGTTCCAAATGCAGCTGCTGTCACCCAGACCGGCATTCCCTGTGTACTGATCACACAGGATACCGTTACCGGGAAAAGGATCGTAGTGCTGACAAGTTGTATCAACTGCGAAGCCGTATGATATCTTCTTACCGGCACACAGATGCTCAGTACACTCAGTAACAGAATCAATGCCAGCACCAGCAGGCCTTCCGGCTCCGAAAGCAATGAAGAACCGAAAAGCGGATACGCACAAAGCCAGCATGCTGCGATTCCCAGCATTCTGTGTATCAGGGAATCCCTTTTTCTGCTCAGTAAAACCGTGCCCACTGTGATCACTGCAATGATCGCCGCTGCAGGAAGCATACCGAAATTATGTAGGGAAATCGTATTGATCATGGTCGACAGATATAACGCCGCTATGCCGATAGCCGAAAAGATCTGGGCCAGTTTCGGAAGCTTTCTGTGGATCAGTAATTCTGCGATCAATACCACTCCCAGGGAAACTGCATATAAAGAAATACCTTTGATCCAGCCGTTCATAAAATACATACCAAGCAATACCAGTGCGGTCAGAATAAAGATTCCGCCAACCACCGACAATGCAATGGTTGCGACCAGATATTCCGCATTCTGCTTCTTCTGTGCCGGAGCCTGCGTCACCGGTGCCTGCACCTGTTGCATGGTAAACTGCCCCACTGGCTGTGTCTGTGATTGCCCGGCTGTCTGCTGTTCTCCGGCGGCTGCCTCCTGTGGTACACTCTGCTGCGGCACAGATGACTCCGCTCCGGTTTCTCCGCCTCTGTTTGCATTGATCTGCTGTCTCTGGTACCAGAATTCCACGCTTTTATCCAGTTCTGCCTGTAGCTGTTCTACATATTCCGGCTGTCTCTGTATTCTTGGAAGTAATTGCTGTAAATACCTGGTAAATATCGGATCATTGGACTGCATCAGGTATTCTCTTGCCTGTTGTTCCAGGCTCTTTGCTCGTTCCTGTTGTGTATTGGTCTCCATCTTTTATCCTTCCCTCATTGTAATTTCTGTGATCTTATGACACTATATACTCTCTGTATCTGTCCATATCCTGTCTATGGCAGTCCGCATGGATCAGAATACCGTCCTCCCTATACTCTCTGGAAAGTATCTGCGCCTGTTCCATCAGATAGGAAGCCACATTTCCTGCACTGTACGGGATCAGAAATACGCACTCTGCATTATCCGCATAGACTTTCTGTTCAACAGCCTCTGCCAGTTCACGGATACCGATATTAAGTCCTGCCGCCAGATACCAGTTGTCCTGTCTCTTTTGCGGCAGTGGTTCCATCTCACATTTGTCTGCCTTATTATACACTATGATCTGCGGAATGTCACCTGCTTCCAGTTCTTTTAAGGTATCAGCAGTTACCTGCATCTGCCGTCTGTAATTTTCATCGCTGAAATCCACCACCTGGATCAGCAGATCCGCATACTTCACCTCTTCCAGTGTAGAGCGGAAGGCTTTTACCAGTCCGTGGGGCAGCTTGTTGATAAATCCAACCGTATCCGTCAGGAAAAAGGGCTTATTATGTCCGGTATCCACACTACGGACACTGGTCTCCAGTGTAGCAAACAGCATATCCTTTTCCATGACCGTTTTATCCGGCAATTCGCCGAACTGCTCTACCATACGGTTCAGAATTGTAGACTTTCCCGCATTGGTATATCCTACCAGAGCCACCTGCGGGATACGGGACTGCTGCCTCTTTTTCCGCTGCACCTCTCTGGTACGTCCCACATCTTCCAGTTCCTTTTTCAGTTCTGTGATACGATGCTCGATCTTACGCCTGTCCAGTTCCAGCTTTTTCTCACCGGTGCCCTTATTACTCATGCTGCCACTGGCACCGCCCTGTCTGCTCAGTGCATCATACATTCCTACCAGTCTCGGCAGCATATATTGCAGTCTGGCTGTCTCCACTTGTAATTTTGCCTCTCTTGTCTGGGCCCGGATGGCAAATATATCCAGGATCAGATTCGTCCGGTCGATGATCGGCAGTTCCAGTTCATTTCCCAGATTTCTTACCTGTGAAGGTGTCAGAGAATTATCAAACACAATCTCCTGTGCCCCGCATTCTTCTGCCAGCCTGCGCACCTCTGTCACTTTTCCGGTGCCGATATATAACGCTTTATTGACATGATCCAGCCGTTGTACAATCTGACCGGCCACTTCTTTTTCCGCAGCTTCCGCCAGACTTGCCAGTTCCTCCATGGAACGCTCAAAATCCGGTTCTTCACCTACATCCACACCGACTAACAGTACCTTTACCGGTGCCTCCTGTATCTGTTCTTCCCTCATATAAAAATATATCCTTTATATTTACTATTTTGTCTCTAACTCAAACCAGAATTCCACGCCGTTGTTGTAATTGTTCACACCGAATTGCTGGTTCATGGATTCCATGATGGCCTTCACGATAGACAATCCCACACCACTGCCTCCGTATTCTCTGGTTCTGGCCTTATCCACCTTGTAGAACTTCTCCCAGATATGGTGAATAGAGTCCTCCGGGATCGGTTTGCCTGTATTGAATACAGATACCCGTACTTTGCCGTCCTTTTGTTCCATTTTCACTTCGATGATCTTATCATCTTCACAATGATTGACCGCATTGGAGAAAAAGTTCATGAACACTTCTTCTATTTTAAATTCATCCGCCCATGCATAGATCGGCGGATACTCGTCCATCCGCACAGTAATCTCATGCTGTTTTGTCAGAATTGCCGCTGACTGGATATAATTTTTCACCAGCGCCGTAAGGTCGAACCGCTCCATGGCCACCACATCATTACCAAATTCCAGCTGGTTCAGGGTCAGAAGCTTTTTCACCATGTTGTTCATCTTCGCTGCTTCGTCCACGATGACATCACAATAGAACTGCCTGCTCTCGGGATCGTCATTGATCTCCTCCTGCAGCCCTTCCGCATAACCCTGAATCAGCGCAATGGGGGTCTTGAGTTCGTGGGATACATTGGCCAGAAATTCCTTGCGCATTTCGTCAATGGCTTCTTTTTTCTCCACGTCCCGTTGCAATTCATTGTTCGCTGTCTTCAGTTCCGAAATGGTTTTCTCCAGGGAATCGGACAACTTATTGATATTCTCTCCCAACAGATCGATCTCATTATGTGCCTTCCCCTGATATTTTGCCTCAAAATCCAGCTGTACCATCCGTTCCGAAATATTATTCAGTTCCAGGATCGGCTTGGTCACACTTCGGGAGACGAACCAGATAATAATACCACCCGCCATTGCTCCCAGACATCCTGCAAGGGCATAGAAGCGGTTGGCGATCTTTGCACTCTCCTGAATACTGGAAAGAGGTGTCTGCATAATAAAAGAAATGCCGGTATTCAGTCTTCCGTAGATTTCCAGATATTCCTTGTCCTCCTGTCCGGTTCTCTGGATCACATAGTCATCGCCGTTCTCGATCACCCTCTGGTCATTGAAAGGTATGCTGAGTCCAAATACATAACCGATCAGGCGGTTTTCCAGTCTCTCACCGCCGTTGATGGACACATATTTCATATTGGAATTCACATCCATAACGCATACCGTCATGTTGTAGCTTCTGCACACATCATCCAGTTCTCTGGCAAATTCTTCCGTGTCATAGCTGTCGCTCTCCGCTGCCTGCTTGATGGTTCCGTAAGCATCATGAATAACATCCAGTTTGCTCTGCATATAGACTTTTCCCAGAAATAAATAGTTGATCATCAGGCACAGCAGGATCGTACCGATCATCAGGCCGATAAAGATCCAGGCAAACTGTCCCCTGATAGAATGTACTTTTCTCTTTTGTTGTTTATTCCGCTGTTTCATCCATCTTGTACCCCATGCCCCATATGGTCTTTATGAGATTGCCTTCCTCGCCCAGTTTGCTGCGCAGTTTTTTCACATGTGTGTCTATGGTACGGGCATCCCCGAAATAATCATAGTTCCACACATTGTTCAGGATCTTTTCTCTGGACAGGGCAATGCCTTTATTTTCCATAAAATAGGTCAGGAGTTCAAATTCCTTGTAACTTAAATCCACATCTTTTCCATCAATGATCACACGGTGGGCTTCCTTATCCACGGTAATGCCTCCGCAGGTCAGAGCTTCTTCCTGTCCCAGCTGATTTGTTCTGCGCAGGATTGCTTCCACACGGGCCACCAGAATCTTGGGACTGAAGGGCTTGGAAATGTACTCGTCCACTCCCAGCTGAAATCCCTGCAGTTCGTCTCTCTCATCTCCGCGGGCTGTCAGCATGATGATCGGTACTTTGGAGTTCACCCGGATCTCCCGGCACACCTGCCAGCCGTCCATCTTCGGCATCATCACATCCAGAATGATCAGTGCAATATCTTTTTCTTTATAAAAAATATCCAGTGCTTCCTCACCGTCACCGGCTTGCAGCACATCAAAATTGCTCTTTACCAGGAAATCCCGGACCAGCTTACGCATTCTGCTCTCATCATCTACTACCAGTACTTTCAGTCTGTCCATACACCCTCACCCTCCTATCTTGAGATAGTAACTATTCAGCCCCATTTGCAAAATCACCTCTTCGAGGCTTTCCTGAATACTTACACTATAACGTGTAAATATGTCAATTTTGTGAAACTTCGGTCTCTATATGTAATTCTCTTTCCTTTTCCCGTACCGTCTGCTCCCTCTGGGTCAGTTCCTGCTCCCAGGTGGCATATTTGTTCTGCAGATTTCTTTCATAATTCAGGACATTGGGCTGATCGGAATTCAGCGTGATGATAAACATTGCAATAATTGCAATGACCATCACAATATTCATAATAAGAGACAGCCGGAACGTCGTATTTTTATTTTCTTCCGGTGCCGGTTTGATTCTTCTTCTGGCAGGAGACGTTTTTTCCCTGGTGTCCGCAAAGTTCGTCCACAGAGGGATAGGCGGAATCTCTTCTCCCAACAGATCCTGCTCTGCTTTCAGTTCTCCCTGCAATTCCCTGAGGTATTCCAAACCTACCGGAGTGCGGAACACCCTGTCATCCAATGCTTTTTTATAAATAACCAGTACGGACTCCAGATTTGTCCGATCGATCCGCTTATCCAGATAAGCAATCTTCTGTCTCTCCTGCTCTGCCAGTCTGGCATCTTTCTCTGAATAGAATGCAAATCCGGACACTACATGATCCGTCCGGTTTTGCTGTTCCTGTTCTTTCTGTACATCCATTACTGGTTTTCCTCCGCGCTTCCTGCTGCAGCATTCTGCAATAAAATATGTTCTCCCTGTACCAGCGGGTAATGGACAGGACGATCACTGTCCAGATTCTCCCGGTACATATCTACTGCAGTAATCTGATGATTTTCATAGGTCGTATAATAGTAAATTCCTCTGTCTGCATTGCAGCAGGAAGTGTAGATAGTGATCTCATACTCCCCTTTGTCCAGCTGACAGCATCCTCTGGTCTGATCCACGCTCCCCAGAATATGGAAAAACTGGCTGACGCTCTCCGACTCAGACAATCCGGACAGGGAATTCATCTTCGTGAATGCCACCCGTACAAAACGGGATGCAGAAGACAGATCCCCGGGCAGCCCCATGGCTCCCATGCCTCTGCTGTACGGCTTCAGCTTCAGATCTGCGGAAAAACGGTTTGTCGGTGATTCGGAAGACAGGGACATATAATCGTTCAAACGAAACATCTGGATTGGAAACGGGGGATTGTTCGTCAATACTCCCACCGGGTTGTCATAGATCTTCAGTCCCTCCTGCACAGACTCGATCGTAATGGCCTCTTCCTTGTCTGCCAGAATCCAGTGCAGTGGAGAAACCGGATATTTTTCATTAAAGGGCGTATCCACCAGATTGATATGGGATAACAATACTCTGGCTTCCTGCACATTGGCACACTGCCCCAGAATCCAGGGGATGAACTCAAACTGGGCGATGTTGTCCTTACCTGTCTGCACTTTGCTGTATACTGCATTTCCCGGGAAATTCAGTCCCGCCATGCCGAGTCCTTTCTCATTCACTGCATCATAGTACAAAGGATAATCCCCTGCCATATGAGCAATGCCGATCATGGCATAATGCTCCGTCAGGGCATTCTGATGCCGTAGCGAAAAAGGATAATTGCGTGGTGTTACCGTTACCTCTTCCCCATAGTTAAATTCATAATCAAAAGTTCTGCCGAAATAAAAATCCTGTGATTTATAAGTTGCCGCTGTACACATAACATATACTCCTTTGTTCTGATTCAAATAGATATAGAAACTAGTCTTAGTCTATAGCATTTGCAGAATGTTTGCAAGTATACGAAAACTGTTGACGCAAATCATATTCTTATCTTTACTAAGCAAATAATAAGGAGCTTCGAGGCTGTTATCAGTATCTCGAAGGTCCTTTTCTGCTATATCTAATTCACTTGCCGATTAAGGATTACACCGCTTACAGGGCATATATCCCATATTGATGATATCTTCTCTGTTGCCGGTATATATCTCTTTGTTTTTCTCCTTCATCTGATCCACGCTGGAGCAGGACGGATAGTGGAATTTCATGGTGTTGGTATTCAGCACATAGGTAGTTTCCTGTGATTCCTGTGGCACTGACGGTTCCGGTGTGATCTGCACCGTAGTGTCTGTCTGGGGTTGTTGTGTCGGTGTTTCTATCACAATGGGTGCTGCCGCTTCCTGGGATGCCGCGTTGCTCTCTGCCCAGTTATCCCCGGTAGCATAATCAATACCGATCCCCGGCTGCACATTGTAGGCAAATACACAGAATTCGATTCCCTCTCCGACATCTTCCACAGAATAGGCTTCCATGAGGACACCGTCTGCCAGCAGGTTATCCCCGTCAAATATGGGAGTGACACGGTACAGGACATGATTCCCTGTATTTTTGATATAATCGCAGACTTTCGTCTCAAAAGGAAGCATTCCCTGCACGTTGAGATATCTGGTTCCTGTGATCAGGTTCTGCGGATTGGCGTTTTCCGCCGCCAGCATGTAGGCGATCAGGTGGCAGCGATTGTATAGGTATTTTCCGTCCACGTTATCGTATTTCACCAGATGCCAGCCGGTAGGCTTCACGGCTCCGATCTCCCCTCTCGGTTCTGTCGGCATCAGGTCCTGTCCTACGTTGGCATATGCCACGCCACAGCGCCCCAGGCTGTCCAGCTCGCTGTATGTCTCGAAGGACTGTGTGGTCAGATCTGCCTCTGTGAAATAAGGTTTGTTGCCATTGACCTCTGTATAAGGTGTGCCGGAGTATGCCGGAATCTCCCGGAGGGAAAATGCTGACGTGCCCTCTCCTGTCGGAACATCTGTTGCAGATGTAACCTGCTGCGATTCTTGTGTATCTGAAGCGTTTTCCTGTGACTGTCCGGATTCGGGTTCCGATGCTGCAGTCTCCGATGCTTCCAGCAATTCGTAGGGGATCGTCGCCGGCTGCTCTATCGTATAGGTATTATCCTGCGGCGTGACGGTGCTTTCCGCACAGCCGGTAAATGTCAATAGCAGTACCAGCCATAGTGACAATTGTGTTATCAAACGTTTCTGAAATCTGTTGTGTTTCATTTTCATAGCTTGTCAATTACTCCCTTGTAAAACTCTTTGGAAATTATACCACATTTTTCTTCATCCGACCCGTGAATTATACTGAGTTTTGTCGACTTTTTCAGCAGATTTGGGTATATTACAGTCAAAAGAGATAGCCTTCCCTGAAGATCGTTCCGGATATTTGGTTGAGGCAACATGAAATGCAATACGAAAAATAAAAAGTGCCGCAAAAACGGCACTTTTTCTATGGAGTAGACGGGAGTCGAACCCGTGTCCAAAAGCCTATTCCCTGTCCTTCTACGAGTGTAGTTTATTCTTTGACATTCCCTCCGCGCCCCGGGAATAAACACCCTGAGCATTTCAGTAGCTTCATGTTACGCCCATATGCGCAAAGCTTTGCATATGTCGTTTCTCACATGTTTGAAGCCGGGATCCTAAAGTGTGAGTGCCCTAGGGCCGACTGCTGCCATTAGGCAGCGTATGCTAAATTATCGTTAGCGTTTAATTTTAATTTGGCCATTTAACGCATTACCATGCGACTCGCTTCTCCAGCTGCAAAACCCCTGTCGAAACCTTTACTACCCCTTATTCAATTGTCAGACCAAGTATACTTGATGGCACACACACTGTCAAGCACTTGCAGTAAAGCATTGCAGGATCAAAGCCTGTGGATCACAGATTGCGGACCTTGAATTCCTTCTCTGCCTCTCTGCGCTGATCCTTTTTGGCAATGGCTTCTCTCTTGTCATAGAGCTTCTTACCACGTGCCAGCCCGATCTCTACCTTTACCTTACCGTCTTTAAAGTATACCTGCAAAGGGACTAATGTATACCCTTTTTCCTTGATCTTGCCCAACAGTTTGTTGATCTCATACTTATGCAGCAGCAGTTTTTTCACACGAAGAGGATCTTTGTTGAAAATATTCCCCTTCTCATAAGGACTTACATGCATTCCGTCGACGAATACTTCTCCGTCTTCAATGCGGACGAACGCCTCCTTGATACTGCACTTGCCCATACGCATGGACTTTACTTCCGTGCCGTGCAAGGCAATGCCGCACTCATAGGTCTCATCAATGAAAAAATCATGATATGCTTTTTTATTGTTTGCGATCAGCTTCTGGGACTCTTTTCCTTTTGCCATGGCTACCTCTTAAAACCTTGTAACTATTCAGAAACCCATTCACAAGGCGCACCTGCGGAGCTTCTTTTTAACGGCTCTGAATAGTTACAGTTTACTATATTTTCTGTAATTGTCAATGAACTAACAGTTCATTTATCCACCAGCCGGAAATTAATGGTCCGCATAAAACGGTCACAGTCTTCCACTTCGATCCGTACCGGCATTCCCAGTTTGAAGCAACGTCCGGTGGCTTCTCCCACCATCTCACAGGCTGCCTCATTGTAGTGATAATAGTCGCCCGGGATCGTGGAAATATGGATCAGCCCTTCCACGGTATTGGGCAGTTCCACATACAGTCCCCAGCCGGTGACACCGGAGATCACACCCTCATATTCCTCTCCGATGTGCTGTTCCATATATTCCACCTTCTTCAGCTTGTCCGTCTCCCGCTCTGCCTCATCGGCACGGCGCTCCATCTCGGAAGAATGTTTCGCCACCTCCGGCAGAATATCCCGGTAGTGCTCCACTCTCTCTTCCTTCAGGCGTCCCCGCAGCTGTTCCTTGATAATACGATGGATCTGCAGATCCGGATATCTTCGGATTGGCGAAGTAAAATGACAATAATACTGACAGGCCAGTCCGAAATGTCCGGTACACTCCGTGCTGTATTTTGCCTGTTTCATGCTGCGCAGGGTCAGTCTGGCGATCATAGGCTCTTCGGGAGTTCCCTCAATCTTCTGTAACAGCTTCTGGATCTCCTTGGGATGGATCTCCTCCGTGGAGACCTTGCTGTTCCTGCGCCCCAGCGCCTTCATGTAATACCCGTAATTGCTGATGAACGTAGACAGCTTCTGGATCCGCTCCGGATCCGGTACATCATGGACGCGGTAGACGAAGGGCAGCTCCTGCCAGTAAAAATGCTGTGCCACTGTCTCATTCGCTGCGAGCATGAAATCCTCGATCAGCATAGTCGCCACATTCCGCTCGTAAGGCTTAATATCCAGTGGATGTCCTTCCTTATCTAACAGGATCTTGCACTCCGGGAAATCGAAATCAATGGATCCCCGCTTCTGTCTCTTCTTCCGCAGTTTGTCCGTGAGCTCAGCCATTTGTCGGAACATAGGAAGCAGTTCCCTGTACTGGGAATAGTCTGTTACGGTTTCTGCGCTTTCTCCGGCGGTTCCGTCCGGCGCACCGGCGTTATGCTCTACACACTCCGGCTCCTCCAGCAGCTTTTTCACCACAGTATAAGACATTCGCTTATTGACCCGAATCACAGATTCGCAGATCTCATAGTCCACGATCTCGCCCTCTTCATCCACCTTCATCAGGCAGCTTAATGCCAGACGGTCCACGCCTTCGTTCAGGGAACAGATACCGTTGCTCAGTGCATGGGGCAGCATGGGGATCACACGGTCTACCAGATAGACGCTGGTGCCGCGCTTTAATGCTTCTCTGTCCAGTGCGGAATTCTCCTGCACGTAGTTCGTCACGTCTGCAATGTGTACTCCTAAGTGGTAATATGTCCCGTCAAAGGATACACTGACAGCGTCATCCAGATCCTTGGCATCCTCTCCGTCGATGGTCACCATGGTCACATCCCGCAGATCCCTGCGGCCGGCACAGTCCGCCCCGGATACCTCCTGGGATACCCTCTCCACCTGGTTCATGATCTTCTCGCCGAATTCCACCGGCAGATCAAAGCCACGTACGATAGACATGATGTCTACACCGGGATCGTTGATATGTCCCAGGATCTCCACGACTTTGCCCTCAGGACTCTTCGTATCCGTGCCGTATCCGGTGATCTCCACCACGACCTTATGTCCGGTCATGGCTCCCTTCGACCACTCCTTCGGCACGAAAATATCCTGTGCTATCTTCGTGTTATCCGGAATGACAAAGCCGAAATTACTCTTGGACTGCTCATAGGTTCCCACCACCTGGGTCATTCCCCTGGCAATGATACGAATGACCTGCGCTTCCTGCCGTTTGCCGGTCTTTGCAGGCAGAAGTGCCACTTCCACAGTATCCTTATGGAATGCTCCGCCCTGCTTGTCCTCCGGAATGAACAGATCCTCGTCCCTTCCTTCCACTTCCACAAATCCAAAGCCTTTGGCATTGCTGATAAAAGTTCCCGTCAGAACCTTACCGTTGGACTTCATATATTTACCCTTAACGGTCAGGGTAAGCTTTCCTTCCGCTAAAAGTTCCCGTAAAATCTCACGAAACTCTTCCCGGTCTTCTTTTGCGACCTGAAGAAACATTGCCAATTCCTTTTCCTTCATCGGAACGTAAAAATCATCCTTCACCAGATCACAGATTACTTTTTTTCTCTTCTCTCTGATTTCGTTATTACTCATGTAACCTCTCTCAAACAGTAACTATTCAGAACTCCATTCGCAAAACCGCCTCTACGAGGCTCTGAATAGTTACATATAACAAAACACTCTTGTATGCCATGCACACAAGAGTGTCATCCTTCGTAATGATTAAAATACGTTCAGATTCAGTACGACTGCAAGTAACATGAAGAATACTGCAAGGATCTTCGTGATCTTCACCAGCATACCTTCCATGGAACGTCCTTTATTTCTGCCCCAGTAGGTCTCAGCAGCGCCGCTGATGGAACCCAGTCCTGCGGATTTACCTTCCTGCATCAATACTAACACTGTCAGTGCTACACATACCAATATAAAAATTATGTTGATTACGATTCTTAATGCTTCCATTTCACACCTCCTAATGTCAAGCAGATTTTATATTACCATATATTGTACACAATTGCAACAACATTTTACAATACAGTACCGAAAAAGCGGCATAAAAAAGAACCCCGGAAATCTTTACGATCTCCCAGGGGTCCTTTGTTATTTATTCTGAATGATCAGATCCGCAGATTACTCTGCGATGTCACCATACATGAAGTACCAGTAACCATAAGCAGAATGCCAGATACCGGTGATCTTCTCGCTCTGCAGCCAGAAGTCATTGTAGTAAGCAACAGGGATGCAGCCTACCTGCTCCATCAGAACATCCTCAGCCTCATGAAGAGCTGCGGAACGCTCAGCGGTATCCATAGTGGAAGCTGCCTTCTTCATAGCTGCATCGAAGTCAGCGTTGGAGAACTTACCATCATTATTACCATTACCGGTGCAGAACAGATCTAACATATTGGAAGGATCGCTATAGTCTCCTACCCATCCGTTACGTGCTACCATGTACTCACCGTTACGTCTCATCGGAGTGAAGCTGGACCACTCAACGATATTTACTTCTACATTAACACCCAGCTCGCCCCAAGCCTGCTGTAAGTACTCAGCAACAACTTTGTGGTAACCTGCATCGTTGGTAGTATAGGTAATGGTAGGAAGTCCTTCACCGTTAGGATAGCCTGCATCAGCTAAAAGCTGCTTAGCCTCCTCCAGGTTAGCATCGAAATCATCGGAGATGTAGCTCTGTCCGCCGTTAGCATTTGCATTGAAGGAGCTGCCGTCGGTATCTACCCATCCCTCACCTACGAGGTTGTATGCGGGAGAATAGGTTCCCTGCATCAGGGTATTTGCTACATAGTCACGATCAATTGCCAGGCTCAGAGCCTTACGAACGTTAACGTTCTCGAATGCAGGATCTTCCAGGTTCAGGGACAGATAGTAAGTTCCTAAGATAGGATCTACATGG
>ENA-UEOI01002239-UEOI01002239.1-human-gut-metagenome-genome-assembly--contig:-NODE-2239-length-14170-cov-2.766267_pt1 | contig 14170 bp, 12 predicted proteins | sample MGYA00242883_ERZ507882 | MGnify/ENA primary metagenome ERZ507882 (study PRJEB26167, sample SAMN06115502) | human gut metagenome | host: Homo sapiens | place: China:Chongqing | collected 2015-07-29... | reverse complement strand
AATGACCAGATCGCTCAACTGTTCTTGCAGTTTCTCCACCTTTTTCTTACCCTCAAACGAAGCATCTACCTGATAACATTCATACCGAGTAAAGATCTGACTGTCATTCGCTGCCGTATTCCAATATGCGATGAAGTCGATCATTGAATCAACTACCTGCCCACGAACAAGTTCTTTTATGACATTACGATCTACATCCTGCAGCGATACAAAGCCATATATATCTTCCCCCTCGCGTGCCGTCATATCTAAAACAATCTTCATCCACAGCGTTTTTCCCGAAAGACGTTTACTACGAAAGGTATAGGATACCTGCCTCTGCCCGCTTTCAAATAAGTGGATCAGATTATTTCGATGAAAAATACGGGTAAATTCCTTTTTTTGCTCCTCATCGGTAATATGGTCGATCATAACACCAAACGGATCATTCTCCCTCTCATGAATCAATACATATTCTCCGGCATAGTCTAATACTTTCCATGCTGTAATATTGATTCGTATAACCGATGTCATATTATTAAAAAGGAGTTGATGATACATATTCTCCTGACTAAAACGCTTTTCCTCTTCCTTTTCTTTCGTAATGTCTAATGCCGTAGCTGCGATCATCGTCGGTGCTCCCTGCTCATTACGATCTGCAACCGTATAGTTTTGCTTAGACCATATCCAGTCACCTCGCATCGGACGTCGTATTTCCATCTCTAGGGAGATCGAATCCTGCTTGCCCGTCATAAGCAGCTGCTCCAACCGGATCAATTCCGCCCGACCGGACTCGGTCATCAATCTACGTGGTTTTCCTGCATTTCGCTGTGCTACCGCAGGCACTCCAAAATCTTGCTGCATTTTAGAGTTATAAGTGATCGTATTGGCATCAATATCATACAAAGCATAATAAACACCACACTGATCCATCGCTGTCCGCATCGTTTTAATGTTGTGCTGCAGCTTTTCTTTCATGCGCATACGTGATGTCACATCTTGATATAATGCATAAACGATCGTTTCACCATCCGACCGATACTGAAACTGAAAATTAGCCTGAAACCAGACATACTGTTTCAACTTCCGTCTATAAAACCGTGCCTTGATTTCTAATGTATCCCTTTTATCAATAATTGCCTGGTCAAAACTGCTGTAAAGGTTCTCTCTATCATCCGGATGTATCTGCAGCAGCTCTTTACAAGTACTGGTCTGAACATCTTCTTCTGTCACCCCAAGTATGTCACGCATTTTAGCGTTGAGCGCTACCGTACGCAGACATTCCCCATCATGTCTAAATATTCCGATACAGCCCGGCATCCACTCAAACAACTCGCCCTTCCAATCTATCATAAATGTTTCTATCCTCCTCCCTGACATCTTCTCTTTATTATACCTGTACTTTTCGTTATCGCCAACCTATTCCCCCATAATTTTCTATGAAAATCAAAAAAGCAAAGCCAGCACTTTGCTTTACAAGAATTGCTATAGCAATTCTTGGCATTATCACACTACGCAACAGCATTTTCCTACTAAATCAAAAAAGCAAAGCCCCTCTTCCCTGTCATCATAGATCCATAACAGGAAAATGGGGATTTGCCTTTGTTGTATAACTTCGAATTGCTCTATTTACGTCAATTACAGTCTCTTTAAGAGTTCTTCTCTCTCTGCCTCATAGCCTGGCTTACCAAGCAATGCGAACATATTTCTCTTATAGCTCTCAACACCCGGCTGGTTAAATGGATTTACACCAAGGATATATCCACTTACACCGCAGGCGAACTCATAGAAGTAGAATAACTGACCCAAATAATATTCATTCTGTGCCGGAACCTTTACGCTCAAGTTTGGTACACCGCCATCAACGTGTGCCAACTGTGTTCCCTTCATCGCACTCTTGTTGATGAAGTCAAGGTTCTTGCCAGCCAAATAATTTAATCCATCAAGATCAACCGGCTCTTCCTGAATCGTTACATCTAATGTCGGCTCTTCTAATTCCATAACTGTCTCAAACATAATACGGCTTCCGTCCTGAATGAACTGTCCCATGGAATGCAGATCTGTTGTCAAATCAACTGCTGCCGGGAAAATACCTTTCTGATCTTTACCTTCGCTCTCTCCGTAAAGCTGTTTCCACCACTCAGCTACATAGTGGAATGCAGGCTCATAGTTGCAAAGGATCTCCACAGATTTCCCCTTGCGTAATAAGATATTACGGATCGCAGCATACTTCATAGAATCATTGTCTGCGAAATCTTTGTCCAAGCAAAGTTCACGCATGGATGCTGCACCTTCCATCAACTTAGCAATGTCTGCACCACTAACAGCAATTGGAAGTAAACCAACTGCGGTAAGTACGGAGAAACGTCCTCCGACATCATCCGGTACAACAAAGCTCTCATAACCTTCTTCTGTAGCAAGGTTCTTCAACGCACCTTTCTGCTTGTCCGTTGTTGCATATATTCTCTTAGCAGCTTCCTCTTTACCATATTTCTTCTCTAACATTTCCTTGAAAATACGGAATGCAACAGCAGGCTCCGTCGTAGTACCGGACTTGCTGATAATATTTACGGAAAAGTCACGATCACCGATCACGTCGATCAACTGTGACAGATATGTGCCGCTCAAATTGTTACCACAGTAATAAATCTCTGGTGTTTTACGAATTTCTTTGGACACATTGTTATAAAATCCATGTCTCAAGAACTCAATTGCTGCTCTTGCTCCCAAATAAGAACCGCCGATACCGATTACCAAAAGCACTTCTGAATCAGACTGAATCTTCTCAGCAGCTTTCTGGATACGTGCGAATTCTTCCTTATCATAATCAATCGGAAGGTCAATCCATCCTAAGAAATCACTTCCTGCTCCTTCTTTGCTAAGTAATAACTCTTTTGCGTCGTTTGTAATTTTCTCCATTGATTTGATCTCGTCTGCAGAAATTACGTTCTCTGTCAGAGAGTAATCAAAAGTAACCTTGTTTGCCATGGTTTCCTCCTATCCTTCCTTGTTGCAGTCTCTATACTCGGTCTATCCTTTGCGGGATTCCTCAGCCACAAAGCATGAATCCCGGTTGGTTGTATTCAACCTTATATATTCTAATCAATTCCTGCCTGTAAATCAAGTGTTAATTTCTTTCCTGTTCCAGATTTCCAAACTTCGTCAAGTTCGCTAACCATGCCAGTTTCACCGATCCTGTCGGGCCACTACGCTGTTTTGCGATAATGACCTCTGCCACACCTTTTTCCTCGCTGTCCGGGTTATAATATTCGTCACGATACAAAAACATAACCATATCGGCATCCTGCTCGATAGCTCCGGACTCACGCAGATCAGAAAGCATCGGTTTCTTGTCCGGACGCTGCTCAACTGCACGTGATAACTGTGATAAAGCGATCACCGGAACGTTTAATTCTCGCGCCATAACTTTGAGAGAACGGGAGATTTCCGAAATTTCCTGCTGTCTGTTCTCGCCTTTGCGCTTTCCACTGCCCGACATCAACTGCAGGTAATCGATAATAACCAGATCTAATCCCTGCTCGATCTTTAACTTACGGCATTTGGAACGAAGCTCTGTCGCCGTGATTCCTGATGTGTCGTCAATCACAAGATGCGAATTACCAATCCGCCGGACACTGCCCACCAGTCTGTCCCAGTCCTCGTCTTCCAGATTACCGGTTCTTATCTTTTGGGAGTCAACATGAGAATTCATCGAAAGCATTCGTTTCACAAGCTGCTCCTTACTCATTTCCAGACTGAATATGGCTACCGGCAGATTCTGCTTAAATGCTACATGCTGCGCGATATTCAATACAAACGCCGTCTTACCCATGGAAGGACGGGCTGCGATCAGCACCAGGTCCGAGGGCTGCATTCCGGCGGTACGATAGTCCAGATCAATGAATCCGGTGGCAATACCTGTGACGGTTCCGTGCAGTTTGGAAGCCTTCTCGATCTTGTCCATGGCGTTCATGACTACGGTACGAATCGGTACGAATTCCTTGACGTTTTTCTTCTGTACCACTTCATTGATCTTGCTCTCGGTACTCTCCAGAATCGTATCCAGGCTCTCCTTGCCACTATAACAGGTATTGGCAATCTCTTCATTGGTACGGATCAGACGCCGAAGTGTCGCCTTCTCCGCCACGATTCCAGCATAATACTTGATATTGGCGGAAGTAGGTACTGCTGCAATCAGATTCGTCAGGAAATCCAGTCCACTGACCTCGGGAGGCACATCCTCCTTGGATCGCAACCGATCCTGCAAAGTGACAAAGTCAATGGGCTTTCCTTCATTGTTCAGCTCTACGATGGTGTCAAATACCACACCGTACTGCCTGTTGTAGAAATCCTCTCCGGAGATCTGCTCTGTGGCAGCTGCAATGGCTTCCGCGTCAATGAACATAGAGCCGATGACTGACTGCTCCGCCTCTAAACTGTGAGGCATTATTCTTTTGATTACATTTTCATCCATTGCGGGCATGGGGTCGTCTACGCCTCCGTAACTTTCACCGTCAGCTTCGCTGCCACCTGGGGATGAAGCTTCACTGTTACCTCATAGGAGCCGAAGTTCTTCAGACTCTCCGGCAGTTGGATTTTCTTCTTGTCAATCTCGATACCATGCTGTTCCTTGCAGGCAGTTGCAATCTCTTTGGAGGATACAGAACCGAAGGTTCTTCCGCCCTCTCCTGCCTTGATCTTGACCACGACCTGCTTGGTCTCCAGCTCTGTTGCCAGCGCCTTTGCCGCATCCAGATTCTCCTGTGCCACCTTCTCTTCGTTTGCCTTATGGAGCTTCAGATCGTTCAGATTCTTGGAGCTTGCCTCCACACCGATCTTCTTCGGTAAAATATAGTTTCTTGCATATCCTTCGCTGGCCTCAATGATGTCACCTTTTTTTCCCAGCTTTTTTTCATCCTGAAGTAAAATAATTTTCATAGGATCAACCTGCCTTTCCTGAATCTTCTGTTTTATATGGTAAAACTTTTCAAACGGAATCCCTTAGATCTCACCGGATTCCAGCATGTCGTCGATGGTGTTCTTCAATACGCCAATGGCCTCTACCAGTCCCACGCCTTCCATCTGGCAGGCTGCGGTATTCATGTGGCCTCCACCGCCCATACGCTCCATGATGATCTGTACATTGACCTCATCAATGGATCTGGCGCTGACATAAATCTTGCCCTGATAATCGGTAAGTACAAAACTTGCCTTAATGCCCTTGATATTCAGCAGTTCGTTGGCTGCCTGCGCACCAATGATGGTAGGGCTGGGCAGATCCTCTGCGGTACACAGAGAGATTGCAAAGAACTGCTTGTAGATCTCTGCCTGACTGACAGCATCCGCCTTGGCCTTGTATTCTGCTGCATCCTCACGGAACAGTTTTCTCACACGGGTCACATCCGCACCGTTTCTGCGCAGGAATGCGGCAGCCTCGAAGGTGCGGACACCTGTTTTGGTCATAAAGTTATTGGTATCGATCATGATACCGGAATACATACAATCCGCCTCTTCCGTACGGATCTTGATATTGTCGTAGGTATACTGCAAGATCTCGGATACCATCTCGCAGGCGGAGGATGCATAAGGCTCCACATAAGACAATGTGGCATTCTCAATGGTCTCCGTACCCTGTCTGTGGTGGTCCAGTACTACTACGGATTTGCAGAAGCGAAGCAGATCCGGGCACTCTGTGATGGAGGGCTTATTGACATCCACCACCACCAGAACCGTATTGCTGCCTGCCATATCAATGGCCTGCTGGCTGGTGATGATCATGTCCTCGTCATATTCCGGATTGTTCTTAAACAGCTCCACCAGCGGCTGTACAGAGGTCGTAGCCTCGTTCAATACAATGTGAGCCTTTCTGCCCAATGTCTGGGCGATCCGGTAAATACCCACCGCAGAACCGAAGCTGTCCACATCCGGCATCCGGTGTCCCATAACGATAACACGGTCTTTTCCGGTGATAATCTCCCGCAGGGCATGAGCTTTTACTCTTGCCTTGACACGGGTATTCTTCTCTACCTGCTGACTCTTGCCGCCGTAGTAGGTGATGCTCTCCGGGGTCTTGATCACGGCCTGATCCCCGCCACGTCCCAGCGCCAGATCAATGGCGGTACGGGCGAATTCATAGTTCTGTGCATAAGTCAGGCCATCCAGCCCAATACCGATACTGATGGTCACTGCCATTTCATTGCCGATGTTTACGGTCTTGACCTCTTCCAGCAGATCGAAACGGTCCTCCTGCAACTGTGCTACCGCTTTTTTCCGCATGATTACCAGATACTTGTCCTTTTCCAGCTTCTTGCTGATACCGTCCAGAGATGCAATGTACTTGTTCACCTTACGGTCGATCAGTGCGATCAGCAGGGATCTGCGGACTTCCTCAACGCTCTCCAGCGCTTCCTCATAGTTGTCAAGATAGATCATGCCTACGCTCAGACTCTGGTCATCCACTTCCTGCAGTGCAATATGCAGTGCCGTCTCATCAAAGAGATAGACGGCAATCAGATAACCGTTATAGCCTTCTGCATCGATCATATCGCTGTGTTCCGCCATCTCCTTCAGAGAAATCTTGCGGAATTTGGCCACATACTCACAGCCCTCGTATTCCAGTTCATACTGTGCCTCGTCCACACCAGATTCGTCCGGAAGCCTGTCCCGGGTAATGGTAGGAAACAGGGAAGTGATGGATTTACTGTAGCCCTTGGGCTGATGCACCGCATTCTCAAAGGCAATGTTGGTCCAGATCACCTTGCCGGAATCGTCCAGAAGGGCATATGGCAATTCCAGATCCCGCAGCAGTTTTCGCTGGATCTGACCATATTCCGTGGCAAAGCTGATCAGCTCGTTCATGATGATCGGCTTGTTGTAGAAATACAGCGTCAGGGTAATTGCAAAATAAAAAATCGTAAATCCGAAGGTAAGCAGTCCTGCACGGAAATCCAACATGAATACTGCCGCATCGATAGCCAGCAGTAACAGGCCCAGATATAGGGTGAACTGGATATATGTACGGATCCTGCCTTTCAGTCTGATTCGTTTTTTCATGAAAGAACACCTCTCAATATTTGCGTTCGACAACTTCTATTATAACAAATAATAACCCGCTCCGCCACCATATTATTTTGACGAATAGACAATATTCCTCTGTCAAATTTGTGCTTTTTGTCAGCTTTTCCGGACGGAGAGCCGTTCTCTTACTTACACAGTTCCCAGAAAGCCACTGCGCTGGCGGCCGCCACGTTCAGGGAATCCACACCATGGGCCATGGGAATGCACACCGTATCGTCACAATCCGCAATGGTATCCGCTGCCAGTCCTTCCCCTTCCGTTCCCAGAATAATGGCAAGCTTTTCGACATTATGCAGTTTCTCATCATCCGGCCGCAAGCTGTCTTCTTTTAAAGCCATGGCTACGGTATGATACCCCATCTTCCGCAGCTGTTCCATGGTATGCTCCGGCCAGTCCTTTGTCTCCAGGATCGTCCACGGCACCTGGAATACGGTTCCCATGCTGACTCTTGCTGCCCGACGGTACAACGGGTCACTGCAGCCTCCCGTCAACAATACTGCATCGATTCCCAACGCTGCCGCAGAACGGAAAATTGCGCCTACATTTGTTGGATTTACAACATTTTCCAGAACAGCAATGCGTCTGGCATTTCCGCACAAGTCTTCCATCTTCGGCAATGCTCTTCTGCGCATGGCACAGAGCATTCCTCTCGCCAGTTTAAAACCGGAAATCTCCGACAGCACTGCATTGGATGCCACATATACGGGAATTTCCCCAGACACCTCTGCAATCCGCCCCAGGATTTCCCTGCCCTTCTCCGAATCCGCTTCCCGCTGTTCCATCAGAAGTGACAGTGGCTCATATCCCGCTGCCAGTGCCCGCAGAATCACATTGGGGCTCTCCGCAATGAACAGCCCCCGCTCTGGCTCATAATAATGAAAAAGTTGTACCTCTCTGCGTTCATTGTAGATCTCCAGTTCCGGTGTATGCAGATCAGTAATTGGTATTAATCTATGCTTATCTGTACTCATGCTTTTGCGATACCTTTTCTCCAATAATTTTCTCTTTTTATTATAATGGAGCATCCGGCCCCCGTCAAACGCAACTGTTACCCTGTACTCGGCTCATGGTATACACAAAAAGACCAGCCACAAAGGGCTGGTCTCTCATCTTAGTCTGAATTATTCAGCTACGTAAGGCATAAGTGCTACGTGACGTGCTCTCTTGATAGCAACGGTCAGTGCTCTCTGATGCTTTGCACAAGTACCGGTAATACGACGAGGAAGGATCTTACCTCTCTCAGATACATACTTCTTCAGCTTAGCTGTATCCTTGTAATCGATTACGTTATCTTTACCACAGAATACGCAAACTTTCTTTCTTCTGCGCATACCGCCTTTTTTTCTCATCGGAGAATCGGTCTTCTCAGTCTTATTAAAAGCCATTATTATTACCTCCTATCGGAATCTGTCAGGGCAGAGGCGGGTGTCAGCTCCGCTTGTCACTGAAACTTAGTTAAAGGGTAATTCTTCATCGATGCCGTCAGGGATGTTCATAAAGCCATCACCTGCTCCGGAAGGAGCAGGGGCATTATTACCACCACCAAAGCCAGCGTTCTGGTATCCACCGTCATTATTGCCGGCAGATGCGTTCTTACTCTCTGCGAACTCTACGTTCTCAGCCACTACATCAGTAGTATACACACGCTGTCCATCCTTATTGGTATAGCTTCCGGTCTGGATACGTCCTTCCACAACGAACTTTGTTCCCTTGTGGCCGTATCTCTCAATAAACTCACCGGTTCTGCCAAACGCTACACAGTTAATAAAATCAGCATCCGGCTCACCGTCACGCTTAAATCTTCTATCTACTGCTATGGAAAAACGAGCAATCGCTGTTGCGGTAGCTCCCTGAGAATATCTTACCTCAGGATCCCTTGTTAAACGTCCCATAAGAATTACTTTATTCATATTTCGCTTCTCGCTTTCTGTTTATGCCTCGTCCTGTCTAACGCATAAGTATCTGATCACGTTGTCCATGATACGAACACGGCTCTCGATCTCTGCAGGAACAGTGCTCTCAGCTTCAAATCTGATGAAGTAGTAGAAAGCTTCTTTCATCTTCTGAACTTCGTAAGCAAGCTTCTTCTTGCCCCACTCGTCCACTTCTGTGATGTTGCCGCCGAATCTCTCAACCAGTGCTTTGCACTTGTCAACAACGGCTGCTCTCTCATCATCCTCGATCTTAGCGCTAACAACAACGGCTAATTCGTACTTGTTCATGTTAGTTACCTCCTTTTGGTCTCTGGCCCATATTTTATATATGAGCAAGGAATAAAGTGTCTCACGAAGGAACATGATACCATATTCCTGTCCACTTTTCAAGATTTTTCAACGATTTCTTTCACATTTTTTTCTAACAGTTTTCTTGCGATCATGATCTGGTGTCCACAGCCCAGACATTTCAGCCGGAAATCTGCTCCCACACGGAGTACTTCCCATTCTCTGCTGCCGCAGGGATGCTGTTTTTTCAGTTTCAATACATCTCCCACATTAATATCCATAACATTTTCCTCTTCTTTTCCTGTCTGTATCGCCACTCCTCCGCAAACATGTCGCGACAGAGGCCTGTGATTCTGTATTATAAATGGTTCGCCATAAAGTCCTTCACTACCCCGAAAGCCTCCCGCAGCAGATTATTCGGTACGGTAACGGGATAAGTTCCCGCGGACAGTCCCTCTACATGGGCATAGCCCTGTTTTCTCGCAATAGCCAACGCCCGGAACATATGAAAATTGTTGGTAATAACCACAACACTGTCCTCTGATTTGTCCAGCAGTTCTCCGCTGAAGATCAGATTCTGCGTGGTATTCGTGGAAGCATCCTCCATGAGGATCCGCTCCGGATCGATCCCGGCGGTTTCCAGATATCCTTGCATTCCCTCGGCTTCGCTGATGGGTTCATTGTATCCCTGTCCACCGGACACGATGATTTTGGTCTCCGGATTGGCATTCAGATATTCTATGGCTTTATCCAGCCGTTTCTGTAGCACATAACTGGGGCCGGAAGTCTTCCACTGAGCTCCCAGTATGATCACATAATCCGCACCTTCCTGCGCCGTGGCATGGAACTGACTGACGATCATCCCTTCTATAATAAGAAGCAATACCATCCCTGCCATCACAAGACTCCGGAATGTAATATGCAGCCATCGGGGGATCCAATAATATACGGTTCTGTGGGTCAGCACCCATGCCCATGCGGCACAAAAAGCACCAATCACACCCCAGACCAGGAAAAAGTAGCTGCCGAAGGCAACAAAAAGACCGATCCCCACACAGTACAGCAGACACAGCACCGCCAGAACATATAACGCCCTTGCTCCGTAATGTTTTTCTCCCACGCCTCTGCCTCTGGGATCCAGATAGATCACTTTTTTACTTTTTTCCCTCGGAATCAAGTGGTTCCTTTTCATACTGCCTCCATTCTTTCCTACGATCTATTGTAGCATATCTCCTACGGCAGTCTCAATACCACATATTTTAGGGTTTTCTTAATTTTTTCGAAAATTTTCTTTACCAGACACTGATTGACTTGTCACTCACCTAACACTATGATGTAATTAACATACTACTTCTGAAAAAAGAAACGGATGGAAACCTTATGCATACCACATTATCCAAAAAAGATTTTTCCCGATATCTGCCCTTCCTCCTGCTGGTGATGACCATTTTCCGCGTCCTCGCCGGACTGAGGATTCCTTATATGATCCTGGCAAATCAGCGCTATGATGACCGGCTGCTGTTCGAGAATGCTTATGATCTGCTGAGCGGCGTGTGGCTTGGCAGCTACGATTCTTATACACTGGCAAAAGGAATCGGCTATCCGCTGTTTCTGGTACTGGCGAAAAAGCTGTGCCTTCCCTACTCTGTTCTGCTGTCGCTGTTGCAGGCGGCCGGTGCATGGCTGTTTGTCCGCGCGGTGTCTGTGAGATGGCAGAATCCCTATGGGCAGGCAATTCTCTATCTGCTCCTGTTGTTTTCCCCCATCAGCCTCACGCTGTTGGTCACGCAGCGGCTGTACCGCATGGCAATCGTTCCGGGAATGGTCCTGGTGGTATTTTCCAGCATGATCGGGCTGACTCTGCGCAAAGAGCTCCCCTTGAAAAAACAGCTGCCCTGGGCATTCCTGACCGGACTGACTCTTGCCTTTTTCTGGCAGATCCGGGAGGATTCCGTCTGGATCCTGCCGTTTATCGCCGTTATGACGGTATGGAACGTGGGTTATGTAATTCTGGTCCTGCATAAGAAATTAAACACAAAGGCACTTCTGCTTCACTGCCTGACCATGTTATTGCCACTCCTTCTCCTGTTCGGTGCCAACACCGGTGTCTCCGTCGTCAACCGGATCCACTACGGTGTTTTCCTGAACAACGACCGCACGGAGGGAAATTTTGCAGAGCTGATGTCCCTGTTGTATCATCTGGACAGCAATACGAGAACCAATCCCGACATCTGGATCTCCCGGGATACTATTGTCAGAGCAGAAGCAGCCAGTCCCACTCTGCAGCAGATTCAGCCACTATTGGACAGTTATACCGAAGACTGGGCCACAAGGGATGGTGAGATTCCCGGCGATCACTTCAGCTGGGTACTGCGGGATGCGGTACAGGACTCAGGAATTGCCCCGAATGCCGTCAGTGCACAGACCTTTTATGGCAACGTCCTCTCCGAACTGCGGGCAGCCGTAGCCAGTGGCGAGCTGACCGAAAAGACGGACGGTGCCCTCTATTTTTCCTCCCAATCCCGTGGAGTACTGCCGGAAGAAATTCCCGGTATCCTCAGTGATACTTTGCAGAATATCTGGAAAATTGCAGGATACACCGATTGTGCTTTGAGCAGTTCCGCCAAAAGTGCCGGCCGGCTGTCGGATATCCGTCGTATGGAATCCTTTGCCTCCTGCCTGACCGTGTACCCCACACTGTCACAGTTTCAGGCTGCCGATTATGATTCCATTGAGGATGAGACCTTATATGATTTCAATGAGATCTACAGTTCCGGTATGGTATCTCTTCTGAATAAGAGCAACGCTATCTATCAGTTGTTGGGACAGCCCATGTTCCTGCTGGCACTGCTTGCCCTTTGTGTGCTGACCGTCCGCGTGATCCATGGACTTTTCCATGGGGACACAAAAGATCTCGAACTGTGGATCCTGACCTGTGGGATTCTGCTCAGTGCCGTTCTGCTGCGTTTCGGCTGTGGCCTGTTCACCGCATGGTTTTCCGAAGACATGCAAAAGTTCATCAACAGCTTCTACTCCTGTGGCGTCTACATTCTGCTGCAGATGTTCAAATATCTGGCGGTTATTACTACTGCCGCCAGCCTGCAACCGATACGGAAACAATATTTTCAAAATTTTCGTAATTCTCATAAGGAAAAGGAGGAATAACTTATGGAAAATTTGAACAAACAGATTCAGGAATTGCAAAAGATCATTGATACCTACGGCAATATCGTATTTTTCGGTGGTGCCGGTGTCTCCACCGAGAGTGGAATCCCGGATTTCCGAAGCGTGGACGGACTGTATCACCAACAGTACGATTACCCGCCGGAGACGATTTTAAGTCACACCTTTTATCGTTCCCACACGGAGGAATTCTTCCGTTTTTACCGGAATAAGATGCTCTTCCCCAATGCACAGCCCAATGCCGCCCATAAAAAACTGGCAGAACTGGAAGCTGCCGGGAAAGTCCGGGCCGTGATCACGCAGAATATCGATGGACTGCATCAGGCCGCCGGAAGTAAGACTGTCCTGGAGCTTCACGGCTCGGTACTGCGCAATTACTGTGAAAAATGTCATCAGTTCTATGGAATCGACACGATCTTAAACAGCACCGGTATTCCCCGCTGTGAAAAATGCGGTGGTATCATCAAGCCGGATGTGGTTCTGTACGAAGAGGGACTGGATGAGAAGACGTTAAATGCCGCCGTCAGATACATCCACGAAGCAGATGTCCTGATCATCGGCGGCACTTCTCTGGCTGTCTATCCCGCAGCCGGGTTAATTGATTATTTTCAGGGAGATAAGCTGGTGGTCATCAACAAGAGTGCGACCCCCAGAGACAGCCACGCAGATCTCCTGATTCAGGGACCGATCGGGGAAGTATTTCACTCGATCCAGAATCCGTAAGTGATATCCTGTTCTCCGCTGATATGATAAGCATCTTCCACATCAGCGCCCCAGCTGTTGATACCACCCACGCCCCTCACTGCTCCCAGGATAGATACCACCGTCCTGCGGGCAGGAGGTAGTTCTTCGTGGTGCATGGCATTTTCCAGTTCCTGTGCCGTATAAGGCAGGCAGGAAAATGCGAAGTGTTTTCCCTCCTCCGCGGTTATTTTTAAACGGCTGCTTCTTTCTCCACGGTCTGTATTATCCAGGGAAGTCTTCCTGACGATCTCCAGCCATTTGGTCTGCATATGCATCCCACAGTCCTGAGGCACCATATAAGGTGTCACCGGCAGGCCCTGTACTTCATACACACCGGGAATTCCTCCTGCCATACGGTCCGGATAGGTCTCTCCGGACAATCCTTCATAGGTATACCTCTCCGCTGCGGTGGGCATCAGGAACCGCATTCCGAATACCGGAAGCTCCGGCAAACCCTGTTTTCCACAATAATCTGCCTGCACATGGATTCTGCCGTCTGCTTCCACCGTATAAGTCACTGTCACCTCCGTCGCCGGAACTGTCGGCGTCTCATACGTATAGATGATCTCGAATCTGTCGCAGGTCTCTTTTCCGGTGTATTTATTATTCGCCGGTGCCAGAGGGATAGCAATCTCCTCTCCATCCATCCGGGCCTCTACCCGGCTGCAGCGTACAAAACGATCCGCGGCGGACCATACTGCACTGCGGAATGCGAATCCACACCCTCTGTCATTGTCCGTGACCGCGCGCCAGAAAGCCGGTCGGGGAGACCTGTACAGCCACTCTTTGCCATCCTTATATAAAGACTCCATGCCTCCGGAGCCCACGGAGAAAATATAGGAAAAATCCTGTCCATGTATACCGATAGTCACATCACCGATTACGATTCTGAAGAAAAGGAAAGAGGTATCACTATCAACACTTCTCACGTAGAGTATGAAACAGCTAACCGTCACTACGCTCAC
>ENA-UEOI01002235-UEOI01002235.1-human-gut-metagenome-genome-assembly--contig:-NODE-2235-length-14214-cov-3.046827_pt1 | contig 14214 bp, 12 predicted proteins | sample MGYA00242883_ERZ507882 | MGnify/ENA primary metagenome ERZ507882 (study PRJEB26167, sample SAMN06115502) | human gut metagenome | host: Homo sapiens | place: China:Chongqing | collected 2015-07-29... | reverse complement strand
CTCCCTGACCAGGGAGCACTTCGAGACGCTTCGGGAGGAGGAGCCTCTCTATGCAGAATTCCCCAACGAAAAACAGCGCCAGTACATATCTGCGCTGGTGAAGGGAGTCTGCAGTCACGGGCCCGAGCTGGACAGCTATATTTCCAAATATGCCATCGGCTGGGCCTTTTCCCGGATTTCCCGCATGGCGGCAGCCGTGATGCGGGTGGCCATGTATGAGATTTTATACATGCCGGATATCCCCGCCGCCGCCGCCATTAACGATGCGGTGGAGATCGCCAAGCACTATGAGGCGCCGGAGACGGTCTCCTTTATCAATGGCATTTTGGGCGCCTTCATGCGGGGCGAGGTGCCTCCGGAGCGGGCCAACCAGCCCGCCGCCCCTGCTGCGGACGGGGAATAGGGTATGCCGGTCTGTCTGGGAATCGACACCAGTAACTACACCACCTCAGTGGCCCTGTTCGACGGGATGAGAGGCTATAATCTGGGACGGCTGCTGGAGGTGCCCGAGGGGGCTTTGGGCCTGCGGCAGAGCGACGCGCTGTTCCAGCATGTAAAGCGGTTGCCCTTGCTGATTCATCAGCTCCGGACGGAGGGGAAACTGGACGCCCCGATCTCCGCCGTGGGGGCCAGCGTCAAGCCGCGATGGGTGGAGGGCTCCTATATGCCCTGCTTTTTGGCGGGGGAATCTCAGGGGCGGAGCCTGGCGGATCTGCTCCATGTCCCGTTTTATCCCTGCGCTCACCAGCAGGGACACATCGCCGCTGCGGCTTGGTCGGCGGGGCGTGCGGAGCTGCTGGACCGTCCCCATCTGGCATGGCATCTTTCCGGCGGCACTACGGAGCTGGTGCTGGTGGAGCCCGCCGGGGCCACGGTGGAGTGTACCTGCATCGGGGGCACCAGCGACATCTCTGCCGGCCAGCTCATTGACCGCACGGGTAAGCTGCTGAACCTGACCTTTCCCGCCGGGAAGGCTGTGGATGCACTGGCCCGCGGTGCGGAGGAGGTCCGGGGATTTTCCGTCAAGGTAAAAGACTTAACATTTTCACTGTCCGGAGTGGAGAACCAGGTTAAGGCACAGGCAGAAAACGGGACTGCTCCGGCCCAGATTGCGCGGTTTGTCCTGGAGACGGTCGCCGGAGCGGTGGTCCGTACCACCCGGGCGGCGCTGGAGCGTTACCCCGGCCTGCCGGTGCTCTGCTCCGGGGGCGTGGCCTCCAATGGACTGCTCCGGGAGCGGATGACGGACGCGGTGTTTGCCCCGCCGCAGTATTCCACCGACAACGCCCTGGGCGTGGCCATCCTGGCCGGTCGGGCCCTGAAACAGGAGGCGAGCACATGAGCATCCAGGGGCGTGTTTACAGCGTATCCCAGGTCAATGGCTATATCAAAGACCTGCTGGACCGGGACGGACTTCTGTCCGGCCTCTTTGTCCGCGGGGAGATCTCTAACTATAAGATGTACCCCTCTGGGCACCACTACTTTTCCATGAAGGACGAGGGGGGCGCCATCCGGTGCGTCATGTTCCGCCGGGAGGCGTCCCGGCTTCGGTTTCGGCCGGAAAACGGGATGAAGGTGGTGGCCTTTGGCCGGGTGGCTGTCTTTCCGCGGGACGGACAGTACCAGCTTTACTGCCAGGAGCTCTCTCCGGATGGCGTCGGAGACTTGCATGTGGCCTTTGAACAGTTGAAGGAAAAGCTCTTTCGGGAGGGACTTTTCGACCAGGGCCATAAGCGGCCGATTCCCCGGTATCCCCAAAGGATCGCCCTGATTACCTCACCCGCGGGGGCGGCAGTGCGGGATATGCTGCGCATTCTGGGGGCACGCTGGCCCCTGGCTCGGATCGTGCTGCTGCCGGTACGGGTCCAGGGGGTGGAAGCGCCGGGCGAGATCGCCTCGGCCCTTCGGTATGCCGATCAGCACCGGGTGGCCGACCTCATCATCACCGGCCGGGGCGGCGGCTCCATGGAGGACCTGTGGGCGTTCAACGACGAAGGCGTGGCACAGGCCATCTACGACTGTGAGACTCCCGTTATCTCCGCGGTGGGGCACGAGCCCGACGTGACCATTGCGGATTTCGTGGCTGATCTGCGGGCGGCTACACCTTCCAACGCGGCGGAACTGGCGGTGCCCGATCAGAACGAGCTGTTCGCGGCGCTGTTCCAATACGAAGCGCGGCTGGAACAGGCCATGGGGAGCAGGCTGGAGCGTAACCGGCGGGAGCTGGAGCGTCTGGGCAGGGCCCGGGCCCTGCAGGACCCGCTGTACTACATCCAGGACCGGAGGATGCTGCTGGACTACCAGAGCCGCCGCCTGGTCCACGGGCTCCGCGGCACGCTGGCGGTGGAGCGGGAACGCTTTGCCCGGCTGGCCGCGGCGCTGGATGCGCTCAGCCCCCTGAAGGTGCTGGGCCGGGGCTATGCTCTGACCACCGACGGGGCGGGGCGGGTACTTGCATCCGTGTCCGGCGTGGAGCCGGGAGACAATGTGACGGTGCGCCTGGCGGACGGAGCCCTCCGCTGTCGGGTGGAGGCCAAGCAAGGAGGAGAGAACGATGGCGGAAAAAAAGAGGTCCTTTGAGGAGAGCATGGCCCGCCTGGAGGAGATCGTGACCCAGTTGGAAAAAGGGGAGGCCCCTTTGGAGGAATCCCTCAAGCTGTTTGAGGAGGGCACCTCGCTGATGAAGCAATGCTCCGGCCTGCTGGATAAGGCTGAGCAGAAGGTGGTCAAGCTCTCGGCGGGGCCCGGCGGGAAGCCGGCGGAAGAGCCATTTCTGCCCGGGGAGGGATGATATGGACTATCGAAAGCAGCTAGATGAAGATGTCGCCCTGATTGAGGCCCGCCTCAAGGAGCGTTTTCGGGCGTGCGAGCCCATGGCCGGTTTGTATGACGCCATGGAGTACAGCCTTTTGGCAGGCGGTAAGCGGGTGCGGCCCGTTCTGACTCTGGAGGTCTGCCGTATGTGCGGCGGGGACCCGGTCCAAGCTCTGCCCTTTGCCTGTGCGGCAGAGATGATCCATACCTATTCTCTGATCCATGACGATCTGCCCTGCATGGATGATGACGACCTCCGGCGGGGCCGCCCCACCAACCACAAGGTATTTGGGGAGGCTATGGCGGTCCTGGCGGGAGACGGCCTGCTGACCGCCGCCTTTGAAACTGCGCTGGAGGGGGGCGAATGCCTGCCTGCGGAGAGGGTGACGGCGGCGTGTGCCTGCCTGGCGAGAGCCGCCGGAGCCCGGGGCATGGTAGGCGGCCAGGCGCTGGACATGGCGGCGGAGGGACGCAGCCTGCGCCAGCAGGAGCTGGAGCGGCTTCAGGCCCTCAAGACCGGAGCGCTGATCGCAGCCGCCGCAGAGATGGGCTGCATCGCGGCGGGCGGAGACGAGCTGGAGCGGGCGGCGGTGCGCCGCTATGCGCAGAAGCTGGGCTTGGCCTTCCAGATCCGGGACGATATGCTGGATGTGGTGGGGGACGAGCAGACACTGGGCAAGAGCATTGGCTCCGACAGCGCCAATGAGAAGACCACATTCTACACCCTTAAGGGCCTGGATGCCTGCCGGGAGCTGGTGGAAACGCTGACCCGGGAAGCGGAAGAGGCGCTGTCCACCTTTGAGGAACGGGGCTTTTTGTGCTGGTTGGCGGATCAATTGGCGGGACGGGAGAAGTGATGTGAGATGCCTGAATATAATCTGCCCAACTACCATATGGGAAATCTGATCCTGGTGCTCTCTGCCATTGCGTGGGCTTCCGCTCAGGTGCTGAAGGTTGTGGTGGTGCTGATCACCAGACGGCGGCTGGACTGGCGGTACATCTGGGCCAGCGGCGGGATGCCAAGCTCCCATTCCGCCTTTGTCTGCGCCTGCGCCAGCACCACAGGGATGCTCTACGGCTGGTCCTCGCCGCTGTTTGCCATTGCCGCCGTGGTGGCCATCGTTGTGATGTACGACGCCTCCAATGTCCGCCGGGCGGCCGGCGAACAGGCTAAGATCCTCAACTACATGATGGACCACTGGATGGAGATGAAGCCCGCCCTGTTCAGCAAGGAGCTCAAAGAGCTGCTGGGGCATACGCCGATCCAAGTCTTGGCGGGCGGCCTGCTGGGTACGGGGATTGGTCTGCTGGGGGCCTGGGTGGTCGTAGGCGTATAAGAACATTTGCGGTGTTTATTCAATATGCAATACTATTTATGAGAACATAGGGACCGGCAAGAGCGGCTATGGGGAGTATCCCGCCGCGCCGGGAGGTGCGCCTTGATAGAATTCGATGAGATTCCTGACCTGCATCACATCAGCGATGCGGAAGCGGAAGCCCTCTGCGCCCGCCTGAGGGCCCGGCTGCTGGATGTGGTATCCCGCACCGGAGGGCATTTGGCCTCCAATTTGGGGGCGGTGGAACTGACGGTGGCCTTTCACCGGGTCTTTGACACCGGCCGGGACCGGCTGGTGTTCGACGTGGGACATCAGTGCTACTGCCATAAAATCTTGACCGGCCGGGACGGGCTGATGGATACCCTGCGGACTTTTGGAGGGCTGTCCGGCTATCCGAAGCCGCAGGAAAGCGTCCACGATGCCTTTATCGCCGGGCATGCCTCCAATTCGGTGTCTGTAGCCCTGGGTATGGCCCGGGCGAGAACGCTGAAAGGAGAGAATTACCATGTGGCTGCCCTGCTCGGCGACGGCGCGCTGACCGGCGGCCTGGCCTATGAGGGGCTGTCCAATGCTGGCGAGAGCGGCGAGCCCATTCTGGTCATTCTCAACGACAACGGAATGTCCATCACGAAAAATGTGGGCGGCGTAGCGGAGCATCTGGCCCATCAGCGGCTGAAGCCGCAGTACCTGCGGTTCAAGAAGGGCTACCGGCGGGCCATGGCAATCCTGCCGGGGGGCAAGCATATTTATAATGTGACGCATCAGATCAAAAAGGCGGTCAAGGAGACCCTGCTGCCTTGCAGCATGTTTGAGGACATGGGCTTTACCTATCTAGGGCCGGTGGACGGGCACGACGTGCGCGGCCTGACCCGCCTTTTGAGCTACGCGCGGGATTTGGAAACGCCGGTCCTGCTCCACGTCAGAACTGTGAAGGGGAAAGACTATCCACCTGCTGAAAAGAATCCCGATGCGTTTCATGGGGTATCCAGGTTCTGCATCCAGACCGGAGAGGCCCTTCAGCCCTCCAGGCCCAGCTTCTCAGGTGCCTTTGGAGCCGCCATGTGCGCTCTGGCAGAGCAAGAAAGCCGCCTGTGCGCCATCACAGCCGCCATGCGGGACGGAACCGGGCTGAAGGAATTTTCACGCTGCCATCCGGACCGGTATTTTGATGTAGGGATTGCAGAGGGGCACGCTGTCGCAATGGCCGCCGGGATGGCCAAGGAGGGGGCGGTGCCGGTGCTGGCGGTCTATTCTTCCTTCCTGCAGAGAGGGTATGACATGCTGCTCCACGATGTGGGCATTCAGGGCCTGCATGTAGTGTTTGGCGTTGACCGCGCTGGCCTGGTGGGAGAGGACGGTGAGACCCACCACGGCCTGTTTGACGTGGCCTATTTGGCCACGGTACCCGGGATGACGGTGCTGGCCCCCGCCAGCTTTGCCGAGTTGCGCTCCATGCTGTTCCATGCGGTCCGGGAAGAGAAGGGGCCGGTGGCCCTGCGCTACCCCCGGGGAGGCGAGTCCACCTATCATTCGGACCACTGGGGCGAAAAGACAGTGATATTGGAGGCCGGACAAGGAATTACACTTGTCACATATGGGACGCTGACCGGCGAGGTTCTGACGGCGGCGGAGCGGCTGAGGCAGGATGGATACTCCCCGGAGGTCATCAAGCTCAACCAGATCCACCCGTTGGATTGGAAGCCGGTGCTGGCCTCGGTCACCCGTACGGGCCGCCTTTTGGTCGCTGAGGAGTGCGCCGCCATGGGCTGTGTGGGAGAGCGAATTGCCGCCGGGTTGGCCATGGCGGGCCTGGCCCCCCGAGCCATGGCACTGTGCAACACCGGAGCGCATTTTATCCCGCAGGGGACGGTGGCGGAACAGAAAAAGCTCTGTGGGCTGGATGTCAGCTCGCTGTATGAGAGGGCATTGGAGGTCTTGCGGCGTGGGTAAAAAACGTCTGGACGTGTTGCTGTATGAACGGGGTATGGTGGAGAGCCGCCAGCGGGCCCAGGCGCTCATCATGTCCGGCCTGGTTTTTATGGGCGACCAGCGGATGGATAAGGCGGGCATGGCGGTGGACGAGTCGGCGGAGCTCCGGATCCGGGGACAGGAGCTGACCTATGTGAGCCGCGGAGGGCTCAAGCTGGAAAAGGCGATGAAGACGTTTCCCATCCGGCTTCAGGGGGCGGTGTGCGGCGACATCGGCGCTTCAACCGGAGGGTTTACCGACTGCATGCTCCAAAACGGGGCGGAGAAGGTTTACGCCGTGGACGTGGGCTATGGGCAGTTGGCCTGGAAGCTCCGCAGCGATCCGCGGGTGGTCTGCCTGGAACGGACCAACGCCCGCTATCTGACCCATGAGCAGGTGCCGGATGCGTTGGACTTCGCCAGTGTGGACGTGTCCTTTATTTCGCTGCGGCTGATTTTACCCGCTCTCCGGGGATTGCTCAAGCCGGGGGGACATGTGGTGTGTCTGGTAAAGCCGCAGTTTGAGGCAGGCCGTGAAAAGGTGGGGAAAAAGGGCGTGGTGCGGGAGCCGGGCGTCCATCTCGAGGTGCTGGAGCGGTTTTTGCTCCACGCGGCAGAGGCAGACTTTTCTGTAAAGGGATTGACCTTTTCACCAATCCGAGGACCGGAGGGCAACATCGAATACCTGGGCTACCTGTCCACGGGGGCAGGAGAAGCCTGCTGCGGCGACCTGGCGGCCCTGGTGGCAGAGTCCCACAGCACGCTCGAGGGGGGGAAGCACGCTTGAAGGTGGTATTGAGCCCCAACCCGTACCGGGACCGGGGGTTGAAGGCGGCGCTCCGCGCCAGCGCCATCCTGGAGCAGGGTGGAATCGAGACCAGTATGTGCCTACCCTTTTCACTGGACAGCGGCAGCCGGGGGGCGCTGCCCAGCCAGCAGGAATTCCGGGCGATGCAGGCAGAGCTGAAGAACGCCGATATGCTGATTTGTTTCGGGGGGGACGGCACGATCCTCCACGCGGCCCGGGACGCCATCGCCCATAAGGTCCCCGTGCTGGGCGTGAACATGGGCAGCGTGGGGTTCATGGCGGAGCTGGAGCATAGCGAGCTTGATCTGCTGAGCCGTGTCGCGGAGAAAAAGTATACGCTGGAGCCCCGTATGATGCTGGACGTGGTGATCCGCCGGGGAAAGGATATCGTCTGCCGGGACCTGGCGCTCAACGACGCGGTCATCACGAAGGGAGCGGTGGCCCGGGTGATCGATCTGGACGTTTCGGGCGACGGCGTGCCCATCTACGATTTTTCCGGCGACGGTGTGATTTTGTCCACGCCTACCGGCTCTACGGCGTATTCCATGTCGGCGGGCGGTCCCATCGTGGAGCCCACGGCGGAAAATATCATCGTCACGCCCATCTGCGCCCACGCCCTCCACGCCAAATCCCTGGTGCTGGACCGGAGCCGGGTGGTGCGCGTGAAAATCGGCCGGCTGTCCCGCAAAAGCGCCCATCTGTCGGTGGACGGCGGTAGGGCGTTTAAGCTGTGCAGCAGTGATGTGGTGGAGGTCCGGCGCTCCAAATGTGTCACACAGGTAGTGCGGCTGACGCAGAGGAGCCTTTACGAAATCATCAATCAGAAATTGGGAAGGGGCTGAGGCGCGTGAAATCCAAACGGCAGGCGGAGATTTTGCGCATCATAGAGGAAGTGGACGTGGAGACGCAGGACCAGCTTCTCGCGGAACTCAAGGCAAGAGGGGTAAGCTCGACCCAGGCCACCATTTCCCGGGACATCAAGGAACTGCATCTGATCAAGGAGCTCACCAGCTACGGCGCCTACAAGTATGTGGTGTCCGGCCGCAAGACCTCGCTGAATTTTGCCGGACGGCTGCGGACCATTTTCAAGGAGGGAGTCACCTCCTTTGACCGCGCGCAGAATATCGTGGTTCTCAAGACGATGCCCGGCTTGGCCTCCGCGGCCTGCGCGGCCATTGACGGCATGGAGATCAGCGGTCTGGTGGGCAGCCTGGCGGGAGACGATACCGCCTTGCTGATCATGCGGGACAACGAAAAAGCGGCGTCCTTCTGCGAAGAGATCCACACCATGCTGAATTGAAGTCCGTGAAAAGGGGGGTGGCGGCGTGCTTTCCCTGCTCCACATTGAGAATATTGCGGTGATCGAGTCGGCAGACATTCCGTTCGGCTCTGGTTTCAACGCCCTGACGGGTGAGACGGGCGCCGGCAAGTCAATCGTGGTGGATGCCATTGGCGCCATCATCGGCGAGCGGACCTCCCGGGATCTGATCCGCACCGGAGCTAGGTCGGCTTTTGTCAGCGCGGAGTTTACCGGCCTGCCTGACCTGGCTTGGTTTCGGGAAAACGGAGCCGGGCCGGACGCGGAGGGCGTCCTGCTCCTCCAGCGGGAGATCCAGGCGGACGGGAAGAACCTTTGCCGCCTGAACGGGCGCCCGCTGACGGTCTCCCAGCTCCGGGAGCTGGGCCGACAGCTTTTGAACATCCATGGTCAGCACGATGGACAGCAGCTTTTGGACCCGGCCTGTCATCTGGACTATCTGGACCGCTTTGGGGGACTGGAGCCGGCTCAGGCGGCGTTTCGGGCGGCCTACGACGCTGTGAACGCTATCCAGCGGGAGATGACGGCCCTTCAGATGGATGAGGCGGAGAAATCCCGCCGGATTGACAGCCTCCAATACCAGATCGGCGAGTTGGAGCGGGCCGATTTGAAGGAGGGCGAGGATGAGACCCTGAATGCCAGGCGGAATGTACTGCGCAACGCGGGCAGGCTCATCGAAGCGGTGGAGGGGGCCTGCCAGGCTCTGACCGGCGACGATGAACGGGAGGGAGCCGTGGCCCTCATCATGGAAGCGGAGCAATCGCTGGCCTCTGCGTCGGCCATCAGCGAGGAGGTGGCGGATCTGCGGGGAAAGGCGGCTGAGCTGCGCTATGCCGCCGACGATCTGGCCGAGCTGGTCCGGGATCTGCGGGACCGCTTTGATGTCGCGCCCGGCGAGCTGGACCAGGTGGAAGGCCGCCTGGACGTAATCTACCGGCTGCGGAAGAAATACGGAGATACGGTGTCCGACATGCTCTCTTACCTGGAGCATTGCCGTAGGGAGCTGGATGAGATGCGGTTTTCCAGCGATACCCTGGCTCGCCTGGAGAAAAAGCTGTCCAGTTCTCTGAAAACAGCGAGGGAGAAAGGGAAACTGCTTTCCACGTCCAGGCAGGAGGCGGCCCGGGCTCTGGAGGAGCGCATCCAGAGAGAGCTGCGGCAGTTGGATATGCCAAAGGTCCAGTTTCAAGTGGATTTTGCGCCCAAGGCCGGAGAGCACGGCATGGACGCCACCGGAATGGACGAGGTGCAATTCTTGATGTCAGCCAACGTGGGGGAGGCGCTTAAGCCCATCCAGAAGATCGCCTCCGGCGGCGAGCTGGCCCGCATCATGCTGGCGCTGAAAAATGTATTGGCGGAAAACGATGATGTAACTACGCTGGTCTTTGACGAGGTAGACACCGGAGTCAGCGGTCGGGCCGCGCAGAAGGTGGCTGAGAAGATGGCCGACGTGGCCCGGACCAAACAGGTACTGTGCGTCACGCATCTGCCTCAGATTGCCGCCATGGCGGACACCCACTTCTCCGTGGAGAAGGGAGAGCGGGACGGCAGGACCTATACGGCGGTGGAGCGGCTCACGCCGGAGCGGCGGCGGGAGGAATTGGCGCGCCTCACAGGCGGGGCCCGCATCACGCCCGCCATGCTGGCCGGGGCCGGAGAGCTGCTGGCGGCGGCCCAGGCGTACAAAAGAGGGGTATAATGGAAATCGAGGTTGCCTTCCGGCTCTCCCGGAGCGAGTATGTCCGGGCGCTGCGGTTTTGTCTGCGCAAACGCCATCTGGTGAGCTGGATACAGCTTCTGACCATCGCCGTGGCGCTGGCTCTCGCGGTGGTGATGGCACGGGTGATGGAACGGGTGAGTGTCCTGTGCACAATGCTCTTCGTGCTGGCGGTGATGCTGGCGGTCTACAGCCTGTATCAGTATCTGCTCAAGCCCGGCCGCATCTTCGACCGAGACCCGATGCTGCACCGGGAGGTCCGGTTCCGCTTTAACGGGGAGGACATCGCCCGGCAGGACAGCGAGGTCGCCGTGCTGCTGGACTGGCGGGTATCGAAGGTCTGGCGGAACAGAGACTTTTATTTCCTCTTTGAGGGGAAGGAGAGCTATATCCTTCTGCCTAGACGGGCGTTTGGTTCCGCAGAGGAGGAAAAACAGTTTGAACGGCTGGTACTGGCGGCCAATCCCGGGGTGGCATGGAGGAATTTTGGTTGACAATTGAGGCGGCATGTGCTAGAATGCCGTCACAACAACGCGAGGATGAGGAAGAGTAGCGGCATGGCTGTCTGCCCAGAGAGCCCCCGGCTTGGTGAAAGGGGGAGAGAGGCCGGCCGTGAATACCCCTCGGAGCGGCCGCCTGAACCGAGAGCAGTAGGGTGAGTCGGGAAGCGCCCGTTACAGCGCTGCCGTGTGATGGCACGGCGTGAGGCCCCGTCCGCGAGGGTGGGAGCGAACCAGAGGTGGTACCGCGTTTTTGACGCCCTCTGTCCGAAGGGACAGGGGGTGTTTTTGCGTATTGGGAGGATGGTGGAATTCCTCCCAGACAAGCAGCCCGGGCGGTGGAGGCCGTCTGGACAGTCCACAAAAAGGAACGTAAGGAGAATGACCGATGACCATTTACGACGAATTAAAGGCCCGTGGGCTCATTGCACAGGTGACCGACGAAGAAGAGATCAAGGAGCTCATCAACAACGGAAAGGCCACTTTTTATATCGGCTTTGATCCCACAGCGGATTCCCTCCATGTGGGGCATTTTATGGCGCTGTGCCTGATGAAACGGCTCCAGCAGGCGGGCAATCGTCCCATCGCTTTGGTGGGTGGCGGAACGGGTATGATCGGAGATCCCTCCGGACGCACCGATATGCGTACCATGATGACACCCGAGACCATTCAGCACAACTGTGACTGCTTCAAAAAGCAGATGAGCAAGTTTATTGACTTCTCTGAGGGCAAGGCCCTGATGCTCAATAATGCCGACTGGCTGATGAAGCTCAATTATGTGGAGCTGCTCCGGGAGGTGGGGGCCTGTTTCTCCGTCAACAACATGCTGCGGGCCGAGTGCTACAAGCAGCGCATGGAGAAGGGGCTTTCGTTCCTGGAATTCAACTATATGATTATGCAGAGCTACGATTTCTACCACATGTTCCAGACGGTGGGATGTAACATGCAGTGCGGCGGCGACGACCAGTGGTCCAACATGCTGGGCGGTACGGAGCTCATCCGGCGCAAGCTGGGCAAGGATGCCTACGCTATGACCATCACCCTGCTCCTCACCTCCGAGGGCAAGAAGATGGGAAAGACCCAGTCCGGCGCCGTGTGGCTGGACCCGGAAAAGACCACCCCCTATGATTTCTACCAATACTGGCGCAATGTGGGCGACGCCGACGTGCTCAAGTGTCTCCGCATGCTGACCTTCCTGCCTCTGGAGCAGATCGACGAGATGGCCGAGTGGGAGGGCGCAAAGCTCAACGAGGCCAAGGATATCCTGGCCTATGAGCTGACGAAGCTGGTTCACGGCGAGGAGGAGGCCGAAAAGGCCCGTCAGGCGGCTCGGGCACTGTTTGGCGGCGGCGCCAACGCTCAGGATATGCCCACCACCGAGCTCACCGGCGACGACCTGGGCAGCGGCGAGATCAACGTGCTGAATCTGCTGGTCCGGTGCGGTCTGTGCGCCAGCAAGGGCGAGGCCCGTCGGCTGGTGCAGCAGGGCGGCATCACCGTGGGGGACAAGAAGGTGGATTCCATCGACGCATCCTTCGGCTGCCAGGAGTTCACCGGCGACGGCCTGATCATCCGCAAGGGTAAAAAGGTGTTCCACCGGGCCGTGCTGATCTGAGGATAGCCAGCAGGAGCAAGCTATCGCCAGGTGCGTCCAATACGAACGATATATGGGATCATCCCTACATGTTATAAGCCAAAAAGGGTGCGGACAGCGATGTCCGCACCCTTTTTGTATCTTTCACATCCAGGCGTATGCCGCCCCCACAGGCAGCAGGAGAAGCAGCAGCGACAGCAGCAGGGCCGGAACCATGGCGCACCGGCGGGAAAGCAGCATCACCGTTGCGGCGGCCGCCGCCAGCAGGAGCAGGCGAATGGCCAGCAGCGCCAGCACCACGCCGCCCACCGTCCAGCCGTCCGACAGGATGGACAGGCACTGCACGCCGTTGGCCTGGGCGGCCATGTTCAGCTGGCCGTAGGCTCCCTGCACCGTCAACAGCCCCGGAAGCCACAGGGCTAACGTCAGCAGCAGGACATAGCCCCCTGCGATGGCACATTTCCACCGCACCACGATCCTTCGGCGGGGGCTGGCCGTCAGCAGGGCATCCACGCCGCTCTCCCGCTCCCCGGCGAAGCTGCCGCACAGCAGCAGGGCAACGGCCAAAAACGCGCCGCCCAGCTCCAAAACATCCTGGCGCAGGGCATCCGCCCCCAACAGCCGCTGATAGCCGGTCTGATACAGGTACACCTGCCCCGGCCGCAGGGCGCGGTACTGGTTCTGCGCCATGTGGAAGGCGTCCTCTGCGTGGAGCTGATTCCGTATGGGCTCCGCCTCCCGGTCAAAGGTCACAGAGTCGGGATACCGCCGCCCCAGCTCCACAAGCTGCTCGTTCAGCTCGTCAAACCGCGCCTGCTCCGATGCCAGGTAGTCGTCCTTTTCCTGGCTGGGCGCGCCTGACAAAAACTCGGAATAGTTCCGATAATATACCTCAAATTCACTGCGCTCCGGGGTGAATCGGCCGTACAGCAGGGCGATGACGGCAAAAAATGCCAGCAAGATCCACAGTCCGCACCGGGGGATCATCGCCTTATACAGCTCGTGTCCCGCCAGGCAGGTGTGCCGGGGGCGGGGAAGCGACCATGTAAAGGCCACCCGCCTGCCGGAACCGCCGGGGGTTTGGGCATACAGCGCCGCGCCGCCTACTCCGGCGATCACGGCGAGAGCCGCCAGGAATATCGCGCCAAGCAGCACCCGATCCGAGGGACTGCCCAACAGGTTCAGATACACCGCCTCCCGGCACAGGGCTTGCCCGTCCGCCAGCTGCCACAGGCTGAGATTTCGCAGCCACAGCTGCGTGCTGCCCGCCATCAGGGCGGCTATGCCCCCGCAGAGCGCCGCGCAGCCAACCGCCGCGGCGGCATTGGCCGCCCGGGCGCACAGCAGGAAGATCAGCGCCGTGCAGCACAGCAGCCACAGGTATTTCAGCCCCGCCGACAGAGCCAGCAGCCCGCCCACCGTCATTCGGTAGGGGCAGGCGGCAAAGCCGTACAGGCTCTGCACCGGGGCGTCCAGTCCCGCAAAGCCGTACAGAAGCCCGGCGATCAGGGCGTTGACGCCGTAGAGCAGGGCAAACCCCGCCGTGGACAGCGCCGCCCCGGCCATCAGCTTCCGCCCGTAGACCCGTGACCGGCCCAGGCGGGTGGGACGGGTCAGGTTCAAAAGCCCCGATGCCCTCTCGTGGGTCAGCAGGGTCAGTCCCGCCGCCAGGGGGAACAGCAGCGCCAAAGCGTCCGTCAGATGAAAGGACAGCAGCACCTCCGGGCCGCCCAGAAACGCCGCCCGGGGGATCACGTCCGCCAGGGACTCATAGACTGCCGCGCCCCGCTCCAGGGAGCGGGCGGCAAAGCCGTCAAACAGTCCCATCCGCAGCTTCAGCCGGGATTCCGCCGCCAAGCCCGCCCGGAAGGAGGGATATTCCTCCGCCTGCCGCACCCTCGCCAGGGCCGCGTCCGCGGCGTACAGCTCGCGGCGCAGGGCGTCGTATTCGCTGTGCGTGCCGGTGTGTGCGGCCTGCTCCAGCTCCTGCCACAGGCGCTCCTCGTATCCCGGCAGGTCCTTCTGGGCCATGGCCTGACGCAGAGCGGACACGGTATAGCCGCCTGCGTCTCCGGCGGCGTGGAGGGCGAACAGCACCCCATTGCAGAGCACCGCCAGAAGCAGCAGCAGGCACAGCCGCCCGCTGCCGCCGATCTTC
>ENA-UEOI01002232-UEOI01002232.1-human-gut-metagenome-genome-assembly--contig:-NODE-2232-length-14244-cov-82.624126_pt1 | contig 14244 bp, 7 predicted proteins | sample MGYA00242883_ERZ507882 | MGnify/ENA primary metagenome ERZ507882 (study PRJEB26167, sample SAMN06115502) | human gut metagenome | host: Homo sapiens | place: China:Chongqing | collected 2015-07-29... | reverse complement strand
GAAAGTTGGCTATTGCTCTACTTACATTTGTTAATTTTTAATTTTTGAATCAGAAAGCCAACTGCTGATTCGCATAAATAATAAAATCCATCCAATTTCTATTACCTGGTGTTTTAGAAACAGTGGTTGCCGAAAAAGTCTGATTAGTAGAAGTCGCAAATGATGAACTATTATCAGCATTCCTACAGGTTATTACAAGTTTAGAAGCTCCATTTTCAGAAAGTTCTCCATCAAGTGTTGCGCTCTGACTTAATTCAGTTTTAATCTTCATCGATAACTTATAAATTTTTGTTTGAGAAACATCTAATGGTGAAGAATGAAAATATGACAATGCCGCTTTATAATAACTATTTGCTGCATTAGCATCCTCGTATTTTGATGTATATTCCAAAGATGCATATTTCTTCCAACTACAAGATTCATCTACTCCTATTTCAAAATTAGCCACATCATTATAATTCTCACTATCTAAAAATTTAACCCAAGTATCAGAAGTCAAATCAAATGTTTTGATAACTTGTGTAAGTTCATCACCTAATGGCAATATCAACGGTATCTCATCTACTGTTGCATCACCAGTAACAGCGGTTCCTTCTCCCCAATCAGTAATACCTTGGGAAGTAGTAATCGTAACGGTATAATCCTGTGCAGAAGAAGAGCCCAATTCTACATTCAAGCTAATGTACTTTCCTTTCTCAAATTTTACGTCAGAAGCATTATAGGTAACTTTATAAGTTCTTCCTTTTGATACGATGGTCATCAACGACGTACCCTGAGCAACAGTCTGTTCCGGCACAATGGCACGATACTTCATGGATGTGGTCAGTTTATCCATGGTCACATTGGCCTTCTTTGTTCCCGGAGTCACAACACTTGTTTCCAGATTTATCGTAGCATCTGTAGTCATATTACTCAATGCAACCACTGCATCTTCAGCGGCATTCGGCCCTGAAAGAGTCACCTCTACCAAAGAAAGTGCATGAGTAAACTGCAAGTCTACATTTGCCTGTCCTGCCTCTGCAGTCAAGTTAGCCATCAAATAATCATTGGCCAGATAACCACCTGTTTCCTGATCTGCATTTACTTCTGCAGTCACAGCTGTACTAGTTGCAGACTCTGCATAAGGATAGTATGCGTAATATGTATAAACTTTATTTGCTGGAACTTTAATAGTCGCACCATTCCAGGCATTCCCATCAAATGTATATTCCAAATTAGAATAAGAATCCACTTCTTTTACAAAAACACCGACCTTATTTTCATTTTCAAAAGAAGCTTGATAAGAACCGTCTTCCATTGCAACTCTGGAAGCGGAAGTTCCTTCTATACCCATTGTAAACTTTACATCTCCACCATTGTTGGATACAAACTGTTCACCCAACTCATTGTTACATGCCGTCATGGCTGTTGCTGCAATAGCCGCAATAAAGATTTTATTTAATGCTTTCATACTATTAAGATATTATTTTATTATTCTTGATATGGTTCCATTATCACATCGCTTACATAAATTGTTGCATTAACAGATTGGATAGCCGCCGTAGCCGCACTATTAGTATAAATTCTCAAATCACAACCTATTAAATCCTCAGAAGTGGCATCGGAAAAAACTTTACCATCTTTTCCAGTTACTGACCCTACTGTTGAACTTATTTTAGAGAAGTCTATGTAAAATGTATACTCTTGCCATGTATCAGTTGCATCAGGAGTCACAGAAACGGTTGTTGCACCGGTCTCCTGATTAAAAGAAGTTGGATTTGTACTTGCTGCAAACGACCATTTATAATGCCCATCAGCTAAATTCTTTGACTTACATGTAAACACCAAAGGAGAAATTTTACCTAGTTCATTTTCACTAGATTTTATCTTCAACGTTACCTTATAAATCGAACTTTCTTCTTCAACATATATAGGTTCTACGTGATTATAACCAATAGCAGCTACATACCAACTATTATTTACAGCCTTACCTTTACCTTTATCTGCTTCTGGATTCCAAACAGAAGTATAAGTCAATTTCGCTGCTTTTCCCCATACAGTCCCATTGTCACTCTCCAAATCAAAATATCCCGGAGTAGTAGTTTCGTTTTGTTTCAGCTGGAACCAACTCTCTTCTCCAAACTTCTGTGTATCAGTTATTACTAAAGGAAGATTATCTCCAAATGGCTGAATCAAAGGAACCTCTTCCGTCTCACCACCTTCCGGATTTTCACCTGGAGTCCATCCATCAATTGCAGCTCCACCAATCGTAACTTCAACCCCATCTGGTAGTGCATTTAATTTATTTACAGTAATCTGCAACAACTTACCACGCTCATATTTTACATCTGCATCAAAAGTTACATTAAACGTTTTACCATCTGCTACGATTGTCAGTAATTTACTACCAGCTTTGATTGTCTGTTCCGGTACCACAGCACGATAAGTCAATGACTCTGCTGCTTTTTTCATCGCTACACCTACAGACGCACCACTAGCAGCAGTAACGGATCCATCTTTCGCATTCACTGATGTAACAGGTAAAATACTCTGGAGAGTAACTGTTGCATTAGCATCACTCGTAGTACCTTCCATTAATGAGACCTGTACCATGGCCATAGCATGCGCAAATTTCAATGAAATGTTTGTTGCTCCAGCAGCAGCCTCAGTATTACGGGCTGACAGCATATCATTTTTACCAAATCCAGCAGTCTGGTCTGCACTTACCGTATCTTTAATTGACGCAGGATCAGTTACAGATGCATCATAAGGATAATAAGCATAATAGCTTAACTTTACACCATCCTGCGCTGCAATGGCATTTTCCGATGTCCACTTAGAACCATTATAAGTATATTTCACATTTGAAGAAACCAGTTTTTCTCCATCATAAGCAAAAATACCAATCTCATCATTTTGTTCAAAACTAGTTACCAACGTTCCATCCGCAATAGCAGTACGTGACAAATTTTCCACGCCAATACTAAACTTCACATTTTGTCCGTTCTTGCCATTCTCAGCCAGCTGCTCTTCTATTTCATTCGAACAAGCAGTTATCATTAATGCACCAGTAAGGGCAAATATCAAGCTTTTGAAATACATTTTCATAAAGTTATATTATTAAGGTTATTATTATTCCGGTTGTTCATTTCCTTCCACTCCAATTTCATCCCCTGTTTCCCAGTCTTCCACCGTAATCGGATAGCTGGTTACTTTCACTATCGGATTGAAATTTTCATCAATTTTTATCTCAAATTTTGTATTGATAGCCCCAGGTACTGCAGCTATGTAATCAGTTACTTTTACTTCAATAGGATTGGCTATCGGCGCATTATCCGCATCCAGTAAAGTAATCACAATAACAGGCGACACCGTAGCTGTCGGTGTTTCAGTTGCACCTTCCCCTTCATTCCCATTTTGTTCTTGTAACTGAACAGGGAACAACATAGCTCTAAACGTATTACTTGTAGTAGTTGTAGCTCTGGAACGTCCCGCAGTACTTGCGTCCGCTAATGTCAGCGTACCAGTTTCCGATTCTGTCAACGTTCCGTTCAACACATTCAGACTACCTTTCAAGGCCGTATTTTTAACTTCTACCTTCATGCTAGAATAGGATACTTCCGGAGTAATGTCTGCAGAAACCATAGCAAACACATGCTTTAGTTTAAAAGCAGCCTCACGGTTATCTTTGTTCAACCCGTTCACTCTGTCAAACTGAAGATTAAAAGCCAATTCCTGCTCCGTAGTCAAATCTACGTTTAATTGGTTATCGGTGACTTCAGCCATACGCGGATAATATGCAGCTAAGTCCCTTTTATCTCCATTGGAAGGAAACACAGGAACAGAGTCACTTTGGTTAGCTGTAAAATAACTTCCGATACCTCCTGAATTAAAACCGACATTAAAATAGGGTTCTACCAGATTATCTGTACCCTCTTCCAACATAGAAACGCCAATGTTCTCCCCTTTTGCATAAAGCTGCGCAGCCTTATCGGCTTCAAAGCCCACATTCTGAGCCGTCACCACCAACGGATAGGCATTATCGTATACAGCAGTAGGCCCATCGTCTTTTCCACACGCCGCCAGCAAGAATGCCAGAGATAGCGTCCAGAGATAATTCCTTTTGTTTATCATGCTATTATGAATTTATTTAGGTTATTATTTATCGCCCTTTATTCCAAAAAGATTCTTATTCAAGTTCGTGTTTTTCTTAATATTATTGTAATTTGTACCACTACAAAAATACGAAATTTGCGTTATAAAAACCGTACTTCTTTTGTTTCAAAAATGTGCTATTTTTGTACAAAAGAGCAATCTTTACAACACACAAAATTATCATAGAGCACTGACAGAGTTTTCCTGCCAGTACCCTATCAGAATTTATTTCTGTTTCACCAGTTTCATATACACAGGAAGTCCGTTTCGCAACAAACAAGACACTTCCGTATTTCCATTCTCCATTGTCTTTAAGAACACACCAGGCACATTTCCATCCATCTGCCAGATACCCTTCAGTTCAATAAATGCAGGGGTAGGAATCTCCTTCCAGTTCTTCTTGTCCAGCAGTTTAGGACGCAAGTTCGGATTGGCCATACCCAACGACAGACTACCATCCGTATTCTTTTGTTCTATCAGTAACAGTTCCGTAGCTGAAGAAACTACCTCACCGGCTGTCAATCCCTTCGCAGGAATAAAGAATGAATAAGCCAGCACATTCTTCGGTGCATATTTAATAATGTGCAAGGAATCCTGCATTTCCACTACCGAGAATAATTCTCCTTTTATCTGACGGTCAGCCACATTCTTCATCTTAGCTTCATCCGCTGCCGGAACTACAACAAAAGAATAAGACTTCTTCTCCGGTTTCACCCCGTGGTTCATATATGCTTTTGCCACCACTTCTTTAGCTGGTTTGCCAGCCATACCTACAGAAGAAGGCGTTTCCTGTTCGTCATAAATCACTGTAAGTTCATCATGACCTGCCGGAATAAAGAAGCCGGTTGAAACAGGATTAATCATCGTCACAGGTTCTGAAGAAGCATAATTCTGACGATTTCCCTTCGTTACCTCCTGGCCGTTCACAGTCAACTTATTGTACTGTTTACTTACTACCGACTGGAATAAGTTCGTAGCCGTAATCATGTTGTCCGCATAATCACCCTTTGCAGAAATACCATTCCCAATACTGAACAACATACCATCAATAGCCAACACCGACTTACAGAAAGTCAAATTGGTAGGAGTAAATCGCTGGCTTCCCCAACGGTCATCCTGATCAAAAGCAGTAGCAAAGAGTCCGTAATCCTTCATGGATACAGCCCCGGCAAAATTGCTCGTTCTGGCCTTCTGGTCAAAACGATCCTTATCGTTCTTATAAGGCATCATTTCCGCCCAGTCGGTATAATGCACTGTCGTACTTCCCGGCATCATGTTCCAGTCCCATCCGGCACCCTTGTTCTCATTGTTAGAAGGATAACCTGTAGGAACCAGTCCCCCATCGTACAGAATCTCCAGTGTACCATGGCTCTGGTAACGTCCGAAACGATTGGTCTTGTTATAAATTTCACTTCCCCATAACATAGCTGTAGGCGACTTCATCACAGCCACCCATCCCGGCTGGCGGTACACTCCTGCCGAGCTGTAGTTATACTGATAGAATCCGTTGGCATCAGCTGCCGGTACCGGATACTTATCCGTCTTAAAGAAGTAATTATAATAAGCAGCCAGTTCCTTATCTAAATCCGTACCTGTAGCATCCGCTCCAATCTCAATCAACTGTTCGAACAGCTTTTGCGTAAAGGGTACTTCAATACTATAGAAAGGATGGCGTCCTGCCATACTGTTGGCATAAATCCGGTTCTTGTCACCTTCTGTACGCACAGCAGTCATGTAAATCGTTACGACAGCCTTTTTCAGTCTTTCGTACGATTTAGGGTCAATCTTGAAGGAAGTCCCCTTGAAACGATAGAAGTATTCCACCCACGTTTTGTAAGAATACATGTATCCGTTATAATGCGCATTGTGGTGGAAACCTGTACCGTCCGGCTTCAGGATGTCCTTATTACCCACATTATAGCGCGTACATACCCGCAGAAAGCCGGAAAGCAACTGCAAGTCCTGCACAGCCTGCTGGTCATTCGGGTTAGCCAGTGCCAGATTAAACACGTATGGCACAATGTTGAAAATATAGTCCGAACTAATCCAGTTCAAGATAGCCTTATCTCCTTGACGAATCACATCCACTTCCAGTAATTTCTGTACGGCGGCAATCATTTTAGCCTTACGTACCTCATCACATACCGGAATGGCACTCATCAAATCAGTAGGAATCTTTCGTACATCACTATAGTTGCTATATACCAGCTTAGGCATACGAAGGAAAAAATTGTGTGTAAACAGATAATCCAGATATAAATCCAAATCTGCTTTACCTGACTTACCGTTTTTCAAAGCTCCGTACGACAGCACGCGAACGGTCTTTGCCACATCTCTCAAATGCTGGTTCATCACTTTTTCGCCCCACAAATCAGCTCCAGTTACGGCATAATCTCCTGTACGTTGCAACATCAGCATCTTCACTGCCATTTGAGTCGATTTCAACTCATTTTCTGAAGCTTTCGGATTCGCCAGCTTATATTTCTTACGGAACTCCTGCAACTCATTTAGTTTCGTTTCATCAGTATTCTGATTCACTGCCTGCAGTGTAACGGCTTCTTCCATTATGCTGCCTGCGGCATATACAGCCGGAGCACAAACCCCACATAAAAAGAATAAACAAAGATTTCGTGTTAAGTTCATGATATTTAAAGTTTATAATTATTTCAAAGCCTTCAACCAAGCTGGAACACTACCCAAACGGCGTTCCAATTGTGCCTCATAAAGCGACTGAGGTTCTACCGGCATGCCATTACTTTCATCCAGCTTCACCTGCTCTTGTACAAACTTGACAGGATCACCATGGAATCCTACAATAACCGGCGGTAAAATTTTCCAATATTTCCAACCCGTACGCCACCAGTCAAACTCCCCATTTGCAGGAAGTGTACCGTTCCCATTCAGTTTTGTATTTGTGGAACACATATTCCATATTGTAAGGTCATTCAGGTGATTCGGTACCTGATCATCATCCCCGCCTTGTCTAGATTGTACAAAACCACCTGTACAATTATCAATCAGTGTAGCACGGGGTTGAGTGGCATGCGACTCAAAACAAGCATCATCCCCCCAAGTCACTCTCCAGATAACAGCTCCCATACTGGGTTTTGACACTCCACAAGCATGATACTGCCCGGTATTACTCTGGAACGTAGGATATTCATCCGCCAACGGACCGTCTGTACAATCACGCACCACACCGATAAATACCCGGCTGGAACCTTGGGAACGGATGGCTGCATGACCGCGATTTCCAGTAATATTAATCTTATAAGCAGAAAAATTCGCACTCGAAATAATTGAGGCTGCCTCGCTCACATTCTCAAAATTCACACGCCGCATCCATGAATTGACAACGCGCATAAAAGCAATCGGCTTGTAAGCACCATCATCAATCCAGCTACGATGATGCTTGAAATCACCTACCGCATGCCCTACAAATGTCAAATCTTCGACTCCCACATTCTCATAATACGAATATTTACGCAGTTTCCAGTTCCATTGTGCATCCACCTCATGCATAATCGGTTCCTTAAAGGTAATTTCATCCCCGCTGATGTTCACAATCTGATGATAATCCTCCACCTGCACTCCTTTTGTAGAGATATTGGTCATCGTCGATTCCCAGGCATACGGAAGCAGTTCCTGTTTCACCAGTTCCGGGCTATTGTCTTGCAAATACAAGCACACCCATTCACCGACTTTAAAATTCGATGCCCCGGCCACTTTTACCTTAAATGTTCCTTTATCCGCATTTCCCGTCACTTCATACTCGGTTCCCAGCCATGCATTATGCTTGATGTTAATCATCACCGGAGAAGAATACATCACCTTCGTATCGGTTGGCAAATTCGGAGTATCCATTTTAATGAACGTTTTGTCGGGCCCGTCTCCTTTTATTACAAAGTTCCCACCATAGATAATGATAGACGAGCTCGTATTATTCCCTTTTCCATCGTACGCGGGATTTTCAACACCTTGTGTCAGTGTATTATCCTCCTCATTATGCAGCACATATTCTCCTGCCGGAAAGTAGAACACCACTCTTGCATTGGCATTTGAATACGATTTGCTTTCGTCGTCAATGCGTACTAATTTTTTCTCTTTCAGTAAATTCAGGAATGCCTCCCGTGCTGTCAAATCGGGATGAGCATCCATATATTCCTTTACATTAATCGTTTCATATCCTAATGCAAATCCATCAGGAGCTTCCACCTCCCCATGTTTGTAACCGGCATAAGAAAAATCCAGCAACATATTATCGGCCGAACCTGCCACAAATTTGTTCCAGGCATCCGTGGTACCTTTTCCCTGCACTTGTGTACTAATTTTCTTCTCTCCACAACGCAAAGATATAGTCAATGTTCCCGCATTCTCATCTGCCGAACATCCGGCAAAAGGAGAAAAAGCTGCAGCCGGTTCCTTTTCTACATCCCATACCTGGCGACTCCCTATTTGTGTCCATTGAGAACCGTTATAAGAAACCTCCCATAAATTCTTTTCTCCCACTCGAAACTGAGGTGTAAAAACACCTTTTCCCACAGAACTTAAAGCGGCCGCTAACTGTCCGTCTAGAGTTGTCAGATTCTCGGTTTTTCCATCCAGCGCATACACCCAATAACCATCTGCATCAATACCCACTAATGGAACAGCATTTTTCTTTACCTGTTCATCCTCCGCATACACTGTAAGTACATGACCATTATCCAATTCAACCAGATAACGCCCACTGCTTTCTTTTATATAAGCCAGTACTTTCAGCTTCCCTTCGGCTATCTGCTGCATATCAGCCACATCACGGTTCATTTGGGCTATTACATCACTCACAGTCGGTGTATTATCTCCTGCCGTGCTTCCGTTACTTTCATTACCTTCCTCACCTGCCGGGTTTTCATCCGTACATGCACATATCATCCCTATCGCCATTATCGCCCAGAAAAGCAACAACCTGCCAGTCAAGAATCTTAAACAAGTTTTTTTCATTCGAATCCAGTTCTTCATTTTTTCCCACAACTGTATAGCAAAACTACCCCGTAATAGCAATGCATCTACTACGGGGCAGCATCTCCCATATTATAATTATTTCAAAGCATTCAACCAAGCCGGCACATATCCCAAACGTTTCTGAAGCTGGGCCTCATACAATGACTCTGGAGTTACCTTTACCCCCGTACTTTCTTCGTATGTCAACTGGTCGGCATCCGACGTAAAAGTAACAGGCTGTCCATGGGTTCCAACCACGATAGGAGGATAGATTTTCCACCATTTATCCCCGGAAAGCCACCAATGAAAATCATCTTTCCAGAAATTTTGCCCTTTTTCATCAGTTGTACCAGTCACATTCAGATTCCAAATCGTCAAATCTCTCAAATGATTTGGAGCTTCCGTTTCTGCTCCTCCAGCATGATAATATACCAGTCCTCCGCCACAATTGTCAAACAGAGTGGCACGAGGCTGAGTGGCATGCGATTCAAAGCAGGCATCCTGTCCCCAAGTAACATTCCATACCACCGTACCGATACTTGGTTTTGACACACCACAACCATGATATTGCCCATGTCCAATCTTATCTGAGCTCTCATCTCTTACTTTTCCAATAAAGACACGGGTAGATTCCTGAGCACGTACTGCCGAATGTCCACGTTTACCGGTAATACGAATATTGTAAGCAGAGCAATTGGCAGACTGATCAAAAGTAACTGCTTCACTAATACTCTCGAAAGTCACATTTCGCACCCATGAATTGACAGCACGCTGGAATGACAAAGGCTTATAGGCATAATCATACATCCAAGCCAAGGGGTCGTTATTTAGGGGGCCATGGTGATAATAAGGAGACAACAGCGATTCTCCTCCCACAAAAGCCAAATCTTCTACTCCCACATTTTCTACATGCTTATATTCACGGATTTCCCATCCATTATTAAAATCTTTAATAGACACATCAATATCGCTCAGGATAGGGTCATAAAAAGTAATCTCACCACCACCTACAGTTCTTACCTGATGAAATTCTATTACCTGAATTCCATTTCTATCTTCCGACGTTCCTGATTCATATCCAGGCTGTTTCTTAATACTCCATTCAAAAGAATTAGAGTTATTACAAAGAGGCCCCAGCTCTTTCTGCAAAAGTCCGTCATCTGCACTACGCAAACGTAATTGCACCCAACTTCCCGGTGTAATATTTTGTGTAGACGATACCTTTACCTTAAAATCTCCCTTCGAAGCATCCTCCGTGACATACGCCAACAATGGTGAATTACCTGTATTACGAGGACTATTTGAATGACCAATCGAAATTAAGGCTCTGGTAGACTTTTCATTTGTACCGATATGATCTTCCATAATCAGTTTTGTTTTATCTGGGCCATCTCCTTTGATAATAAAATTACCTCCATAAATCTGATAAGGAGCCTCATTATTATCTGTTTTACCCTGCAATACATACTCTCCTTCCGGGAAATAAATAACAATTCGCGCATTGGTATTCAAAGCACCTGTATTTGTTTTGCGAATCAATTTATTTTTATCCAGAATATCCTCTAAAGCAGCCCGAGCTGACATATTATGTTCTTCCATATATGTTTTCACATTATATACAGTATATCCCCAAGCGAAAGCATCTGCCGGAGCACTTTCACCATGATTATATCCTGCATACGAATAATCAAGCAGCACATTATCTTCTGTCTGCATCACGAATTTCTTCCAAGCATTAGCTGAAGTAGAAGCTGAAGCATCCATATTTAGAGAAAGTTCTCCCACTGCAGTCTGTAAAGACAATACACCATCCGTTACAGAAGCCGACTTAAACAATGAATAGCTGGCAGCCGTTTTCGCTTCCAGTGAAGGTGCCACATCAGTAGAAAGATTTTTCCACTGCACACCGTTCAAAGACATCTTCCAGCAACCGTCCTCACCCAATGCAATCTGCGGCGTGAACACTCCTTTCCCTGTCTTTCTCAAAGCGGGAACCGCATTACCACTCACGTCTGTCAGTTCCACTTGCGTACCGTTCAACTGATATACCCAATATCCGGCTTCATTAATTCCCATTACCGGAATATCGTTGTCCACCTCAGCAGAACTGGAAGCCCCCACCATCCAATTATTGTCCAATGTCAACTTATATCCAGACTCACCATCTTCCGTATAGTCTACAATATTAACATCTCCTTCAGCCATCAACTGAAGTGCTGCCACATTGGTATTATATTGCTGCAACAAACTTGCTACTTCTTCCGGCTGTTCAGGAATGACAGCCGGTTCTGTCACTTCCTCATCCGAGCAGGAAAGCCAGAACAGAGAGGCCAAAAGAGTGATTCCAAAATTCAGTTTTTTCATGATATTATATTTTTATACGTATTCAGATGGTGTTTAAATGGTACTTAAACGCCATCTGAATACGGGTTAAAACCATTATTATTCAAGATGAGCTCCCACATTCTGATATGCAGGGAGCAAATCAAATTGGGCGTTTGTCACATTCAAAGTTTCAAATGGGTCACTACTCAACTTCTGTAATGAATTAGTCACATTATCCGGAACTACCCCGTCAGTATGGAACAAATTAAAGGACACAGTTCCATTATCGGCATTATAATACATATTATCTGCAAACGAAGCTGTTCCAAAAACAGAACCTTTAATTCCATATAACAAGTATCCTCCCTTGTCAGTATTTCTCCACAATAGATTATTAGAAAAGTCTACATTGAACATTTTCACTTTTACCAACTGGTTGGCTGGAATTACATTTACAAACGTGTTATTCTTTACCTTTATATTTTCAAATCCGATACCTTTTTCATTTGCACACTGCATCAAACTAAAATTAGTGATTGCAGCATTTTCTGTTCTACAATAGAATACACTGTTTTCTACCGTAAAATTCTTAAAGCCTTCATACTCATGATTACTGAAACTAAACACATACTTTTGACCAGCTGATTCAGACGACAACAAAGTATTACATATTTCAATATTCTGAATTGGCATCTTCTTAGTAGAATTATTTACATACACAAAAGAATTTCCGGAACTGAATAAGATATTACATCTATCAAACACTAAATTCTCAAAATATGTATTTGCATCCACAAACGCAGAACCTATATTAAAAGAATATGTAGTGCTTGAGGAAGCATCTATCTTTACATTCTTCAATAACAATCCCAACCCTCCAGTATTACCTCCAAGAGACATATAAAAGTTTCCAGTATATTTAATTGTCGGCATTTGTTCCAATGAAGCACTTGGGGTATTACCGATTACAACCAACTTTTTCACATTCGACAAGTTCGCTGACAAACTTACAGTGGCTTCAGAGTTTAAGAAATAAATACCTGCAGCGGTTAATGTTGTTTCACTTTCACTCGGAGCATGAATTTCACTCTCTTCAAACATGTATTTATTAAGCGTTACAGAACCTACCTGTATATCCATCCCAGCCATAAAATCTGCATAATAGCTAGTAGTTTCCGTCCTCGCCACAATCTCGTCCGTAACGGTGTTGGCACCACGGTTCACTTCCATCGTTACCACGCATTTGCTTGCACCAGAAGGAGGAGTCACCTCCACTTCCAATGTCTGTTCTCCCGACAGACTGGAATAATCAGTAACAATCTCCGCCTCCCAATCCGCAGGAACTACCGGACGGATAATATCACCAGGCTGAATATTTACTTTCACTTTCAAAGTTGCGCCATCTCCAATATACCACATCTCACCGTCAGCAAGTTCGGGCTCCGTAATCTCGCATACTAAATCTCGAATCACAGGAATCACACGTGGCTCTGGCTCTCCCTTCAAAGTTATCTTTATAAAATTAGGATCTGTTGTATCAACATCAGTAATAGGAGATTTTTTATCTGATGGAGTACCTGTAGCCACTACACCAAGATTTTCCCAAGTCTTTTTTCCGTCATAACTCACCCACCAGGTTCCATTTTCAATCTTAAACTGCGGAGTATAAGGAGCATCCTTACCGTCTTCGGCTTCAGCTTTTACACCCGAATCTTTACCTGCAATAATCCAGTTTCCACTTTCTTCGTCAATCGTAATGGAAGGATAATTAGCTCCCACAACTCCTTGAGTCAAGGTCAACGTTTCCCCGTTACTTAATGTCAGGGTATAGTTTGTTCCATCAAACGAGTAGCTGGTGATGGTTTTGTTTCCATCCAGCAACACACGGATGATATTCATATCATCATTCAGCTTCTGTACCTGTGCTTCGTAATCTTCCACACGGTCTTTCAGCGAATTTATGTCTCTTTCCAAATCGGTCGTGTCGCATGCAGCCATTCCGCACACCAACAAGCCGAACAATAATGATTTATATAGTTTCATAGGATTACAGTTTTAGTTATTCCACAGTTACAGTCAACTTCTTCACCAGACGATGGCCGGCGGCATTGTATATCTCAAAATAAATGTCGTATTGATCAGGAGACAAAGTTGTTCCGGCAGGAATGCTTATTGTAAGATTATTACTTCCAGTACTTCCTGCATCTGTCAATTTCACTTCAAAAGGTGTGGGGCTTATCACTACAGTAGCCACTTTCTCCAAGGTTGCCTTAAGAGTCAAAGAAGAAGAAGAAGTACTCAACGTATAAGGGCCGGCTGAAAACGTCATATTCAGTCCGCCCAGCAAAGCGACTTCCACATAGCTGTCGGAGCCGTAAGGCTTGAACTGCAACACGTTGTTATTGCCCTCTTTCACCTTTACCTCTTCGAAGATGCTGGGATTTATCTTATCCACCTCGGCCACATTATAAGGTCCGGGCACCCGTTGCACTGCTCCATCTCCAATCTGATAGCACCAGTAGCCCTCTTCGTCAACAGACATTTTAGGAGTCGAGCCGGACTTTCCATCCACGGGATTGGCAGTAGCCGGATTTCCCGCCTCATCTTTCAGTTCAATCACTTCACCATTATAGCTGAACACCCACTTTCCTTCGTCATTAATAGTTACTACCGGAAGCTCTCCTTCAGGCATTCCACCATACACTGTCCAGGAAGTCCCGTCACTCAGTTGCAGGGTATAATCTCCATTCTCATTCTGCGTATAACTTGTGAAATAAGTTTTTCCGTTCGACAGGTTATAGA
>ENA-UEOI01002215-UEOI01002215.1-human-gut-metagenome-genome-assembly--contig:-NODE-2215-length-14343-cov-11.002944_pt1 | contig 14343 bp, 5 predicted proteins | sample MGYA00242883_ERZ507882 | MGnify/ENA primary metagenome ERZ507882 (study PRJEB26167, sample SAMN06115502) | human gut metagenome | host: Homo sapiens | place: China:Chongqing | collected 2015-07-29... | reverse complement strand
AAGAAATAGCGACGTTTTAGTGTAGGTTGGCTCGGTTTTGTTGTGTTTTATGATTATACCCTTGTATAAAAACCTAATGAATTTTTGTGCAACATTACCCACAAAAAATCGAACTATTGTTCTTGTGAACAAATAACGCGGCATTTTTAATCGGGAAATGTAATGAAAATGACGTTTTTCGACAGTTTCGATAAAAGTGTATCGGTTTTTACCTATAATTTTCCGCTTTTCTTTTGTGCATAACGCACAAAAATAATTAAAAATATTTAAACTTCTTGACAAGCCGCAAAGCAAAGGGGTATTCTTTACATGAGGGGATAGTTATACCCTCTTGCTTTGCCTTGCCCGAGCAGAGCAATTATTCTGTCGCCAATGTGTTCCGTCAATTTGCGGGAGACGGGATGCTCAATATATGGTGAAATTTTTAAATGGAGGTGTAATTTTTGAAGAAAATGAAACGCTTGTTGGCAGTCATCCTTGCTTCGCTGCTCATCTTGTCCTCGGCAACCGCCGCGGCGAGCGCGTACAAGTACGATTCTTACAAGGATGGCAAGCTGACAAAGTACGACTTTACCGATTCTGCGGTTCTGACCACAGAGCAGTATGCGTCTATGTTGCTTGACTATGCCGATGAGGCGCTCGCCAAAGCGAACATCACGATGGATCTTTCGATTCTCGGTAAGCTTGATGCGACGTCTATAGACAATGCTCTTTCGAGCGTCTATAAGCTCATCAACAGCAACGGAGCCATTCTTTGGCTTGCCGGCGACCTGAACAGTGTCAAGGTTTCCGCAATAAAGGACGCACGTCGAAGCAACGGAACCGATGTAGCGGTTATCAACTCGCTCTTCCAGTTCCTTGCGGACAACAACCCGATCATCAAGAAGGTTGTTATCGGCGGTATCGGTAAGCAGAGACGAGACGGCGGCGTCAGCCTTGGTGTTGCCAACTCGTTCGTCAAGGTCGATCTGAATATCGAAGTCATGCTCAGAGAGCTTCTCTGGGGTCTTGCGTATCCGAATACGGCATACAACAGCAACACGACTGTCGATACGATGCTTCAGACCATCATTCAGAATGCTCTCGCAGGCGTACCGATAATTCCCGAAAGCGTCAGGAATCTCGTTAACCTCAATTCGACAAAGTCAACCTATGACTTCATTGAGGATCTGCTTCAGGCGGCTTATAATGATATGGCTGTCCCGATGCTCAACGAGCAACTCATTCCGTGGCTCGAGATGCAGATTCGCTGCGATGAGACGGGCACTCTTGCCGATCTGTTCAACACAGGTTATCAGGTTCAGACTTATACTGTCCCCGCGGGCAGCACTTTGGTCGGCGAACTTAATAACATCGCAGGACAGATTGTCAACGGACTTCTGAAGGGCTACACCGGCTGGGTAGACGGAGACAACTCCAAGCTCACCGACAACGTAGTCTCGGTTGCGAGATTTGTTCTCAAGAAGACCGGCGGTTACTTCTTCCCGGATTGGCAGAAGCATATCGCAACACCGGAAGAGATCGATGCTATGAGCAAGGAGGAGCTTATTGCTTACATTGCTCGCTCGGTCATTAACGCATCAGTCGGCTATATGTACATCCCCGAGGATGTTACGACTGTTGTCGGAGTTACATGGGAGGCTGTCAAGCAGCTCATGGCTCAGTTCCTTCCCGAAAGAGATTACAGCAATTATCCCAAGACCATTGACGGTATTCTTGATATGCTTGCGGATTACATTGCTTACAATGTCAACCCCGGTATCGACCTTAATGCGGGCAGCCTCAAAGAGGCGCTCAATTACGGTTCCGGATTCGAGAGCATGTTGACTACTGCCGTTCAGTGGCTTAAAGCTGACCCGCAGTTCTACACAGGTCTCCTTCCCGACACGACGGTTGATACCTCTAACGGATGGAAAGCACTCGATGATATCATCTTCAAGCTGTTAGACAAAACACTTCTTCCCGCAAAATTTGCTGACAGCGGCAGTGAGACCATCTTAAAGGATGTCGTTTATTCTGTCCTTAACGGACTGATTATGAACCAGGATCTGACCTGCCTTACCGACCTCTTCGAGAGAAATCAGAACGGCGCATTCGCCAAGCAGACTGTCAAGAAGAGCATCGTAAGACTTGTCACAGACATCCTCAACGCGATTATCCCCGGAACGATTACGACGAAGTACTATGACTCGCTCGACGCCATAGTGAAGAACAAAGAGCTTGCCAACATCGTTGAGAACCTTATCAGCTCTCTTAACGGAAACAAGGGCAAACTCGTTCCGCCTATCGTCAATATCGTGTCCCAGGTAATGGGTCTGGCGGATAAATCCAAGTTCGGCCAGATGAAGTTTACCGGTCCGACCAGAGCAAAAGACGCTTACACCGTTACGATCTTCAACGGATCTAGGGGTATAAACAGAGGCTACACTGACAAGAACGGCAACTTCACTCAGGACGCTCTCTATAAGTATAGAATCGACAGCGTTTCGGCAACTGCCTATAATATGGCGGGCAACGGAACCAATGTCGGCGTCTCCGGAGTCAGCAAGGGCGATATAATCAACGGCGGATTCGCTAAGGATCTCACCGTGTCCAAGCCCGGTGTAACGGATACCACCGTCGTCCTCACGGTCGGCTACTTTATCCTCACCGAGAGCGGCGAATCGCTCACAGGTACTACTCCGCTTTACGCTTCGTACTATACTTACTTCTGCTCGGATACCGAGGACGACAGCAATCCTAAGGATGAGAAGCCTTCGAACAAAACCAGCTATAACAGGCATTATCTTATGTATCCGCGCGCCGGCTTTATCGGCTCGAGCGATTCTATCGATGCCATCAGCAAGGTATATGTCAGAGTCAGAAGAGAGAAGAACACCCTTAACGGCAAAGACTCTGTAGTTAGACAGAATGCCTCGACCTTTAAAAACGGCTCCGGAGCGTATTTCGCGGACGAAATGTTCGTTGTTGATACGCAGAACGAGGACATGACCTCGAGAGAGAACCTTTGGAAGGCCAAGCCCGGCATTACAAGAGCAGATGTCCCGGACGGCAAGTATGTCATTAAGTTCTCTGTGTTTGGTCAGCATACCCGCGGAAGCAGCGGTAATGACACCACTTGGGAATGGGATACTCCGGTCTTTGTCTACAACGACTATGATCTTCCCGCGAAGTACAGCCAGTATTCCGGCGAGCAGCGTCAGCGCGCTAACTACAGCGCGGATGCGGACGCAGAGTGGGCAGAGTATCAGGCAGCTCTTATACAGGCGGCCAACTACACTCTCAGACCCAAGCTCCTCGGCAACTTCAACAATGCCTCTTATATCGCAGCTTATCAGACGATCTCCACGAGATTGACCGCAGCTGCCGAGGCTCTTGATGCAAAACTGGTTGCGGCTTCCGTTGATTCGCTCAAGACCGCCGTTGAGGCAGTCCAGGGCGCACCCAATCCGGAAGGCTCCGTCTACTGGGATCAGGGATATAACTTCTTCGGTTACGATGATTTTAATTCCGTCTCCTGGAACGGCTGGAAGGAAGCCAGAAACCGCGCGATGAATCTCTACAACTCGACCAAGGCTCCCGAGGAGCCGGTTGCTCCCGAGCATCCCGGCGAGGGCGCCAACGAGTGCCAGCTTGCTACTTATAATAAGAAGTATGCACAGTGGGAGAAGGATCACGCAGCTTGGGAGACCAAGATGGCTACGTGGAAAGCACCCACTATATCCTCCGTCGATGTTGCTTATGCAGAGCAGCAGATAGCGCTTTGGGGTCCCAGACTCATAAAGCTTGACGCTGTTAAGACGCATCTCGACGCGGCTATAGCAATGTGCACCATCAACCCCGCCGATGCTTCCAAGTATGACGCGGAGAGATGGGAAGCATACTCGCAGGCACTTGCCTACGCGCAGAATGTTTCCACTTCGTTCAATGCCTCCACGACCAAGCGCACGCAGGTCAGAGAAGCTATGAACAACCTTATCTACAACTGGAAGCGCCTTATCGCAGCCGAAGTAACGACCGTTACCTTCACCTTCACCGTGAACGGTGTAACTCATGCGGTTCTTACCGGCAACCAGGGCGATCCCGTTGATCTCAGCACGATTGCAGCGCCCGACGCACCTGTCGGAATGCACTTCGTCGGCTGGGGCAATGTACCCGCAACGTTTGACGCCGACGCCTCCTTCGAGGCAGTGTTCGCAAACAACACGGATACAAAGTATACTGTAAATGTTTATAATATGGACACCACCGGCGCTTATCCGTCAGCTCCCGACAGCACCTATCAGGGTGCCGGCGAGACCGGTTCGACCGCCGACATAACCGCCGACGCAGTTCCCGCAGAGGGCTTCTCGCTCGATTCCGCGAAGAGCGTCCTTACCGGCACTATCGCCGCTGACGGTTCTCTTGTCCTTAGCATTTACTATTCGCGTAACCAGTACACCGTAACATATGCTAATACGGACCTCGCGCCCGATACATATTATTACGGAGCTACTGTTTCCGCTCCCACTCCCGAAAAGGCCGGATTCACATTTGCCGGTTGGGAGGAGGAAGTTCCCGCCACCATGCCCGCGAACAATGTTGTTCTTACGGCTAAGTGGGATGAGCTTCCCGCAAACTACGACGAGTACAATATAGCTGTCGCAGCCGCCAACGCCAAGAAGGCAGAGACCGACTACGACAAGAAGTACACTGCCGACACCAGAGCTGCCCTTGATGCCGAACTTGAAGTCGACGTCTCCGGCAAGAAGCTCAGCGAGCAGGGCGTTGTTGATGCTCAGACAGCGAAGATAAACGCCGCTGTTGAGGGTCTTAAACTCATGACCTACAACGCAGAGTTCTATGTCGACAATGAGCTTTATCGTACCGTCGCCACAGAGGTTGGCGCTCAGATCGTCGCCCCCGAAGCTCCCACCAAGGAAGGCTACACCTTCACAGGTTGGAACCCCGAAGTCGGAGTCATGGGTGTCGAGGATGTTAGATTTGACGCTAAGTTCTCGGCAGGCACCGTCGGCTACAAGGTTGAGACCTATGTCATGGGTCTTGACGGTAACTACGGCGACGCTGCTATCGAGGATAAGTCTGCTACTACCGGCGAGACTGTTTCCGTAACTCCCGAGACCCGCGAGGGCTTCACGGTTGCAGATAACAGTGTCCTTTCCGGCACAGTCCTTGCGGACGGCAGCCTTGTTCTTAAGGTCTACTACAGCCGTAACCAGTACAAGCTTTCTGTTGACGGCGCAGAGACAGACGTTTACTACGGCGCAGCTCTTAACGTTGCCGAGCCGGCAGCCAGAGAGGGCTGGACCTTCACAGGCTGGAATGTTGAGATTCCCGCCACCATGCCCGCAGAGAACCTGACCCTCGTTTCCCAGTGGAGCGAGAACGATGCCGACTACACCGCTTACAACGCGGCAGTCGCAGCGGCTCAGGCTAAGCAGGGCGAAGAGAACTACGACAGAAAGTACACTGCCGAGACCAGAGATGCTCTTGCAGCAGTCCTCGCAGAGGATGTCTCCGGCAAGAAGTACTCCGAGCAGGGCATTGTTGACGCAGCCACTACGGCTATCAACGATGCAGTCGCAGCTCTCGAGCTTATGACCTACACCGCTACCTTCTATGTAAACGGCGAAGTTCATGCAACCGTTACCGCGAAGGTTGGCGAGCAGATCGCAGCTCCCGCAGATCCGATTGTCGACGGTTACAACTTCACCGGTTGGGATCCCGAGGTCGGAACTATGGGCATCGAGAATGTTAGCTTCAACGCTATCCTTGTTGCCAACGATTCGTCCATCATCTCCGTCACTCCTGAGTCCCCGAACTACGGCGGCATGCACCAGTATGCAATCAAGGTTAAGGGCGAGCCTCAGAAGATCAGAATAGTCGATGCATTCGGCAATACCCGCACGTTTGACAGAAACACCTCCATGACAAGCGATGCCAATGCTCTCGGTATTCTGAAGATAGAGAAGACTGACGACGGCGAAATCTGGACCATCAATGTCAACATTCCCGAGGGCAGATATGTTGCCTTCGCGAAGTTCGGCAAGGATTGGGAAGAGAACGGCCATAACTTCTCTGTCAGATTCGACGTTAAACCCGAAGAGCCGACTCCGGACGGCGTTCTTGAAGTAACCTACAACACCCCGAATTACGGCGGCAAGCAGGAGTACACCTTCAAGGTCTCCGGTAAGGCTGATAAGATTCAGGTTGTCTGCGCAGACGGCGGAACGATAACTCTTTCGAGACTTGATCCCAGAGTTACCGTCAAGTCCTATGACGCAGAGGGCATCGAGGTCTATTCGAACAGCACCAACCTCGCTTATGAGATTTGGACTGTCAATCTTGACATCCCCGCAGGCAGACACATTGCTAAGGCGAAGTATGGCAGATCTTGGACTGCCGGCACTGAGTTTGATGTAATTATCGACGCGAAGCCCGTATCGGCTGTCAGCGTTACCGAGGTTAAGACCTCTGCTGATTCCGTCGAAGTTACCGTCAACGGCACTGCCACTAAGATCAAGATCGCTGACGCTTCCGGCGCCACCAGAACCTATGACAGAGATCATGCCGATGTCTCCATCGCCCCCGACGGCGACGGCGAGATCTGGACAATCAATGCCAAGCTTCGTGCAGGCGAGTACACCGCAACCGCGAAGTACATCGCTAACGACAGACAGGTCTGGGATACCACCGACTTTGCTTTCACAGTCTAAGGCTGCGAACGAAAACTGAAAATCCTGCTTTAAACGGCAGGTAAGAAGGGGAGTCGCTCTCGGGCGGCTCCCCCGATTTTTTTTGCCTTCAAAGTTCACTTGAACTATTTGATAAAATGTGATACAATGGTTGCAGAACAAGTATAATTTTCAGGATGGTGAACTTTTATGACTCAGAATATCTCAAAACATACCCTTCAGAGACTTCCGATGTATCTGAGCTATATCAAGGGACTTCCCGAGGATGCTCCGAAAAACATATCTGCCACGACCATCGCCGAAGCGCTCCAGCTCAATGATGTCCAGGTGCGCAAGGATCTTGCGAGCGTCAGCTCGTCCGGCAAGCCGAAGGTCGGCTACAACGTCAAGGATCTTATCGCGGAGCTTGAGGCTTTTCTCGGCTATAACGATATCGACAACGCCGTTATAGTCGGCGCAGGCAGCCTCGGCAAGGCTTTGCTCAATTACAGCGGCTTTAAGGCCTACGGCCTCAATATAATCGCGGCGTTCGATCTCTGCGAAGAACCCACCGAGTTCCAGGGCAAGACGGTCTTCCCGATAGCCCAGCTCGAGAGCTTCTGCCGCAAGGTGAACATACATATAGGCATAATCACCGTTCCCGCGTCGAGCGCGCAGGAGATATGCGACCTGCTCGTGAACAGCGGCATCCGCGCCATTTGGAACTTTGCTCCGGTGCATCTTGTTGTGCCCGACGGTATACTTGTCCAGAATGAGAACATGGCGTCGTCGCTCGCCCTGCTCTCAAACCACCTGCGCGAGCAGATGAAGAAGTAAAAAAGCAAAAATAAAACCAATCGGCTGCCGAGGAAAACCCGACAGCCGATTTTCTTATATTCCGCAGAAGCCATGCGGTTGTGTTGAGAGCTTGAAAAAGAAATGTGCAATTTTGGAGTTGCAGAGTACACAACCGACCGATTATGGCTCCCCTGTAGGGGTTATTGCGCGGATTTACCCTTTTGCATAGACTGTTTTGTTTCTCGATGTCCCCTTTGTAGGGTGCGGCGACTCGACGCACCGCTGCCGCCTCAGGCGGCACAGGGGGCAAGTCTCAAGCAGAGAGCGTATTACAAGACACGGGCGAAATGAATAGATTTTCGGTGACGCTAACGCCTCAAAGGGTCGTCGAGTCGCCGACCACTACAAAGCAAAGCTTTCCGCTATCCCCTTGTAGAGGCGAACTTAGCTCGCCTGCTGTAGTCACTGCATAAACCGCGGGCTGATATCATCCGCCCTCTGCATGATTCTGCTAATTTAAAATATAAAAATGTTTGACTGACGGCGGTTTTATCCCCACAACCCCTATCAATTACGCTCCGACTCTCAACTAAAAAATCCTACCCACAAAAACTGTGAGTAGGATTCAATGCTTTATAAATGCTTGTTTGTTACTTTATCGGGATGATAACGAAGCTGTACGAGAGCTCCTTGCGGCCGTCTATCGCGTATTTGGGGAGCACGTCCGGGCCGCAGCTGCCTGTGCCGGTGCCTCTGAGGAAGCCGTCGATGTCAATGACCGTCGTGTGCTCGGAGTGGAGGTCGTCGTAGTGCATCGAGCGCTGCATGAGCGCCTGAGTGAAGTGTCTCGCCGTGAAGCTGAGATCCCTGTCGGGGTTGCAAATCATCATTCCGACACCGTCCGCGTCCGTGATGCTGAGCCTGCGAACGCCCGTGCGCACGCCGTAATCCTGCGGCTTGATGTAGAACTCGTCCATGCCGTCGACCGTGGTGTTGTATACGCCGAATGTCGTATGCTCTCGGAAATCGCTCATGTTCTCGTAGGGGCCGTAGCCGAGATATTCTATGTTCTCAAAGCTCTCCGGCATCTCGAACACGAGCCCGAAGCGCGGCAGAGCGGCGGCGGCTTTCTTCTGAGCCTTCGCGTTGAATACCGTCTCAACCTTTATGCAGCCTGCGGCGTCAACAGTGTAATCAATGCCGACCTTTGCAACAACGCCCTTTTTGGAGCGGAGATTGAAATCGACCGTGAACTTCGCGGTGCGCTTTGAACATGAGAAGTCGGTTGAACGCGGAATAACCGTTATGTCGTCATATCCTGCCTTCTTCCACTGCTCGATGATAACCCTGTCGTTGTCGAGCATCGCACGGAAAATGTTCGGGATAAAGCCCTTATGCGCGACGGGGGATTGGTTTATGAGCTCTTTTTCGCCGAGCTTGTATGATGCTATTTCGCCGGTTTTCAGGTCGAACTTCACAGACCCGCCGTAGAAATAGACCTTCACGGTGTCTCTGCCCTCTCTGCAATTAAACACGCTGCCTACGGGCAGAGGAACCTTCTTGTTCGTTTTCTTTATTACGACCTGCTCGCGTGCGATGAATTTATCGCCGTCGAGATATTCAAAGTTCATGCGGCAGTCGCATCCGTCGGGTATAGTGTCCTTGAAAGTGACTTTTTTGCTCTTGCAGGGCTCAATGTCAAGCGAGAAGCGCTCTTTCTTGTCGCTTTCAATGCCGTCAACCGTCATAGAGCGGACAACTGTGATATAGCCCGAGCTGCGGAAACGATTGGTGTTCGTGAAAACAAAGCTTCCGTCGCGGTTGAGCTTCGCTCTGAGGGGACGGTAGACCGCCTGCATCTCGAGAGCGCCGCTTGAGGGCGTGCGGTCGGGATGAACAAGACCGTCGACGCAGAAGTTTCCGTCGTGCTTTTTCTCGCCGTGGTCGCCGCCATAGGTGTATCTATAGGGTCCGTCGGCGTGATATACCGCATGATCCGCCCATTCCCAGATGCAGCCGCCCATGAGGTTGTCGTATTTATAGAAGCTGTCCCAATATTCCTCCATCGCGCCCGGACCTACGCCCATCGCGTGAACATATTCGCAGAGGAAATAGGGCTTTGTCTTGTACCATGCACCCTTATGCGTGCCCTTGCCGACATTTTCAACCTGCTCGTGCGTCGGATACATATCGGAAACCACATCGTAAGCCTTGCGCTTTGTGTGTATGACTCCCTCGTAGTGGGTGGGTATTTCGGGGCACATTTCATGCATATAGTCATAGCAGACGTCCTGGCAGGCGTAGCCGCCCGCCTCGTTGCCCAGCGACCACATGGTGATGCACGGATGACTCCTGTCACGCATATACATTCTCTTGACCCTGTCAAGGTAGCGCGGAGCCCATTTGAGGTCGTTGCTGATTTTGTTCATGTCGTTGTGCGGAGCGAAGCACGCGCCGTGAGTCTCGATATCCGCCTCGTCGATTATGTAGAGACCGTATATGTCGGCGAGCGCTATTAAGTGCGGATCGGGGGGATAGTGCGAGGTGCGCACGGCATTGCCGTTAAATTCTTTTATGAGAAGGACATCCTTTTCGTAGTCGTCGAAGGTCATAACATAGCCGGTTTTGCCGTTTGTGTCGTGATGATTGACGCCCTTGAACTTGATAACCTGTCCGTTGAATGTAAAGGTGTTGCCCTTTATAGCCACTGTTTTGAAGCCCGTAAGGTTTCGCAGCGTCATGAGCTCCTCACCGTTTCTGTACAGTGATATATAAGCGTTGTAGACTGTCGGAACCTCCGCGTTCCACTCTGTGACATCGAGGTCGGTGAAGGTCATATATGTAAGGCGTTCTGCCTTTACAGTCTCGTCCGCAATAACCTTGCCGTCCTTCTCGAGCGAGAAACCGACCTCGCAGCCGTTGAGCTTGCCCTCGAGCGTAACTTCGACGTCCACCGTCCATTTTCCGTCCGCCTTGCGCGGGCGAATGAAGTAGTCGTTGACATATACCGCAGGAAGCCTGTAGAGAAGCACGTCGCGGAAAATTCCGTTTTCGCGGAACATATCCTGGCACTCAAGATACGTGCCGGTGCACCATTTGTGAACGACCGCAAGCAGCTCGTTTGTGCCCTCGTATATGAATTCCGAGATGTCGAACTCAGCCGTATTGTGCGCGCCCTCGCTGTAGCCGACGTACATTCCGTTGACATAGAGGTCAATGCACGGGACAACGCCGAGGAAGCTCAAAATATGAATGTCGTCGGAATTTGTGACCTCAAAGCTCTTGCGGTAGATTCCGGCGGACATATGCTCGGGCAGGTTCGGATTGGGCAGGTCGAATTCATAGGGGCAGTTGAGATATACCGGCGGCTCGTAGCCGGTACGCTGCCAGGTCGAGGGAACCTGTATTTTGTCAAACTCAACGCTCTGCGCGTTCAAAACCTCGGGGATGAGCGAGATGTCGCTGTAATATTTGAAATCCCACTCGCCGGAGAGTACCTCGACAAGATCGGAATCGGTGCGCTCGTGTTTAATATCGACGGCGCTCAGCTTTTCCTTTTTTGAATACGGTATAAAATATGCTCGTGCCGCGCACTTGTTGTCCTCAATTACCTTGAAGTCGCGGTAATTTGTTGTATTCAGCTTATACTCCATTCCAAGAGTCCTCCTCAAAAAAAGCACAATGATGCAAATTATAAGCATAGATATATTAGCATATTTTCCCTCAATCTTCAATCCACAGGCGAATTTGTTCATAATTTTTTTTAAATGTCCTACCAATTTTGACCATTTTGTGGTATTATAGTTCTGCTGACAGAAGATAATTTTTGTGAAAGGGCTGCGCAATGAGCAAACAGTATTCGGTACCTTTTGATAAAGTAAACATAACGGGCGGCTTTTGGAAAGACCGCATTGCTTTAAACGAGTCCGTGACGCTCGACAGCGTGCGCCGCAGGTTTGAGGACACGGGGAGATTTTCGGCTCTCGGCTGCAACTGGAAGCAGGGAGAGCCCGATCGCCCGCATTTTTTCTATGACTCCGATGCCGCGAAGTGGATGGAGGCTGCGGCATATGTGCTCTCAAAGCATAGTGACGCCGAACTCGAAAGCTATGTCGAGGAGCTGATTGACCGCATCGAGAGGAACATGACTCCCGACGGATATTTTAACGTCTGGTACACTGTGGTCGAGCCCGGCAAGCGCTTTACCGACCGCGATCATCACGAGCTCTACTGCGCGGGGCATCTCATCGAAGCGGCAGCAGCCTACTATGAGGCGACGGGCAAGCGCAGATTCCTCGACCTTATGCGCCGCTATGCCGAGCTTATCGAAACAGTTTTTTGCAGGGAGGATTCCGCGGCGTTTACTACCCCGGGTCATCCCGAGATAGAGCTCGCTCTTGTGCGTCTGTACCGCTGCACGGGCGAAAAACGTTGGCTCGACCTCAGCCGCTTCTTTGTGGATAAGCGCGGCAACAACGAAAAGGACAGGGGACAGGCGAGCGGCTTTGCCTCCGAGGACTATCTTCAGGATATGATACCCCTGCGCGAGCAGACGCAGGCCACCGGACACAGCGTCAGAGCCTGTTATATCTACAGCGCCATGGCGGATATCGCCTATGAGTGCGGCGACAGAGAGCTGCTTGCCGCTGCGAACAGTATATTTAAGAATATAACGGAGCACCGTATGTATATCACGGGCGGCATCGGTTCGACCCGCGTCGGCGAGGCGTTCACGGTTGACGGCGATTTGCCGAACGAGACCGCCTATGCAGAGACCTGCGCCGCCGTTTCCTTGGCGATGTTTGCACAACGTATGTCGCTGACTGCAGTCGATTCCCGCTATGCCGATACGGTGGAGCGGGTCATATATAACGGCTTTCTCTCCGGCGTATCGCTCGACGGAAAAAGCTTCTTCTATGAAAATCCGCTCTCGATAGACCTTTCAAAGCGGAATATAAAATACTGGCGCGGCGAGGAAGTCCGCCTGCCCATAACGCAGCGCGTCGAGGTGTTCGACTGCTCCTGCTGCCCGCCGAATGTCGCCCGCTTTGTCGAGAGTATCGGAAAGTATATATATTCGTATGACGGCGACACGGTCTATGTCCATCAGTTTATGCAGAGCGATACCGATATTGATATGAACGGCGGGACGGTGCATATCTCTCAAATAACGGACTATCCGTCCGACGGCGGAGTGACCGTTTGCGTCGGCGGCGCACCCGTGAAGCTCGCTGTCAGAATACCCTCGTGGTGCCGCGATTTCTCTGTCGAAGCGAAGCTCGCCGAAAATTTCGGTACGAGCGGCGGTTATATGCTTTTTGACTGCCGTGACGGCGCAAAAATAGAGCTTTATTTCGATATGTCCCCGGTTATCGTCTCTGCCGCCCCCTCCGTGCATGAGGATTCCGGCAAGGTCGCCGTTATGCGCGGCCCGGTCGTCTACTGCGCCGAGAGTGTGGACAACGGCGACATATTCTCGCTCTCCCTCTCCTCCGAGCTCAACGCCGAGCCCGTCGATTTGGGCTTCGGTATACCGGCTCTCGATGTTGACGGGACGAGAATCTCGGGCTCGGGTGCGCTCTATGCGCCCGCCGATGAGATGAAGCATGAGCCGACACGCATCAGGCTCATTCCGTATTTCGCCTTTGCAAACCGCGGCGAGAGCGATATGCAGGTCTGGATGAGCATAAGATGATACATTAATAATAAAATAAATAAAGTCGTAAAGGAGAAATATTATGCAGCAGCTTGATATCAAGAGTTTCGATTCAACCCCGATACACTGCTACCTCTGGGACGATGTGGAAAGCCCCAAGGGTGTTGTGCAGATTTCGCACGGAATGTGCGAATATGCCGGCAGATATCACGAAGTGGCACAGATGTTCAATGAGCACGGCTATATAGTCTTTGCCGACGATCACCGCGCCCACGGAAACACCGAGACCGACGAGAACCGCGGCAGACATCCGGGCGATATCGAGAGAAAGACCGTCAAGGATCTTGTGTTCTTCTACAATTGGCTCAAGGAGCGCTATCATCTTCCGCAGGTGCTCATGGGTCACAGCTACGGCAGCTTTTTGGCGCAGGATTTCCTCCAGCAGGGGACGGACGTCAAGGCCGTCGCGCTCTGCGGAACCGCCGATATGAACGGCGCGCAGGCTGCACTCGCTCTGCTCTGGCCGCTTGAGCTGTTCGCCAAGGATTGGCGCCCGAAGTTCGTCAATCCCGTGAGCGATATGATTTTTGACGCGCGCTATAAGGGCGAAAAAGGTCCGAGCCAGTGGGTGACGAGCGACGTGGAGCGCCGACAGGTGTTCATCGATGACCCCATGGCGGGAATAGATATCAGCGTCAACTTCGATTGGAATATGATAAAGGCGTTCGGCAGGATATATAAAAAAGAAAATATCGCAAAGATCAGCCCCAATGTCCGCATCGGAATTTTCAGCGGCGATATGGATCCGATAGGAGGCACGAAGTCGTCAAAGGCGAAGAAGCTTCTTCGGCGCTATCGCAAGGCGGGACTCAACGCAGAGATACATATATATAAAGACGCCCGTCACGAGCTGCACAACGAGAAGTGCCGCGACGAATATTTCCGCGATATTGTCGGATTTTTTGACAGCGCAATAAGCGCGGCGGAGCCGGCAGCCGTCTGAGTTCGTTATATATCAAGGCCTGTGCGGTTCTTAATTCCGCGCAGGCTTTTTTGACCTTCCACACGGTCAAATAAAATGAAGAAAATCTGAAAAAAATTGAATTTTACTGTTGACAAGTGCAGCCGGTTGTGTTATTATAGTCGAGCACTTGAGAGACGGGTCGGCGCGGCAGCGCGGGAACGCCGGAAAAAAGCAAGTGACGAGTACCTTGA
>ENA-UEOI01002211-UEOI01002211.1-human-gut-metagenome-genome-assembly--contig:-NODE-2211-length-14356-cov-20.251138_pt1 | contig 14356 bp, 11 predicted proteins | sample MGYA00242883_ERZ507882 | MGnify/ENA primary metagenome ERZ507882 (study PRJEB26167, sample SAMN06115502) | human gut metagenome | host: Homo sapiens | place: China:Chongqing | collected 2015-07-29... | reverse complement strand
GGGGAAACTTTCTCCAGAAAGTTTCCCCCGCCCCCTCCAAATATTCCAAATGCCCTACCGGGCCGTTTCCCCCAAGGCGCGAAGGCCGCCGAGCATATATGCCAGCATGTCTTCAAGCAGACCCTCCGCATCGCCGGCAGTGGCGGGAAGCATGAGGGTGCGTAGCTTTTCCGGAAAGAGGATGAGCCCCATGCAGGGGAGGGCGACAAGGGCGGTTGCCCGTTGCATCGCCGGGGAATCCGGTGGAAGGCCCGTGATGTCCCGTATCAGTTCCCGGAGTTTCTGGGATTTCGGGAATACCGCCGTTGTGATGAATTTGGGCACGAAGGGCGAGGGCGAGGCCAGTTCGCGCAGGAATATCCTGATCCCCCAGAGCTCGGAAGCGTTCATGGCGGTACGGATGATGTGCTTCAGGAACACACGGAGCTTTTCTTCCGGCGTCGCCTCGGAAGTGATGATCCGGTTCAAATCCTCCAGGCTCAGCATTTGCCGGTGCGCCTCGATCAGCACTTCCTCGTACAGGCCTTCCTTGCCGCCGAAGTAGTAGTTCACGGCGGCGCCGTTCGTTCCCGCCCGTTCGCAGATTTCCTTGCTGGTGGCTTCGGCGAAGCCCCGTTCGGCAAAGACCTTGCCTGCTGCCTCAAGGACAACGGCCCGCGTTGAGCGGCCGTCGCTCCGTTGCGCGCGTTTGGGGCGCTGAGGGGGGTTGGTTTTGTTCATCATGGCTTTTTTTAGGAAAAATTGGGCGACAAGTCAAATTTTAAATTGAAATTTTAATTTGACTTGATATTATCCTTTTCCTATTCTTGTATTCAAGGCAGATTGTTGCGAGCCGTTCGCGAATGGCGTCCCGGAACATTTGATCCGGGGGAGGGCTGCGGCTCCCGCGCCCCCGGTTTCTTTCATTCTGATTCTTCATGTCGGAGGCATCCATGTTGAAGCGCATCATTGTGATTCTCGTTGTCCTTGCCTGCGCCGCCGGAGGCATCTGGTGGCTGTACGACGGGAAGCGGCAGCCTTCGGATCTGCTGACGCTGTACGGCAACGTGGACATCCGGCAGGTGGATGTCGGTTTTCGCGTGGGCGGGCGCGTGACCGAACTCTTCAAGGAAGAGGGTGATGCGGTGAAAACGGGGGAACGCCTCGCGCGCCTTGATGCCAAACCGTATGAAGAGGTCTTTGATCAGGCCGCCGCCCAGCTTTCCATGCAGGAAATCGAATTGAGGAAGATGGTTGCGGGGTATCGCACGGAAGACATCGAGCAGGCGCGCGCCACCCTGAGCGGGGCGCAGGCCGTATACGCGAACGCCGCCAGCAACCTGAGGCGCGTTGAGCGGCTGCGGCAGCAGAACGCCGTTTCGCAGCAGTCGCTTGATGAGGCGCGCGCGTCCTATGGTGATGCGCTGTCCCGCCGCAACGCCGCCCGCGAACAGTTGCAGCTCATGGAGAGCGGATACCGCTCCGAAGACGTTGAGCGCCAGAAGGCGGCGGTGGAGGCCGCCCGTGCCGAACTCGCCCGCGCAACGACGAATTTGCAGGATACCGAGCTGTTCGCCCCGCAGGACGGCGTGGTCCTGACACGCGTGCACGAGATCGGCGCGGTGGTGCAGGGCGGGCAGACCGTCTACACCGTGACGCTGAACAATCCCGTGTGGATACGGGCCTATGTCACGCAGCCGAACCTTGGGAACATCCGGCCCGGCCAGGAGGTGCTCCTGTCCATCGACGCCACGCCGGACAAAACGTATCGGGGACGCATCGGCTTTATTTCACCGACCGCCGAATTCACGCCGAAGACCGTGGAAACCAAGGAAGTGCGGAATGATCTGGTCTTCCGTTTCCGCGTCATCGCCGACGATCCCGACAACGTCATGCGGCAGGGGATGCCCGTCACCGTGACGCTCCGCAAGGACGGAGGCAAGCCGTGAGCCCTTTCCCGCAGGCTGTGATCCGGCTTCAGGGCGTTTCCAAGGTTTTTCCTGACGTGCCGCCGGGTACGCCTCCCGCGCTTTCCAGCCTGACGGCGGATGTCCCCTCCGGTTTGGTCGTGGGGCTTGTGGGCCCGGACGCCGCGGGTAAGACGACGCTCATGCGCTTGCTGGCCGGGCTGCTCCTGCCGACCTCCGGCAGCGTGGAAGTGCTCGGGCGCGTGCCCGGCTCCGAGGCGTCGGACGAAGCCGTCCACGATGTCGGGTATATGCCGCAGCGTTTCGGTTTGTATGAAGATCTGTCCGTCATCGACAATCTTAACCTCCATGCCGAACTGCGCGGGCTTGAAGGACCGGCGCGTCAGTCCATGTTCGAAAAGCTGCTGACGTTCACGGCGTTGAAGCCGTTTACGGATCGGCTGGCGGGAAAGCTTTCCGGCGGCATGAAGCAGAAACTCGGCCTTGCCTGCGCGCTGCTGACCACGCCCCGCCTGCTGCTGCTCGATGAGCCGGGGGTGGGCGTCGATCCGCTTTCCCGGCGCGAGTTGTGGAAAATGGTGTCCGAGCTCGCCGTGGGGGGGATGTCGGTGCTTTGGTCTACGGCCTATATGGATGAGGCCGAGCGCTGCGCCCACGTGCTTATGCTCGATCAGGGGAGCCTTGTGTATCAGGGGCCGCCCGCCGGGTTTACGGGCCGTGTGGCGAAGCGCGTCTTTTCCTTCGTGCCGCCGTCCGGCGAAGCGCGGGCGATGCTGGCCCGCTGGCAGCAGGAGCCGGATATCCGCGATGCGCTCATTCAGGGCAACCGTATCCGCGTGGTGCTCCGCAATCCGCACGACGGCCCGTTTTCCCGCAAAGGTGTTGAATTGCATCCCGTCGAGCCGCGTCTTGAGGACGCCTACATCGACGCCGTGGGCGGCATGGATCAGCGGCCTTCCCCGTTTTTGCCTGTGCGCGGGAGGGGTGGGGCGGAAGATCCGGGGGAGGGAAGGGGAAACTTTTCAGGAGAAAGGTTATCCCCTTCCCTCCCCCGGACCCCCTCCCTTCCCTTTCCCAAGACTTTCGCACGCGGGCGGGAGGCGGGGGGCCTTTCGGAAGGCGGGGCCGCCTCTCGGCCTTCCGCTGGATCGGCAGGGGCAGGCGGCTCTCATGCGGAAGAGAGTGCCAGGCTGAGCAATCCCGCCGTCGCGGATGCCTCCTCAACAGAGCCATCTTCGGCCTCTTCGCCTTCGGGGAAGTATGGGAACAGGGATTCGATAAGCGCAAACGTCTTTGGAAGAGGAGGGATGGGGGCCCGGGGGAAGGGAGGAGAAAGCTTTTCTCCAGAAAAGTTTCTCCTCCCTTCCCCCGGCGGTTCCACCCCGCACCCCGCTCCCGCCGCACAGCCTGTGATCCGCGCCGTGAGCCTGACCAAGAAGTTCGGAACATTCGTCGCGGCGCACGACATCACGTTCGAGGTGCAGCCGGGGCGTATCTTCGGGCTGCTTGGCCCCAACGGGGCGGGGAAGTCCACGACGTTCAGGATGCTGTGCGGCCTGTCCCGCCCCACCGAGGGCGAATGCTTCGTCGCGGGCATGAACCTGCTCACCGCTGGCGGGGCCGCACGGGCCAAACTCGGCTACATGGCGCAGAAATTTTCCCTCTACGGCGAACTGACCGTGCAGCAGAACATGCGGCTCATGGCGGATCTGTACGGGCTGGAACGGGGCAGGGTGAAGCCGCGTATCGAACAGCTTGTCGAGGCGCTGGATCTGGAAACGTTCCGGGACGTCCGGGCGTTCAATCTGCCGCTCGGGCAGAAGCAGCGGCTTGCCATGGCCTGCGCCACGCTGCACGAGCCGCCCGTGCTGTTCCTCGACGAACCGACATCGGGCGTCGACCCCCGGACGCGCCGGGAATTCTGGAAGCACATCAACGCCATGACCCAGAACGGCGTGGCGGTGCTCGTCACGACCCACTTTATGGAAGAGGCCGAATATTGCGACGAAATCGCGCTGGTGTTTCAGGGCGGCATCATTGCGCGGGGCACGCCCGACGAGCTCAAGGGCAAAGCGCCCGGAGCGGCGAAAAACGGCGGTGCGGCGGACATGACGCTCGAAGAGGCGTTCATCGCGTATATTGAGGAAGTGCAGCGCAAGGGAGGTCACGCATGAGCAATGCCGATCCGGGCCGGGCACGGCCCGTGTTCCAGTGGCTCGCGCAGCTTTTCGCGCTCATGGGCAAGGAGAGCAAGCAGATCATCCGTGATCCGTCCTCTTATCTGGTCGCGGCAATCCTGCCCATGATCTTCCTGCTGCTGTTCGGTTACGGCATTACGCTGGACGCCGGGGTCATGGACATCGTGATCCTCGACGAAAGCAACAGCCAGTCCGGGCTGCAATTACAGGAAAATTTCGCACACTCCCCGAACTTCCGGGTCCATCAGGCCCGGTCGCGTTCCGAAGCCGGGCGTATGATGCGCGACAGCGTGATTTCGGGCTTCATCGTCATTCCCTACAACTTTGAGGCGCTGCTCGTTGGCGGGCAGGGCAAGGCGGCCGTCGCCCCCATTCAGGTGATCGTGTCGGGAGGCGAGCCCAACACGGCGAACTTCATACGCGGCTACAGCCAAGGCGTCATCGCCAACTGGCAGCAGACCCGCACGCCCGGCGGGACCATCCGGAAGCAGCCCGTCGACGTGGCCCCGCGCTACTGGTTCAACCCGGCGGCGAAGAGCCGCTGGTATCTGGTGCCCGGCTCCATCACCATCGTCATGACGCTCATCGGGACCATGCTCACGGCCTTGGTCATTGCCCGCGAGTACGAGCGGGGAACGATGGAATCCCTTTTCGCCACGCCCGTGACCCGGATGCAGATCCTGCTCGGAAAGCTTATCCCGTATTACTTCCTCGGCATGTTTTCCATGACCATCTGCGCGCTGGCCGGGGTGTTCCTGTTTGAGGTTCCCCTGCGCGGATCGGTGTTTGCCCTGTTTGTCTTGTCGAGCACCTTCCTCATGCCCGCGCTTGGGCAGGGGCTGCTCATTTCCATTCTCACCAAGCAGCAGCTTCTTGCCGCCCAGACCGGGCTGATCACCGGCTTTCTGCCCGCCGTCATCCTGTCCGGGTTCATTTTTGACATCAACAGTATGCCCGACGCGCTGCAATACCTTACGCTGGCCATCCCCGCGCGGCATTTCAACACGGCGCTTCAGACGGTCTTCCTTGCCGGGGACATCTGGCCCGTGTTCCTTCCGCGCATGGCCTTTATGCTCGGGCTTGGCGCCGCCTTTTTGGTCATCACGTACAGGAAGCTGGTGAAGCGGTTGGATGTGTGAACCTTGGGAGAGGGTTTCCGGAAAAAGGGAGCCCCTCCAGCTTCTTGCCTTTCTCCAATGAAGGGGCAATGGGCGCCGCCTGTTACCGGAGGTCTATTTTATGATGCGAACGCTTCGCCGTATCCTTGCGATTGCGCGGAAAGAGCTGCTGGTGCTCATGGGCACGCGGCAGAGCCGGTTCATGGTGCTGATCCCGCCGGTCATCCAGATATTCATCTTTGCATGGGCGGCCACGATGGAAGTGAAGAACGTGGACGTGGTGGTGATCAACGAAGACTCGGGGTACTGGAGCCAGGAGGTCATCAGCCGGCTGCGCGGTTCGCCGACCTTCAGGCACATCACGTTCGAGGACGATTTCAAGAAGGCCGAAGAAGCCATCAACCGTCAGGATGTGCTGGTGGTGATGCACTTCCAGAACGACTTTTCCGCCAAAGTGGAGCGGGGCGTGCCCGCCGAAGTGCAATTGTTGCTGGACGGGCGGCGATCCAACACCGCCCAGATTTTGACGCAGTATGTCCAGCAGATCGTACAGGGGCTGGCAACGGCGACGCCCGCTTTCGTGCAGGCCAAGCCTTCCCGCGTCGAGGTCGAGGAGCTGAACTGGTTCAACCCGAACCTCGATTTCCGCTGGTTCATCCTGCCGAACCTGATCGGCACGATCAACTTCTTGATGGGGATGATCATTACCGGCCTGACCGTGGCGCGGGAACGGGAGCTCGGCACGTTCGACCAGATGCTCGTCTCGCCCGCGAGCCCGGTGGAGATCGCCTGCGGAAAGCTGATCCCCGGCTGCGTGGTCGGCCTTGTGCACGGGACCATTTTCTTTTTCTCCATAATCGGGTTCTTCAAGGTGCCGTTTGTGGGGTCTGTGGCGGTGCTGTACGTGACCATGCTGCTGTTCTCGCTTTCGGTGAGCAGCATCGGGCTTATGGTGTCCTCGTTCGCCTCCACGCAGCAGCAGGCTTTCTTGGGGTGCTTCACCGTGGGCGTGCCGTGCATCCTGCTCTCGGGATTCATGACGCCCGTGAACAACATGCCGATGTTCTTACAGGATCTGAGCCAGCTTAACCCCTTGCGGCATTTTATCGTGATTCTTCAGGGGCTGTTCCTCAAGGATATCACCATGAGTGCGGCACTGGACAGCAGCGCGCGGATCGCCGCGATCACGGCGGTATCCATGCTGTGCGCGATCTGGATGTTTACGCGCAAGGCATAGGGCCCGACACGTTGCGTATCGATTCAGGAATGGCTATAAAGAAAAGAGCATGTCGCGCAAGGCGTTGCCGGGGCCCCGCGAAGGGCGTTCGGGAGGCGCGCCGCCGGTAGCAAAGACGCATGGAATAGTGTACGTGAGTTTCACTCAGGGATCAGGCGCAGCCCCTGCCCGGCAGGAACGCCGTCGTCCCCCCACCTTTACCTGAGGAGATACGCTTGGACCGAAGTACGGACAAAAGTTTGTGGGATCGGGTTTGCAACCTGTTCGGAGGCCGCTCGGGCGACTCGATCGAGCAGGCCGTCATGGAAGCCCGCGACGAAGGGGAACTGGACCTCGCCGAAGGCTCCATGATCCTGAGCATCCTGCGCCTTGACGATGTACAGGTGCAGGACATCATGACCCCGCGAACTGATTTCGACTGTATGCCTACGGGCGCACCCGTGAGCGAGGTGGCGCAGTGCATTCTGGAAACCGGACATTCCAGGTTGCCCATCTACAAGGATACGCGCGACAACATCATCGGGATCGCCTACGCCAAGGATCTCATCAGCCTCCTCGTCGATCCGGCCAAGCACCATACTGCGGTGGACGAAATCATGCGTTCGCCCTTTTTTGTACCCGAGACCAAGATCGTGAGCGAGCTGCTTCAGGAGTTCCGGTCCCGCAAGAACCATATCGCCATTGCCGTGGACGAATATGGCGGAACGTCCGGCCTCGCCACTATCGAGGACATCCTTGAGGAGATCGTGGGCGACATCGAAGACGAGCACGACGCGCCCAAGGAAGAGGATATCCATCCTCTCGGGGATTCGCGCTATGCGCTGTCCGGTCGCGCCTACCTTGAGGATCTGGAAGAACTCGGCATCAATCTGGAGGCTGACGAGGTGGATACCATCGGCGGCTACCTGTGCCTTGAAGCCGGGCATGTTCCCGAGAAGGGAGAAATTTTCGAGTGCGGCGGCTGGCGGTTCATCGTGGACGAAGCCGACGCCAAGCAAATCCGCCGTGTGATCGTGGAACCCGCCACGCAGGAAGAGAGCGGCGCCGAATAGACGGATGAGAAGGCTCCCCCGCAAGGGGAGCCTTCGATGCAAGAAAAGGCCGGAACCCAGCGTTGGGTTCCGGCCTTTTCCTTTTCATCTTGCGGACGGTTACCGGCGTCCTCTGCCCGGTGTTGGAGGTTGCCGCCGGGCAGTTCTGGAACAGTTTTCCTCTGAAAATTTCGAAGGGGTGAATTGAGGAATGGCATTCCGCCGCTCCTCTCCAACAGAAAAAGATATAAAGGAAGCAAAGAGCGGCTCGTTCTTTGCTTTCCACACAACGGAACTTCTGCCGCGCTGCCTCCCCACCAGTCGAAGTTTTTGCGGGTGGGGGCTCGGGGGGAGGGCGCTTTTTGAAAAAAGCGCCCTCCCCCGATATATTCACTTCATTTAAAATGCGATTTCATACAGCTGCTGGACAGCGGCGTCGGTCATCTTGCGGGGGTTGGTGAGCCCGCAGGCGTCCTTCTGGGCGTTGGTGACCATCGTCGGGATATCGCTGCGGCTGACTTCCTTGCCGTACCGCTTGGCAAGCTCGGTGATGCTGGCCGGGATGCCCACATCCTGCGACAGGCGGCGGATGGCGGAGATGGCCAGTTCGGCGGCGTCGCGTTTGGAAAGGCCGTCTATGTTTTCATCCATCATCCTGGCGATGTTGATGAATTTGTCCAAATGGGCGAGCAGGTTGTACTCTTCCACGATGGGCAGGAGGATGGCGTTGCATTCGCCGTGGGGCAGGTTGTAGAAGCCGCCGAGCTGGTGGGCCATGGCGTGCACGTGCCCGAGGCTGGCGTTGTTGAAGGCCATACCGGCAAGGTACTGGGCGTAGCACATGCCTTCACGGGCGTGGATGTCGCTGCCGTTGGCGACGGCGCGGCGCAGGTTTTCGGAAACCAGCTTGATGGCCTTTTCGGCACAGGCGTCGGTCAGCGGGGTAGCGCCGGTGGAGACGTACGCTTCAACCGCGTGGGTGAGCGCGTCCATACCGGTGGCGGCGGTCAGGGCCGGGGGCATACCCACCATCAGGATGGGGTCGTTGATGGCGACGCTCGGGGTGATGCGCCAGTCGACGATGGCCATTTTCACTTTGCGGGCGCTGTCGGTGATGATGCAGAAACGGGTGATTTCGGAGGCCGTACCCGCGGTGGTGTTCACGGCGAGGTAGGGGGGCATGGCTTTGGTGGACTTGTCCACGCCTTCGTAATCGTGGATCTTGCCGCCGTTGGAAACGACGAGGCCGATGCCCTTACAGCAGTCATGGGAAGAACCGCCGCCGATGGAGATGAGGCTGTCGCATTCTTCTTTCTTGTACAGTTCGACGCCGGCGGCGACATTGAGGTCGGTGGGGTTCGGAACCGTCTCATCATAGATGGCGTATTCCATCGCCGCTTCGTCGAGGATATCCGTAATCTGTTTCAGGATGCCGGTGTGGACGATACCTTTGTCCGTGACAAGCAGCGGCTTCGTGGCATTCAAATAAACGATACGCTCGGGGATAGCTTTTGCGGCGCCTACACCAATAAGCGTAACGTTGGGAATAAAGAAGCCGTCAACTTTTTCAACAATAGCCATTGTGGTATCCTCCACTGTTTATAGATGGTCATAAACAAGGCAAGAAGAAAAGTAGAAACAGAGAAAATATAGAGACCTTCTTATCTCTTTTTTTGCAACGTATGATGTTTCAAAAAACAGGTCAATAGCCTTTTGTAAAATACACTACATGTGAAAAAAGATTTTTTTTGCATGTAAAAGGTGCTTTTTCTCACGAAAGATAAAATATTTTTTCACATAAAAATAGATTGTGCATTCATTCAATTTGTTGATTGAACAAACATGTTCAGAAATGATTTGTGATCGGCAATGAAATAAAGCGAATTGCTCAAATGGATAGTCATGGCGCCTATCCGTTGCCGGAGAGAGGGAAGCCGGGGGACGGCCTTTTCCTCCCCGAGAGGGGCTGGAAGGGCCCCGCCGATTTGCAAATGGGCTTGACAACAAAAAATATCCATTGTAGGAGTGACTCCTTTCGGAACATTTACCCACTCCTATGGAGGAAAACAGATGCCAACTATCAACCAGCTTATCCGCGCCGCGCGGAAGAAGGTTGTGAAGCACAAAAAGACCCCGGCCCTGCAGGCTTGCCCCCAGCGCCGCGGCGTGTGCACCCGCGTGTACACGACGACCCCGAAGAAGCCGAACTCGGCTCTGCGTAAGGTCGCCCGTGTGCGTCTCACCAACGGCCTCGAAGTCACCGCGTACATCCCCGGTGAAGGCCACAACCTTCAGGAACACTCCGTCGTCATGATTCGCGGCGGCCGTGTAAAAGACCTTCCCGGTGTCCGTTACCACATCGTCCGTGGTACTCTGGATACCTCCGGTGTGCAGGATCGCCGCCAGCGTCGTTCCAAGTACGGCGCCAAGCGTCCGAAGTCCTAAGCCGCAAAGCTTTCCCGGCAAGAGGTCTGACGGCACATCCGCCGTCTTTGCGAATTTTCGCATCACAGTGTCATGCCATGGGTGCGCGTCCATGCCCCCCCGCAACGGGAGGGGCGCAGTGGGAACACACCAAGGCAGCCCGGGCGGCCCCCGCCTCGGGAAACCGCATAGCACTGCAACCCCTGACGTAACGCGTCCGCGTTACCCGGAGAATTTTCATGCCCCGTAAAGGTCCTATCCCCAGAAGGGAAGTTCTGCCTGATCCGATTTATGGCAGCCGCTTGGCCGCCCGTTTCGTGAACCGTCTCATGTACGACGGCAAGAAGGGCGCTGCCGAAAAGATTTTCTATGGCGCTCTTGAAGTCCTCGCCGAAAAGACCGGCGAAGAAGCGCTGCGCGCCTTCGAAAAGGCTCTCGAAAACGTGAAGCCCCACCTCGAAGTCAAGGCCCGCCGCGTGGGCGGCGCCACCTATCAGGTGCCCATGGAAGTGCGTCCTGACCGCCAGGTTTCCCTTTCCATCCGTTGGTTGATCACCTACGCCCGTTCCCGTGGTGAAAAAGGCATGTCCAACAAGCTCGCCGCCGAGCTTCTGGATGCCTTCAACAGCCGCGGCGGCGCCGTGAAGAAAAAGGAAGACACCCACCGCATGGCCGAAGCCAACAAGGCTTTCGCGCATTACCGCTGGTAGTCGGGGAGAAACATGTCTCGTTTAGCACCTATCGAAAAAATGCGGAACATCGGCATCATGGCTCACATCGATGCCGGTAAGACCACGACGACCGAACGTATCCTGTACTACACCGGCGAAAACCACAAAATCGGCGAAACCCACGAGGGCGGCGCTACGATGGACTGGATGGCGCAGGAGCAGGAACGCGGTATCACCATCACTTCCGCCGCGACGACTTGTTTCTGGCTTGATCACCAGATCAACATCATCGACACCCCCGGCCACGTTGACTTCACCATCGAAGTGGAACGTTCCCTGCGCGTGCTCGACGGTGCCGTGGCCGTGTTCGACGCCGTCGCCGGCGTGGAACCCCAGTCCGAAACCGTGTGGCGCCAGGCCAACCGTTACGGCGTGCCCCGTATCTGCTTCATCAACAAGATGGACCGCATCGGCGCCAACTTCTTCCGCAGCGTGGACATGATCCGCGACCGCCTGAAGGCGAAGCCCGTCTGCCTCCAGATCCCGATCGGTTCTGAAGACAAGTTCGACGGCGTTGTCGACCTCATCAATGGCCGCTCCGTCCGCTTCGAAAAAGAATCCAAGGGCCTTCAGATCACCTATGGTGAAGTCCCTGAGGATCTCAAGGATCTCTACGAAGAAAAGCGCCTTGAGCTGCTGGACACCGTGGCGGAAGAAGATGAAGAATTGATGGAAAAGTACCTCGAAGGCCATGAACTGACCGTCGAGGAAATCAATTCCTGCATCCGCAAGGGTACCATCCGTCAGAGCATCGTGCCAGTCCTGTGCGGTACCGCGTTCCGTAACATCGGCGTGCAGCCGCTGCTCGACGCCGTTGTGAACTACCTGCCTTCTCCTCTCGATATCGATCAGATGGTGGGCCACAACCCCGACAAGCCGGAAGAAGAAATCGTCTGCCCCAGCTCGGACAAGGAACCGCTCGCCGGTCTCGTGTTCAAGCTGGCTTCCGACCCCTTCGTGGGCCACTTGGCCTTCTTCCGTATCTACTCGGGCGTGATCGAAGCCGGCTCCACGTTGTACAACGCCAACACCGGCAAGAAGGAACGCCTTGGCCGCCTGCTCCGTATGCACGCCAACAAGCGTGAGGACATCAAGTCCGCCGGCGCCGGTGACATCGTGGCCCTCGTGGGTATGAAGCTTGCCTCCACCGGCGACACGATCTGCGACGAAAAGCGCCCCGTGGTGCTCGAATCCCTCGATATTCCGGAACCGGTCATCGAAGTCGCCATCGAACCCAAGACGAAGACCGACCGTGACGCTCTCTCCGCCGCGCTCAACAAGCTGGCGAAGGAAGACCCGTCCTTCCGCGTGAAGGGCAACGAAGAGACCGGCCAGACCCTCATCGCGGGCATGGGCGAACTGCATCTGGACATCATCGTTGACCGTCTGGTCCGCGAGTTCAACGTGAACGCCAACGTCGGCAAGCCTCAGGTTGCCTACCGCGAAACGATCACGAAGCCCAGCAAGTCCGACCTGAAGTACGCCAAGCAGTCCGGTGGCCGCGGCCAGTACGGTCACTGCGTGATCGAAGTCGAGCCCAACCCGGAAAAGGGTTACGAGTTCGTCAACGCGATCACCGGCGGCGTGATTCCGAAGGAATACATTCCTTCCATCGACAAGGGTATTCAGGACGCCCTGAAGTCCGGTGTGCTCGCCGGCTTCCCGGTTGTGGACGTGAAGGTCACTCTGGTCTTCGGTTCCTACCACGAAGTCGACTCCTCCGAACAGGCCTTCTATGTGGCCGGTTCGATGGCCATCAAGGACGCCATGAACAAGGCGACCCCCGCTCTCCTCGAACCCTACATGGACGTGGAAGTGGTGACCCCCGATGATTACCTTGGCGACGTGATGGGCGACCTCAACGGTCGTCGTGGTCGCGTGCAGTCCATGGAAGCCCGCGCAGGCGCTCAGGTTGTCCGCGCTCAGGTTCCGCTGTCCGAAATGTTCGGCTACGCCACGGACCTGCGTTCCCGTACGCAGGGCCGCGCGACCTTCACGATGCAGTTCCACCACTACGAAAAGGTGCCTGCGGCTATCGCTGAAGAAGTCAGCAAGAAGGCTGCGAACTAAACCATACGATAAGATGCGCCTCCGGCGGCAAGGGGGCATCATGCCCCCTTTGCCCCCCTCGGCGCGGTCTTTGAAAACAAATACCCCGGACGGAAACCGTCCGGGGTATTTGTTTTCAAAGACCGCTTTTCACTCGGCAGCCGTTCCCTTTTCAGAGGCAACGGCCGCACTTGTTTTTTGTCCATCTCCGAATCTCTACCGCTTCTTCTTGCGGGCCGCGTTCTTTTCCGGCGTGGCGGGATGTGATGTGATTTGGGGATTGTCCTCGGGTTCAGGAGGAAGCGGTGGAGGGTTGGGGGTTCCGAGGTATTTGAGGAAGAAGGCGGCGGATTCGGCGGCCATTTTTGCCTGTACGGCCTTCCGGCGCGAAGGGGAGACGGCAAGGCACATTTCAGGAAGCGTCTGATCCAGATTGCCGCCGCAGGATGACATCAGGCTGGCTGTATCCGCATCGGGCAATACGCCAAGCTGCGGAGGCTGGGGCATGGCGCTCAGGAGGCGTTCCGCGTGCTGAAGGGTATAGAGAGGCGTCCTCTCGGCACGAAGCAGCAGAAGGGGAATCCGGATGCGGGACAGGCTGGCGGGAGTGAACATCATGGCATAGGAAGGGGAAACGGCGGCTGCGGCGCGGACACGCCTGTCGCGGTAGGGTGCGGAAAGGTTGGGAGTGGTGGAAAAAGCCCCCATGCGCTGCCGTGCCCACGGCGTGCAGTATGGATCGGCGTTTTCTTCCTTTCCGGCGCAGTAGATGGGCCAACCGGTCGCGTCCAGCCGCGCTCCGGCGATGAGCATGGCTGCCGTGCCTCCGGGGCCGACGCCAAGGACGCCGATGCGATCGGGATCGATGAGCGGTGCCGTCTCGGGATCGGCTAGGGCGATGTCCAGTGACTGTGTGAGCTGCTTGGCCCGGTCGGTCACCTGCACGGGCATGAAAAGGGCTCCCATGTCGTCCACATTGTCGCCGGGATGCGTGAAGGCCAGGACGACAAAGCCGTTGCGGGCGAGTTCCGATGCCAGTTCATGCAGGGAAAAGCGTGAGCCCGCGCTGTCATGGGAGAGCAGGATGAGAGGGTGTTTTCCTTCCACGGGAGGCCTGCCGCGTGCGGCGGAGAAGTTCCAGTCTCCGTAATTGACCTGAAAGGGCGCGGAACGGCTGGGGTACCAGACGGCGAAGTCCAGACGCACGTTTTTGGCCGGATCCCAGATGCCGAGGGTTTTAAAGCCCGGTTGAAGAGGCGCTGCATACGCCGTGCAGGTCAGTATGAGGAACGCGAGCAGGAAAAAGAGAAAACGGCGCGTCACGATGGCTCCGGTATCTGCTGAGGAAAGGGAACGCGGTTCCCTTTGAGGTTTGTCGGGAAGGGCGGGGCGAAAGTCCCCCGTTGCGTTTTGGCACCCTACCGTGAATGATGAGAAAAGGGAATTGCGGAGAAGGTGGCAGGGGGAACGGGCGGCTCGGCTTTTCATCAGTACGAGTCGGCCCGGTCCAGAGTATTCCATCTTTGACCTGTATGCTGCTTCAAACGGTAATCCGCCTTGGGGAACGCTGGAAACAGGAATTCGATAAACACGAAAGTCTTTGAAGAGGAGGGGGTGGGGTTTGGGGAGGGGGAGGAGAAACTTTCTCCAGAAAGTTTCTC
>ENA-UEOI01002209-UEOI01002209.1-human-gut-metagenome-genome-assembly--contig:-NODE-2209-length-14359-cov-5.007982_pt1 | contig 14359 bp, 14 predicted proteins | sample MGYA00242883_ERZ507882 | MGnify/ENA primary metagenome ERZ507882 (study PRJEB26167, sample SAMN06115502) | human gut metagenome | host: Homo sapiens | place: China:Chongqing | collected 2015-07-29... | reverse complement strand
CACATTTCTGCTCCGACAAAACTGCTCGCACCTGCCAGCGATGTATTTTCGAGTGATTTTTGGTTTTTGAGACGCGGGCTTGCTGGCGCAAGCCAAGGCGAAAAGGGCAAAAAGCGCCGGAAAGACACGCTGTCAGGCGTGTTTGCCCTTGTTAATCGATGGTAACAATATAATAAATAGTAGGCGTCTGCCTGTTATGATACAGAAAACGGCGTCGTTTTGCAAGTATAAGAAAAGAGACGCCAAAGACGTCTCCTTTCTTATACGCTTTATGCCTTCTTATTCAGGATATAGACCGTCACGTTCCGCCGTCCCCAGCGCGCGCAGTCGGCGTAGGTGGGAAACCACAGATCGACGATGTTGCCCTTGATCGCGCCGCCGCAGTCCAGCGCCGTGCCCATGCCGTACACGCGACTGCCGGTGGGCGTCTGGATGAACATATTGGTGTAATAGGGGATGACCTTCGGATCGACGGCGATCGTCCCCAGCCCCACGCTGGCGCCCACCGCCGTGGTCCACGCCGCGCCGTGCTCGCCGCCGCTGTAATAGGCGGTGGAATTGCACAGCATGGCCTTGGAGTACGTCATGGTGTCACCGGACTTAAAGAGCAGATAGCCGCCCTCGCCGTTTTCGTTGGGATGATCCTCCGCGATGGTGTCGTCCCGCGCTACCTCATAGACCCGCGTGCCGTACAGCACGATCTCCGCGTGGGACGTATCGTGGCTCGCGCCCACGTATTTGGTGGACACCACCTCACCGCTGACCACCGTGTCCTCATACGTCTCGACGACCTGGCCCTTTACGCCCTTGCGCAGCACCTGCTCCGTCCCCTTGTCCATCAGGGGATCGGCGATGCGCCGCACCTGATAATCCGTCTCCACCACCACATAGTGCTGGTACGTCAGCGTGTGGCTGATGTGCAGCGCCAGCTGGTCGCCGGTGGTGTTCAGCTCCACCATCTCGTCCTCACCCAAAGCGATGCCGGTCCGGTGCAGAAAAGCCCCCAGCCGCTCGGCGCGGGTGGTATAGGTATTGACCTGCCCGGCATGGTTCACGGTGACGGTGCGCCCCGGCTGTAAAACGAGCTGGAGCGCGTTGTCGCCCACGCTCCGGCGCAGCAGCAGGTCGCGGTAGTCACGGGTCTCGCTGCGCTGATCCAGTACGTGGGGGCCGTCGCCGTCCACCACGATGCAGATGGCGTCCACCGTCCGGGGCGGATCGTAGCTCACCGCACCCACGAACACCAGCGCCGTCACGGCGATCATGGTCATGAGCCGCACCAGCGGGTTAGCGCGCAGCGTGTCGGCAAACCCGTTGAGCGTCGGCGAGCGGCGCAGAGCGCGCCAGGCTCGCACCGGAGCGGAGCGGAAAAACCAGCGGCGCAGCGCCAGAGCGTCACGGCGGCACTCGCAGACCACCGCGTCCCACGTCCAGGCAAAGCAGCGGCCCACGCTGCGGACGGCCCGGATGAGCCAGCCCGCCGCGTGATACGGTACGTTGTGTATAGCCTGGCACACGGTGACCGGGGTGACGTGCCGGTGTGTTGTTGCTTCCATTCTTTCCATAGTACCTCGAAGTATAGCCGCGCCATTGGCGTTCCAAACAGGGCACGGCAATAGAATTGAAACTATTTGTAACTTTTGTTACCAAACAGAAAGACTTTTGGAGTATAGCACTTCCCACCATTTTTGTCAAGTTTTGCAGGAGGACGGCGGCAAAAGTGGAACTTTTGCGCCGGATTTCGTTGCACGCGGCGGGCAAACGTGGTAATATGGGGAAAACAGAGGAGGCGGCGTCATGGCGCAGTTGTGGGAATTGCTGGAAATAGAAAAGGGGCTGACGGCGGTGATGGGCAGCGGCGGCAAGACCGACCTGCTGTATGAGCTGGCGGAGGAGCTGCGGCCTTACGGCACGGTGCTGCTGGCCACCACCACCCATATCATGAGGCCGCCCCAGTACCCCTTCGCGGCCACGGCGGCGGAGCTGACGTCGGCATTGACCTCTCACGGCGCGGCCTGCGCAGGCAGCTTCACGGCGGAGGGCAAGCTCACCGCACCGGACTTCCCCGGCTGGGAGACGGCGGCCGACTTTGTGCTGGTGGAGGCGGACGGCTCAAAGCGCCTGCCCGCCAAGGCCCACGAGACGTGGGAGCCCGTCCTGCCGCCCCAACGGCGGCGGACGGTGTGCGTGCTGGGTGCGTCCGCCTTCGGGCAGACCATCCGTCAAGCGGCTCACCGCCCTGCGCTGTACGCCGCTTTGGCGGGGGTGACGGAGGACACGGTCATCACCCCGGAGCTGGCGGCCCGGGTGCTGATGGCCGAGGGTAGTTTTGATGTGATTTATGTAAACCAAATCGAAGACCCGGGATTCTCCCCGGCACTGACAGAGTCCTTTGCCCGCGCGGTAAGCTGCCCCGTTGTAGTCGGCTCACTGCACCGTCGCCACTGGAAAAAACTGCGCTGACAGAACCCTGCCCCCACACCATACCGAAAACCCACGCATCATGAAATAACACCCGCGGCATTGCCGCGGGTGTTATTATGTAAACATTCTATTTCGCGGCCTCATACAGCGCATCCGCCAGCCGGGCGTATTCCTCCAGGCCCAGCCGTTCGCCCCGGATGGCGGGGTCGAGGCCGCAGGCGGCGACGATGGCGATGAGCTGCTCCTTGGGCAGCTGCCAGCCGGTCTGCAAGCTGTTCACCAGCGTTTTCCGCCGCAGGGCGAACCCTGCGCGGACGGTGCGCCAGAAAGCGTCCACGGATTTGACTTGCACCGGCGGCGTTTTCCGGGTGACGCACCGCACCACGGCGGACGTGACCTTGGGCGGCGGCAAAAAACAGGTGTTGGGCACGGTGAACAGCAGCTCCGGCTGGGTGTAATACTGCATCAGCACCGAGAACGCGCCGTAATCCGCCGTGCCGGGGGCGGCGCAGATGCGCTGGGCCACCTCCCTCTGGATCAGGACGGTCAGGCTCTCAAAGCAGCCTGCCTCCACGCAGGCGGTGAGGAACGGCGTGGTGATGTTGTAGGGCAGGTTGGCGCACAGCACCGGCCGCAGACCGGAGAAATGCTGCCGCACCAGGGCGGACAGCTCCTGCTGCATCACGTCGCCCTCCACCAATGTGAAGTTGGCGAAGTCGGCCATGGTCTCCGCCAGCACCGGCGGCAGCCGGCGGTCCAGCTCCACGGACACCACCTTTTCCGCGCGGCGGGCCAGCTGCACCGTCAGCGCGCCGATGCCCGGGCCGACCTCCAGCACGCCGCAGCCCTCCGGGCAGCCGGCGGCGGCGATGTCCTCCGCTACCCAGCCCTCGATGAGGAAGTTCTGCCCCAGGGACTTGGCGAAGCGGAAGCCGTGGCGGGCCAGCAGAGCCTGTATATCATTGCGGTCACATAGGTTCATGAGCGTACTCCTTATGCGTTTCTGTATGCCAGTATAGCACGAAAACTGCCCCTTGACAATCCGTCGGTTCAGGTATAAAATGCAGAAAAGTAAGAAAAGTTATACCAATCATACCAAAAGGAGGGGCTGTATGGATAAGCAGGAACGGTATTATATGAGCAGCGTCAGGCTCGGACCGAAGGGGCAGATCGTCATCCCCAAGGAGGCCCGGGATATGTTCGGTCTCCAGCCCGGAGACACACTGGTGCTGCTGGCGGACAAGAAAAAGGGGCTGGCCCTGCAGACGGCGGAGAAGCTGAACCCCATGCTGCGCAAGGTGTTTGCCGCGCTGCCGGACGGCGAAGACGAGGAGGCTGAGGACGAATGAATGTGCTGGAGGTACAGGGCCTGACGAAGCGCTACCCGGCCTTTACCCTGGATCACGTGTCCTTTACCGTGCCCCAGGGGGCGGTGATGGGCTTCATCGGGCGCAACGGCGCGGGCAAGTCCACCGCGCTGAAGTCCATTCTGGGCATGGTCCACCCCGACGAGGGTGCGGTGCGGATGTTCGGCATGGACTACGCCGCCAACGAGGCGGCCATCCGCCGGGAGCTGGGCGTGGTGCTGGGCGGCATCGACTTCTACCCCAAGAAAAAGCTCGGCGTCATCACTGACGTGACCCGGCGGTTCTACGACAACTGGGACGAGGACAAGTACCGCCACTATTTGCAGCTCTTCGCTTTGGACGAGAGCAAGCGGGTGGACCAGCTGTCCAGCGGCATGAAGGTAAAGTACATGATCGCCCTGGCGCTGAGCCACAGCGCAAGACTGCTGATCCTGGACGAGCCCACCAGCGGCCTTGACCCGGTGTCCCGGGACGAGCTGACGGAGCTGCTGGGCCGCATCGTGGCTGACGGCACGCGGAGCGTGCTGTTCTCCACCCACATCACGTCGGACCTGGAGAAATGCGCCACCCACATCGCGTTCATCAAGGACGGTGTCATGCAGTACAGCGGCGCCATCGGCGATTTCCGGGTGCAGTACCGGGATATGGGCGATACGCTGGAGGACATCATCGTTAAGGTGGAAAGGAGGCTGCTGGATGAAAGCGCTATTATATAAGGAGTTCAGGCTGGTGTGCCACCCCATGACGCCCATCTTCTGCCTGTTCGGCGTCATGGTACTCATCCCCAACTATCCGTACACCGTGATCTTTTTCTACGTGATGCTGGGGCTGTTCTTCACTTTCCTGAATATCCGGGAACAAAAGGACATCTATTACTCTGCGCTGCTGCCGGTGCCCAAACGGGACACGGTGAAGGCCGGGTGCGCGTTCGTGGTCATCATCGAGGTGCTGTCGCTGGTGGTGCTGATCCCCTGCTCCCTGCTGGCGGTGCATTTGCAGCCGGGGAAGGACAATCTGGTGGGGCTCGACCCCAATTTGGCGCTGTTGGCGGCGGGGTTTTTGCTGTACGCGGTGTTCAACGGTGTGTTCTTGCCGTCGTTCTACGCCAACGGCTACAAGGTGGGGATAGCCTTCCTCAAGGCCGTCATCCCCACCACGCTGGCGATGGGCGCGCTGGAGGCGCTGCCCCACTTCCCGGCGCTGACGTGGCTGGACGATTTGGACGCGGCCACACAGGTACGGCTGCTGCCGTATTTCGTCGCCGCCGTGCTGCTCTACGGCATCGGCACGGTGCTTACGTTCCGGAGGGCGGCGGCGCAGTATGAAAAAGTGGATCTGTGACAGCAACGACCGGCGTGAGCCGGTCGTTGCTTTATTAGATCATCCAGTAGGGAGGCTGAGGAGTTTGCCCCTCGGGTAGGGGAATGACCACGTCTGTCCGCACGTCGCCGTACAGCGTCTTGTGCTGCGCCATGATATTTTCCAATGGTTCGACAGTGCCACACAGCAGCGCCTGCCAGACCATGCCGCAGGTGGACATGATATAGGCGGGAGTGAACCCATTGCGAATATAAAACTGGATACGCCGCAGACGCAGTGCGTTTTCCGCGTCACTGCCTCCTGGCACAGGAAACTCCGCCTCCGCTACCAGAGGCCGTCCCTGCTGCTCCAGCCGCAAAAGCATATCACTGCCCAGCCCTTCGTTACGACGAGCGCGTGTGGTTCCCAAATAGTCCAGCAGTACCAGTGGTATTGTCGCATTTTTCCACAGGGCGGCGTAACTCAGCAGCTCATCTTCGTCAAACAGTCCCCATACCTCGTAACGTCCTTCCTCCAGCAGACGGAGAATATCGGGTAGAGGCTTGCGTTCCTGCGGGACAAAAGCCTCGGATAGCTGGTCGTGATACCAGCGGGGGTATTCCTTTGCGGTTAACAGGCGAAAATTCATAGACGTTCCTCCTTCAACAGCCGCTGTATATCCTCCGGCAGAGGGGCGGTGACATCGATGACCGCGCCGGTGACCGGGTGCAGCATCCGCAGGTGATAGCTGTGGAGCGCAGGGCGAGCGATGAGGGCTCTGTCCTCCGTGCCATAGAGCCAGTCGCCGGTGAGGGGGTGACCGATGGCGGCCATGTGTACCCGCAGCTGGTGTGTGCGTCCGGTGGTGGGCGTCAGCCGCAGCAGGGCGCGGCCCTGGGCCGTCTCCAGCACCTGATAATGGGTGTGTGCGGCCTGTCCTGCCGGGTCGGGCTGCCGCCTGAGCAATGATCCCTCCGCCCGGCCCAGGGGCAGGTCGATGTCCCCCTCCGGAGGCTGGGGTACGCCCTCGCACACAGCCCGGTAGTCCCGCTGAAAGTCCGGGGTGTGGAGCTGGGCCATGCAGCGGGCGTGGACAAAGCCGGTTTTGGCCACGGCCATGATGCCGGTCGTGCCTCGGTCCAGCCGGTTTACGGCGTGGAACGTGTCGCTGCGGAGGTAAAAGGCCACCGCCCCGGCCAGCGTCACTGGCTCTTCCGTCAGGGCGGCGGGGTGCAGGGCGATGCCGGCGGGTTTGTTGAGCAGCAGCAGGTCGTCGTCCTCGTATAGAACGTCCAGCGGAAAGTCCACCGGTTGAATATGCGGGTTCTCGCCGGGGGGATCGGACACGTCGGTGCACAGCAGGTCGCCGGTGTGGGCCACGGCCCGGACGGTGACGGGGGCACCGTTCAGCGTGATGGCGTTGCGAAACTTCAGGCGGCTCAGCAGGCTGTGATCGATATGCCACAGGCTGCAGAGCAGCTGCCTGACGGTAAGACCGTCCTCTCCGGCGGCGACGGTGTGGGTCAGTATACGCATGGCGCACCTCCTTCCGAAAAAACAGTATAGCATATTTTCCGGGAATGTGGTATCATAAATGCACTGATCCGAAAAAGGGAGGGCCTGACTATGGCATCCAAGGTGTATTTTGCCGACCTGCGGGCGGATTTCCACGAGAATTTGCAGCAGAAGCTGACACGCCTCATGAAAACGGCGGGCATGGGCGACATCGACTTTACCGATAAGTATGTGGCCATCAAGCTGCATTTCGGCGAGCCGGGCAACCTGGCGTTCCTAAGGCCCAACTGGGCCAAGACTGTGGCGGACTTTGTGAAGGAGCGGGGCGGCAAGCCGTTTCTGACGGACTGCAATACCCTGTACGTGGGCGGGAGAAAGAACGCGCTGGACCATCTGGACAGCGCCATGCTCAACGGCTTCAACCCCATGACCACCGGCTGTCAGATCCTCATTGCCGACGGTCTGAAGGGAAACGACGAGGTGGAAGTGCCGGTGGCGGGCGGCGAGTACGTGAAAAACGCCAAGATCGGCCGCGCCGTGATGGACGCGGACGTGTTCATCTCCCTGACCCACTTCAAGGGCCACGAGACGGCGGGCTTCGGCGGCTGCCTGAAGAACATCGGCATGGGCTGCGGCAGCCGCGCCGGCAAGATGGAGCAGCACAACGCGGGCAAGCCCCACGTGGCCGAAAAGCTCTGCATCGGCTGCGGCCAGTGCCGGAAGATCTGCGCCCACGGCGCGCCGATCATCACCGACGGCAAGGCCGTTATCGACCACGACAGATGTGTGGGCTGCGGCCGCTGCATCGCCGTCTGTCCCAAGAACGCGGTGCAGATCCACTGGGACGAGACCACCGCCAATCTGAACCGCAAGATCGCGGAGTACACCAAGGCGGTGGTGGACGGGCGTCCCTGCTTCCACATCTCCCTGGTCATCGATGTGTCGCCCAACTGCGACTGCCACTCGGAGAACGATATGGCCATCGTGCCCAATGTGGGTATGTTCGCCTCCTTCGACCCGGTGGCGCTGGATATGGCCTGCGTGGACGCGGTGAACGCCCAGACGCCGCTGCGGGGCTCTGCCGTGGACGACGCGGGGGAGGAGATCGAGCACAAGCACGATCATTTCCAGCACATCCACCCGGACACCAACTGGCGGAGCTGCCTGGAGCATGGCGAGAAGATCGGCATCGGCACGCGGGAGTACGAGCTGATCAAGATCTGAAGCTGAGCAAAAAAGAAGCGCCGACAGGCGCTTCTTTTTTGCTCAGTTCTCCTCGTCGCCGTTTTCCACATACCATTGGCGGTAGCGGCGCATATCCTTGGCGAACAGCTGGCCGTTGCTGGGCGGGGTGTATGTAATGGCGTTTGCCCCGGCCTGAATGGTGGCGCGGATGCTGTCCTCCGTGGGGCCGCCGGTGGCGATGATGGGCAGCTCCGGATAGCGCTGGCGTATCTCCGCCACGATCTGGGGCGTGCGGTCCGCACCGGATACGTTGATGAAGTCCAGGCCGGTGGCCAGCTTGCGCTCCAGGTCTATCTTTTCCGATACCACGGTGTAGACCACGGGGATCTCCACGGTCTCCTTGATCATGCGGATGGTGTCCTCGTCCATAAACGAGTTGCAGACCACACCGAACGCGCCCTGATGCTCGGCAAAGGCGGCGATCTGGGCGGAGCGCTGGCCCTTGGTCAGGCCGCCGCCCACGCCTACGAACACCGGCACGTCGGACACGCCGATGATGGCCTGGGTGATACTGGCCTGGGGGGTAAAGGGATAGACGGCGATGACCGCGTCGGCGTTGATGTTTTTGATGATGGCCACGTCGGTGCTGAACACCAGAGACTTGATGCGGCGGCCAAACACGCGGATACCGCTGCATTCACTGATGCAGCGGGGCACCTCCAGCGCCTTCTTGCGCAGCGTGCCTTCGTAAGTGGGAACGTACTTTTTCAAATCGACTTCCTTTCCAGCAGGGGTGGTTACACATTGAAATTATTATAGCACAAAAACGGAAATATGTAAATAAAAGCAGGCCGAATTCGAAAAAAATTTCACATTTGTACGTAAAAAATCCGCAAAGAACGACACGGAGGAGATCACGCCTTCGCCAGATAGTCGCGGCACTTGGCGTTTGCCTCGGCGGCCACCCTTTCCTCATCCACCGTGACGAGGCAGCCCTGACGGACTGTGACGCGGCCGTGGACCACGGTGTAGTCCACCGGGCCGCGGACGCCCACCGTGCCCAGCACCGAGCTGGCGTCGGCATCGCAGCCTACCAGCTCCAGCCGGCGGCTGTCGATGAGGAACAGGTCAGCGCACTTACCCTGGGCCGCCTGGCCGATGTCGTCCCGGCCCAGCAGCCGGGCGCTGCCCCGGGTGGCCATTTTCAACACGTCGTAGCCGGTGGGTGCCTGGCGGCTGGCGTTGAGCCGGTGGAGCAGAAAGGCCACCCGCAGCTCCTCCAGCAGGCTTGAGCCGTCGTTGGAGGCGCTGCCGTCCACCGCCAGACCCACCGGCACGCCCAGCGCCAGCATCTCCGGGATGCGGGCGATGCCGCTGGACAGCTTCATATTGCTGATGGGGCAGTGGGCTACGCCTGTGCCGGTCTGGGCCAGCAGGCGCAGCTCCTCATCATTGAAGTGTATGCCGTGGGCGAACCACACGTCATCGCCCAGCCAGCCCAGTCGGGCCATATATTCCAGGGGACGGACGCCCTCCCGGGCCAGCATGAAGTTCTCCTCGTCCTTCGTCTCGCACAGATGGGTGTGGAGGCGGACATGGTACTGGCGGGCCAGGATAGCGCTCTGCCGCAGCAGCTCCGCCGACACGGAGAAGGGGGAGCAGGGGGCGAGGGCCACCCGATGCATCGCGCCGCAGCGATCATCGTGGTATTTTTCGATGCAGCGGATGCTGTCGGCCATGATCTCGTCCACCGTCTGCACCACGCTGTCCGGCGGCAGGCCGCCGTCCTTGACGCTGAGGTCCATGCTGCCCCGGCTGGCGTACATACGGATGCCCAGCGCATCGGCGGCGGCAAATTGGGCCTCCAGCAGGTCACCGCTGTGGGCGGGAAACACGTAGTGGTGGTCGAAGCAGGTGGTGCAGCCGTGCTTCATCAGCTCGCCCATGCCGGTGAGACTGGACAGGCGGATCACGTCCGCGTCCAGGTTTTTCCAGATCTCGTACAGCGTCCTGAGCCAGTCGAACAGCTCCATGTTCTGTACCTGGGGCAGGTTGCGGGAGAACACCTGATACAGATGGTGGTGGGTGTTCACCAGACCGGGATAGCAGAACATATGGCTGCCGTCGATGGTCTCATCGGCGGTGATGTCCAGCTGCGGACCGATGGCCTTGATGAAGCCGTTCTCGCAGTACACGTCCACATCCCGGAGGATGCGGTCTGCGTCGTCGCAGGTGACAAGCCGGGCGATGTTTTTAATGAGCAGGGAGGACATGGTGCTTCTCCTTTCAGATAAAAAATAGGTAGAGAAAAAGAGCAGGCCGCAAGCGGCCTACTCTTTTTGTTCTGGGGTCAGCGTTCCTCGCGGAAGTAGGAGAGACCGAGGGACGCAGGGGGCTGATCCTCCCGCTTCTTGCGCAGGGACACGACGATCAGCACGATCAGCGTGATAACGTAGGGGAGCATCTTGTATAGCTCCTTGATCTCCATGTGTGCGCCGGTGGGCAGGTAGATGTTCAGGATATACAGACCGCCGAACAGGATGGAGGCCAGGATGCTGACATTGGGCCGCCAGATGGTGAAGATGACCAGGGCGATGGCCAGCCAGCCGCGGTCGCCGAAGGCGTTGTTGGACCACACGCCGTTGGCGTAGTCCATAACGTAGTACAGGCCGCCAAGACCGGCGATCATCGAGCCGATGCAGGTGGCCAGGTACTTGTACTTGGTCACGTTGATGCCGGCGGCGTCGGCGGTAGAGGCGCTCTCGCCCACGGCGCGCAGGTGCAGGCCGGGACGGGTGTGGTTCAGGAAGTAGGACGCGCCCAGGGCGATGATGATGGCCACATAGGCCAAAAAGCCGTAGGACAGGAACAGCTCTCCGAACCAGCCGGTGCTGGTCGCGCCGGGCAGGGTGGTCTTGAAGAAGCGGCTGGTGTTGGCCAGGGCGATGGAGGGGACTTCGCTGCTGGTCAGCTTGATAAGCGAACCGCCGAAGAAGTTGCCCACGCCTACGCCGAAGGTGGTCATGGCCAGGCCGGTGACGTTCTGATTGGCCCGGAGGGTGACGGTGAGGAAGCAGTACAGCAGACCCATCAGCAGAGAGCCCAGCAGGGAGGACAGGATGGGGATCATGATGGCCAGGAAGCCGGTCATCTCGGCGGCGGGGACGGCCTGCTCATAGAAGAACGAGCCGATAACGCCGCTGATACCGCCCACGTACATGATGCCGGGGATACCCAGGTTCAGGTTGCCGGATTTTTCCGTCAGAATTTCGCCGGTGCTGCCGAACAGCAGGGGGATGCCCTGCATCACGGCACGGGGGAAGAAAGATACAAAGTCGAAGCCCATCCGTTACGCCTCCTTTTTGCTGCTCTTACGCAGAGTGACCTTGTAGGTGATGAAGAACTCGGTGGCAATAATGAAGAACAGGATGATGCCGGTGAGGATGTCGGCGAAGGAGTGGTTCAGGCTCAGGGCGCTGGCCACCTCGCTGGCGCCGCGGTCCATGGTCACCAGCAGCAGGGAGGCGGCGATCATGACGAAGGGGTTGAACTTGGACATCCAGGACACCATGACGGCGGTGAAGCCGCGGCTGTCCACGATGGTGGTGGTCAGGGTGTGGTCGATGCCGGAGGTCATCATGAAGCCCATCAGGGCGCACAGCGCGCCGGAGAGGATCATGGTGCGGATGATGACGCGGTCCACCTTGATGCCGGCGTAGCTGGCGGTGCGCTGGCTCTCGCCGACGACGGCGATCTCGTAGCCGTGCTTGCTGTACGTCAGGTACACGTACATGGCCACGGTCATAATGGCCACGATGATGATAGGCAGTATGTAGGCATTGCCGATCTCAGGCAGCCAGCCGGCCCGGGTGGACTGGTTGATGATGCCGATCTTACCCGCACCCTTGGGTACCTCCCACACGATGATGAAGTAGGAGGCCAGCTGCATGGCGATGTAGTTCATCATCAGGGTGAACAGCGTCTCGTTGGTGTTCCACTTGGCCTTGAAGAAGGCGGGCAGGAAGCCCCACAGAGCACCGGCCAGCAGGGCGGCCACGAAGGAGATGAGGATCAGAACGCCGGAGGGCACCTTGCCGCCCAGCAGGATCATGCAGGTGGTGGTGGCCAGACAGCCGATCAGGGTCTGACCTTCCGCGCCGATGTTCCAGAAGCGCATCTTGAACGCGGGGGTGACGGCCAGGGAGATACCCAGCAGAACGGCCACGTTGCGGGCGGTGACACCGATCCGGCGGGAAGAGCCGAACGCACCGTCCAGGATCGTGCCGTAGACCTCGATGGGGTTCTGGCCCGTCAGCAGGGTGGTGACCAGGCCGCAGAATACCAGTGCCAGCACCAGGATGCCGCCGCGGATCAGCAGCGCCTTGGGCAGAGGCAGCGCGTCGCGCTTGGAAATGTGAAAGAGAGAACCCTTCTTATTCATCTGACTTGCCTCCTTCCACGCGGGTCATCAGCGCGCCCACTTCCAGTTTGTTGGTCTTGCGGCCGTCCACTACGCCGGAGACCTGACCGCCGCAGAGCACCACGATGCGGTCGCACAGCTCCAGAAGCACGTCCAGGTCCTCGCCCACGTACACGACAGCGACGCCCTTCATTTTCTGCTCCGTGAGCAGGTTGTAAATGGTATAAGAGGTGTTGATGTCCAGGCCGCGGACGGCGTAGGCGGTCATCAGCACGGAGGGCTGCTGGGCGATCTCGCGGCCCACCAGCACCTTCTGCACGTTGCCGCCGGACATACGGCGGACGGGGAAGCTGGTGCTGGGCGTGACCACCTCCAGCTCCTGCCAGATGCGCTGGGCCAGGGCCTCCGGATCTTTGCGGTCCAGGAAGATGCTGGAACCCTTACGCCAGGAGCGGAGCATCATGTTGCCGGTCATGCCCATAGAGCCCACCAGGCCCATGCCCAGCCGGTCCTCGGGGACAAAGCTCATGGCCACGCCGTTCCTGCGGATGTCCATGGGGTCCATGCCCACCAGGTTCTTTTCCTCGTTGGTCTTGGGGTCGATGTACGTCACCGTGCCGGAGGCCACGGGGTACAGTCCGGCGATGGACTCCAGCAGCTCGCGCTGGCCGGAGCCGGCGATACCGGCCACACCCAACACCTCGCCGGCGTTGACATCGAAGGTCACGTTGTCCAGGCGCTTGACGCCCAGCTCATCGTACACGGTCAGGCCCTCCACCTTCAGGCGGGGCGTGACGTTGACGGGCTCGGGACGGTTGATGTTCAGAGCCACACTGTGGCCCACCATCATGTCGGTGAGGGACTGCTGGTCGGCATCCTTGGTCATCACGTCGCCGATGTACTCGCCCTTACGGAGGACGGCTACGCGGTCGGATACGTCCAGCACCTCGTGGAGCTTGTGGGTGATGATGATCAGGGACTTGCCGTCGGCCTTCATGTTGCGCATGACGGCGAACAGCTTATCGGTCTCCTGGGGGGTCAGCACAGCGGTGGGTTCATCCAGGATCAGAATATCCGCGCCGCGGTACAGCACCTTGACGATCTCCACGGTCTGCTTCTGGGACACGGACATGTCGTAGATCTTCATGTCAGGGTCAATGTCGAAGCCGTATTTGTCGCAGATGTCCTTGACCTTCTGGCGGGCGTTGTTCAGGTCCAGCTTGCCCTCCAGGCCCAGGATGATGTTCTCCGTGGCGGTGAAGAGGTCCACCAGCTTGAAGTGCTGGTGGATCATGCCGATACCAAGGTCAAAGGCATCCTTGGGAGAGGCAATGGTCACGGGCTTGTCGTGAATGTAGATCTGTCCCTCATCGGGGAAGTAGATGCCGGAGAGCATATTCATCAGCGTGGTCTTGCCGCTGCCGTTTTCGCCCAGCAGGGACAGGATCTCACCTTCGTACAGATCAAGGTTCACGTTTTTGTTTGCGATGACCTTGCTGCCGAACCGCTTGGTGATATTCTCCATTCTGATCGCGCATTTCTTTTCCAAGGCTGTCATCCTTTCTTTCGGCGCAGATGGCTGCAATACCTCGTAGCACGCCGGGGTAAATTCCATACGGTTTATTCTACCATAGATGTCGAGGCTTGTAAATCAAAAATCGCAAAAAAATTGTCAGGTCCACACAAAGAATGTGAGGTTACACAAGAAAAAATCGTTCCATTTGTGTAAATCGTCAAAATGAGTTGCGGGAGAGGAAAAAGACGCAAAACAGGAGGTGGGCTGCCTGTGCAGCCCACCTCCTTGTGGTGCGATATGTGATTCTCTGTGGAATTTACATCACATCTTGGTATCCAGACGCTCGATGCCGTCGATCTCCAGATCGAAGTAAGGAGCGGAGCGCTTCTCAGACTCGGCAAAGTAACCGTCGTGCACGACCTCGGTATCACCGGCGTAGGCCTGATCGGTATCGACGTCGGCCAGGTAGGAGGTGATGTGACCGTCAGCATCGACCTTCAGGAAGTCGACCTTGAAGGCGTTCATGGTGTCGTCCGCCCTGGTGGTGAAGGTGGCGGTGTCAAACACGTGCAGCTCGCCCTTCTCCAGCTTCTCAGTGGCAGCGGCAATGGCCACGGCAGTGCCCTCGGCGGC
>ENA-UEOI01002202-UEOI01002202.1-human-gut-metagenome-genome-assembly--contig:-NODE-2202-length-14372-cov-4.734033_pt1 | contig 14372 bp, 10 predicted proteins | sample MGYA00242883_ERZ507882 | MGnify/ENA primary metagenome ERZ507882 (study PRJEB26167, sample SAMN06115502) | human gut metagenome | host: Homo sapiens | place: China:Chongqing | collected 2015-07-29... | reverse complement strand
ATCATCCAATGCAGCCTCAGGTTGAGGTTGTTGTAAAAGAAGCAAAAAAATATTTTAAATTGTTAAATTGTGATTATTATTATATAGCGACAGAGGATTATGCTTTGCTTAAATCTTTTGAAAAATATTTGCCGAAAACAAGGATTTTATAAACGTTATGAACTTTGTAAATTTTTAACAAAAAAAACGTCCGTTTATTTCATAGTTAACAAATTAGATATTTGTCAATAACAAAGCAAAAATATATTTTAATTTCATTATTTGCAATCTTTGTTAAAAGTTATCCGATATAGATTGAATCTATAATCAACAAGTACTGATTTTGACAATTCGACAAAATTCACTGTTTTTGTAACCACCGTAATTATTACAATGGTTACAAAATTAAATCTTATGAAATTTTATAATCGGACATCTGAAATAAAGAAGCTGCAACGTATACAGAGGCTCTCGTTTGATAGTTATTCAAGAATGACGGTTATTACTGGCCGGCGGCGTATCGGTAAGACTTCCCTTGCAGTTGAGGCTACCAAGGGAGAGGCGTCTACTGTATATCTTTTTGTCAGCCGGAAAAATGAAACCGCGTTATGTGAAGGGTTCAGCCTACTTATTTCTTCTGGGCTGGGAACTTATGTACCACCTGAGATTAAGAGTTTTCGTTCATTGTTCCAGATGGTGATGGAATTGGCAAAGACACGCAAATTTAATCTCATCATTGATGAGTTTCAGGGATTTGAATACGTCAATCCATCGGTCTATAGCGATGTGCAGAACCTATGGAACCAATATAGGAAGCAGACCCATCTCAATCTGATTTTAATGGGATCGGTATTTTCAATGATGTATAAGATCTTTGAGGGATATAAAGAACCGTTGTTTGAAAAGTATTTCCGTTTAAAGATGATGGAGAGTCAACAGTATTCAGCCATCGGTTCGTGGCGGGAACGCAAGAAAGGTAAGGAAACGGATGAAATAGATATAATCGGCCTTTTGCCGGGGATAAGAAAGCATTGATTGCAGAAGTGAAACGTCTGCGACGTAACTATGACCATAAGAAATTTATGGAAAAGATCGAGTGTGTCAAGACGCGTATCCTGTCAAAATATAAGATAGAAATCCGCCTGTTGACTTTGGAGGATAATCAGTTCTCGGATATGTCTAAACGGCTCGACCGGAAAATCTGTGTATAAAAGTTATTTTTTACACACAAATTTTCCGGTTGAACCCCGTATTTATAAATTTTTATTTGTTCCCTTTTTCGCGGTATGCTTTATAATATCGGATCATTCTTTCTTTTTCTTCGTTGTCGGGCAGGGTAGACATTGCTTTCTCACCCGCATCGGCCAGACGTTTGTAAAGCAGAGGTGTCATCTTTCCATAAAAGGAATCGATGAGGATGGTGTATGTAAAAAGATCGTCCGCCGTTAGTTTGCCGGCTCTTTTTTCCATATTGGCGATTACTGATTCCGTCAATTTTGTACCTAGTTCGGTGATATGCGGTGATGCTTCTTTCTTTTCGCTCCCCCAAATCATACCCCGGAATCCGAAAGCATACATTTTCAATTCCTGTACGCTCATTTCCGGTAACCGTTTTTCAATTAATTCTGTCAGTTCATCCGCCTTTTTGTGATATACCAATTCCGCCAGTTCCAGCATTTTGTCCAGTTCGTTCTGTTGTGCCACTTTCAACAGCGGTACATTCCGTTGCAGTGTGCCGAAAGGTACATCCTCTTTCCGTGCGTAGCCCATAATGTACAGTCCCAGTGCGTCCTCGTATTTGGCTGTCAGATAGCGGTCGACTTTTTCCTTGCCGTTATTGGCACGCAACACGTCGAGGTGACTTAGCATGAAGTCGTGCATCGGCGAGCCGATGGTGCATCCCCTTGTTTCATAAAGATTCCAGTAGGCGGCCTGTGTTTTTTCTTCGTCTGTCAACAGGGCCAGCAGTTCGGCGTACACTTTTTCCGCCCGGGCATCCTCGCCTGCCTCCTCCAACACTTCCCAATAGCGGAAGAGTTCGGATTTAGACAACCCACCCTTTTCGTAACGGCTGTGCAGGGCGGAAAGATTGTTTTGTTCGTCGAAACCTTGTTCTACACGGGCAATAAAGGCTTCCAGACCGTCTCCGCCGACTAAGCGGTGTTGCATACTACCGTCCGGGCGGATCATCAGGAAAGTGGGATAGGCGTGCACTTCGAATTTTTTTGCCAGTTCTACGCCCGCACCTTTTTCCATGTCGTATTTCACGCATACGAAGCGGGGATTGAAATAATCACCTGCCGCTTTTTGCGGGAACACTTTATCCGCCATATTCTTACACGGACCGCACCAGGAGGTGTAACAGTCCATAAAAACCAGTTTATTTTCGCTTTTCGCCTGTTTTAAAGCTTCTTCGAATGTAATATCCCGAAAGTTCACGCCCTCCTGGGCCATCGATGCGCTCCAGGCCAACAGTCCAAGGAGCAAGGTGTAAATGTGTTTCATGTCTTTGGTATTTATTTTTATCTTGTATCTTATTATTTCAAATCTCTATAATCGATATGTTGCATATATTTTGCATTTGTTTTCATAGTTGAATACTTTACTCAATCTTCTTCCTTGTACCCCAGTCCCAAAGATGGATATCTATTTCTTTCACTATAAAATCTTGGAAATAGTTGACATACCGGTCATAATTATCCCAATCTTCTTCTGCTATTTTCTTTTTGAAGCTATCCACCTCTGCATGGGTGTCTTCAAAATAAATATCAAAATAGATTTGTTTTCCTTTTTGGGGACGGCCAAATAATTCATAATAATAAAGTCCTAGTCTGTCTATATAAGACAATCCTTCTTCATCGATCCATGGACTTGAGCTATGAGAGGTTGCACATTTTATCGGCAATATTTTCCTATATGCCTCAATGACTTCTTTAGCCGGTTTACCGACAAATTTATCCTTTGGTTCCAGAAAGGTATGTTGCAGATATCGCAAAGTATCCTCAATACTTTTACATTCGGACAAGGATTCAAAATGCTGTGCGTATGTTCCTGTGACAAAAAGAAAGAACAAAAAACTGACTAATAAATTCTTTTTCATATCCATAATTATTTACATATTAAAGGTGCATAAACTACATTCCCTTTTTTATCTTTTCCTTTTTCTACCCGATAAACTTCATTCTTTTTTGTTTCCGGGTTATATTTCGTTACCGCAATGCCTTTTCCGAATTCCTCAATAACGGCACATAAACGGTAAATTTGCATTATTTCAGACGAGAAATTTTTATAAGTGGATTCCATCGTTTTTAAAATTTTATCACACTCTCCCCCACTTTTAAAATCATGTGTCACAGGATCGATTTCATTTTTAAGAGCTTGATATAAATTCCCTCCTGCCTCCGGTTCGTAAGCATATAAAGAATAATAGGATTTATCTTCATGATTATAAACAAAAGTGGCCTGATAGTTATTCTCTTCCCGCATCATTTCTGCCGTAAATAACAAGTCCTGCGCAGAAGGAGGTGAGCCGTTGGGATGATTGTGAACCTGGGCTGCCACATAGTTAGAGGAATAAGTTTGTATGACATTATCTTCCGTACCATGGAAAACTTCAGTCAGAACTCGGGTATGGTCTTCATCCTCATAATCGATCAATAAAGTTGCATGCTCATCTTTCGGATCTTTGGCAACTTCATCCAGATAAGTTTTAAAAGAGATATAGGTATTTATTCCAAGGGTTGTATCTTTAATGGAGCTCAGACTTTCCCATAGTTCCACGCTTTCTTGTTGTATTTGCTTACTCATCGCACTATTGTCTTTTAGCGGTTCTTTGAAAGAAGAAGGCTGCGTTGGAGTAGAAGCTCCACTACCTCTTCCTCCGCTACTACCGCCTGTTCCTCCGCTTTCTCCTGTGGAACTACCGCCACTTACTGTGTAAGGTTTGAATTCGAAAGTGTATTGAATGGAAAGTTCAAAACCCTGTACAATTAAAGCTTGTCTTATCTCAAACATCAATTGATCGATGAAAACATTAACGCTATATGAAGGCAACTTATTTTCCGGAATGGAAATAATCATGGTTAAAAATCTATGCTGGCATGGATTATCTAGGTCTCTGATGCCAAGTCTTTTAAGCGATTCTTCAATTACCCTGATTAATAAATCAGGGTGCATTCCTATAACGGCATCTGTCCTTCCTCCTACATATTCGGACTCATAGCGCATACAAATTTCCAGTATATTTACGGTTGCTTTCGTGTGTATGAAGCCGTCCGGAAAGTCTTCGGGGGAAAGGGGGAGGATTTTGTTGTCCAGCAGTTCGGCGTAGAGGAGCAGTTCGGGGTCGACGTTCCATCCTTTGTCCTGTAAATGTTTAAAGGGCATGGAGTAGGTGTAGCGTTCGGTGAAGGGTATGTCACGGTTGATTGTCGGGGCGTCTATGTCTATGGGTGTTCCGAGGGAGCCGTCGAAGGTGACCGTGCCGTCTTCTGCACAAGTAGCTCCGGCAGGAAGGTAAACGGCACCTTCGATGGTCGGACCGGACGGGGAGCAATACGGGATGATGTAGCATAAACCGTAAGCCGAGTGGGTGGCGAAGCGCACTTCCTCATAGACGGGAGTGCGGTCGGACAGGACTTCGGTATAGCGGTCGTAGGCAGCACCGTCGGCTTGCAGCTGTTCCTGTAACAGCAAGGCATAACGATTTGTGACATCCGCCGGAAAGGCAGGGCCAGGCCTCGGCGGGAATTCTTCCTCCGCGCAGCTTTGCCCCAGGAGGGCAAAGCCGGCGAGAAAGAGTACGGCAATCAGTTTTAAATGTGTTTTCATGTATTTATCGGTTCAGGGGTTCGGAGTTTATAGTTTTTCCAGCTGTGCATCCAGGTCATTACTGTCATGACCGGAGAAGATGATACCTCCGTCCGGGCCGATAAGCAAGAAAGTCGGGATGGAGGTGATTTTGTATGCTTTCCCGATGGCGCGGGAGAAAGAGGGCGTAGCGCAATATTGCTGCCAGGGCAGTTTCTCTTCATCCGTAGCCTTGCGCCAGTCGCTATCGTTTTTATCGAGAGAGACACTGATGAACTCTATTTTTTCCCGGTTGGCTTCGTAGACCTTGCGCAAATGCGGGAAGCTGGCACGGCAGGGACCGCACCATGATGCCCAGAAGTCGATCAGGGTGTAGCGTCCCGGGGTAGTTCCCAGACGGAGGGTATCGCCCTGGAGATTGTATACTTCTCCTCCGGCAAACGGTTTGCCTTGTGTGTAAGCCGAAGCGGCACGGTAATCTTCGCGGAATTTCCGGAGGGCCGGCAATGTGTCGGTATAGCCGGCAAAAAGTGCTGTCACGGCGTCAAGATCGGCTTGGGTGTAGGTAAACGGTTCCATTTCTAACATTTCGGCTAAATGTAGGTTGACACTTAAATGGCGGTTGGCGGCGATAAATTCGTGGGTAGCCTGACGCAGTTCGCTGCGCATCGCGGCAATGGCTTTTGCGTCCGGTTCGCGTTTTTCCTCCCACGCAGCGCGTTCTTCCCGGCGGAGGCGGTATTGCAAATCCAGGGTTGCACGGCGGTAACGGTCGAAAACGTCATGGGCGGCGGAGCCTTTCAGGGTGTAATTGTTTTCGCGGCGGATGTCGTAGCGCCAAAACGATTGCGGAAGGCTGTCGATATGAGGGGTCGAGAAGGTCAGGTCCCCGTTTTCAATAAAGATATTGGCTTCCACATATTTTACGGCATTTTCTTCCTGAATACCCTTGCGTTCGGCAATACCGTTATTGTTCATGCTCAACCGCGCGTAAACTGCACCGATAGGCAACTGCCCCTTTAGTTCGAATTTGCCGTTGATGATATAACCTTCGATTGGCTCAATGGTACGGTTGTCCACCTGCAGGTCGACTTCGGTGCTGTCCATAGCTCCCGGCACAGTGCCATGTAATACGAAATGATCTGCCGGGGTGTGGCTGCAGGCAGCCAGTAAGGGGAGGATAATTATAGAATAAATTCGTTTCATTGTTTTTAATTTTTAAAGAATAGATACAATTTCCTGTAAGTTTGTGAGGACTATCTTAGTATTTCTTCCAACTCGATACTGATTTCCTCGGGCGAGAAGGTGTTGCACACGACTTGTCCTTTGTCGTCGATGAGAATCAGGTTAGGAATGCTGTTGATGTTGTAGCGCAAGGTCAGTTGTTCGTATCCCCTGTTGCCCGCGATGAATTGCGGCCAGGGCATTTTTTCCTCTTCGAGGGCTTTTTGCCAGTCTTCTTTTTTCGAATCGAGCGAAATGCTGATCACATCGAACCGGTCGCGGTCATATTTGTCATAAAGGGCTTTCACGGCGGGGATGGCGGCACGGCAGGGACCGCACCATGAAGCCCAGCAATCGATCAGCATGACATGTCCCGGGCGGATGTGTGCGGATAGGAGGGTGGTATCGAAAGTGGGTGTATGGAGCGGAACATCCGGATAATGGATGTCCTTGCAGAAATAGCGGGCCTGTTCGGCTTGCCGGCAGAAACGGGCTGCGCGGGCGGTGTCGCTGATATGGCAGTTCCGGGCGAGGATTTCTTCCAGATCCGTGGCAGGTACGGAGAACGATTTTGAAATCATTTCACCGGCAACGTACAGGGCAAGCGGTGATTGCCGATGGCTGCGGATAAAGGCCATACGGTCGGCATGCAGCCGTCCGGCCGCTTCTTTTCTTAAACGATAGGATTCGGTGTAGAGGCGGTGGTATTCTTCCGGGGTATACTTGTCCGGGGTCGCCATCCTGTCCCAATTCAGTGTGCTCAGAACACTGTTGTATTTATGATATTCCAGTTCATTGGCATGTACGGTCTGCCGGTAGTCCATGTAATCTTTTTGGAGAGTGCCGCCCACTACTTCCGTCAGCAGTTCCCGGTCGTCGGGGCCGTACTCGCTGATGTAGTACAGGCTGTCGAAATGCGGGGTACGGATTTCGATAGCGGAATGGTCGAGGAACAGGCGGGTCCCGAGGGAGCGGCTCTGTTTCTTGTTACTGACGATGTCCTTGTTGCTGATCCAAAGATGGCACATTACCGGTGCGTCAACGTTTCCGATCAATTCAAAGCGGCCGTTTTTCACGGTATCTGCGGCAAGCAGCTGCTCGTCTTTATTACGGGTCTCGGCATTCAACAGGCGGACGGTCATGCCGTCCTGTAATCCGGGAAAACTGCCCCGGATGATGTATTGATCTGCCTGGTTGGCGCAACTCAGGCACACTAGGCAAAGTAAAATGGATAGGTAAAATTTCATGTTATGATGTTTTTAAAAGCATATAAAGAGGGTGTCCAAAAAGTATTTGGCACCCTCGATTTATTCGTATCCCTATTGGAGACTGAAATCAAATATCCGATTCTACAAGGGGGTATTTTGCCTTTTTGGACACCCTCTCGTTCATATCATCCGGATATTAATCCACGGCATCACGGACGTAGCGCACACTCATGTGTTTCGGATAATTGGTTTCGTAATTTGAATCCACGATTCTTGTTATTCCTCGTTCGATTTGGGAAGAGCGGAAAGAAATCTTACGATAATAAGCATCCGGAAATGGAGTTTCATTTTTCTCTTCCGTAGCCGTCCAGAAATAACCGAACTCTCTCCAGTGCCGGAAGCGTAGCGCGGCTGGTCGACCCGTTACAATGGCATATCCACCGAAAGGCAATGCAATACCCGTCCCCGTTATATCCTGTTGCAGCAAAGTGCCTTCCTCTGTTCCGCGGAATCCCGTGGCATCGGCATCTCCCTGCGACATGCCCATTGCCCGTTCCAGTTTTTTCCAATCCTCGTCGGTAGGCAGGCGCCAGCCTTCCGGAGCATTGGCTTTTGCCTCCTCATAGGAATAAAGATTCCCGTATCTGTCCCATTCCTCCGGAGTCAAGTCTTCACAATCTTTAATTAAATCATCTGTATAACCATATTGGTTGATATAAGTCAATTCATAATAAGGGGTGCCTTCCTTGAAATTGGAGGTCATCCAATCCAATCCGGCATAACGTACCCATTCGTACGTGTTTTCTCCGATGGTTACCATCCCTGTTTTTTCTGGTTTTATGACTGGCAAGTTGTTGTCATCATCGTTGCACCCGATAGCTACGACGAGTAAAGCAACCGATATATAGGAAATAATCTTTTTCATACGCTTATTTATTTAAAATATGAATCCCATGTCGGCAATGATTTTTTGCATAATTGTGTATTTTTCACGAACTAACGGATAGTCTTCGTACATTTCCATGAATTTTTCTTCCGGAGTGCCTAATACAGCTTTTACGAAATCCTCCAAATCATAGCTTGCACTCCAAGGAAAGTCACAAAAATAATTATCAAACCGAATAAAACCGCATTGGTTGGCAATGTCTTCACAATAGGCGTTGATACCATCTTCATCGCCTTCTGCTTCAAGTGCATTATACTTGTCCCAAAAATCTGCATCAAAATCCGCATACACTTTATAATACCATTTATCGCTAATTAACTCAAAGGGTTCTGTCGCCTCGTCATTGAGCGTACTCAATTTACTTTTGACATATGACTGGAAAATAGCGATACAATGCGTGGCATAGTCCTCTTCGGTTTCCAGTTTGAGAATCGGCTCCATGCTGAGTGCCATTGTCCGCATACCGATATAATATTTCAAAATACCCTTGCGATATGTGTCAGGATCCCTCCCGTATATGGTGTTTACCATCAGAAACGAATAGGGACGTACCGCCTGTCCCAAGTGCGGAAGGATGTATTTGCTGACAAATTCCACAGCTTTTTCTTTTTCCTGTTTAGTTTGGAGATAGGTCAATGCGGGAGCGTCATCAAATGAAGTCATCGAATAGCCGAGGTCCACGGTTTCCGTGTACCAGCGCGGATTCCCATCCTCAAACGTGCCCCTCTGCTCGTGGCGCAGGGTATCGTTGAAGAGCAAATGTACCCCTGTCTCTTCGTAAAATTCACGTCTCATGACCGATTCCGGGTCGGTGGCCGTTGCCGGCACCGTAAAGTAGTCGTCATTCGCCCCGGTGGGCTCTAATGCGTCTTCTTTCGTACAAGCTCCCAAAAGGAGGGAAAGAAATAAGAAGTAATATATCTTGTTCATCTTCTGTTCAATTAATGGTGTATGTTTTATTCCTCTGGCGTTTCATCGCCTCCGATAGTCTCTACCGGTTGCCGTTCCGGACGTTCGTTTCGACTCAATGTGTTCTGAAATTCGGTTACTTCGTGCGGTAGGGCAAGGGTATAGGCTTTGTCGTATTCTTTAAGTTCATATACCCGTTGTTTGTATGCGATATCTTCTCCTAAGTCTCTATCGTATTTGTAATCGCGATAAATGTGCCGGATGACTTTAGACCAGGGGTATTTCGTGCATACGGTGTAGCGGCGAAGGTCGTACCAGCGGTGTCCTTCCAGACACAACTCACGTTGGCGTTCCTCACGGATCAGATCGATCAAATCGTTACCGGTAGCGCTCACGACAGGCGGAACGGCAAAACGTTTCGCCTGTAACAATCCGATCATCTCCCGGGCTTTCTCTTCGTCTTCGTCCAATGCGGCGGCTTCTGCCAGGTTCAGGTAAGCCTCTGCTGTCCGGAAGAGGAAGTTCTCGGAAACCGTGCATTTGGCACTAGGGTGGTCTTTACTGTCCCAACGTACTTTCTGAAGGATATAATAACTTCCCTCTTTTTTGATGTAATGTTGTTTCCGCAAATCGTTGTCATCGAAAGCAGCGATCAAATCGTCCGAAATGTAAAAGGGACGTTCGTCATCATAGTGTCTTCTGCCTTCGGATCCCATCATGCCTGTCGACAACTGGTGGCCTCCCATGGAGAAGATGACCTCGGGCAAGGATTTGTTCAGGAAATTTCCCGCTTCGTCATTGAATGTATTCAAGTCCCCCAATGCATTGTTGCGGCTAAGAACATCCTCGGCATATTTCCGGGCGTTCTTGTAATCCTGCATATAGAGGTGCACGCGACTCATAAGCAAATAAGTGGCTGTCAGGTCGGCATGGTAAATGGAGACCGTTTCCGTTTGTTTGAGGCAGGCTTCCGCTTCTTCCAAATCGTCGATAATCTGCCCGTACACTTCCTCCAGGGTACTCATTTCGTACTCCTTGTCTTCGATGTAGGAGGTCAGTTTTAACGGTATGCCCGGCGTTGTTGCCGCTTTTGCCGGTTCGTAGGGGGCGGCATACAGGTTCACCAGCGTGAAATAGTATAGTGCGCGCAGGAAATGGCTTTCGCCTTCAATCCGGATTTTGTCGGCCTCCTCGCGTTTGTTTCGGGCAGTGACGTTTCCCAGCTCGTCCAAAACCATGTTGGTGGTGTTGATATACTTGTACGTCTTTTTCCAGCATTCGTTTTCCGTCCCGATAGCCGTTTCCAAGGAGTTGATTCCTACCGAACGTTGCCAGGTGAAATAACCGAATATATCTTCCGAGCTGAGCATGGAATTAATGGCTCTTGTATTCGTCGAATGGTTTTGTTGGATTTCGTCCGACATTGTATGGATGAATGTATTGTATGGCTGTGGCGCGCTGTAATTGTAAGCTTCATAGAAGCCGACGGGTAGATAGGCATCTCCCAGCAACAGTTCGTTTAAATCCGCCGCCGTCTCTACCTTCGACAAATCTTGCGAATAGTCGGAGAGGAAATTGGAGCAAGCAGTCAGAAATGAGGCGATGATTATTGTGCATAAAATATTTCTCATAACCGGTTGTTTTAAAATGAAACACTCAAACTAAAGGAATAAGTCGGACGGTCGGACAGGGAGACTTCCGTGAATCCCTGGGTCGGCGTCTGTCCTTTCAATTTCTTGGAAGAAATGGTGAACAGATTGGTTCCCGAGAGGGAAAGCGCCAGACGGGTCATTCGCAATTGGGACAGAATGCGTTCTCCGAATTCGTAGGTCACCATCAGATTGTTGCATTTCAGGTAATTGCCGCTAACCACTCGCAAGTCCGAATAATCGTACATCTTCCATAGACTGGAAGCAAAGGGTTGCACATTGTAATAAGAGTTTTGTGACCAATGCTCATTGTAAGTATGATAGTAAGGTTCAAATTGTCCGATGACTACGGGAATGTTCGTATGTTTTTCGTCTCCGGGATTCTGCCAGCGGTCCAACAATTCGCGGCGCAGGTTGCTTTCAGGAGCAATCAGGTTGGAACGGTACATTTGAAACAGACGGACTTTTGCTCCCAGGCTGTAAGCGAAAGTACCGCTCAACCGGATATTTTTGTACCTTAGGTTTGTTGTCAGGCTGCCGGACATATAGGGTTCGCGGCGTCCCGATGCAGTCAGTACTTTTCTGAAAGTGTCGTATTTGCTCAAGCCATCCAGTTTGTGCTGGTATTCTTTGTAATCGTCGAATACCGGTCCTCCGCTCAATGGGCTCAAACCTACGAATTTATAGGAATAGAACGTATTGACGGCCTTATTCTTCACTACGACCGTACCGTTGAGGAAATCCAGATAATCATAGGTTTGGGCATCCGGATCGTTCTTTACTTTGTTGTAATCCTTGGAGAAGGAGGTGGACAATGTCCAGTGCCAGTCTTTCGTGCGGATGGGATTGAGTGTCACGTCGACGCCGAAGCCTTTGTTTTCAATATCTCCGCCGTTGATGGCATATGAATCGACACCGTTCATGCTGGCAACCTCTTTCGTCATGAAAGCATCCTTCGTCCGTTTGTAGTAATATTCCGTCTCCACCGAAATCCGCTTGTCCAACAAAATGAAGGTCAATCCGGTATTGAATGATTTCGTCTTTTCCCATTTTAAATTGGGGTTGGGGATTTGGTCGACCGTTGCCGTCATTTCTCCATAATAAGGGTCAAGCGGGTTTTTCTTCATTAGCAATACCGGAGATACGGAGGAGAGCATATTCCCCTGATAACCGAAAGAGGCTTTCAGACTCAAATAGTTCAACCAGTTGCGTTGTTTGATGAACGAGTGTTCCGAAAGATTGTAATTTCCCGATACCGACCAAATGGGCAGAAATTTGTCGTTGCTTTTATCTCCGAAACGATTGGAGCCGTCGGTACGTCCGTTTACATTCAGCGTGAAATAATTGTAGTAACTGTATGCCAAGGTTAGATACCCTGAAACCATATTGCTCAAGTCATCCTTGATCGTGGGAGTATTGTTCGCCGCCCATGCTGCGTAATCGGGCCACTCTTCCGCATTGATATTGTTCACGAACATTTTTCCCCTGTCCGGATAGTAGCCACGATAAACAGCGGACAATCCGTTATAGTGGGATGAACTCATTTCGAAACCGCCGCTGGCACTGATGTTGTGTTGTTCGTTCGTTCCGAAATATTTGTTCAGGTTGGCTTGCAGACGTACCGTATAGCTGTTCTGCCGCGTTTGATTCTGAGATAATTCTCCGCCGAAAGGAAGCAGACTATAGGAGGGCGTCTCTTTGTCGCCGTAATTGGATTGGCGCAGACCTGCTGCATGCCAGGTTTCAGGTCCCCAGTACCCTTCGATTTCCGTATTGGAATTTGTGTACGAAAGAATTGCCTGGGCATTCAACCAATCGGTGAACCGGAAATTCAAATTCGTATTGACTGTGATGCTTGACGCGTTTTGTTTGGAGTAGCTGTTCTCCAATTCATTTAAGATATTGTAGTTTAAATAATGGTTATATCCGGCACTGTTGTATTTTAAATAGTAGGCATATTCTCCTGCTTCATCGAATGCGGGAATCGCCCGGCTGGAATTGTAAGCATAGTCTATCGGAGAAATTTCATCCTGATTATATTTTTTTTTGCTGAGATTGCCCTGGAATTGCAATTCGGCGGTAAACCACTTGTTGAAGGTGGTTTCGAGGTTCATGGCAGCTGTATAACGTTCGTTGTAGTTACCCTTGATGACATCATTGTCACGGGTGTAACCCAGTGAAGAATAGTAGCGTGTCTGTTCCGAACCGCCCGATATGCTGAGAGTGTGTTGGTGAGACCAGGTGTCTTGGGTCAGCAAATCAAACCAGTCGGTGTTCATGGTTTCCAGTTTCGCCACTTTCTCTGCGAATTGCTTGTCGTTGATTTTTCCGCTGTAAAGTTCGAGCAATGCTCCTTCGTAACCCACCATGTTGGCATTATAATCATACCGATAATGGTTGTCGAAAAGTTCACGCGAGAACTGGATTCTTTCGCGGGAATTCATCAGGTTGATTTTCCGGTCGGTATAACGCGGACGCTGCCGGAACGTGGTGGTCATGTTGTAATTGACAATCGGCGCACCGACGTGTCCTTTTTTCGTGGTCACGACAATCACGCCGTTGGCTGCCTTGGCTCCGTATAATGCTGTAGCGGCAGCATCTTTCAGAATGTCGAGGCGCTCGATATCCTGTGGGTTCAGGCCGGCGATGGCATTACCGATACGGTTGATGTAATCGGGGTCGTTCAATTCTTCGGGAGAAATCGGTACGGGATCCTGTACGATAATTCCGTCCACCACCCATAATGGTTCACGGTTACCGATCAATGTGGAAGTACCGCGGATACGAATTTTGGGTACGACGCCTACCTCGCCGGAATTGCTCATCAAGATCATTCCCGGAACCCGGCCCTCCAGCATCTGGTCGATGGAGGTTGCTGCAGGAATCATGATGTCGTCTACTTTCACCGTTGTCACTGCACTGGTGTTTTTCCTTTTGTCGATGACTTGATAACCGGTAACGACCACTTCATCCATCTCTGTAGCTTCCTCGTGCAGGGTCACATTGATTTCTTTTTGTCCGGTGTAGGCTATTTCTTGCGGTTTCATGCCGATAAAGGTGAAACGCAAAAAGATATCCTTTGCGTCGGGCAAGGCAATGGTGTATTTTCCGTTGGCGTCTGTAACGACTCCCATCTGGGTGCCTTTGATCATTACTGTCACACCCGGTAGCGGATGACCTTGCCGGTCGGTTATTTTTCCGTTCACTTTTTTCTCTTCGGCTTGTTGTGTTGCGCCTTGAATGATAATCAGGTTATCCTTGAAGGTATAACTTAACCCTGTTCCGCTCAGACATTCGTCGAGGATACGGTTCACTTCGGTCTGTCGGCGGTCGATGGTGATATCCGTGAATGGTGCGATATCACCGGATTTGTAAATGAACATGTAATCCGTCAGTTGTTCGATTTGCCGGAAGACGGATGCTAAAGTCGTGTTGGTGGCAGAGAGTGTGATTTTGCTGTTCTGGGCGCTTACGGCAGCCTGACAGGTACAAAATCCCACTAACGTTAGAAGAACAAGAAGCTTCATCTTTCGCAGGATTTGTTGTAATCTTCGTTTTTTTCTCATAACTTTGTAATTGATTTTAAGGTTAAATAATACCTATTCATTAGGTTTTTTAATTATTAGTATAACAGAAAGGCTCCACCCT
>ENA-UEOI01002200-UEOI01002200.1-human-gut-metagenome-genome-assembly--contig:-NODE-2200-length-14397-cov-2.444623_pt1 | contig 14397 bp, 16 predicted proteins | sample MGYA00242883_ERZ507882 | MGnify/ENA primary metagenome ERZ507882 (study PRJEB26167, sample SAMN06115502) | human gut metagenome | host: Homo sapiens | place: China:Chongqing | collected 2015-07-29... | reverse complement strand
GCAACATCATTCCCTCCACCACCGGTGCGGCCAAGGCGGTGGGCATGGTCATCCCCGAGCTCAAGGGCAAGATGACCGGCATGAGCTTCCGGGTTCCCACCAACGATGTGTCCGTGGTGGACCTGACCGCCCGGCTCCGCCAGCCCGCCAGCTATCACGATGTATGCGTGGCCATGGAGAACGCCGCCCAGAACCGGATGAAGGGCATCATCGCCTGCACCCGGGACCAGGTGGTCTCCTCCGATCTGACGGGCTTCTCCGAGACCTGCATCTTTGACGAGACCGCCGGCATCATGCTGGACAACAACTTTGTCAAGCTGATTGCCTGGTACGACAACGAGTGGGGCTATAGCAACAAGATTCTGGACCTGATGGCCCATATGTACGCCGTGGACCAGCAGGGCTGATCCATCAGGGATTTAAAAGAGGGGCGTGGGGAAAACCCACGTCCCTTTTTCAGCTTAGCATATAGTTAAACTATAAGTCAATATATGTTTTAACTTGATGTATCGTGTCGATTGAATCAGATACACTAATCTCAATATTGGGATTAGGTGAAGCTGATGGAAAGGCATATGCTGGACAAGAAAAACATGGGTCTGCGCATCCGGCGTGCCCGGGAACAAAAGCACTGGACTCGGGAACAGCTTGCCGAAAAGCTGGAACTTTCGGTGAATGCAGTGGCAGATCTTGAACGGGGAAAATCCGGGACAAGATTGGAAACCTTGGTAAAGCTGTGCGTTCTTTTGGGACTGAGCGCCGACTACGTCCTCTACGGGGAGCCCTCCCCGTCCGCCCAGGCCATCGCCGGGATGCTGGTGGACCGGGACGAGCGGACCCAGCACCTGGTGGAATCCACCGTCCGGGCCATGCTGGACGCCCTGGACGAAACCGAGCCGTAATTAACTGCAAACCGCCCGGAGAGTGACATCCTCTCCGGGCGGTTTTTTTGTTATTCCGCTGTTTTTTCCGCCGCTTTCTTCCGGCGGCGGCCGCCCCGGTGGGTGCGGCCGGTTTTCTTCACGGGCTGCTCCTCCTCCATCTGCTCCGGTTGGGACTCCTCAGCGGGCTTTCCGCCCAGATGCAGGCGGCCCTGCTTCTTGGCGGGCTGTCCCTCCGCCATGGGCTCCGGCTGGGGCTCTTTGGCGGCCTTGGCGCCCTTTCCGCCCCGCTTACGCCGCCCGGCGGACTTCTTGGGTTCCTCCGCAGGAGCGGGCACCGGGGCAGGTGCCGGGGCAAACAGCTCCTCCAGATGGGTATAGGCCAGCACACCCTGGGCCGGGCCGAACTCCCGGATCAGCGCCTGCGCCAGCTCCTCACGGCTGGCACTGCGCAACAGGAAACTGGCCTGCAGACAGCTCTGGATAGACGGCCGCAGCGCTACCTCCCGGAAGGTATCCGCATACCGGGCCCGCAAGGCACCCATAGCAGCCTCATACCCCTTGTCTTGGCTAATAACGTAGGCGAAGTCCGCCTCGCCCCGGCCTACCAGCACACCCAGTTCCGTGATGATCTGGAAGTCGATGGAATTTTTTCCGCCCCGGACGCTCTCCAGACACTGGACCTGGGCCTTGGTGCCGGCACAGAGCTTCTGCACACTGGAAAGGCTCTGCCCCTTTCCATAAAAAACCAGGACGGTGTCGTCGGCGGTCAGCAGGTCAATGCCCTGCAGCCCGGTGCCGATGTTGTTGTCACCGTCCACCAAAAAAATCATTTTCATCAAATCGTTCGTTCTTTCTTTGTATTTTATCCGCGCGGGATCAACCTTGTCAGTATATCAGAAGATCCCGGAATGCACAAGGGGGAAAACCGGCTTTGCCAGTACCAGACAACATTCCGAAAAAGCACAAGGGGAGGCGGCAGGCGCAAAAAAACGGGGACCGCTTGCGCGGTCCCCGGGTTGGACGAGGTTATTCCTCTTCGTCGGTAACGATCAGGCCATAGCCGCCGTTTTTCCGCTGATAGACGATGGACAGGCTGTCATCCTCGCTGTTGCGGAAGACAAAGAAGGTGTGGTCCAGCAGGTTCATCTGCAAAATGGCCTCCTCCGGGCTCATGGGCTTGACAGAGAAGCGCTTGGTGCGGACGATGTTGAACTCCTTCTCCTCCTGCACCTCAAAGTCATCCTCCGGCATGGGAGGCGGGAATCCTTCGCTCCGCAGGCGCTTGGCCAAGCGGGTCTTGTTTTTCAGGATCTGGCGCTCGATATAGCCCACGTCCGGAGCCTCCGTCTGCGCCCGCAGCAGCGTGCCGCCGCCGCGAATGGTGATCTCCACAGAGCACAGGTGATCCTTCTCCACGGAAAACGTCACAAACGCATTGGTCTCCTCCTCCCGGAAATACCGGTCCAGCTTGGAGATCTTTTTGGCGGCGTATTCCTTAATGGAATCATTCAGGGAAATCTTCTTGCAGGCAAACGTACACTTCATCGAGATCGCTCCTTTCGTGTGGGAAAGAGGGTCCCTGAGAACCTCTCTTTTGGTTAGTATAACACACCCGCTTCATTTTGGAAAGAGCCTTGCTGTGAACTTTCACAAAATATTTCCCACCCGACCGCTTTCGGCAAAAACAGCGGTACCGGGGCGGTATGATGATCCAGGAAGCTTTCCAATATCCCACCCGCTTGGGCCGCACGGCGCGCTGCGCCGGGCGGCTCTTTTTTATCCCGTCAACTCTGTGGGAAAAAGAGAGGCCGCCGGAGGGCGGTCTCTCTTTTCCGTTATCTTCTTCTCCGGCCGCCCCGCTTGCCGTCGATGCTGCGGTTCAGATCGGCCATCTTCCCCTCGGAAGAGGAGAGGAACTGCTTGAGCTTATCCTCGAAGGACTGGTCTGCGGAGGGGGGCAGCGTCTGCTGCTGGCTCCGGGTGTGGCGGGGCGGGCCTCCGGCAGGTCTGGCGGCGGGCCGCTGAGACATGGGGCGGGGTCCGCGGGATGCCGGGCGCTCCTGCTGGGGCAGCGCCTTCTTGATGGAGAGGTTGATCTTCCCATTCTCCGTGGACAGCACCAGCACCTTGACGGTCTGGCCCTCCTGCAAAAAGTCATGTACGTCGTTGACAAAGGCGTTGGCGATCTCCGAGATATGCACCAAACCGGACTTCCCATTGCCCAGGGCGACAAACGCGCCGAATTTGGTGATGGTGGTTACCTTGCCTTCCAGAATACTCCCAACCTGAGGCTCCATACGGTGAAATGTTTCTCCTTCCAACTATTTTTTTGCGCCGGCTCCCGGCACGGAATGACTGACAGAAAAGACGCGATGCCGGCGCAAGCGGGAGAAGCTCACCGCTCCCCTCGTCGCCCGGCACCACTTCAATTCACAATAAAAACCCGCTCTCCGGGCGCAACCATGCCCAGTTCATCCCGGGCGATCTCCTCTTTCTTTTCCTGGCTGCCGCCGTCGGCGATGTCCGCCCGCAGGGCGTCGTTTTCCGCCTGCTTGGACTCCACCTGCTCCGCCAGCTCCTCTTTTTGGGCCTGGGCGGTCTCCACCTGGCGGTTGATCCGCACCAACTGCCACCCCAGGCTCACCAGCAGCAACAGCAGCAGCAGGCGAACGACCGGTCCGGTGCCGGCCCGCTTGGGTTTCTGCGCTTTCTTTCTTGCCATGCCCGGCACCTCCCGTTCTTCGGAACCGTTTGGCTCCAGTTTGTTTTATTGTATAGCATTTCCCCGCAAAATAAAAGAGATTTTTTCCGCTGGCGGCGATTTTTTTGCAGAATTTTTTCACCAATTTCCAAGGAATCAACAGCAAATACGCCAAATAGGCCACGGTATCCACCCAAAAATCCCACACCGGCCCCAACGGGGAAGAAAAAAGGCTGAAAAACAGCACCGCGCCGCCGATCAGCCCCACCAGGGCATACAGCCGCAGCTCTCCGGCCCCCCGCTCCAGGGTGAAGAGCAGCAGCCCGCCGCCCAGCAGCAGACAGTACACGCTGTCCAGCGCCGCGGTGGAGCGGGGCCAGCGCCGCCGAAACGCCCGCAGCAGATCATACACCACACCCGCCGCCGCGCCCAGCAAAATGGACTGGCCGAAGAGCACCAGCTGCCCGGAGACGCTGTTTCCCATAGGCTCAGCCAAACAGGCGGCGCAGGAAACCGCCGCCCGATTCCCGTCCGCCGTCCTCGTAGGCAAGGGAGTCCACACGGCCATCCACATGCAGCTCTCCGCCGTCCAGCGACAGCTTGCCGATGTGCAGGTCCTCCCCCATGATGACCAGGACCCCGGCGGTGGTGGTCATCACAATGCTGCTCTCATCAAACCGCTCCACATCCTCCACGCCGGAGATGGTCATCTGCTCCCGGCCCGTCAGCTCCAGCCGGTGGGCAGACGGCGGCATTTCATGATAGTCATTCATACGGCGTCCCTCCCCTGTCCCAACTATATGGCACAGCGGGCTGGATTATGCGGGGCACCTCTCAGTCCTGAGACTCTTCGTTTCTCCGGCGGTCCACTTCCCGGTACAGCCCCCCGGCCTCCGCCTGGCGCACCGTCTCCTGGACGGAGAGCACCTCCACCGTAATGGTACGGATGCCGAAGCGCAGTGTGATCTGGTCTCCCACTTTCACGTCGTAGCTGGCCCGGGCGGGTTTGCCGTTAACAGTCACCAGGCCATTATCGCAGGCCTCGTTGGCCACGGTCCGCCGCTTGATGAGCCGGGTCACCTTCAAATATTTGTCCAAACGCATATTGTTTCCTCCAAAGCAGGACTGCCGGCACTTTCGTGCCGGCAGTCACCTGATTGTTTTCACGGTTCACAGCCGCAGGTCGGGCCTGCCGCCGCTTGCGGACGAAGGGCTTCCTGCTTACTTCGCCACAGTGTCCTTCAGTGCCTTGCCGGCCTTGAAAAAGGGCACCACAGAAGCGGGGATCTCGATGGACTCCTTGGTCTTGGGGTTACGGCCGATGCGAGCGGCGCGCTTTTTCACCTCGAAGGAGCCAAAGCCCACCAGCTGGACCTTGTCGCCTTCCTTCAGGGCGGCGGTGATGGCGTCCAGAGTAGCGGTGATGACAGCCTCGGCTTCCTTCTTGGAGACCTCGGCGGTAGCGGCGACAGAGTTGATGAGTTCAGCTTTGTTCATGGATAAAATCCTCCTATTTGAAATCTTGGGGTATTCTTCCCTTTATTCTTAACGCAAAACGCGATTAAGACTCTTCGTTTTTCTTGGCATCCCGCCACAGGGCGGTGAGTTTCTCCCCGCCGCACGCCGAAAGGGGCTCCTCCGCATGCTCCTCCACATAGCGGAAGCGGCGGTTAAATTTGTCACAGGCACAATGCAGCGCCTCCTCCGGGTCCACGCCGGACATCTGGGCCACCTTGGCAGCCATAAACAGCACGTCGCCCAGCTCCTCTTGTACGCCGTGGGGCGCGCCGGTCTCCCGGCCGGATGCCGCGGCCTCCCGCAGTTCCCGGATCTCCTCTTCCAGCTTGTCCAGTGCGCCGGTCACATCAGGCCAGTCAAAGCCCGCCTTGGCGGCCTTCTTCTGCACCTTCTCCGCCCGCCACAAAGCCGGCAGCGTGTGGGGCACGGACTCCACGGCGTCAGCGGTGGTCTCCTGCCCCTTTTCCTTGCGCTTAAGGGCCTCCCAGTTCACCAGCACCTGCTCGGAGGTCTCCGCCTCCACGGTGCCGAACACATGGGGATGACGGTACACCAGCTTTTTTGTCACGCCGTCCACCACATCGTCCATGGTGAAGTTGCCCCGCTCCGCCTCGATCTGGGCGTGAAATGCAACCTGCATGAGCACGTCGCCCAGCTCCTCACACATGTCCCGGGGATCGTCCCGGTCCAGGGCGTCCAAAACTTCATAGGTCTCCTCCAGAAAGTTCCGCCGGATGGAACCATGGGTCTGCTCTCGATCCCAGGGGCAGCCGCCCGGCGCCCGCAGCAGGCGCATTACTTCCAGAAAGTCCTCGTAGCTATAATGCGGTTTACATTGAAAATCTACCATACATCTTCTGCCTTTGCAAGATAATTTCACGGAAAACCCTTGAATTTCAAGGATTTCCACCGGATCTTCGGAAAATCTGGCGGCAGCGGAGCACTCCGCCGCCGCCAATGTGTCCGTCCCCAGTCTCAGCGCAGGTGCAGCAGGCGGACCAGGGTCTGCCCATGGGGAATGCCCTTCATATCCTCCGCCCGCAGAATCCGCAGTGCGATTACCAGGATGAAGTATACCACAACGCCTGCGCCGATGCCCAGCAGTGTGGCCAGAGCACTGGCGCCGTAGGCGTATTCACCACCGGTGAGTGCCTGCAGCACCAGGCCATACACCGCCCAGGCTGCTCCGCCCATCAGCACGGAGGCGATCACAGGCTTGGTGAAAAGCTGGAGATATCTGGGTTTTTCCGGGGAGTACTTCCATACAAAGAAGAGGTTCAGCCCAGAGATCACCAGATAGCAGCAAAGGGTGGAGATTGGCGCGCCATGGATGTTGATATCCGGATTGCCCACCAGAACATAGTTCATCACGATCTTCACAATGCCTCCTGCAATCATCGTGCAGATGGGGATGCGCTCATGGCCGTAAGACTGCAAAATGGCATTGGTGAGCGTCATGAGGCAAATGAAGATGCAGGCGATTCCCAGTATCTGCAGATGAGGGCCCGCAGCCATTGCGGCCTCCTTCTGGGCGGGATAGAGCATCATCAGGATCGGTTTGGAAAGAACGCTGAGGCCCACACCTGCGGGAATTGCCAGAATGGCAATCAGCCGGAAGGCGGAGGAGATGATGCGGTTGGCCCCGGCGCTGTCCTTCCGGGCCATGGCTGCCGCCGCAAAGGGGATCAGGCTCATGGTAACGGGATAGACAAAGGAGGGGGGCAGGTTGATGAGGTCCATGCCGAAGGTATACTGCCCGTAAAGTGCGGCGGGCTTCTCCGCCAGCAGGCTGGAGATCGCCTCCAGCCGTCCCAGAACGATCTTGGAGTCGATGAGGGTGATGATGCTCATGGCGGAGTTGCTCAACGTGATGGGCACGCCGATGAGCAGCACCTTTTTCATCAGGGTACTGCTGCTCTCCGGAACGTCCAGGGACTCCGTCCGGTCCCGATGGCGCAGCAGGTAGAAGATCAGGAATACCATGGACAAAATCGTGCCCACCGTGACGCCCAGAATGGCACCGGCGGCACTGATCTCCACTCCGTAGCCCAGCTGCAGGAAATACCACGCCAGGGACAATCCGATTCCTAGCTTGCACAAAGCCTCCAGGATCTGGCTCACGGCCGTGGGAGTCATATTTCCCTGCCCCTGGGTGTAACCCCGCATACAGGCCAGCAGGCACACGCAGAAGACCGCAGGCGACAGGGCCCGAATGGACCAGAAGGCCAGGGAGTCGTTCATGAAGGCAGCCAGCTGAGCGGAGCCGAAGAACATGATGAGGGAGAACACCAGACCCAGGCCGAAGAACAGCCAGATGGACGTGCGGAAAATCTTGCGTTTTTCATTCTCCCGCCCCAGGGCGTGGGCCTCGCTGGTGAGCTTGGAGATGGCCAGCGGCAATCCTGCGGTGGAAATGGTCAAAAGCAGGTTGTAAATATTGTAGGCGACCGTAAAATGTGCCTTGCCCTCGTCGCCGATGATGTTGCCCAGGGGGATTTTGTAAACGGCTCCGATGATCTTCACAATGGCCACGGCGGCGGCTAAGATCGCAGCACCGCCCAGGAACGACTTCTTTTCTTGTTTCGACATGAAGAGAATACCTCGAATTATTGAAAAAATACGCGCCAGGCAATGCGCGCCGGCCCGGTCTGCTGCGGGCTCGATGAAGTTACAGTCTGGACAGGCAGCCCTTGACCAGTGCGCTGAAACGGGGCCCCGCCTCGGTGGCAGCTTCCAGCACCTCGTCGGAGCTCAGGGGCGTCTCCAGCACGCCGGCGCCCATGTTGGTGCAGAGTGTAAAGCCCAGCACCTGCATGCCGCAGTGGGCCGCCACGATGGCCTCCGGCACGGTGGACATACCCACCGCATCGGCGCCCAGCGTCCGGGCCAGGCGCACTTCCGCCGGCGTTTCAAACTGCGGGCCGGGGAAATACATGTACACGCCCTCCTGCAGGGGGATCTCCAACGCCTTGGCGGTCTGGCGGGCCACATTCTGCAAAGCCGGGGTATACACATGGCTCATATCCGGGAACCGGGGGCCGAATTCCTCCAGATTGGGGCCACACAGTGGGCTGACGCCGAAGAGCTTGATGTGGTCCGTAATGAGCATGATGTCTCCGGCAGAGAAACTGGTATTCACCGCACCAGCGGCATTGGTGACGACCATGGCCTCCGCCCCCAGCAGACGCAGCACCCGCACGGGGTAGCTCACATCCTGGAACGACCATCCCTCATAGGTATGGAGCCGGCCCTGCATCACGACCACGTTCTGGCCTGCCAGTTTTCCAAAGACAAACTGCCCCTTGTGGTCTGGAGCGGTGGAGCGCTTCATGTGGGGCACCTGAGTATAGGGCACACAGATGGGGTCCTCCACCGCGTCCGCAAGCGCCCCCAGACCGGAGCCCAGGATCAGCAGTACCCGGGGACAAAACCCGTTCAGCCGCTGCTTCAGCGCCTCGGCGCTTTCCCGATACTGTTCCATAGTATAGTCCATTTACTGTTCTCCTTTTTCCAATTTTCCGCCGCATTCCCGGCAGAAGGAATCTCCCGCCTGGGTCCGAGCTCCGCAGGTGGGGCACCGGTCCCCCTGCTTTTCTCCCTTGAGCCGCCCAATCTCCGCCTGGATGGCTGCTGCCGTCTCGTAAAGCCGGTCGATCTCCTGAAGCTTTTCCAGCAGCACATCCGAGTCCGTGGGGGTCCCGGTGTGGGTGGCGTAGATCATCTCGCCCACTTCCCGGAGGGCACAACCGATGTCCGCCTTGTTTTCCGCCGCGCGGATGTTGAGCTTTGCCACCGATGCCAGTTCCCATGCCTTGCCCTTGACGCCATATGCCGCGTCGGAGGCCGTGTCTGCGAATTCACCGGCGGTTTTCCCGACGCACTGGAGCAGTTGCTGCAGCTGTTCGTTCATCTTTCAAACCTCCCCGCGCCTTGCAGGCGCATCGTTTTACGCTCACTCAGTAGGAATAGGTACTGCCGCCGATGAACTCCCGGGCCAGAGAGTCCGGGGCGATGTAGGATTCGTCCAGGACCTCGAACCGGTCCAGTGCCCGCAGCATCTCCCCGGCGATAGGGTATTTCTCCTGGGAAACCGCCTCCAGCAGCGGCACCACAAAGGGCTTGAGGGCGGAGACCTCGCAGGCCAGGGACGAATCGAACATCAGGTTCGCGTTTTCCTTGTAGGGAGAGATATACAGCTTCTCGCCCCGGGCCACGTTCGGCCACATCTTCAGCGTAAAACTAGCGTCGCTGCCCCGGAACTTGTAGTCCCGGACGATACGGCGGCACAGCCGCAGCCAGGGGTGCTGGAACACGATCTCACCCTCACCGTTGGTGTAGTTGGAGCGGGCGGCGATGTACAGCTTGAACGCCTTGGGGTTCTTCCCCACAATGATGTCGTTGAGGGCGTGGATTCCCTCGAAGATGGCCATCTCGTCCGGTCCCAGTTTCAGCGGCTGAGAGAGGATGTTGGAGCGCATCTGCCGGGAGAACTCATACTTGGGCACATGGATGGTCTCGCCCCGGTCCAGCATGGAAAAATGCCGGTTGAGCAAATCGATGTCCAGGCAGAAGGGGGACTCGTAGTCAATGGCGCCGTCCCGGTTCCGGGGGGCCGTCTCCGGGTCGATGGTGTTGAAATAGTTGTCCATGGAGATGGTGTGGGTGGAGATGCCCATGCGCTCCAGGGCCTCCTCGATCTTCATGGCGGTGGTGGTCTTGCCGGAGCCGGAGGGGCCGGAGAGCAGAATCACGTGGGACTCCCGCCGGTGCTCCGCGATCTGCCGGGCCGCGTTTTCCACCTTCTTGGCAAACCCGGCATCGCACTCCTCCGCAAACCCCTTGGGATCGGTACGGATGGCTTCATTGATCTCCTTGAGGGAATAAGGCATGTCACTGCGCTCCTTTCAACGACTTATAAAACGCCGAGAAGGCCGCCTGGTTGGCTGCCGCCTTCTCCGGACGCTCGGTGTACTCCTTGGGGTATTTCAGATTGAACACCCGCTCAATGTGGTTGGTTCCCGGCTCCACCATCTTGGTGGACCCGCCGGCGCCAAAGGACAAAATAGAGCAAAGCTCCGACATGATCTGCACGTTGTACCAGCATTCCGCACCGGGGCGGCACCAGCCGGTATTCTCAAAGCTGCCGGACATGTACTTTTGCCGGTAGAGGTAGTAGGGGCTGTAACCGGCTTTCCGCAGCGCCGGGGCTGCGTAGTCCAGCATCTCGGCCACCGCCTCCGGGCCGGGGATGGGGAGGCCCTCCAGCAAAATGCGGCTGCCCTTTTTCAGCGCCAGGGTGTGGACCGTGACATTGTCGGTTTCAAAGGCCAGGCACCGGTCCAGGGAACGGCGGAATCCCTCCGGCGTATCTGCCGGGAGCCCCGCAATCAAATCCATATTCACGTGGGGGAATCCATATCCCGCCACCAGCTCCATTGCCGCCTCAATATCGGCGGAGGTATGGCGGCGGCCGATGGCCCGGAGGACATGGTCCTCCATGGTCTGGGGGTTGACCGAGACCCGGGTGACCCCATGGGCCTTGAGCACCGCCAGCTTTTCCGCCGTGATGGTGTCCGGCCGGCCCGCCTCCACAGTGATCTCCTGGCACCGGTCACGGTCGAAGGACTCCTCGAAAGCCGTCAGCACCCGGTCCATCTGCTGGGCGGAGAGAGTGGTGGGAGTCCCGCCGCCCATGTAGAACGAGCGCACCCGCAGTCCCGTCTCCCGCACCATCTGTCCGCCGGCGCGGATCTCCTCCACCAGCGCGTCCACATAGGGCGGCACCAGGGCGAAGCTCCGTTCCACCGACTGGCTGACAAAGGAGCAGTAGGCACAGCGGGTGGGGCAGAAGGGAATCCCCACATATACGGCAATATCCCGCTTGTCTAAGTCCCTGGCAGCCCGCAGGGCCACCTCACCGGTCTCCACCGCCAGCGCGGCCCGGTCCGGTGCCACAAAGTACTCCTCTTCCATCATCCGCCGGGCCTGCATCGGACTCTTTCCTGCCGCCAGCGCCCAGGTCACCGGCTTGTCGGGCCGGACGCCAGTGAGCATGCCCCAGGGCGGCGCCGTGCCCAGCACCTCCCGGGCCGCCAGGAAAAAGCAGCGACCGATGGCGTGCCGGCGCTGACCCTCCCGGTCAAACTCCGTACCATCCGGGGTGAAAGCCACGCACTGGGCAGTTTTCCTGCCCTGATATGCCAACTCCACGATCACCTGGCATCGCTCTGCCGCCTGTTCCAGGGTGATGGTCGCCCAGGCCGTATCCTCTGGGGTGGCGGGGCTGTATTCCGGCAGCTCGCCGGGGAACAGGGCCATCAGGCTCTGCTCCACCACGTACCGCTCGTCATGACCGATCAGTTGCAGTTTCATGGCGGTCCCTCAGCCCTTTCCGCCCATGGCCTGGAGCAGATAGGGATTCCACTGCCGCTCCCGGTCCAGACTGCTGGGCTCCATATGTCCGGGGTAGACCTTCAGGTCTCCGGCAAGCGCGCCCAGGCGCGCCAGGGACGCCATCATCTTGTTCATGGACCCGCCCAGGAAGTCCGTCCGGCCGCAGGAGCCGGCAAAGAGGGTGTCGCCGCAGAAGAGCACATCGCCGCAGCGCAGCGTGACGGAGCCTTCGGAGTGGCCGGGCGTGGCCAGCACCGTGACCGTCAGATTGCCCACGGCCAGCGTGTCCCCCTCGTCATAGTCCCGGACCTCCCCGGCAAGACGGGGGAAGAGCTGGAGGGCATAGGCATCTCCCTCGTAGCGGTCCCGATGATTGAGGTACACGGGGATCTCCGGCCAGTGTGTCCGCAGTTCGTCCACAGCGCCGGTATGGTCATAGTGGCCGTGGGTGAGAAAGATCCCGCAGGGCTTGCAGCCGGCGTTCTCCACCGCCGCCCGGATCTGTCCGGCTTCTCCGCCGGGATCGATGACGGCACAAACACCGGCATCCTCATCACAAAGAAGGTAGCAGTTGGTGCCGATGGGCCCCACCTGGAGAGAATGGATTTGCATGAAAGACCTCCCGATCCATCAAAACGAAATACTGGGGTTTGAATCATGGGCGCGGCCCGGAGGCCTGCCCTTGTATGCGCTCAGGGGCGCTCCGTGTCAAAGAGAATGGTGACAGGACCGTGGTTCAGGGAATCCACCTCCATCTTGGCGCCGAACTCCCCGTGCTCCACGGTGAAGCCCCGCTGGCGGCAGCGGTCCATGAACCGCTCATAGAGCGGGATGGCCAGCTCCGGCCGGGCAGCCCCGGAAAAGCCGGGGCGGCGGGAGGAGGTGTCGGCGTAGAGCGTGAACTGGGAGATCACCAGAAGGCTCCCCCCCACCTGCTCCAGATTCAGATTCATCTTGTCGTTTTCATCCTCAAAGACCCGCAGATTGCAGATTTTATCTGCCAGCTTATCGGCGGTCTCCTCCGTATCCCGGGGGCCTACCCCCAACAAAACCAGAAAGCCCTGGCCAATCCGGCCCCGGACTTCTCCGTCGATGGTGACGGAGGCGTGGTGAACGCGGGTGACGACAGCGCGCATAGGCGGTTCTCCTCTCTGCAAGTGCTCCGACCGACCGGAGCTGTCTTTTGGTTTCTCATCCGCCCCCTGTGCTGGGGAGGCAGAGGTCCCGCGGGACGCGGGAGCATCAGCCGGCGGGGCGGGTGACCCGCAGCACGCCGGAGATCTGGTTGAGCTTGTTCATCAGCGACTTGAGCTGATCACCGTTTTTGATGCGGACCTCCAGCCGGAAGATGGCAAACTGGTCCTCCGTGCTGCGGGACTGGATGCCCAGCACAAAGGTGTTGGTGACCGACAGTGCCGCGGAGATATCCAGCAGCAGGTTCAGCCGGTCCTTGCACACCACCTCCAGGGTGGTGGGATAGCTGTCGTTGGTGTCACTGCCCCAGGAGACCTTGATCCAGCGGCCCTCCTGCCCCGGCTGGTGCTGCTTTTCCGGGGAAGCGTTGGGACAATCGCAGCGGTGGACAGACACGCCGTAGCCCCGGGTGATAAAGCCGATGATGGCGTCCCCGGGGACCGGGGTGCAGCACTTGGAGAACTTCACCAGACAGTTGTCCAGGCCCTCCACGATGATGCCCTGCTCGCTCTTGACTTTCTTGGGTGCGGGCTTGGCCTGCTCCTCGGGTTTGTTCTCCCGACTGAGCGCCGCTTCCATGGCGGCCTTGTCCGCCTGGTGCTGCTTGGCGATGCGGCTGAGTTCGCCCTGCATCCGGTTGACCGCCTTTTGAGCAGTGAATCCGCCGTAGCCGATAGCGGCGTACATGTCGTCCAAAGACCCATAAGCCACCCGCTTCAAAAGTCCCGGCAGGTTCTCCGGCGCCAGCACATCCTTCATGGGGATGCCGCAGTGCTTGAGCTCGGCCTCGAAGGCGGCCCGGCCGTTGGCAATGTTCTCCTCTTTCTTCTCCTTCTTGAACCACTGGCGAATCTTGCTGCGGGCCTCGCTGGACTTGGCGATCTTCATCCAGTCCCGGCTGGGGCCCTTGGCGGACTTGGAGGTCAAAATCTCCACAATGTCGCCGTTTTTGAGCACGTGGTCAAAGGTGACGATGCGGTTATTGACCTTGGCACCCACCATATGGTTGCCCACCGCGGAGTGGATGGCATAGGCAAAGTCAATGGGAGTGGCGCCGGCAGGCAGGTTCTGCACATCGCCGCCGGGAGTAAAGACGAACACCTCGTCGGCAAACATATCCACCTTCAGCGAGTGGATATACTCCTCGGCGTCGGTGCCCTCCTGGTTTTCCAGCAGCCGGCGGACCCACTCATAGCGGCCCTCCGTGCCGGCGCCCTGACCGTTTTGCTTGTACTTCCAGTGGGCGGCCACGCCGTACTCAGCGATCTCGTGCATCTCCCGGGTGCGGATCTGCACCTCGAAGGGCAGTCCGTCGGGACCGATGACGGTGGTGTGAAGAGACTGGTAGCCGTTGGGCTTGGGGGTGCCAATATAGTCCTTGAACCGGCCCAGAATGGGCTTGTAGAGATCATGGATCACACCCAGCACGTTGTAGCAGTCCCCCACGTTTTCCACAATGACCCGGAAGGCGAAGAGGTCGAAGATCTCGTCCAGGGATTTATTCTGGTTGAACATCTTACGGTAAATGGAATAGGGATGCTTCATCCGGCCGTAGACCGTGTGCTGGATATTGAGATCATTGAGCCGCTGGTCGATCTGATCCTGGGTGCGGCGCATGAAGTCCTCGTATTCCTGGCGCTTGGCGTCCAGCTTGGAGACGATTTCGTCATAGCCGATGGGGTCCAAATACTTGAGCGACAGGTCCTC
>ENA-UEOI01002199-UEOI01002199.1-human-gut-metagenome-genome-assembly--contig:-NODE-2199-length-14402-cov-3.566492_pt1 | contig 14402 bp, 12 predicted proteins | sample MGYA00242883_ERZ507882 | MGnify/ENA primary metagenome ERZ507882 (study PRJEB26167, sample SAMN06115502) | human gut metagenome | host: Homo sapiens | place: China:Chongqing | collected 2015-07-29... | reverse complement strand
TTTGAAACGGCGGCAAGCATCTTTCACAGCGGCGCGGCCTTGGGATACATCGTCATTGGGCTGCTGGCGTTTTTACTCGGCGTGTGCGTGACCGTTCTGTGCTTCCGGCTGCGGCAGATGAACCGGGAGGACGGGCAGAACGAGGAAAGCGAGGATGCGCATGGAGCTGATTGAGAACCTGCTGCAACTGCTGGTCACGTTCGTGGGCGCGCTGCTCTCGGGTATCTCCTACCGGAAAAGTGGGCGACAGGCGTATTTTCTGCTGCTGTGCTTCTACGGCTGCTTTGCCCTCGGCGCGCTCTACTGGACGCTGTATCTGCTGCTGTTCGATACCACGCCGCGGGTTTTCTATGTCTCGGAGTTCGGCTGGGTGGCCAGCGTCATTTTCCTGCGCATTTTGCAGGCCACGCTCGCCAGTCAGGACGAGCGCAGCTTCCGCTGCCGCAGGGCGTGGCTGGCGCCGCTGGTCGGCGTGCCGCTGCTGGTGTTCTACTGCACCTACGGCGACATCCTCTCCAACCTGATTTGGTGCGGCATGATGATCGTACTCTCCTTCTGCGCTATCCGGGGACTGGACTATGCGAGCGGGCAGGAGGGCGCGGCTCGCGATATGCGGTACTTCCACATTGGGGTACTGTGCTTTGTGGGCGCGGAATACCTGCTGTGGACGGCGGGCTGCTTTTGGCCCAACACCTCCCCGGCCAGTCCCGCCTTCTGGTGCGACATTCTGCTGACGCTTGCCATTTTGGGTCTGCTGCCCGCCACGGGAAAGGCGGTGCGCGCATGACCTACATTGAAAACATCTTTCTGTGCATGGTGTCCCCCCTGCTGGTGGCCGCCCTGTGCATGGGCAGGCGGCAGCTCCGCTTTTTCCTGTTCTGCATCGCCGGGATGGGGGTGTGCCTGCTCTCTGCCTATATCAACACCTTTCTCGCGGCGGTATGTCAGGCGGACGCCCTGGCTGCCACGGTGGAGATCGCGCCGGTGGTGGAGGAGCTCATGAAGCTGCTGCCGCTGGCCTTTTACCTGCTGGTGTTCGAGCCGGAGAGCCAGCGGATCAAGCCCGCCGCCATCACCGTGGCCCTCGCCTTCGCCACCTTTGAAAATGTCTGCTATCTCATTCAGAACGGCGCCGACCGCTTCTCCTTCATCTTCTTCCGGGGCTTCGGCACGGGGGCGATGCACGTGCTGTGCGGTCTGATCGTCGGCGGAGGGCTGGCGTATGCGTGGCAGCGGACGTGGCTGAAGGTCGCCGGCACCTGCGGACTGCTGGGTGCGGCCGTCACCCTCCATGCCGTCTATAACCTGCTCATTGCCTACGGCGGTGCGGCGCAGTATATCGCCTATGCCCTGCCGGTGGTGCTGATCGCGGCGGGAAAACCATTCATCTCCCGGTCTGTCCGGCGGGAATAACCGAGCTTTTTCCCCCTTTGAGAGTCGCTTTTTGGCGGCTCTCAGATTTTTTTGGAAAATTTTGCGTTTTGGGTGAGAGTTTTTCCGATTTTATGTACCTATATAAGTAGGAGGCTTTTTAAGCCGCCCTGTTGAAAAAGCAGAGAGGAGGTTGCAGACGATATGTACGATACAGCAAGACGGGTCGCCCTTGTCAAAAAACGGGTGCGTGAAAACACCCGCCGGAAGCAGCGGCGCGGCGTCTACGGGCTGTCCGCCGCGTGTATGCTCCTGTTCGCGGCGCTGATACAGGCGGAGGGCGTGGTGGTCGGCCAGGGGCAGACCGCCGCGCAGGGCATCTTTGGCGCTATGCTGCTGCGGAAGGACGCGGGCGGCTATGTGCTGGTGGCCGTTGTGACGTTTGCGGTGGCGGTTGTGCTGGGGATCGCCTGCATACGGCTGCGCGAGAGGGAGAAACGGAGGAACGGAGACAAGGAAAGAGAGAAGGAGAGTGAACCATGAAAAAAATACTATCCCTGCTATTGACACTATGCCTGCTTTTTAGCATACTGCCTGCGCAGGCGCTGGCCGCTGTGGGAGACATCCGGCCGGTGGGAAACAACGCTGTGAAGCAGACCACGCTGAGCAGCGGGTCGCTTGCGCTGCAAAACGACTATATCCGCGTGATCGCGCGGAAGGACGGCACACTGTCAACGGCTCCGGCGACGGAAAGCGCCGACCCCACGGACAGGCAGACGCCGTACTGCTACTTCGTTACCTATGGCTCAAGGCACACCACGCATCCGGCAAGCCTGCGCCTGAAAAGCCTGACCTTTGTGAACAAGACGCCCAACGGCACGGCAAAGGCCATCAGGGCGGACTATGACCTGACGGTCAATCTGACCAAGCTCACCGTTAGCGGGACGACCTCCGTGTACCATGAGCTGGTGCAGCTTAAGGAGAACGAGTTGTCCGAGGAGAGCTGGGGCGTGATGGTATCCGTTGACAATATCCGGATCAACGAGCAGGACAGCGAGGCGTTCTTTCAGACGCTGAACACCGATGTGGGCATTTTCTGGGGCTATACCCTCAGCGGCTTTACCGCCATGGGGCATCCCAAGGCCGCGGACAGCCCCGCCCTCAAACTGGGCCGCACCGTTTTTAATTATGATAAACAGACGGTGCTTTCCACCGAAAGCTCCGTCATCACCGGCAAGCTGGAGAATGTATCCACATACAAGGGCTTCCGACAGGGGTTCGACTGGTGCTACGACTGCATCACCGAGGTCTATACGGACGGCTACAACTGGGCCAATCCCTTTGTGGGGCTGTCGGGATACTATAGCCAAAATAAATCCAACACCATCAAGGTATATCTGCCGGACACGGTCAGCGTGACGCCGGCCAGCCGCCCCGCCGATACCCGGGTGGTGTGCGAGGACAGCTTGGGGCTTGTTTTCGGCGACGACGAGTCCTATCCGAGCTCCACTCGCTACCTCTGGGGCTTCCGCAATCTGGTGGTGAAGTCCTCGGAGGTGCCCACAGAGCCGGATAAGGTCGATCCCACCATCTACGCCCAGCGGCTGGCGGTCTTTGCCAGGAGGGACGGCGTGATGGTGCTGCCCGTGGCAAGTGATGCGGCGCTGTCGGCGCTGAAGCTGGTATACGGCGACCCCATTGGCTTCATCAACGGCGACTATGAGAGCAAAAACGGCACGGAATTCACCTTCACCGGCGGCGCGGCGATGCTCTCCCCCTCCGTCACCGCCACATGGCGCAGCGGCGGGAGTCTGGTCATCCACTGGGACGGTAGGGTAGAGCAAAGGGGCGTGCATCTGAGTGCGCCCAGCTTCAAGTTCTATCAGCCGAAGAGCGGTTCGGAGAGCGATTTGAAGATCAAGCTCACGAACAAGGGCTTCTCGTTTGACATTGACCCCACAAAGAACGAAGCCATCGTCTTTGTGGACATTCCCTACGCCAAGGTGAAGCTGGAGAGCGCCACGACCAACGGGGCGGGCGATCTGGTCCTCGGCGGCGGGATCGGCTTCAAAACCGTCCTGGAGGGCGCGCAATTCAACATGGAAAAGCTGGGCTTCGGCCTGAATGAGAAAAAGGAGTTCAAGGTCAACGGCGTAAAGGCCACGGGCAGCTTCGACACCGCGAAGCTGATGGCGCTGGAGCTGGCGAAGGTGGAGGGCGAGGTCAACACCTTCAAGGGCGAGGAGCGCTACGCCTTCGAGCTGGAGCTGAACGCCTTCGACCTCTTCGAGACGGAGGCCAAGCTGGCGCTGGAGCGCAGCAAGAAGGATGGCAGCCTGATCCCCGATGAGCTGTGGTTCTACGTCAAGGCCAACCCCGGCATCCCCCTGATCCCGCCTGTTCCCATCGGACAGCTCAACGGCGGCGGCGCGGGCTTCAAGGATCTGGCGGCCACGGTGAACGGCGACTATTTCGCCATCCCGCCGCTGAAGCTGCGGGGTGCGCTGGCGGGCACATACCTGCACCTCATCGAGGGCAGGGGCGACGTGGTCCTCGGGCCCAGTGAGATCTCCCTCACGGCTACGGATGTGGGCATTGTCGGTCTGGGCAAGTCCGGGAATATCATCGAGAAATTCGGCTACTCCCTCAAGCTCAACGGGCAGGTGCGCAATTACAAGGGGACGGACTACAAGGGTTTCTACCTCGTCGGGTCGAAGTTCCTCGCGCTCAACCTGCCGAATAATTCGATCAATGCCCTCGTGCTGAGCTCCTCCATTGATGTGGGTGCCTTCGGCGGTGTGACCGCGGCGAAGGATCGGCTGTACCTCGGCGTGGGCGCCAACGCCATCGTCAAGGGCCGGGTGCAGGTCCCCGACGACATTCGTGTGATCGGCGGTATCGGCGTGGATGTCGGAAACATCAACCTTGTTGTCGGCGGGCAGACCACCTTCCCCATCAAGAACGTCAGCGTCAGCGACGGCATGAAGCAGGCCTTCAAGAACATGGACGTCTACCTCGGCGCGATGGTCGGCGTGAATATCAGACTCATTGATACGCGGGTGTGGGTGCTGATACCGCAGATCGTGCAGACCAACTTCAAGCGGGGCGAGGGCTGGGACTTTGAGATCCGTTTTCTCGGGAGTCTCCCCGAGTGGAACTGGGCGGATAAGGGCATTGAACCCATCGTGCGGAGCTTCGCGCTGCAAAGCGCCGCCAGCAGCAGCGTAGAGAGCAGCGCCTATTCCGTCAGCCTGTCCGCTGCGCCGACAGCGCTGCCCTCCGCACTGCAAAGCGCCGCGAGCGGCAGCGCCTATTCCGTCAGCCTGTCCGCTGCACCGACAGCACTGCCCTATACGAAGGATTTCACCGTGACAGCCGGGCCTGACGAGACGCCGTATATCGTGCTGGCCTTTAACAACAACGTCACCGAGGAGCAGATCATAGACGCGCTGACTATTAAAAAGGACGGCAGCGACATCGGCATCTACTGGCTGAAGAAAGACGGTAAGATGGACGCCAACGCGGCCATCAATGCCATGACAATCGCAGACATGAAGAAATCGCCGGACGACGGCAAAGAATACCGTCTGGCAGTCCTGCGGCTGAAGGAGGGCGGCACGTATACCGTCAACTCGGGCGCGCTGAAATTTACCGACGAGAAGAGCTTCGCAGTCGAACCCTTCGAGAAGCTGAATCTGAAGCAGAACGGCAACGCGCTCTCCGGTCAGGTGAAGTATCCGGACGCAACGAAGACCTACGTGCTGCGCACCTATCTGGGCAGCGCCGAGGGCGAGGCGACGTACCTTGTGGATGAGCAGGAAGTGAAGGACCTCAACAACATTTCCGTCAACATCCCCCGAAGCGGCGCACTGGTTCCCACGGGCCAATACTACGTGACCTCCTTCCTGATGACGGAAAAGACGTTTAACATGGAGGACGGGACGAAGAAAACGGCGCTTATGGGCATCGACACGAACGCGTTTACCACGCTCGTTGATTATACCAACACCAACCAGCCCGAGCGCCCCGCCGGCGTCACCCTGGAGTTTGTCGGCAACGAGGTCATGCGGGGCGAGTGGCAGGCTGTGGACGGCGCCGACGGCTACCGTGTGACGGTCTATCGGGAGAAGGACGACGGCAGCTGGGAGGATACCGGCTTCGGCTATGACCTTGACGAAAAGACCACCGCCATCAACATGGCTCTCACCGTGGGCGGAAACGGCGTGGCGGTCTCGGAGTCCGGCAGCAGCGCCACCTCCGTCCCCGCCGAAAACCTGTCTGCCAACAAGAACTATAAGATCGGCGTGAGCGCCTACCGAACCGTTGAGGGCGGCAAGTATTACAGCGCAGAGACCCAGTCCTCCGGCGAATACCTGCCGAAGTACACACCGCTGAACATTACCCTTGATTTGGGCGGCGTGCCGCTCAGCAGGGACGAGAACGGCGTGTTCCACGCCTATGTGCGCGACGAAAAGCCCTATCTCACCTATCTCTACGTGACCTGCGACCAGACCGACGACTTCACGGTCACGCGCATGGACACCGGAGCACCGGCTGAGAGAGACCATGTCAGCCCGACGGACACCTTTGTGATCCCCGACTTCACCGGCACGCTGATGCTTAAGATCGACGCCGTGAAGGGCAAGGACGTGACCAGCGTGTTCCTGCTGGTGAGCCGGGACGAGACACCGCCCGTGCTTACGCTGTCCGATCCCATCTTCTATGCGGACAAGGATACCGGGGCGTATTCCATCACCGGCACGGCGGACGCGGGCAGCCTGATCCACTACGGCACAAGAGACTCTCTCTACGCAGGCAGCGACGGCAGCTTCACCATCTCCGGAGCGCTGGGTGAGGGGAAAAACAATGATTCTCTTGTCCTCTACGCCAAGGACACCGCGGGCAACGAATCCGCGCTGCAGAGTGCACTGGTGGTACGGCGGGGAACGCAGTACACCGTCACCATCGCCGATGACGGCAACGGCACCGCCACGGCAACACCCGCCGCCGCCGAGGAGGGCATGGAGGTCACCCTGAGCGCCGAGCCCAAAACCGGCTACCACTTCAAGGAGTGGCAGGTGGTCAGCGGAAGCGTGACCATCGTCAACAACAAGTTCATCATGCCGAGCGGCGAGGTGAAGATCAGGGCCATCTTCGAGGAGGACGCAGCGTCCACACCCGGCGAGTTCACCATCTCCTTTGACGGAAACGGCGGTACGCCCTCTGTCGGAAGCCTGGCCACCACAGACCAAAAGCTGTCCTACCTGCCCAGCGCATCCCGCAGCGGCAGCTACACCTTCGACGGCTGGTACACTGAGAAGAGCGGCGGCATGAAGGTGACGACCGATACCGTGTTCGCCGCGGATACCACCGTGTATGCCCACTGGACGTACACCGGCGGCGGAGGCAGCTATTACAGCTACTACACCATCAGGGCGACGGCCGGTCTGAACGGGTCTATCACGCCCTCCGGCTGGAGCTCCGTCCGGGAGGGGATGGATCAGACCTTTACCATCACCCCGGACAAGGGCTACGTCGTGGCAAAGGTGCTGGTGGACGGCAGGAACGTCGGCGCGGTGAAGTCCTATACCTTCAAGAATGTCACGAAGGAGCATACCATCGAGGTCACCTTCAGGAAGGCGGGCAGCAGCCCCGGAACCGGCGACAGCGGTGCCTTGGGCTCGTGGGGACTCTGCCTCTGCGCGTCTCTTACCGGATGCCTTGCGCTGGTCACATGGCAGCGCAGGCGGCGGCATGAGGAAGGAGCACTGAAAATCAGAGAAAAGTAAACGGGTTTCCCTTGCGGGGCGCGGGCAGACAGCCCGCGCCCCGCAGCGCATCGATAGACCCGTCCCCGTCATTCCGGGGAGCAAAGGGACGTGGGGATTTGCAATCTTCCATGCGTAGATATAGGTAAAGGCGAAAAAAATGTCTTGACATCTGTCGAGATTTTGGTATAATAATCTACGCTGTCTATCAGCAGAAAGTGAGTATGCAGTGGTATCGAAGAGGTCATAACGAGCACGACTGGAAATCGTGTTGTCGTCAAAAGCGGCACGAGGGTTCGAATCCCTCCCACTGCGCCAGTGAAAAACCCTGTAACCATGCCGGTTACAGGGTTTTCTTTTATGCCAAAATGGGGGTTTGACCATAATTTTGACCACAAATGTGGTTACTGACCCTGTTTTTCCTCGCCTTTAGCGAGTCCTCTGAAATGCTCCTGTATACCACCCACCACCTCGCGTTGCCGCTTCTCCGAAGGATGGGCGTACACGTCGAGCGTCATCGTTGCCGTGGTGTGACCCAGCATGTCCTGCAGAGATTTTACGTCCGAGCCGATGGCGATCGCAACGGTGGCCAAGGTGTGCCGCAGGTCGTGGGGACGCAAATCCGGACGCCCAATTTTTTCGGCAATTCTTTTGAAGTGTTTGTAGAACGTCATCGGGATTATGTAGCGGCCAAGGTCATTCGTGAAAACCAAATTCCACTCGTTATCCCACAGTTCGCCGGCCAGCTTCGCATTTTCCTCCTGCCGCTTTTTCTCGTCTTCCAAGCAGGCTACCGCATCCTCCGTTAAGTAAACTGTGCGCTGCTTTTTCGTTTTTGTCGCATTTTTGATGAAGTATGTACCGCTCTTTTGGCGGTCCTTCTGGAGCTGCTGCTCAACAATAATGCACTTGCCTTTGAAGTCCACCTTGTCCCACGTGAGTCCAAGACATTCGCCCTCGCGTATACCGGTGAAAAGGCAAAACGCGTAAGCGTTTTTGAACTCCGGGTCCGCTTCGATGGCCTTCAGAAATGCCGGAATTTCATCGTCAAGCAGCGGAGTAATTTTATGTTTTTTACACTTTTCAATGTCTAAATTTTCGCAGGGATTTTTGACAATGATGCCCTTTTTAACAGCATAAGCTAAAGCTGTATGGAGCACCGTGATGACGTTCTTGACGGTCTTCGGGGAGAGCTTTTTCTTTGACAGCGTTTCTGCCATATCTTCGATGTCGCCCGGCTGCAAGCTCTGCACACGAATCCCGCCCAAATTAGGGTTGATATGATTTTTGATAATCCCGATATAACTCGCAACGGTCAGCGGTTCCCGCTTCGTTTTGATTCTTTTCTCGAACCACTCATTTACGCACTCCGCAACCGTTGTTGTGCTATTATCGCAGTAGGAGCCCTGTTTGACTTCGTAGAGGAAGGCGATGGCTTTGTCCATTGCCTCCTTTTTTGTTGCACCATAGAAGCTCTTGTATTTCCTTTTGCCATCGCTGCCGAACCGCCGCGTATCAAGGGCGCGAGCCTCATAACGACCGTCTTTCCGCTTGAAAGCGCTAATACCGTCTCTGTCAGAACACTTTTTGTTCATAGTCCTTCATCCTTTCCAAAAAAATGTATTCAAACATACGGCATCGCAGCCAAGGTGCTAAGGGGAAAATCAATATTGGAAAGGGTTGTTTTTTTAATAGTAGTTCAAGGATGAAGGATGTATGGCCTTTGACGCTTAGTAGTAGAATGGCGGGAAATTACCATTCTCGTCCATTTTTTGGTTTTCTATCATTTGCATAGTTGCCTCAGAGGTATAGGGGGAAAGTGGGTCCTTGGGCTCAATTCTTATTTGCGGTGAAAATTGTTCAGACTTTGTAACCTCGATGATTATGTCCCCTATATACACAAGCATCTCGCAAATTCGATTTTCTAATATTCTCTTTTCAAGTTTGAGCCGGGGTGTTACACGATATTTAGAATCGTCACCCAATGCATCTTTTTTTGCGAGAATAGTTCTTACCCTAACGGACGATTCATTGATTCTGCCTAACAGTTCAAAGATGCAATCAATATTTTCTGCGCTAAAAAAGTTATAAAGCACTGCAATGTCATCACTTTTGGAACTACTACATATACGGTGCAAAACCTCGATTGCGTCTGCTTTAAGTCCTGTGTATTCGGAAACTTCCTCTTCACTTGTTTCTTGATATGGTTTATCCGCTATGTCAAGTAAGTAATCGATAGATACTTGGTATGCATTGGCGATTTTTACGAGGTATTCTCCACTGGGAATAACCTTACCCAGTCGCCACTTTGCCACTATCGCTACCGAAACGCCAAGTTTGGCAGCCGCTGCCGCTGATGTTTCATGATTCTGCCGCAGTAGAGCTTCAAATCGCTCTCCAAAAGTATGTGCCGTTCGAGACACTGCCACTGTTTCACTCATCATAAAGCCTCCTCATTTCTCTTGCCAAGAATAGTATATCATAATAATTTTTTCTGTCAATATGATTAAATCAAAATAATCTAAAAATTTCGAGAAAATACTATTGACATTATTTTGTTATTGGTTCATAATGCAAATAAGTTAATGAAATAACTTATTTGTGCTCAATATAGGAGGTGTTATTATGAGCAAGCGCGTTCTTTCCGTGACCGAAACCGCTGAGACACTCGGTGTGTCGAGACCCACTGTATATAAAATGATACAGGAGGGCGGTTTTCCAGCCGTAAAGCTCCGGCGCAGGACTGTCATCCCTATCGTCGAACTTGATGAGTGGATACGGGCACAGAGTCAAAAGGCTCTTTGCGCCACTAACTAATCCCCTCTCCAGTAAGGTATCGGCGGATCAGAGATCCGCCGATACCCTCCCCTTTACTAACAGGGGGGTTCTGCGTACAAAAGGTAATTAGAATCGAAAGGAATATAGATATACAAAGGAGATTATATTATGGACGAAATCAGCAACTACGTGCATATTGACCACATTTCTTTCCGCAAAGAAGGTTTGACGCCTCATGAGGCTGCCACCGAGATAGGATTGAACCATCATTGGCCATTTGAGAAATGCATAAACCCATTGCCTTCTTTTTATGAAGAAGCGTGTGGCTTTGACAATATCATAATTTGCCACCACGGACTTGACCAAAAAGGTGTGGCTATAACCTTTTCGGGTAAAGGATGTAGCACCTTCGAGCGAGAGTCTCCCATCGGCTGGGAGGCGTTGCGAAAAATCGCCATTGCGCCCGATGCCCATACAACTCGTCTCGATATTGCCTATGACGATTTCACCGGAATTCTTGATATTAGGAAACTCAAGGAATTGCGAGACAGTGGGCGGTACACATCACTTTTGCGAGTCAACAGTGAGATTCGTTCCAGCAAAAAAATCGAAGACGGCCTCACTGTTTCTTTTGGCTCATCAAAGAGTAATGTGTATATTCGGTTTTACGATAAGGCAGCGGAACAGAAGATGCCTGAAAAACATTGGGTGCGGGCGGAAATTCAGCTCCGCAACGAAAACGCTGACAATGCACTGCGGGCAGGGTTCTCCTTAGATATCTTAGATGTACTGTTTGCCTCCCTCATGGACAAGTATCTTCGCTTTAAAGACAAAAGCCTGACGGATTCGAATCCATCAAGGTGGTCTCTTGCTGCTTTTTGGGAGAACTTTGTTCTTATCGCCCAGCCCATTCGCCTGACAAGGCCTAAGGACTCCGCCGGTTGCGACCCGGACAGTCGCATCAAGAATTTCATAAATATCGCATGTAGCCTTGCCGGAAATATCGGATGGCCTCGCACTTTTAATCTTCTCTGCGAGGCTGCCAAAGGAAAAACCGGCACATCATATCACTGGCTGAAAGAAGATGAGAACTTTCACCCCGCTTTCTTTGGCTGCAGGTCGCTTTCCAACATCGAATTGTGTAAAGAATACAGCAGCACCTGAATTAACGCTTTCATTGTAGCTCTTTGCCCCCCAGCCCCGCTGTGCCGCACCACAAGGGGGTCAGGCAGGGCAGCACGTCCCGCGCTTACCACGCCCCTGCCTGAGCCCCCATACGGACGCGCCCCCGCACGCCGCTGATCGCCGCCGCGCAGGGTCAGTGCTCCGCGTGCCTGATGCTAAATCAACATCCCGCTTCGCATAACAAAACAGCCACCTGCTTCTCCGACAGGTGGCTTTATTTTTCACTTGAGACCTCAACAGGGTCAGAAACACTTTCAATAACGACCGAATTGCTGCCGCCATCCGCATCCGCTGCATACACGGACGTCGGGAGCAATCCGACCACCATCACCAGCGTCAGCAACATAGCTACTACGCCACGCAGCTTCTTGTGTTTCATGGTTTTTGAAATCTCCTTTCAAAAATTTTTGAAGATTAACCGGTCTTCTACCTTTACACGAATATGATATTTTGCCAAGTTCGAGATGCAAAAAAGGCAGGAGACCGACGCTCTCCATAATCCCATAGTAGCATATTCGACTATATTGTCAACACACCTGAAGCTGCAAAATTTCAGCCGAACAATAAGCATCAGCATCTTTTTCTTGCAGGAGGCGTAAAAAAAGCAGCGGCTATGCCGCTGCTTTTCTGACTTAATTGAAACTTGTTACGCTGCGTAGTAAACGAAAATCTCGTGGTATCCAGCAGAGGCATTCCAACGAACCACGCAGTTGACGGCGGAAGCGCAACCCTCAGGGACTTCATCAACAGGACTCCAACGCCCAAGGCGGATGGCAGTTTCCTTAACATAATCCACCTTCTGCTTAATTGCAGCCTCAACCCATTCCTGATTCCAACAAGACTCAGGACAATCGCGCTCCAAGTAAATGGGAGGGAAATAGCTTCTGCTGCCATCCCAAATCTCAAAACCTACGCTTTCCGCGTAAGCATTTCCAGCAGCCATAGCTGCGGAACAGTCGATATCAGCCTTGGTGGGCTTGGTGGGCTCGGTGGGAGTAGTAGAACCACCACCAGTGGAACCGCTGTTGTCGTCAGAGGGCTTGCTGGGAGTAGTGCTGCCACCGTTGCCGCCGGAGGGCTTGTCGGGCGTGGTAGTCTGCTTGTTGTTCTGGTAGTAGGCCCAAGCCTCGTCAGCAGTACGACCGCCGGCTGCCTTCTTGGAACCCGCGCCCCACTGACCGTCCGCGGTCACGCCATACCAACGCTGCAGCTCCTTCACCTGAGCAGTAGTCAGGCTGCCGTTGTCATAGCTGGGAGTAGAGGGCTTCTGAGAGGGAGTCTCCGTCTTGGTGTCATTCTTGGTATCGCTCTTGTTGTCAGACTTGTTATCCGTCTTCGTGTCGGTCTTGGTGTCCGTCTTGGAGGTGTCCTGCTTATTGTCAGCGGGCTTCTTCTCATCCTTCTTGGACTCGTCAACCTTGGTCTCGGTCTTCTTATCGTCGGCCTTGACCTCATCCTTGGCATCGGTCTTATCCTCGGTCTTCTGAGCATCATCGACCTTGGGTTCCTCCGCCTTCTCATCTGTCACGTTTCCGGACTGCTCGACATAAGCGGTGATATCCTCCGCCTTGACGACCACATTGCCATCCGCATCCAGCACATTGCCGTCCGCATCCAGCGTGAAGTCGGTCACTGCCTTGCCGTCCTTGTCCACCAGAACCTTTTCGCCGGTCTCAGTCGTCTGCACGTAGCATCCGATTTCCTCGCCGGTCTTGGTTTCCTCGCTGGTCTTGTTGCCACAGGCCACCAAACTCATGGTCATCACCAGAGCCAGCAGCAGGGCCATAAAATTCTTCATCTTTTTCATTGTCATAGTTCCTTTCTCCGCTGTGTATTCAAGAAGCTGCTTGGTCCGCAGATGAATCTACTAATTCACTAACACCGGCAAGATAATACTGGTCATTCGTACCGTCATAAAGGATAGAAACGCGGATAATCCCCATTTCTTTGTGTGTCCCGTTTTCATACAGCTCCAAAACGAACTCGTCATTTCGGTAGGCGTCGAAGCCTCTCTTTAGGGACAGCTCTTCCGAATAGAAGAAATTGTGCGTCCATGCCGCGCCATACTTGTATGTACCCTTATAACTCATGTCCAGCCCGACCATGCCTTCATTGCCGGCGTTATCATTTTCATATCGCTCAAAGATGTTCTGGACACCCTCATCCACAATTTCCGCATAGGTGGTCTCGGTCGTTTTCCTCTCCGCCTCATAATCAAATTCCACCCTGCCAGTCATGCTGCGGTTCGTCTTGTGGTTATACTTGCTCCAAACATAGGTAGTTCCTTTGGGGTTGTCCGTGGTGGGGTTCAGGTAGATGGCGCCAGTTCCGACGCTGGCATCGCCCATACCCAGCGTGACGGTGTACCCCGACGCCAGCTTGCAGGAGACCGTAACGTCGTTTCGGTAATTCTTGGTGCGCGCCACGCCATCTGCGGCATCCCACAGCTTCTACCCATTTTCATCATAGTAATTGCCGTCCGCTGTCTCCAACGAATAGTTGTGCAGGTTGTACTTGTCCCCCTCCAACTCCGCAGGAACTGAGTCATCATACTGCCGCTTGCTGCCGCCGCTTTTGGGGGTATCCGTACCATCGCCGCAGGCGATCAGCACCAGCGGCAGCGACAGGGCAAGCAGAAACCCAATGATTTGCTTCGCAATTTTCATCTTTTTTCGTCCTTTCCCTGTGCGCGGCATTTGCCGCGCATTATTCCTTCTATCGTTTTTATTCCGCCAAATCAATGCGCCAGCCGGGTTTGTAACCAGCATTATAGCACTTGCGATGGCACAAATCAAATATAATTGAAAATGTAGCGGTTACAATATATCATGAGGTGATATAGATGAACAGCTACGGATATGACAACGCCTTGCGGAAGCGGCTGGCCCAACTCCGAGTTCAAAAAGGGGTGTCGGCGCGTGAAATGAGCCTCGCTCTCGGACAGAACACCGGCTACATCAGCAACATCGAAAGCGGGAAGACGCTGCCCTCCATGACTGGGTTTTTCTATATCTGCGAGTACCTCGACATCTCTCCCTGCGATTTCTTCGACTTCGACACGCAGGCCCCGAAAGAGGCCTCCGAAATGATGTCCCGCCTGAAACGCCTGAACGCCGTGCAGCTCAACCATGTGGCGGCTATCGTAGAAGACATACTGGAGTAATACAGCAGATCGCGGCATCGCCGCGATCTGCTGCTCTGCTTTCACGAAAAGAACAGCGTGTCGGAGGGTTCTTCCAACTCGACAACACTCAAGTCGATGAACTCATCCAGTGACGGAGCAGACCGCCGCAGATAATC
>ENA-UEOI01002189-UEOI01002189.1-human-gut-metagenome-genome-assembly--contig:-NODE-2189-length-14485-cov-14.927124_pt1 | contig 14485 bp, 14 predicted proteins | sample MGYA00242883_ERZ507882 | MGnify/ENA primary metagenome ERZ507882 (study PRJEB26167, sample SAMN06115502) | human gut metagenome | host: Homo sapiens | place: China:Chongqing | collected 2015-07-29... | reverse complement strand
CATCCCGCCACAGTATCTGACATCATTGCCCATCTGAATGGAAAAGGAATTCAGGCAGTGCGGCAGACTGTTTACGCAGATACCAATGCGCTGATCGATGCGGGGATTGATATTGTGGTGGTTAAGAGTACCCAAAACCAATATTTTATGGGAAACCGCCTGTTTGAGTATCCAGAACTGAAAATGCTGACAGACGCAGTAGCATCCTCGAAGATCATTTCTGCCAAGAAGTCTGAGGAGCTGGTGCAGAAATTATGCCGTCTGACCAGTCTACATCAGGCAAAGCAGCTTCAAAAATTTGCTGCTTTATCCAGCCGTGTCAAACCGCATAATGAAAAGGTTTACTACATCATTGACAATATCCAAACAGCGATTGGAAACCATCAGCAAATTCGGTTCCAATACTATGAATATACTCAAGAAAAAAAGAAAATCTTAAAGCATGATGGATATTATTATGTCGTAAATCCTTATGCGCTTGAATGGAAAAATGACCATTACTATTTGATTGGATTTTCTCTGAAGCATCAGAAAATTGCTCACTTCCGTGTAGATCGGCTAACAAGTGTAGAAAATCTGGAAACTTACTTTATGCCGATAGAGGGATTTGATGTAGCCTCCTATACAAATAAAATGGTTGATATGTTTACATCGGAGTCATCGAAGGAAGTAACCCTTCTATGTGAAAACGAATTGATGAGAGTAATCATAGATCATTATGGAGAAGATGCTGCTGTTGATAGGTATGATGATACACACTTCACAGCCAAAATTGAAGTGAACCCCAGTGGAACTTTTTATGGCTGGATATTCAAATTCAAAGGGAAAATAAAAATTCTCTCTCCCAAAGAGTGCATTACGGAAATGCAGCAAATCGCTCAGGAATTTATATAGCGCAAAAGAGGTGTTATTGATTTTTAACACCTCTTTTCAAATGAAATTTTTATCCTTGAAGTGAACAGATGTTCGATATACAATATAAGCAAGATGTTCGCAGTTCGTCGAACAAATGAGAGGTGAATGCTGTGGGCAATATAACTTTTGGATCATTTATAGCCGAGAAACGCAAGGCGCACAAATTCAATTTACGCGATACAGCCAAGCATTTGAATATTGCTTACGGTTATCTGTGTGATATTGAGCAAAGCCGCCGTCCTGCACCCAATGGAGATTTTGTGGAACGCATCTCTGCCTTTCTGAATTTGGATAAATCAGAACATGAGTTGCTTTTGGATCTGGCTGCAAAATCACGCAATACAGTATCTGCTGATTTGCCAGACTATATCATGGAAAAAGATATTGTTCGGGCAGCCTTGCGTGTGGCAAAAGAAGTAGACGCTACCGATGAAGAATGGCAGACATTTATGAAAATGCTAAAGGAGCGTAAACGATAGGGGGGAGAGCTTTGTCAATTCCACAAATCCGTACAGAAGCAATCGAGGCAGTAGGGCGAAAAATCCTGATGGAATATGATCCCTCTCTGCTATCCGGGCAACCATGTCCTGTGCCAATCGAAACCATTATCGAGACAAAGTTTGATCTAATCCTGGAGTTTCATACACTAAGAAAAAACCCCAAGATATTAGGGGAAACAATTTTCGATGACGGTGCTGTTGTCTTATATGACCAGATACAGAGACAGTATCGAATGATTGCAGTAAGAGCCGGTACAATCTTAATTGATGAACGGCTTTGTGATCCGTCAAAATTAGGGCGGCTCCGTTTTACCTGTGCCCATGAGCTGGCTCATTGGGTACTACATAAGAAGTTGTACTCTGGTACTGGAGATGTTGCTGCTTATAACGGAAATGTTTCTTCCGACGAAAGTCATGGCATAATTGAGCGTCAGGCGGATACTCTGGCTTCTGCTCTGCTGATGCCTTTACCGCAGATCAAAAAATGTTTTTACCGGCTTAAAATAGGCCGGACAGATGAACAGCTCATTGCTGAAATGGCAAATATTTTTGAGGTTTCCAAGCAAGCAATGCAGATTCGTCTAAAATCCAGAAACCTGATATAGCCAAATGGGGGAATAGAGAGAGGCACTGCCCTCTCTCACGCTCCTCTGCTATGCTATTTTGTACCTAATATGTTCGCAATATTGCGAACAAGGAGGGATGTTCTATGAGAAAAGAAAGCACAACAATCCAAAAATGTAACAGCAGGCTAACAGCTTTGGGGCTTAACAGCGACGCTGCGTTTCATAGAAGTAAGCTGATTCTAAAGATTTACCGTGATGTAGTCTGGGTTCTGAGTGAACGGGCAGAAGAATTACAAGAAACTGCTTGGATTATGGGAGAACAAGATATAGAGTCTGGCCTCTGCTATCTTGAAAATTTTGCACCAGATATTGAACTGCAAGCCTTTGAAGAAAAAGTTTGCTGCCTTGTTCAAAATCAAATGCTAGTCAATATTATTGACCGTGCACTCCTTCGTCTGAAACGGTATCCGGATCGAGGAGAACTTTACTATGAAATTTTGACTAAGCAATTTATCTATCGGTTCAACAGTACAGAGAAAGAATTGCTGGAAGAACTAAATATAGAGCGCAGTGTCTTTTATGACCGAAAACGAGAAGCCATCTATTTATTTTCTGTTTGCTTGTTTGGATATTCTATTCCAGAAGTCCTGGAGGAGCTGCCCCGACTAAATCCCGACTAAATCCCGACAAATCCCCGACCTAATCCCTACTCCCTTCCGACTTCCGACCTGCTATACTTGTTATAGTGGCAGGAATGCGCTAAATTGAATACTTTTCTACATAAGGCCCGGCATTAACCGGGCTTTTTTCATTCCTGCTGCAATATGGCGGCAGGAACATGGCTGGAGGTGAAAACACTTCCGGCCTTTTTCTTTGCCCGGTATTAGGAGGCCGGTATGCGCTGGGAGGCGTACATAGCAAAATATCCATGACTCCGTTCAAATTCGCTGACTACCAAGAATTTGAACGGAGGAAAGGATATGACGAGAGTATTCATTTGGAAAAATAACAGCCCACAGGAATGGGAGGAAATCAGTTTTTCAGCGTTCAGTAAGGCACGCCGCAATGGTTGCTTTACTGGGCGCTTTTTTGTTGAAACAGTCAAAATGTTCCGTGATGAAGATGACCGCATTATCATGGAATGTTCTCGCAAAGATTTTGAAAAATACCAGCAGGAGGACCGCCACAGCCGCTATCTCCAGGAACATGAGAAAAGTTGCTCTATATTCCCGGCTTCTCATGTGGGAGATCGTGACGGCACAGAGGAAGGTTATCAGGATACAGATTTGTTTGTGGATGAATCTGTTGATACTGCGGAACAAGCTATTCAGAATTTACTTCTTGAGGATTTACACCAAGCTCTATTGAAACTGAGCCCGGCAGAACGAGATTTTATATTGTCCTATTATGAAATGAAGATACCAAATGCAACTTGTTTAGCCCAACGATATGGTATTACTCGGCAAGCCGCAGATAAGCGATTGAAAAAAATCGAAGAAAAAATAAAAAAGTTGGTTGCGATTTTCTAAAAAAGTGGCAGTAGCAAGTGAGAGGGAAATCCTTTCACTTGCACCTTGACAACCTCATATACGAATCATTAAGTTTGATCCTCTTTGGGCGTAATAGCCGCTACATCAGCGGTATATTTTCTGAGAGCTGCCACTCACATAACAGGCCAACCCATTTTTGCTGTATAGATGAGTTTGCGTTTTATCAGAAATATATCAGGCTGGAATACATCGGATGGCATCCGGTCATGGCATAACAAGGAGGAAAGCTCTCTTACAGCCATAGTCCGAGCGTGATAACAACCGTCGCAGGCCATGGGTAAGACCAAACGAAGTGGAGGTGAAATTCCTGAGAAGCAGGCCAGCCATCTGCGGCTTAATGATTACCCAAGTCCCTGGGGTGTCGTGGACAAGTAAGGGATAAAACAGGCGCTAAATTGAAGGAGACTCTGTAATTTGCAGAGCCTCCTTCTTACATAATCAAATCTCAAAACATAGGAGGATGAACATGAAAGAAGATTGGATTTATAAGCGTGGGGATTTATATTATGCCAATTTGAACCCTTATTTTGGATCAGAGCAAGGCGGCACCCGTCCTGTCCTGGTTCTTCAAAACAATGTGGGGAATTTTTTCTGCCCCACTTTGATCGTGGCTCCGCTCACCAGTAAATGGATTAAGAAAAAGGAGCTGCCCACACACTATGCACTGGAGAGCGTTCCAGAGCTTGGACTGAAATCTGTTGTTCTGCTGGAGCAAATCAAAACGATTGATAAAAGGCGTGTTTTATCGTACATTGGGCGCGTATCTCGCGAAGAAATGAGAGCGATTGATGATGCTCTGCAAGTTAGTTTAGATATTCATATTCCGGAGGAAATGGAGGCTCCGTAAGGCCACTTACCGGATAAAGGAGGCGTTTTTATGTTTGAAGCAAGAATTGCGGAATTGAACCGCTTTAATGAACAAAATCCTGTCAGCTATGACAAAAGAACCTATACGGTCGATGAGATTCAGGACATTCTGGGTATCAGTCGTCCCACAGCATATAATCTGGTAAAACAAGGTGTATTCCACAGCGTCAGAGTCGGCGGTCATATCCGCATTTCCAAAAAGAGCTTTGATGACTGGCTGGATCACACAGATGAATGATTTGTCAAGGATGCCGATCTCCAAATCGACATCCTTAACTTTTTTTCTGCTTTCTCTTACAATGAGGCCATAGCAAGAAAAACTTTATAGAGGAGGCAAAAGCCATGCAGAAACAAAGAGTAAAGACCAGTATGTCTGTACCAGAGATGGGCAAAATGCTTGGGCTTGGTAAAGTAGAATCCTACTGGTTGGTTAAAAAGAACTATTTCAAAACAATTCAAGTGGCCGGACGAATGAGAGTTATGCTGGATAGCTTTGAAGATTGGTATGCCGGCCAGTTCCACTATAAAAAAGTGGATGGTACACCGCCCGGAGAGAAATGGAGGCATACTACGATGTCAGTTCCGGAAATGGCGGATCTTTTGGGGCTGAAATCTGGCACAGCTTATGACCTTGTTAAAAGGGGCTATTTTGAGACGATCTTGATTGATCGAAGAATTCGTATCATTACCAGCAGTTTTGAAGCCTGGTATCAAAAGCAAACTCATTATGTGAAAATCTCAGAAAGGAGCAATGAAAATGGCATCTATCGTGAAGCGTAAAAGCAAATATTCTGTGGTGTATGATTACACAGATGAAAACGGAAAACGCAGACAGCGTTGGGAAACCTTCAGCACAAATGCAGAAGCAAAAAAACGAAAAAAGCAAATTGAGTATGAGCAGGACTCTGGAACCTTCTTTATTCCTACGGCAAAGACCCTGAACGATCTGCTCGATGAATATATGTCCATCTATGGTGTAAATACCTGGGCAATGTCAACATATGAAAGCCGCCGTGGTCTGGCGAGAAACTACATAACTCCTATTATCGGAGATATGTTACTATCCGACATCACTCCAAGGATGATGGATAAGTATTACCGCGATCTGCTCTCTGTGAAAACGGTAAGCGTCAACAACCGCAAACCCACAAGCGAATATCTGACCCCGCATACAGTAAGAGAAATTCACAAGCTACTTCGCAGTGCCTTTAATCAGGCGGTGCGTTGGGAACTAATCAGCCGTAACCCTGTCCTGAATGCGACACTTCCCAAAGAAGAACATAAAGAACGGGATATATGGACTGCCGAAACGCTGAGCAAGGCGATGGAAGTCTGTGATGATCCTATCCTCTCCCTTGCCTTAAATCTGGCGTTCTCCTGCTCTTTACGCATTGGCGAAATGCTGGGCCTTACCTGGGACTGCATTGATATTGCACCACAGAGCATAGAAAATGGTTCAGCTTATATATTCGTCAACAAAGAGCTGCAACGGGTTACACGAGGTGCATTGGACGATTTGAGCGACAAAGGTGTTATTAAGAAGTTTCCACCTTGCATAGCCAGTACCCATACTGCTCTGGTCCTGAAAGAGCCTAAAACCAAAACCAGTATTCGCCGCGTGTACCTGCCGAAAACAGTTGCCTATATGCTGGTAGAGAGAAAAAAAGAAATCGACGAGCTGATGGAGCTGTTTGGAGACGAATACATCGACAATAACCTGGTCTTTTGCTCCAGCAATGGCCGTCCGATGGAAAGCCAGGTGATTAACCGTGCTTTCAATAAACTTATCAAAGAAAACGGACTGCCTCATGTTGTATTCCATTCTCTCCGCCACTCCAGCATCACCTACAAGCTGAAACTCAATGGCGGCGATATGAAATCCGTCCAGGGCGACTCTGGTCATGCTCAGGTAAAAATGGTTGCAGATGTCTATTCTCACATCATCGACGAGGATCGCTGCATAAACGCTCAGCGATTGGAGGAAGCATTTTACTCATCCAAGACTCCTGATCCTGTTGAAGATACAGAGCCTAAAACTGCGGATACTGCCGTCACTGAAAGTGATGAAAGTGATGCAGCGAAGATACTGGAACTGCTTAAAAATCCCGAAACTGCCGCACTGCTCAAGCAGCTGGCAAAAGCTTTATAAAGTCCCTCCCTTAGAAGAACGCCTCTCACTTTGTGAGAGGTTTTCTTTGTTTGAACCACTTTGCACAGTGACCAAACACTTTTTTTGTTAGCAAGGTTCTGAAAGCATTTTTGAGCGATGTTAGCAAATTCGCGATTTTGTTTGCAACTTCCTCTAATTTCTGCTAACAAATGTTTGCAAGTTCCTTTGGTAAAAATCGAACCTCTGACTTACCGCCTTTCTTAGCAAAAGGCCAAATCTCGTTAGCAAATGTTAGCAAACCAAGGTTTTTTGCAAAAAAGCCACAAAAGCCGCAGAAATAAGAAAAGCCGAAAACCCTGATAAATCAAAGGTTTTCGGCGTGTTTGCTGGCGTCCCTGGCGGGATTCGAACCCACGGCCTTTCGCTTAGGAGGCGAACGCTCTATCCTGCTGAGCTACAGAGACTTATATTAAATTGAGACTGGCAACGATCACTTTTCCCCGTAAGGCAGCTGGTAGAGCACAACCTTAGGAGGTATTTGCCCGCCGCCGATTCACCCGAGAGCATAACCGCGCTCGTGCCGTCATAGACCGCATTGGCGACATCCGAGATCTCCGCCCTGGTCGGGCGCGGATTGGTTATCATAGATTCGAGCATCTCCGTTGCAGTGATAACGCGCTTGCCGAGCAGACGGCATTTAGTGATTATATATTTTTGAAGTGCGGGGAGCTCGGTGAAGGGGACTTCAACGCCGAGATCGCCGCGGCCTATCATTATTCCGTCGCACTCTTCGCAGATTTCCTCTATGTTATCTATGCCGGTGCGGTTCTCTATTTTGGCGATTATGTCTATGCCGTCGCCGCCGTTCTCGCGGAGAAATGCCTTGAGATCAACGAGATCCTGTCTGCGCGAAACAAAAGACGCCGCGATATAGTCGACGTTATTCTGAATACCGAACAGCAGATCTTCCTTGTCCTGCTCGCTGAGGTATACCTGATTGAGCACCTTGTTGGGAAAGCTCATACTCTTTCTGTTTGAAAGCTCGCCGCCGGTGATGACCCTGCACCTTACATCTGTGTCGGTTTTACCGATGACTTCGAAAATCACAAGCCCGTTGTTTACCAAAATGCGGTCGCCTATAGAGATATCGTTGACGAGTCCCGCATAGGTCACGCTGACGCGGCTTTGATTGCCCACAATATCCTCGGTGGTGAACGAAAACTCGTCGCCGTCTTGAAGAAATATCTTTCCATGTTCAAAGGTTTTGATTCTGTACTCGGGACCCTTTGTGTCGAGCATTATCGCAATCGGGAGATTGAGTTCTTCGCGCACTTTCTTTATCATATTGAGCTTTTCGAGATGCTCCGGATGAGTGCCGTGGGAGAAGTTGAGCCTCGCAACGTTGAGACCCGCCTTGCACATTTCGGTGAATATTTTCGGGTCGCTGCTGGCAGGACCTATTGTGCATACTATCTTTGTCTTTCTCATTATATCCCTTCATTCCCTTTATATAATCGTATTTATTATATTATATCTTGTCTCCGGGTGCAATACAGCAAAGTAAAAAAACAGGCAACTTTTGAAATATACATTATATTATATTGATTTCACTCAAAAACCCGTATATTCCGAGTGCCGAGAAATTGCAGATAAAAAGTTCGGGATTTTTAAAAAAAGACTTGATTTTTTAAGCGCAGTCATATATAATAGACGAGCATTTGATTGCAGACACGGAGAGTTGTCCGAGCTGGTCGAAGGAGCACGATTGGAAATCGTGTAAACGTCAAAAGCGTTTCGAGGGTTCGAATCCCTTGCTCTCCGCCAAAAGTCCACCGTAATTTTGATAGAATTACGGTGGACTTTTTCTATGCCCAAAAACCGCTTGAAATAGGGCTTTTCGGCTGTTTCAGCGCATAAGTGAACCACGCTGCAGAGCAATTCTGCGGCGGGGTTTTGCGCGTTTTAGGAGTATTGTAGCTTTCTGTGCCGTTGTAATCGTTAAAAAGCCGAGTATTCGTTGAATTACTGGAGTATTCGTTAAACTACCGAGGTAATCGTTAAACAGCCGAGTTCTGATAATACTCCTTATGAGAAAATCGGCGATGAAGTGCGGTCGCTGGTGGATGAAGTACCGTTCGACATCCCCGATTCGTGGGAGTGGGTGCGAGTACGCAACTGTACAGAGTTATTCAACGGGCGTGCTTTTAAGTCTTCTGATTGGACTGTAATGGGGCTTCCTATTGTTCGCATTCAGAATCTGAACGATGAGAAAGCGCCATTTAACTACTATGACAAGTCGGTCGAAGAAGATGTGCATTTGTATGGTGGTGAACTTCTCTTTGCATGGTCTGGGACTCCAGGAACATCCTTCGGCGCTCATATATGGAGGAATCAGGAGGCGGTTTTAAATCAACATATTTTCAAACTTCTCTTTGATGAAACCGCACTGTTTAAGCCGTACTATATGTACGCCCTTAACCAGCGTGTAGGGAGTTTAATTAAAGCCGCTCACGGCAGTGCGGGGCTACAACACGTTACCCGTGGTGTGTTTGAGTCGACGCTCATACCACTGCCGCCATTTGCCGAGCAGATAAGGATTGTCGAAAAACTTAATGTTCTATTTCCAATAGTGGATCATTACTCAAGCGCTTATAACAATCTCAACAACCTTCAATCTGCATTCCCAGAAGCCCTCAAGAAGTCGATTTTGCAAGAGGCAGTCCAGGGCAAGCTGGTAAACTGATACGGGCTTTGTTATGCTCCGCGTCTATCCGCCTACCTTAACGCTGAACGCACGATGCCTGCAAGGAGCAGAGAAGCACCTTGCCGCCTCTCTGCTCCCTCACTTGCTTGTTTATTTTTGGGTATTTTCTTCATCGTCCAGCAGGTCGGTCATATTCCGCAGGCTGATGCCCAGGGTGGACCCGTTGTGCAGCAATGCCGAGGTGGTGGGCGGCAGTACCCCCGCCACGCCCAGTGCGATCAGCGCCAGGTTGAAGCCCACGATGAAGCGGTAACTGCCGTGGATACGCTCCATCAGCGCCTCACCGAGCCTACGCAGTGTTACCAGCGCAAACAGATCCTCCGAGGCAACGGTGATGTCGGCGATCTCCCGGGCGATGGCCGCACCGGTGGAGATGGCGATGCCCGCGTCCGCCTCCGACAGAGCAGGGGAGTCGTTGACGCCGTCGCCCACCATGATAACGGTGTGGCCCTTGGCCTTTTCCTGTCGGATAAACGCGGCCTTATCCTCCGGCAGCACCTCGGCGTACACGGCGTCCACGCCCACCTCGGCGGCCACAGCCTCCGCCGTGCGGCGGTTGTCGCCGGTCATCATCACCACGTTGGCAAAGCCGCTCTCGTGCAGCGCCCTCACCGCCTCCCGTGCCTCCCGGCGCAGGGGATCGTGGATGCAGATCACCGCCGCCAGCTCCCCGTCTATGCAGAGATACAGCTGGGAATACGCGGCGGGCAGCGCGTCAAATTTCGGCTGCTCTCCCTCCGGGATGCGGCAGCCCTCGTCCTCAAAGACAAAGTGGGCGCTGCCGATGATGACCTTCTTGCCCTCCACCATGCTGGAGATGCCGTGGGCCACCACATACTGCACCTGCGAATGGTACTCCTCGTGGGTGAGCCCGTGCCGCTTTGCCTCCGCCACCACGGCGTTTGCCATGGAATGGGGGTAATGTTCCTCCAGGCAGGCGGCAAGGCGAAGCATTTCCGCCTCATCGTGTCCGCCGAAGGGGATGACCGCCGCCACGGTGGGTGTCGCATAGGTCAGCGTGCCGGTCTTGTCGAACACAATGGTGTCCGCCTTGGCCACCGCCTCCAAAAAGCGTCCGCCCTTGACGGAGATGTGATAGCCGCTGCTCTCCCGCATGGCGGACAGCACCGCAATGGGGATGGCCAGCTTCAGGGCGCAGGAGAAGTCCACCATCAGCACCGAGAGCATTTTCGTCACGTTCCGGGTCAGCAGATACGTCAGCACCGTGCCGCCCAGCGTATAGGGAACCAGCCTGTCCGCCATTCGGGACGCCTTGTCCTCGGCGGTGGATTTCAGCTTCTCCGACTCCTCGATCATTCGAACCACCCGGTCATACCGCCCGCTGCCGGACGATTTCTCCACGCAGATGACACACGCGCCCTCCTCCGCCACCGTCCCGGCATAGACGGGACTGCCGGGGTGCTTCGCCACGGGCATGGACTCGCCGGTGAGGGAGGACTGGTTCACCATGGCCTCGCCCTCCACCACCCGGCCGTCCAGTGGGATCATGCTGCCGGTGCGGATCACGATACGGTCGCCCGGCGTTACATCGGTGATCTTCGTCAGCACCTCGGTGCCGTTTACCTGCCGCCAGACACTGTCCACTCGCAGACTCATGGCAGAGGCAAGGTCGGCAACGGATTTTTTGCGGGTCCACTCCTCTAGAATTTCGCCCAGATGCAGCATGAACATCACAGAGCCGGCGGTGGCAAAATCGCCCCGTAACATAGACACCGAAACGGCAGCAGCATCCAACACGGCGACGGACAGTTTGCCGTGCCACAGTGCCGAAAGCCCCTCCCGGATATACTTTACGGAACGGAACACCGCCAGCGCCGTGGTGATGGGTACAGGCAGGAACAGTTTGGAGATACACCGCCGCATGACGGCGATAGCCAGCTTGTCCTCAAACTCCCGGTTCAGTGCCCGGGAGGTATGCTCCGGCACCAGCTCCATGGCCTCCGCCTTGGCGAAGGAGAATACCGCCAGCGCACGGAGTACACTTCCACGCTCCGCGTCATAGAGCACCACCGCGTCCTGCGTCCGGTCGTAGACCCTGACCTCCTGTACGCCGTCCTGGACGCGCAGATAGTATTCCAGCACATCCGCTTGGGATAACGTCATCCGTCCGCAGCACAGGTGTACCCGCAGCCGCCCTGATAAATCATGTAAGATCGTGCATTTCATGGCTCACTCCGCCTTAGCGTCCTCTGCGGAAGCGTCCTCCACCACAGCGGCGGCCTCCGCCTCTGCGCGGCGCTCGTTGATGGCCTTGGCTTCTGCGTAGATGTCATCCGCGCCCTCCCGCACGGCGGTGACCGTTTTCATCACATCCTCCTTGGCACGCAGGGCGGCGGCAGTGGTGTGGGCATAGGCCTTTCTTGCGTCCTTGCTGCTCAGCAGCTTGATGCCTGCCGTGCCGAACAGCACGCCTGCTGCAAATAAACCGAGTTTTTTCATAATGATTGTCCTCCTTTATAAAATATATATGTCAAACCGATGGCCGCGATGGCGGCATCGGAATGATCCTACTGTTTCTTCTTCCCGAAATGGAAAAAGCCTTTCTTCTCGTAGACTGCGGCGCTGATCTCTCCCGCCATATAGCCGGTGGCATTGATGGCGGCACGGAGGGCATTTTCGCCCAACGGCTCTTTCGAGAGGATCACCGTCTCCCCCTTGGAATGGGATGAGGAAACCTTCTCCACCGAGAATGCGGCGCGAATGGCGTCGTTGATGTGCGCCTCGCACATAGAGCAGGCCATGCCGGAAACCTTAACTGTTGTCTGGATCATTTTCGTACCTCCTGTTCCGGGAATCTTTCACGCACCGTTTTTCGGAACGCCTTTGTAATATAGCTTTCTTTCATCGCTGTGCCTCCCGCTTAAAGCTTCTTTTTATACCCGCAATCGCAGTATGGGCCGCCGGAGGCGAGAGTGTACTGCCGCACAAAGTCAGTCGCGCCGCCGGCTTCGCTCATGGTGTAGTCCAGGTGGCACAGGGCAGGGGTCAAATCGTACAGCCCCAGCTTTTTCATCAGCACGCAGATGCCGCATTTGGTGAAGCGTCCCTCGTAGCCGCTGCCGTCGGGATATTCGTAAAACTCCATGTTCCACGAATATGGGTTGCGGTCGGCGGCTTTCAAGGTGGCGGTCGCCTTCATGCCGGAAATATCCTTGGGGGTAAACTTGTTTTTTCCGCTCTTGCGGCAAAACCATTTCATGGGCTTTGTCATCATGGATTTTGCATAATACTCCGTCAGCCGCTCCACATCCGGGTGTTCCGGCATGGAGAGGATGAACGCACCGAGCATTGCACAGTTGACGAGGTTCATCTTGAACCGGTCGCCTTTTTCAAATTCGGGCAGCTCGGAGATGATCTCCCTGTATTTCGGCTTTGCTTTTTTTGTGATGGCTTTTGCCGTATTCGTACCGTAGCCGAACACCGCTGTCAGCTGGTTTCGGAAGGACGGCGCAAACAGCGTCCACATGCCGAAAGGCATTCCGGCGTATTTCATCGTAAGTATCTCCCGGCCTCCGCCTCCAGCGCCTGCCACACGGGATAAGCCGCGCCGTTCTCATCAAAGAACTGCTTGATATCCCGATTCAGTGCGCTCATTTCGTCTATGGCGTTCATGGCGTGGTCGGAGACACATAGTTTGCCCAGTGAGGTGGCGCACATGAGTTTAAAGAAGCGCAGACAGGTCTTGCGGTACTTTTCGCTCTCAAAGTCTGCATCCGCCTTTGGCAAAATGTCGTGTCCCGCATTGCGTATGGCACGGTAGCCTTCAATATTGGCATCGATCACCCGTCCAAGGTACACCGTATTTCTCCTAAGCTTTTTCAGGTCGCCGTCTGTTTTATAGCAGGCGAAGGCCGCAGGCATCACAAAGGCCGCATGGCAGAGCAGATAGTCCTCCATATTCGGCTCATAGACGACCTTGTATTTGGTACCGCCGAAAATCTCTCCGATCAGTTCCGCATTGGAGACCGCCCCACGCAGCTGCCCAATGGTGATTTTTTTCAGGTCGATAGAAACGACCCGGTCAGGTTCCCGATGCCCGGCAGAGAGCGCAAAGGCAAACAAGACATTTTTCTCCGGCAGTGCCGCCGCCAGCGCTCTTGCCTGCACATTGTTACCCACAAAAACGATGTTCTTCGTCCGGTTCGTTCGTAGCGTGTCCAGAACGGAATCCAACTGTGTATAGCGCAGAACCACAAAAATCACATCGTATGCTGCATCCGGTGCAAGCGTGGTCACCACCGGAATGCGGCTGACCGATGTGCGGAGGGAGAATTGATCCTTGATCCGCAGTCCGTTCTTCCTGATTTCCTCTGCCCAGTTTCCCCGGGCAAGCAGGGTCACATCCTTTCCGGCGTGAAACAGATTCCTTGCCAGATTGCACCCTAAAACACCTGCACCATATACCAGAATTTTCATTGCTTGCCTCCAAATCTGATCTTTACAATCTGCATCTTCATCATTCCGTCACCGACTCTGGCGAGAAAACGGAAAAAGCCGCCGATGGAAGGGTCCTTCAAGTCGTTGTAGCCCAGCATATAGCCCCGGCTGGAGACCTGCAAACGGCTGTCCCACAGGGAAAGCTCGCTTTTTGCGTCCGAAACAGCAAAATATGCACCCACGTCCTTGATTTTTGCGCTCTTGAGCCATGTCTTGGCAATCATTTTCACTGCCGTCCGGTTCGCCGCATCAAATACCAGCACGCTGCCCGGAAAAGCGTCTGCCATTTGCTGTACCAACGCCTTGACCTGCTCCGTCAAAAAGTAGTAGAACACCCCGGACGCAAAGAACACCGCGCCGCCCGATGCATCGATTTTTGCAAACCACTCAGTATTGTTCAAATCACAAGGGATGCTTTCCTCCCGCTCCCCGGCGGGCAAAAGCTCGTTGCGCACGGCTATGACATCGGGAAAGTCCAAATTGTAGATTTTGCAGCTGCCGTTATCACAGCTTTTTCCGGTACTGTCCAGCCCGCAGCCCAGATTGACCACCGCCGCTTTGGGGTGATTTCTCAAATAATCCCGCACCTCAAAAGCAAGGTCATTCTGCCGCATGGCCACCTCCAGTGAACCGAAACGCTGCATCAGGCCGCGGGAGTTTTTCTCCGTCTCTGAAAAATCGTAGTCGATCTCGTCAATCAGGCGAACCGCTGTTTCGTCCCGGTAGAGATTCGGGTATAGTTCTGAGCAGACCTT
>ENA-UEOI01002174-UEOI01002174.1-human-gut-metagenome-genome-assembly--contig:-NODE-2174-length-14544-cov-3.887606_pt1 | contig 14544 bp, 9 predicted proteins | sample MGYA00242883_ERZ507882 | MGnify/ENA primary metagenome ERZ507882 (study PRJEB26167, sample SAMN06115502) | human gut metagenome | host: Homo sapiens | place: China:Chongqing | collected 2015-07-29... | reverse complement strand
CGTTTGTGGGCTATTCGTTTTTCAGTCGGAAAAGTATCGTTTGCAGAGAGGAGATATAGTAAATTAAGGTAAGATAGCCGAGAAGTCCTTCAACACCGATGTTAACACCAATGTTAAGTTTGAGGACGTGAACGCTTACGACGACATGGCCAAGAACGACTATGTCATCAAGAGCGACGCCGCCAACACCGTGGATGACACCGATACTTATGTCCTGGCTGAGACGGTCAAGGGCAAGATCGAGGCCACCAAGAGCGACTCCGTCCGCATTGACGGTACCTGGTACAACTATGTTACCACCACTCCCGACAAGGATCTGGCTCTGGACAGCACCGTGAAGGCTGCTGTGCTCAACGGCTACATCGTGAAGTCCGAGGTTGTCACCTCCAGCCACGAGCTGCAGGACTACGCCGTGGTCGTGAAGACTGACAGCGATATCAACGGCCCCCAGGCCAAGCTGCTCTTCGCCGACGGCACCACCAAGGTGGTTACCACCGACAAGAAGTACACCGATACTATGGGCCTGGTGACCTACGAGGTCAAGAAGGGCGAGTACGTCCTGACCGAGGCCAAGACCAACTCCGGCGACGCCGACAAGGCTGGCTTTGACCTGATTGTGACTGGCAAGTATGTCAACAGCTCTGGCAAGGGCAAGATCGGCGGCGAGAGAATCGCGGACGACGCCGTGATCTTTGTGAAGGATAGCGCGGGCAAGTTCTCTACTATGGCCGGTTCCGACTTTGCCAAGTACAGCACTACCTCTGTGGTGGACAAGAATATCACTGCTTACGCTAACAAGGACAACTCCACCGGTTACAACAGCATTGTCCTGGCTTACGTAGAGCTGAACGCGAAGGTTAACTCCATCACCAGCAACTACGGCTATGTGACCAGCGCCGTGTCCACCACCAAGAACAAGGACGGCGAGACCGTGTCTTCCTTCACCTTCTGGGATGGCGCCACCGAGCACAAGGACATCATCACCGATGAGAAGGTTTCCCTGTCCAAGGGCGACATCTTCACCTACGAGGAGAACAAGAACGGCAGCTACACTGTCACCGAGGTCGACAACCTGCTGCGTACCGCCATCATTGCCTACAACGAGAAGAACGGCGATATCCGCTTCACCGACGCTTCTCTGAGCGACAAGGGCAGCAATGTCAACGCTGAGATCACCAAAGATACCGTTATCATCGGCATCAACAGCGATGACAAGGCCGGCGTTGAGGGCGCGGTGCCCACCATCGCCATCGAGACCGCTACCTCCGGTGTCTACCAGGCCAACGCCTACTATGTGATGGGCGCCGGCGACGAGGTGAAGCTGCTGGTGGTTGACACCTACGGCAACATCCCCGCGGTTGACAGCGTAACTACTGTTACCGACGAGAGCAATCTCGGTACTGCTCTGAAGCAGTACACGGATGTGACCTTTGAGGGTAATGCTACTATTTCCAGCAAGCTGGAGATCCCCGCTGGTGCCACCCTGAACGTCAAGGGTGATCTGACCGCAAATGCTGCTATCGTTGGCAACGGCACCCTGAATGTGACTGGCAATATCAGCGACACCAGCAAGGTCAGCACTCAGCTTGAGTCCACCAAGACCGGCGAAACTGTTTCCGTGTCCGGCGGTGTGGTTCTCGGCGACGTGACCGGCAATGTCGGCTCCGGTAGCGCTCTGTACTCCGGCGATCAGGTTAAGGGCAAGGTTATCGTTCAGATTACCGTTCCTGCGGATGCGGTGACTGACGGCACCTCTAAGATTAAGTTTGACGGTTCCGAGCCCTCTACCCCCACGCTGACCAATCGTAGCGACATTTATCTGGCTATCGATATGAGCCAGTCTGGCCAGAAGGTTATCACCATTGACAAGGACGGCGATTGGAGCTCTACTACTAACGATGTGTATACCCTCACCGTGAAGTGGTAATCTAACTGCAATCGGCTTATTACGAAGAGAGCCGCCCCCGATTGGGGGCGGCTCTTTTTGTTAGTGGAAGGCTATATAGTAGTAGCTCATTCCGGATTGGTTTGCGTCCGCGTAGAATCTGCCCTCTATCAGGTCGCCGCGGGCCACCCGTATTCCGCTGCTGGTGATCTCCACCAGGTTTCCGTCCCGCATGGTGACCGGCGCTCCTTGCAGCGCCAGGCCGCCATAGGTATACATGTCGGACTGCATTGCGCCGTCCTGCCTTACCACAAAGACTGCCCGAGGCGATACCCCCAGCGAAATATCCCGGCTTCGGGCGTCATCCCCTGTATAGCTTCCACTTAGAATCTCAGGCTTTAAGGCCAGTGCTTTATCCAGCACACGGAAATCCTCGTTGAAATCCGTGCGCAGGAAATTGTCCTCCGGCTCCCACTGGTGCAGGTGATAGTGTTCCGTATAAGCTGCCATTTTCATTCCTCCCGCAGGGGGGCCGGGCAGCGCCTTTGCCGTACTGGAAAACGCGGCCCCTGCGGGAAAGGAACCCCGCGTCCGGCTGTCTACCGGACGCGGGGATGGCCTTGCCTGCGGAGGGGGTAATATAGATGGCAAACTATACAGCGCACTATCACCTGCACCAGTGGGAACCGGAGGACAGCTTTTTACGGAGAGACTTCAACGAGGATTTTCAGAAAATTGACGCGGGCCTCGCCGGACGGGGAGATTGCAGCCTGCGGTTCGGCTCTTATGTGGGTACGGGAACTTGCGGCCCGTCCGAGCCTACCGCACTTACACTGGGGATTCCAGCCAAGGCGCTTTGGGTAAGCTGCGGTTCACGCCACGCTGTCTTTCTGAGGGGGAACACGCAGGCGGTTAATTTCAGCACCAGCGATGGAGAGCTGCTTGAGGTGGAGTGGACGCAAGACGGCCTGAGCTGGAAGCTGGGGGGAGGACTTTACAATCACGACTACCAGCAGCTCAATGAGGCTGGAACCACCTATTATTACGCGGCGCTTTATCAAGAAAGCAAGGAGGCCCCGGGAAATACCCGGGGCCTCCTTGCTTCTTGGGGTTTGGTGATCAGAACTCAGCGGATAGTGAAGGTACCGCCAATCAGCTCATCGCCGGTGGTCGTATTGACAATCGTCCAAGTATAAGTGCCATCGACAAGCGCCTTATCGCTCATCTCATAGCCCTTGGAGGAATTATTGATGCCTTCACCAATGACCTGCACATAGAAGTAATGGAAACCAGTGGTCACACCTTTGGCATCTTCCTTGTACATCAGATTACCCTTGCTGTTCTTGATGGACAGAGCAACATCCTGAGCATCCTTGTCAGTAATGCGGAAGGTGAAGAACATGTTGTCGGTGATTTCACCGCCGATGTCATCCTTCTTATCCTCAGGCATCTTGGTCAGAACATAGGCACCATTGGCTTCGCTGCTCAGATCAGAGGCGTTAACAACGGTAGCAGTATTTACACCGCTGCCGGAAATCTCAGCCTTGTCGCTGCCGGAGGAGGTGGTGGAGCCGTAGAAGATGGTGACGATCTCGCCGTTCTTCACGATGGCGGTAACCGTCATGCCCTTCTCCACATCACTCAGAGAGCCAGTCTCGATCTTCTTGCCCTTGGTGACGGCATAGACCTCTACATCGTCGGAAACAGCGTAGCTCTTGCCGCCCAGGTCGATGATACCATCCTCGGCCTCAGCCTTGACCTCCACGCCGGGAAGCTGATAGGTATCATCGGTAGTGACCTTGCTGTACTCCTCACAGGCGGAGGCGTCCAGAATCTCGTTCTCAGCATCCGCATAGGCGATAACGTTCAGCAGAATATCGGTCTTCAGGACATTGCCGCTGGGATAGCTGTCCTTCAGCTCCTCATCCATCTTGACAGTGGTGATCTCGCCGTTGACAACAGCCTTGTACTCGTAGTAGGTGTTGTCGCTGTCCTTCACCTTGGTGCCGGCCTTGGAGCTGAGGACATACACGATGTCGTCAGAGCTCGCGGACACATCGGAGATGAAGACCATGGTAGCCACAGTGCTACCGCTCTTGCAGTAGTAAACAAAGTTGCCGCTGTTGTCCTTCAGGTCGGGAACATTGGCATAGCCGGTGTAGGACTTATAGGTGGCCTTGCTGCCGGTGCCGGTCTGCACCAGGAAGACGGTCTTGCTGTTGGCGTAGACAGTCTTAGTGTCCAGAGTCATGGCGGACTCGCCCTTGTTGATCTCGACCTTCTTGTTCTCGGCCAGACCAGAAGTGCTGACGCCCTTGATGGTGTAGATGTCCTTGGAGTTCTTGCTGTACTCTACGATGTAGCCCCGCATGTTTTTCAGAGCGGTTTCCTTTGCACTAAAGTTACTGCCGCTCAGACAGTCCTCATCGACCTCGGCCTCGACCACGGTGCCGTCGGCCAGCAGAAGCTTGGCATAGTAGGAGCTCTCGTCGTCATAGCGGCCCTCATCGGCACCGGTGTTCACGACGTAGGCGTAGTCGCTGGAGGCCTTGGATACGTCGACCTTAATGACATAGCCATAGGAATCCAGGTACAGGTCCAGCACGCTGTCGACCTTGACATCACCCTTATTGGACATCTTCGCGCTGTACTTGTAGGTCTCGCCGTCAGCCACGAAGCTGGAATCGCCGGTGGTCTTGGTGACCTCGACGCCCTCAACCACCTCGGCCAGGGTCATGGTCTGGATCTCACCATCAGCCATGGTGTAGAGAACCACGTCGTCCTTCTCGAAGGACTCAGTCTCAAACTTCTTGCCGTCCACGGTGACATAGCGGTCATCGCCGTCCTTCGCGGCGGTAACCTTGGAGATCTCGCCCACGTAGGTGTTGATGACCACCAGGGTCACGTTGTCGTCGTTGTCCACAAAAGCCTCGACCAGAACGCCGTTGCCGCCGAGCTCGTCGTCGCTGTTGCCCTTTTCGATGGTGAAGGTGCCATTGGCCTTGCCGTCCTCGGTCACATCCACAGTAGTGGTCTTATCCAGGCCCAGGTCGGAGTACAGGGTCTTGGAGCTGACCTTCTCGGAGTAAGAGGCATCGGCGGTGGAAGCATAGGTGCCGATCTCCTTGGTGCCGTTCTTCCACTGGTCGGAGGGACGGCCGAAATCGTCGTGGTTATTGCTGTTCAGGGTCAGGTCAGAGAAGTACTTCTCGCAGAACTGCTGCACCTCGTCCTTGTCGCCCTTCACGGTGCGGTAATCATCGGTCGTGCTGTTGGCGACCTTCACGGGGGCGGAAGCACCCACGATAACCTGCATGCCGTCGGAGCCGATGACAGTGGTGCCCTTGTTGGTGTAGTACACAGTGTCGGCGGTCAGGGTCTGGAACGCCATCTGGGCGGCCTGCTCACGGGTCATGGCGTCGGCCAGCACGATGCCCTTGGGGGCGATGCCCGCGTTCACCGCGTCGGCGGCCACGTTGATAGCCCAGTCGTTGCCCACATAGTTGGCAACCTTCGCGTCATAGCCCAGGGCCACCAGCATCATCTTCGCAAAGGCCAGGCCGGTCAGCTCGCCCTCGGGGTCGAAGTTGCCGTTGCCGGTCCCTGCCAGGATGCCCTGCTGTACGCAGTAGCCGATGTAGCCCGCAGACCAGCGGTTGGCCGCCACGTCCTTGAAGGTGGTGGAGTTGGTGCTCAGCTTATTGGCGTCCTCCTCGCCCAACAGCATGACAGCCACGATCTTGGCGGCCTGCTCACGGGTCAGGATGCCGGTGGGGTTGAAGGCGCCCTTGTCGGTGCCCTCGAACACACCGATGGCGGTCATCACATCAACCGCCTCAGTGTTGGTGATTTCAGCAGAGTCGTTGAAATCACTGCTCACAGCGCTGGCGGAGACGACCATCATGCCCACAATCAGGGCCATGGCCATTACCAGGCTGAGAGTCCGCTTGAGGTTTCTCATTTGGATTTCCTCCTTCTGAATTTTGAAGCCTAGGGGCGTATGACGCCCCTTGCAAGCCATGAAAAAGGAGGGATTCCCCCCACATGCAGTTCTAAATGGCACAAAAGAGCGGCAAAAAGTGGCGTTGGTAGACATCTGGTAGACACGCCGGGCATGCCAAGCGCAAAAAGAGCCCGGAACCGCAACGGTTCCGGGCTCTTTTTGGTAGACATTTGGTAGACATTTTCCTCTTACGCCGCCTGCTTGTCCTGCTCCATACGCACCAGCTTGATACAGGCGCCGATGACACCGAACAGGAACCAGTAGGTAAACATATTGCGGGGGTAATACCAGGTGTACTCCGCCACGCCAATGACCAGTATACCGCAGAAGGCGCCAATGGCGGCGGCCATCATCCGCTTCACCCGGGGGTCCAGGGCGGCACAGAAGCTTTTCACACCCGACTTCAGTTGATAGAGCAGCAGCGACAGGTAGGCCAGCAGACCGAGTATACCCGTCTCTCCCCACATCTGGAGATAATTGTTGTGGGTATGAACCGGATAGGAGCCGTCGAAGTTGGTGGGATAGGTCTGGAAGACCTTCTTCATTACATCGGTGCCCAGGCCGACGCCCCGCGCCCAGTAGTCCTCCATCAGGTTCCTGGTAGTCTCATAGATACCAAAACGGTACTGAACCGAACTATCCTCTCCGGCGTTGAAGATGGTGAGGATGCGGTTGTAGATGGTCTCGGGCAGGAAGGGGATGGCGGCCAGACCCACCAGCAGGAAGACCGGCACCCAGCGCCAGTTCAGCAGGGCCAGGAAGACCAGCACTGCCCCGGCCAGGCCGATCCAACTGGCACGGCCGTAGGTTGCCCCGATGGCCACCAGCCCCACCCCCAGGGAGAGCAGGGAAAGGAGCTTCCCCCGCCAGCGGGAATTGAGGAAGAGAGCCAGGTTCAGGGGCAGGAGCATGGCCAACTGCTCGGCAAAGTTGTTGGGGTTGTCAAAGAAGGAGTAGACCCGGCCCGGCATGCCCTGATTGAGGTTCATATCCTGCTGGGAAGCCACGATATCCACGCCGATATAGCTCTGATAGCAGCCGTAGAGGGCGGCCACCGAGAGGCCCAGCACCGCCAGGGCCACCATGAGCTGGAGCTGCTCATACTTGCGCACCATGCTGACCACCAGCAGCACCAGCAAAAAGCCGGTCAGGTGGAAGGCGAAGAAGCGCAGGGAGAGGCGGGTGGACAGGGAGCCCGCCAAGGCGATACAGATAAAGGCCATATAGAACGTCATATAGGGCCCCAAGGTGTCCAGCTCCAGCCGGTGTTTGGGGCGCGAGGCGCTGCCCACCACAAAAAGTCCGGTGAGGGCTACCGCCCCCATCAGGCCGTAGACGTTGTTCCACATAGCGTGGGGAGTCATGAGCATGACCATCATGAACAGTCCCAGGAAGAGGAAGGAGGCCCCGCCCAGCGCCCCTATCAGGCGGCAGAACAGACTGGCGTCCCACACCCGTTTTCCCGCCCGGTAGACGGCCTTGAAAAGAGCGCAGGGGATGTTGATGATGGCGGTAAACAGGCGGCAAGCGATGCTGTGGGGCCACGCCCTGGGGATGCGGCCCTCCCGCCAGACATTCATGTCAAAGATCTCCACGCCATCGCCCAGCTGGTCGCCCCGCGCCACCTTGTTGCACCCCAGTTCCTGAGCCGCCGTGTGCAGTGCACCGCGCCGCAGCTTGGCGCACAGGGCGCAGGGGTTCTCGTGGAGGGCTTTTTCATACACGCCGTAAGTGGCCCTGGCCATTTTGTGGATTTCAAACTTGTCCTCGATGGTCCTGCGCGCGTTCTCCCGGCACCGGGCTGCGAAAGCCGGGTCCTCCAGAAAGCACTTCATAGCCACGGCCATGGAGTCGGGGTTATCGTACTCCACCAGCATGCCGCACCCTGCCTCGTCGTTGACGATGTCGGAGTTGCCCCCCATGTCGGTGGCGATGACAGGCAGCCCGGCGGCCATGGCCTCGATGATGAGGAAGGACAGGGCCTCGTGCTGGGAGGAGTTGACGTACAGATCCGAACCCTTATATAGGTTCTTGATGTCCTTGCGGAAGCCGATGAACTTCACGCAGTCCTCCAGCCCCAGCTCCTGTACCTGGGCTTTTGTAGGCTCCAGCAGGGGGCCGTCCCCGGCCAGCACCAGGGTGAAGGGCACGGCGCACAGCTCGGTCAGCCGCTTGACCGAGTCGATGAGGTACTTGTGCCCCTTGTCCCCGGCAAACCGGGAGGCGCACAGCATAACGAAGCGGCTGTCGTCCAGCCCCAGCTCGGCGCGGAGGGTGGACTGGCTGCGGTCTCCCGCCCAGGCGTCCAGATCCACGGCGTTGAAGATGACCTGGATGCGGTCGGCGCTCCAGCCGTTGGCGACGAGCTGCTCCTTCCCCTTGTTGCACACGGCGATCATCTGATCCTGCCGCCGGTCCATGATGCGGTTGGAGAAGCGGGTCACGAAGTCGTTGGCCAGGACAAAATGGTTGGTATAGACCACGCGGATTTTTTTATTGTACTTCTTGGCCAGCAGGGCGGTGTAGTGCTCCCGCAGATAGTGGCAGTGAACCAGGTCGATGTCCCACTCGGCGCAGAGCTTCGCCAGTTCACGGGCGGCCTTTTTGTCGAAGCGGCGGCGCATCTCCACCCGGCGGCAGGGCACGCCCATGGCCTCCAGCCGCTCCACCAGCAGCCCGCCCTCGTTGTAGGCAAAGAAGGGCTGTACCAGCCCATCGGCGGCGAGATACTTCACCAGGGTCTCCACGTACCGCTCGGTGCCCGCCTTGCCTGCAAAATTCAGCAGATAGAGTACCTTCAGCATGAAGAATACCCCCTTTATCCAAAGAGTAAGCGCGGAGCCATGCCCCGCGCCTTTCATTTTACCGGAAAACCCCCGGGAAATCAACCCGCTTTTCGCCCCCAGCCGCAGAAGATCAGACCCCCGCAGAGCAGATAAGGGATGGCGGACTCATGAAGGGCCACAAGGGCCCCGTGCACAGGCAACAGCAGCACGCCCAGAAGAAGCAGGGCCGCGTAGCCCGCCCCCGCCCAGAACAGGGCACGCCGGAGTGCCAGCCGCCGGGGGCGGAGCTCCCGCCAGATAGAGACCAGGGCGCACACCGCCATTCCCAGCAGCAGATTCAGGGCGGGCCAGAGCAGCAGCCAGCCCGCCGCAGAGTAGTCATATTTATCGTACATCGCCTCAAGCGCCGGGAGCGCCCAGAGCTGGTAGGCCAGCCACAGCGCCGCCCAGACGGCCCACAGCGCCCCGGCGGTAACCGTGCGCCTCCGCCGGTTTGCCGGGGCCGCCGCTCCCTCCGCCGGCCGGGGACCATAGAGCAGCTCGTCCACGCCGACCCCCAGAAGCTCCGCCGCGGAGAGGAGTATCTCCAGCTCGGGCAGGTTCCGGTTCCGCTCCCAGTTGCTCACCGCCTGCCGGGTCACGTGGAGCCGGGCGGCCAGCTCCTCCTGGGTCAGCCCCCTCTGCCGCCGCAGACACTTCAGATTGCGGGCGATGTCGTGCATACGCCTCCCCCCTCTCCCCTCCATCGTAGCAGAGAACCTCCCGTTTGTCACGCAAGGCCCGCTTGCACGGGGAAAAACGGCGGCGGGGCGGGCCTGCCAGAACGCGGCAAAAGCGGCGCGTCAGGGATGCCGCGCCCTACACAGGGCGGGAAGGCGGCGGGCATGACCGCTCCATGACAAAGTTGGTGAGGAGCACCCCCCGGCGCCCCAGCTGCTGCCCCTTCCCCGCAGGCCAGCCCCGCCGCTCAAAGAAGGGCCGGGCGGTGATGGAGGCATGGGTGATGCGGGCGGCGGGGAGGGCGTCGCAGAGGGCGGAGGCCACCCCCCTCCCCTGCCAGTCCCTGTGGACATAGAGGCGGTCCAGGTAACCGTCCGGCCCCAGATCGGCAAAGCCGACGATCGCGTCGCCCTCCTCCGCCACCCGGGTGTCGTGGGCGCGGAAGGAGGCATCCCAGGCGGCCAGCTCCACCCGGCCGTCCGCCCAGGCGTCGAGCTGCTCGGGGCTGTAGTCCCTGGCGCAGACGGTGTGAACCGTCTGATAAAACAGCTCCGCCAGGGCCGGGCAGTCGGAGCTGCGATAGGGGCGAATGTGCATGCGCCACCTCCGTTTCCGAAGGTGGCGCCCACGGCTCAGCAGGCGCTCCCCCTGGTCGAAGAGGCCCAACATGAAGCGCATGATGGAGTAGGCCAGGCCCAGGAACACCAGCAGCACCAGGAAGGCCTGCGTGCCCAGGGGGCTGAGGCCGAAGCTGCCGCCGAAGCCGAGGATTGTCACCGCCGAGGAGCCCGCCATGGCTCCCCACAGCACCCGCCGCTTCCAGTCAAAGGGCTTGCACACCTCATAGAGTACCATGATACCGATGACGATGAGGAGGATCGCCGACATGGTGGACAGCTCCGCCTCGGTGAAGCCGAAGGTAAGGAAGAAGATCTCCACCCCCAGCACCACGAACAGGTCGGTCAGTCCCCCGGGCAGGGCGGCGCGGAACACGTTGGACAGGAACTTGCCCTTTACCAGGCTGTGATTGGGCTCCAGGGCCAGGAAGAAGGAGGGCACGCCGATGGTGACGGCACTGAGCAGGGAGAGCTGGAGGGGGGTGACCGGATAGGGGAAGGTGGCGAACAGGGAGATGAGCGCCAGCAGGAAGGAGAAGATATTCTTCACCAGATAGAGGGCGGCGGCCCGCTGGATGTTGTTGATGACCCGCCGCCCCTCGGCCACCACCTTGGGCATGGCGGAGAAGTCGGAGTTGAGGAGCACGAGCTGGGCGGCGTGGCAGGCGGCGTCGGAGCCGGAGGCCATGGCGATGCCGCAGTCGGCGTCCTTGAGGGCCAGCACGTCGTTGACACCGTCGCCGGTCATGGCCACGGTGTGGCCCTGCCGCTGGAGGGCGCGGACCAGCTTGCGCTTCTGGTTGGGGGTGACCCGGCCGAAGACGGTGTACTCCCGCACCGCGCGGGCGATGTCCTCATCGGAGCGGAGGGTGGCGGCGTCCACGTACTTCTCCGCCCCCTCGATGCCCGCCTGGCGGGCCACCTCGGAGACGGTGACGGGGTTGTCACCGGAGATGACCTTCACGGCCACCCCCTGCTCGGCGAAGTAGCGGAAGGTCTTGGGGGCCGCCGGGCGGATGCGGTTGGACAGGGCCACCAGGGCCATGGGGGACACCCGCCGGGGATCCAGCCCCTTCTGGTCGGGCACCCCGCCGTACTCGGCCACCAGCAGCACCCGGTAGCCCTTCTCCGACCAGGGGTCCACCGCCTCCTTCAGATCGGCGTAGCGGTTCCCCATGATGAACTCCGGGGCGCCCACCACGAAGGCGCCGTGGCCGGGGAACACCGCCGCGCTCCACTTGGTGGCGGAGGTGAAGGGGATGGTCTGGGCGGCGTGCCACAGGGACTTGCCGTGGAATTTCTGGGCCATGGCCCGGGCGGTGTCATTGTCCGCCTCCATGGACTGGTAAAAGGCGTTAAGGGTCTCGGTGACCACGGTCTCGGCGTACTTCTCCTCGTCCAGGTACGCCACCTCCCCTACCTCCATGTGGGGCTCGGTGATGGTGCCCGTCTTGTCTACGCACAGAACGTCCACCCGGGCCAGGGTCTCGATGCAGTTCATATCCTGGGCCAGCACCTTGCCCTGGGCCAGGCGAATCATGCTCACCGCCAGGGCCACGCTGGTCAGCAGGTAGAGTCCCTCGGGGATCATGCCGATGAGGGCGGCCACCATGGACACCACCGCCTCCTGGGCGGTGCGCTCCAGGAAGACGAACTCCTTGACGAACAGGGCCACCCCGATGGGGATGAGCAGGATGCCGATGATGCGGATGAGCTTGTCCAAGGAGGACATCATCTCGCTCTTGCCCACGGTGACATCCTTCTTGGCCTCCAGGGTGAGGCGGGCGGCGTAGGACTCCGCCCCCACCCGGTCCAGCCGGGCCCGGCAGCGGCCGGACACCACGAAGGCGCCGGAGAGCAGCTCGTCGCCGGGGGCCTTGGTGATGGCGTCGGCCTCGCCGGTGATGAGGGCCTCGTTGACCTGCACCTGGCCGGAGAGAACGGTGGCATCGGCGGGGATCTGGTCGCCGGAGGCCAGCTCCGCCACGTCGTCCCGCACCAGTTGGGCGGCGGGCACGGAGATCAGGTTCCCCTCCCGCACCACGTTGGCCCGGGGGGCAGCCAGCAGGTTGAGCTTGTCCACGGTCTGCTTGGAGCGGAGCTGCTGAACGATGCCAATGCCGGTATTGGCCACGGCGATGAGCAGAAAGAGCATGTCGTCGAAGGAGCCCACCGCCACCAGCAGGGCCGCCAGCACCACAAAGATGAAGTTGAAGAAGGTAAAGACGTTTTCGCGCACGATCTGCCCCACCGTCTTGGTGGGGGAGTCCACCGGGTCGTTTGCCCAGCCGTTCTGCTGCCGCTCTTTTACCTGGTGCAGGGTGAGCCCCTGCTCCGGATCGGGGCTGAGCCGGGCCACCTCCCGCCGGGGCTGGGGGGCCGGGACCTGCGCGGCCGGCTGCTTTGTGTGCTTGCGTTTCATGCTTCCGCCTCTGATTTCCTCAAAATTCGGTCCGATACCTCTGTAGTATAGTGGATCCCGCCGGGTGGGACAAGTACGCCCCCTCAAAATTTACCGTTTTTTCATATCCGAAGCAGCCTGCTGGTCTACCCGGCCCTGTCCCCCGCTATACATGGAGAGAAGGAGGCGGCGCCTATGGAAACCAAACCGGACAAACAACAGACCGTCACCCGGCTGGCCCTGTGCGTGGTGGTTGCGGTGGCGCTCTACGCGGCGGCCGGGAAAGTCCCGCCCCTGGAGCCCTACCGTCCCTGGCTGGAGGAGCACAAGGTACAGGCCATCGCCATCACGGCGGCCATTCTGTTCGGGCTCTCCCTGCTCCTTTTCCCGCCGGAGGAGGGCGGGGCAGAGCCAGCGGCCCCGGAAGAGGGCCCCTGCGCCGGGTACGAAAGAACGGAGGACCTGCCGTAAGGGAGGTCCTCCGTTGACGTTGCGGCGCCGGAGCGGAGTTCAGCCCTGGAGCTCTACCGGAACAGCGGCAGCAGCGCCGCGCCAATGAGGCCCGCGTCGTTGCCCAGGGCCGCCCGTACCAGCCGGGTGCGGTGGAGGTTGTTGCGGGCATAGTCCTCCCGGTTGAGAATGTAGCGCACCGGGGCCATCAGGGTCTCCCCCTGGGCGGAGGGGCCGCCGCCGATGCAGATGACCTCCGGCTGGAAGATGTTGACCAGGCTGGCCACCCCGCAGCCCAGGTAGTCCACATACTCGTCGATGACCTTGCCCGCGGCGGGATCGCCCTGGGCGGCGGCGTCAAAAGGAGTGCGGCCGTTGACCCCCTCCAGGCTCCCCGCCAGCTCCCACAGCCTGGAGGTGCGATCCTCCTCCATCACCTGGCGGGTGCGCTTGATGAGGGCGGTGGCGGAGCAGTAGGCCTCGAAGCAGCCCCGGCGTCCGCAGGTGCACAGCCGCCCGCCGTGCTCAATGACAAAGTGGCCGATCTCCATGCCCGCGTAATTGAAGCCGGTGTAGAGCTTCCCGTTGAGGATTGCGCCGCCCCCTACGCCGGTGCCCAGGGTGACGGCCACCATGGACTGGCTGCCCTTGCCAGCGCCCGCGGCGTACTCCCCCAGGGCAGCGGCGTTGGCGTCGTTCTCCAGCAGGATCTCCTTGTCCAGCCGCGCCTTCATCAGGGCGGTGATGGGCACATTGGTGAAGTCCAGATTGGACCAGTATTTGATCACGCCGGTGTCCGGCTCAATGGCGCCGGGAGCGCCGATGCCCACCGAGGCCACCTCGTCCAGCGCCGTACCGGCGGCCTCCGCCGCCCCGCGGGCGGCCGCGGCCATCTGGTCGGCCACCGCCTCCGCCCCTCTCGGGGTTGGCAGGCTCACCTTGCCCAGGATGGTCCCCTCGCTGTCCACCACGGCGGCGGCCACGTTGGTGCCGCCCAGATCAATTCCCAAATACTTCATAGCTTGCCCCTCCTGCGTGAAACGTATTCACATTATAATGCAGGACGGGCCGCCGCACAAGAGGGAAAACGGCGCTCAGGTGACAACTGTGCCCCGGGCGGTCTTAGGGAGCCGGGGGGACACCGCCACAGGCTGCCGGTTCCGGGTGCGCAGGTGCACCAGCAGCGTGACGCAGCCGCTGAGCAGCAGGAAGGAATAGAAGCTGATGCCCCGGGAGACCAGCACCGCCGGGGTCACCAGTCCGGCGCCGAAGAAGAGCTTCATGGCTGCCACAAAGCCGCCCTCGGAGGCGCCCACCGCCCCGGGCAGGGGCAGGGAGGCCACCGCCAGGGTGACCAGGGCCTGGGTGCCGATGATGTCCAGCGCCCCGCTGCCGGTCAGGCCGAAAGCGTGGTACACCACCAGCGGGACGGAAAACAGGGCGGTGAGCTGGCAGAATGTGAGGCCCAGCAGAGCAGGCACCAGGGCGGGGTTGCGCCTGACGCAGTCCGCCCCCCGGCGGTACTCCTCCATCTGCTTCTCCAGCTTCTCCCTGGCCTCCTCCGGGCGGCGGACCAGACGGACGCGCACCAGCAGGCTCAGTACGCCGCCAGTGAGCCTTCTGGCCGCATTGGGCAGGAACATGAGGCAGAGCATCCCCGCCGTCAGCGCGCCGTTGACCAC
>ENA-UEOI01002144-UEOI01002144.1-human-gut-metagenome-genome-assembly--contig:-NODE-2144-length-14701-cov-3.457604_pt1 | contig 14701 bp, 8 predicted proteins | sample MGYA00242883_ERZ507882 | MGnify/ENA primary metagenome ERZ507882 (study PRJEB26167, sample SAMN06115502) | human gut metagenome | host: Homo sapiens | place: China:Chongqing | collected 2015-07-29... | reverse complement strand
CGTGGTTTGAATCCGTTTGTTCAAGGCTCTGCTGCTATGGCTGGCTCTAGGTCTCCTGCTTCAGGCGGAGCTGCTGCCTTGATCATGGCTTCTTCCAGCTCTGCCTCTTTTTTTGCTACATCCTTCATATCCAGACGGGCGAAGAGGATCTCAGGCTGATCTGTCACCCTGTTGCCGCTCTCATACAGGCCGAACTGCTCTAACTGATCAAAGTCACGCAGGGAGGTATTCAGCTGTTTTGCGATCTTCTCTGCGGTTTCGGGCATATAAGGCTCTAACAGGGATGCGCCAATGATAATACCTTCCACCAGATTGTACAGAACGGTAGCCAGACGATCTGCCTTGGCTTCGTCCTTGGCCAGTACCCAGGGTTCGGTCTCATCGATGTATTTATTACAGCGTTTGAAGATGCCGAAGATCTCGGTCAGGGCATCTGCTACTCGCAGTTCTTCCATTTTGGCTACTACTTTTGCATAAGTGCCGGTCACAGTCTGTTTCAGATCGGCATCCACTGCTGCATCGTTCTCGGTCAGCTGTACATTCCTATTCTCTACTACACCGCCAAAATACTTGTTGCTCATGGAAATGGTACGGTTCACCAGGTTGCCCAGGGTGTTGGCCAGATCGGAATTGGTACGCTCTGCTACCAGTTCCCAGGTCAGATTACCGTCATTTTCAAAAGGCATCTCATGCAGTACATAGTAACGTACTGCATCTACGCCGAAATAATCTACCAGATCATCCGCATAGACCACATTTCCCTTGGATTTGCTCATCTTGCCACCGCCCATAAGAAGCCAGGGATGTCCGAATACCTGCTTCGGCAGGGGCTCACCCAGTGCCATCAGGAAAATAGGCCAGTAGATCGTATGGAAACGAATGATGTCCTTGCCGATCAGATGCAGGTCTGCGGGCCACAGCTTCTTATACTGTTCGGTGCTGTTGCCGTCTGCATCGTAGCCGATACCGGTGATGTAGTTGGTCAGCGCATCCAGCCATACATAGATGACATGCTTGGGATCGAAGGTCACCGGAATGCCCCAGGTAAAGGAGGTACGGGATACGCACAAATCCTGCAGTCCGGGGAGCAGGAAGTTGTTCATCATCTCGTTCTTACGGGAAACGGGCTGAATGAACTCGGGATGCTCATTAATGTGCTTGATCAGTTTGTCTGCATATTTGCTCATGCGGAAGAAATAAGCCTCTTCCTTGGCAGGCTTTACGACACCGCCGCAGTCCGGGCACTTGCCGTCCACCAGTTGGGACTCCGTCCAGAAAGATTCACAGGGGGTACAGTACATTCCCTCATAGGCCCCCTTGTAAATATCTCCCTGATCATAGAGACGCTTGAAGATCTTCTGTACCTGCTTCTCATGATCCTCATCGGTAGTACGGATGAACTTATCATAAGAAATATTTAACAGGTCGCACAGTCCGCGGATCACACCGGCGATCTTGTCCACATGCTCCTTGGGTGTGATGCCGGCTGCCTCAGCCTTCAGTTCGATCTTCTGTCCATGCTCGTCAGTACCGGTCTGGAAGAAGACATCATAGCCCTCCTTTCTCTTGAAACGTGCGATGCTGTCAGCCAGTACGATCTCGTAGTTGTTGCCGATATGGGGCTTCGCAGATGTATAGGCAATCGCTGTGGTAAGATAATATTTTCCTTTGCTTTCCATTGTGTCTGTTCTCCTTTTCTACTCCTATAACACTATCTAATGCCACACGGATTGCTCCGCGCTTTGCGCTCCCGCAATCCTACCCGCCATTCGCATATCGAAAGGCTTACGCCTCTCTTCTATGCTCATATCGGGGCAGGTCATCAAGACAGAAAATTACTCTCGTGCAAGCACATCGTAATTTCTGTCTTGTGACCTTGTTGGCATTAAAAAAGTCTCCTCAAAGAACCTTATGTTCTTCAAGAAGACGAGCGTTATCTCGTGTTACCACTTCTCTTCGTCTGTACCTCACAGTACAGACCTCTTCGGGTCCATAACCCTATCCGCTGTAACAGGCGGATCCTGTCGCAGCCTTGCTTCTACCGTTCCTATTCTCCCCGGTATCCGTTCGGTGCGCCGCTCAGAAGCCATCTTCTCTATCTGTCCGTTCCATTCCTCTCAGCCTTACGGAATGTTCTCTGTAAAACTTCTATGATAAATACTCTCTTCCTCATTGCATTTGCGTATTCTTACAGTAGCACAGGAAATCCGGACTGTCAATGCAGTTTTTGTTGCCATGCAATCGTAAAGGTGTATAATAGTATATTATATAAGGTAATTTTTATAACATACATAAGAGGATATAAAATGAAAAAAAGTAAATTACCAAAACAGGCCTTGATCATTCTGAGCATTGCTCTGGTGCTGGTAATTTCCACAGTTATGTGGAGTTCTGCCCAGATCACACAGGATACAGAGGAAGAAGTACAGTCCACTCTCCGGGATGTTGCCACGCAGAACGCCCTGATCGTACAACAGGAGCTCCGTGAAAACTTCAACTTATTATACAGCCTTGCCGATGCGATCAGCGTTTCCCCGGATGCAGTCAATGCAAAATCCATTGCTGCACAGTTGGGATCTTTTATCTCCACCTATGAGTTTAAACGGATCGGTTTCGTCTCACCGGACGGTCAGGTGATAACCACCGATGGCTATGTACAGGATCTGTCCAGCAGAGATTTTTTTAAGGATGGTATGCAGGGACTTCCTGGTATTACCAATACCCTCCAGGATCGCCTCGGTACTCCGGAACCCATCAATGTATTCAGCATTCCTGTGTATGATCAGAGTGATTCCATTATCGGTGTTTTATTTGCCACCTATCGGAACCAACATTTTGAAGAAATTTTAGGTGTGCAATCCTTTAATAATCAGGGATTCAGCTGTCTGGTAAATCAGGACGGTGACCTGATCGCCACATCTTCCAATGCACCGGCTTCCCTGCTGGAAGCCGACCGTATGTCCGATTATCTGACTCAGAATGCCCGTAACGACCAGCCCTTGCAGGATCTGCATACGCTGCTTCAGAGTTCTTCTTCCAACGGTGGTTATTTCTATGGAGGCAGTCAGAAGTATTATTACTATGCGGCTGCAATGGACAATCTCCGCAGCGACAGACAGTGGTTCGTCCTGACTATTGTTCCCGATCAGGTACTTTCCAGTCGTTCCGCTCCGATATTGTTTCAGGTGCGGCTGCTGGTCCTGCTGATCATTGTGATTGCCGGAGTCGGTACTTTTGCTTTTGTGCACAGTATCCGTACACGGCGCAGGCAGTTATATCATCTGGCTTATGTGGATCCTCTGACAAATGGTGATAATTTTGCCTGCTTCAAGGAGAAATTATCCCACTGCAACGGAGACTGTGGCTTCTATGTTGCCCTGGATCTTCAGGATTTCAAGCTGATCAATAATACCTGTGGTGTGGCCAAGGGTGACGAAACACTGTTGGAAGTATGGAAGCTCCTGCAAACCGGTACACATCTGGGTGAATTTTCTGCCCACATCAATGCAGACCGGTTCATCCTGTTCCTGCGGGATAATGACCGGTGTACCTTAGAACCCAGATTGGAGTGCCTGTGTCAGGATATTTCCAATTTGTCCACAAAGCTTAATATTCCGAAACTGTTCCCACTGTGCGGCATCTATGAGACCGCCGATCATGAGGAAATCGAACAGAATTACGGCAAGGCTGTACAGGCCAAGTATCCGATAAAAGGAAAACGTACCAGACATTATGCTTTTTATGATGAGCTGGATATCAAACAGCTCTCCGAGGATCGTCTGATGGAAGATGTCTTCGAAGATGCCCTGAAGAACGGAGAATTTCAGCTGTGGTATCAGCCGAAAGTAGACCCCGTCACCGGAAACATTCTGGGCGCGGAAGCTCTGATCCGTTGGAAGCGCCCCGACGGCACCATGCTCTCTCCCGGCAAGTTCATTCCATTATTTGAGAAAAACGGTAATATCACAACGCTGGATGAATATGTGTTCCGCACGGTGTGCGCACAACAGCAGAGATGGCTGCAGGCTGGAGCAAAATTGTATCCGATTTCTGTAAATATTTCCAGAGTCAGCCTATACTACAGCAATGTGGTAGATAAGTACCGGGAGCTTTTGAATTCTTTTCAGCTGGATCCGAAATATGTTCCGCTGGAGATCACCGAGAGTGCTACCATTAATAACAGTGATATCTCCTCCCTGATCGAGCAGTTCCATGAAGCGGGATTTACTCTACTGCTGGATGATTTCGGAAGCGGTTATTCTTCTCTGTCTTCGCTGAATGTCATGCATTTCGATACAATCAAGCTGGATAAGAGTCTGATCGATTACATTGGTGACCGGAACGGTGAAAAGCTGCTGCTGCACATCACACAGTTGCTGCAGAGCTTCGGTATGACTATTACCGCAGAGGGTGTAGAAACTTCGGATCAGGTAGAGTTTCTGAAGAATCTTCACTGTGATGATATTCAGGGTTACTACTTCTCGAAGCCGTTACCGGTAAACGAATTTGAAGATTTTGTAAGAAAGCATACAGGTCTGTAGGGTTCGCCCACAGACCTGTTTTTGTTCCTGTATTCTGTTTTGCTCGTCTTATTCTTCTCCCAGGATCAGGATCGAATAAGCCGGAAGCGTAACTACAGTACCGGCACGCTCCGCGGTCTCTTCTCCGGTATAAAGTTCCCCCAGCAGTACCAGTTCCTCCGCCGTGGTGCCTCCTACGGTAAGTCCGGTCAGATCCACGCTCACAGCCTCCGCAGAGGTATTTCCCAATAATAATAAGTTACTGCCTTCATAGCTTCTTGTCAGGGCAAAGCATTGTTCACCGGAATACTGCTCCAGATAAGCGGTGGTGCCTCTGGCGATCACTGGGTTCTGGTTGCGGACACGGATCACCTGTTTCACATAATTATAGATGGAATCGGGATCCTCCTGCTGTTCTTCCAGACTGTCAAATTTCATCTGAAAATCTTCCATATCCGCCGGTCCTTTACACATACCTGCAGCATTTTTGTCCTTGCTCCAGTACATGGGGGCCCGTTTGTTCTCGTCTTTGCCGGAGCCCTTCATGCCCAGTTCTTCCCCATAATAGAGGAATACATTGCCATTCATTAAGAGATTAAGGGCATTGCCCATTTTCGTCTGAGCTTCGCTATTCTCTCCGGCATAGTAGCCTGCACTGCGTCCCATATCATGATTGGTGTAGAAGGGAGCATTGATATAATCCGGATTGTACTGCGCATACATGCCCTGCTCTGTTTCCAGATTCTTTGCATAAGATGTTGCCGATGCCTTACCGTTCATCACATTGGCAATGATACCGGACTTGTCGGCAAAAGCAAAATCAAACATGCTGTCCACGCCGCTCTCATAATATTTGGCATAGGTATTCTGATCCGTCCAGCATTCACACACCAGATAATTCTCCGGATCTTTGCCATGAACATAATCCGCGAACCAGCTTAGAATTTCCACATTGTCCTCTGTGGATCCGGTAACATACTCTTTCACCGCATCCAGTCGGAAGCCATCCACACCCATATCCAGCCAGAAGTCCGCGATCTGCTCAAATTCCCGGCGTACCGCCTCATTCTCCAGATTCAGATCCGGCATTCCGTCCCAGAATCTCGCTTCATAATACCAGGCCGTTCCATCCAGCTGCGCATACCCGCCCTGGTATTCTCTGGAAAAATGGTAATAATCCACGTACGGGCATTCGGAACTATCCGGTTCCGCCCCTTCCGGCAGGCTCTTCAGATACTCCGCAGCCTGTTGGAACCAGGGATGGCTGCTGGAAGAATGATTCATTGCCAGATCCAGGATCACACGGATCCCACGGTCATGACAGGCCGTCAGCAACTCCTGAAATGTTTCCAGAGTGCCGTACTGCGGATCGATATTCTCATAATCCGTGGTATCGTATTTATGATAGGTGACGGAGGGCATCACCGGCATGAGCCAGATACCATTGATTCCCAGATCCATATCTGTGGTATCATCACCGTCATTCAGGTAATCCAGCTTTTCCAGTACGCCCTGTAGATCTCCAATGCCATCACCGTCGCTGTCATAGAAGGAATATACGAAAAGCTCATAGTAGGTACGGTAGTTGTCGTCCGGGATCTGCAGTACCCGGTTGTCCTGCACCAGTGCCGTGGTACTGCCGGTGCTGTCAGTGTTACTGTCCGCGCTCTCATCCTGTACGGTGGCAGTCTCATTCTGTGTACCGGCAGCAGACGCATTGCTGTTTTCTCCTTTGCTGCCTCCACAGGCAGTCAGAGACGCTGTCATTCCCACCACCAGTATTGCTGCCCATATTTTTCTGTTCCATTTGCTCATAGTTATCGCTTACTCCTCATATCCGCTTTTTTCAAACCGGAACCATTTGAAATCAAAATTGCATCCCGGCAGGAAAACGAAGGTCACATTCTGCTCTCCCGTCACTCTTTCCAGAGGGAAACGCAGTTCCCTATATTCCTCGCTGTGCGGGAAGGGAAGTACCTGTGTAGCTCCATCGGTAAACCTAAGCTGGATCGTATTCTGCTGTAAAGGAGTTCTTCCGCAGATGACAATGCTATCGGTTCCCGCTTCTCCAAAGTTCATATCCGTAAATTCGAGAGAGACATTATTGCCGATCTGTTCAACGGCATCCCCGGTTCTCACAAAGCTGTCACCATAGGTAACTCCGTCCGTGAGAGCACTCAGTCTTGCATAAGCTTTTTCCTGTCTGGTGAAATGGAACTCTTTCAGGAAAATTTTACTTTCTGACACTATTGTCAGTTTTGTTACACCCTTTAATCTCCGGGGCAATACGAAGGTATCCGGCTGGAAGACTTCCCAGATGCCCGGCTTCTGATAGGTTATTTCACCCACCAGTGTTCCCTGTGTCCCAGAACCGCTCTCTTCGGGCTCTCCCTTCCATATCTGAATCCGGTGGGGATCATTATCGTTGGCAAAAATGGACAGCGTGATCTCGTCACTTCCGAATTCACCAAAGTCTAACGCTTCATAGACCAGTCCGGTAGGCTGTGCCTTGTCCGTTCCGGCACTGTTCTCCACTCCGCGGCTTACGTCTCCGCCAAAACTTCCGACATAAGAAATACCCGTCACCGGCTCATACGGAGAATGGAACGTCTGTCCCATGCCCTCCACTGCAAAGTCAAGTTGGGAAATCATTTTAATATTGGTTGTTCCGTTACAGGTCATACACCTTACCTGAAAACTGCCATCACTGACGCCTGTGATCCGGATGCTCTCGCCGTCTTCCAGTTCCTCCAGCTTTGCCACAGGGCTGGGGATACCGGAAGCGTCCGTAATGCTCCAGAGAAGCTTACGGTCTGTGGCTTCCATGGGATAGATACGGGTATGTAGCAATACATACGGCTTCTCCGGTGTCAATCTCATATAGGGAGCGTTCATTTCCAGTTTCCGCACCGGAACAAATCCGGGATCCACAAAGGCGGGCGGATATTCTCTGTTTTCTTCTGTTGCGCAGACACCGGGACGAATCGGTGCTTCGACTGCCTGTAACGTCACTGTCGCCGTGCGGTGCCCGGCAGCTGCCGTTGCTGTTCCAGTGCCGGTTTCATTGGTCATGCTGTTCACTGTGGCTGCCCATGCATCCTCCACAGTCACACGAATCTCCCCCGGTGTAGTTTTTGCTGCGATCATAGCCAGTAATTTCCCCTGGAACAACTTACGTACGGTTCCCTTGTAGGCATCGTAATCGGCGCTGTCACCATTGTCCAGTCCCACCAGTCTTCCAGCACCTTCCACGGTCACTCTCACATAATCGGAGGCATTTTCCACAGGGTATCCATCCCGGTCCTCCGCTGAGATCTCCACAAAGATCATGTCCTCGCCGTCAGCATGCAAGGCTGATTTATTTGCTTTTAATACATAATGATCTGTGTTGCCGAAGGAATGTCTCTCCTGTCTGGCTATCTCCCTACCCGTTTCGTCGTATGCCACGGCACAGATACTGCCGGGCGCATACGGTACTTTCCAGGAAGGCTGCAATACCGTTCCTTTCTGATGATCGATCTGCTGTTTTCCCTGTGACACTCCGTTTACGAACAGTTCCACCTCCGGAGCATTGCTGGTGATCCGCACGTCCACCTGCTGTCCCGGATTAAAATCCCAGTAGGGATATACATGGATCATGGGATCTTTTTTTCCATCCGTCCATTCCGAACGGAAGACGTAGTAGGAGTCTTTGGGAAATCCCGCCGTATCCATCTGTCCGAAATAGCTGTTTTTCGTCTGATAAGGGGTCGGCTCACCGATATAGTCAATGGCTGTCCAGATGAACTGACCACAGGAATAAGGGGTATCTCTGTCCATAGTGATACAGTATTCCGTATTTTTCGCCGCCCAGCTGGTAGTACTGTTGCCCAACGCAGAACACTGTTCGTCCGCTTCGATCAGATTCGCCCTCTCCAACGGAAAATGATACACCCCTCGGCTCTGTACCACAGAGGAAGTCTCACTTCCGTAGATGATCCAGTCCGGATGCTTTTCATGGTGTTCCGCATAATATTTTTCCGCGTAGTTATAGCCCGCCACTTTCACGATATCCGCACATTTCTGGGCATTTTCCCAGGGCATGTAATTGGAACCGATCGTCACCGGTGCCACCTTCCGGTAATCCCACTTTCTGACTACTGCAAGGAGGCTACGGGTGATCTCCTGTCCATGGGCATCCGCATGGGTATCCGGAATCTCGTTGCCAATGCTCCACATGATAACGGAAGGATGATTGCGGTCTCTGCGGATCCAGCTGCGTACATCCTTCTCCATCCACTCCTTGAAAAATCTGGCATAATCATAAGGATTCTTTGCCATCTCCCACATATCGAACGCTTCGGATACGATCAGAAATCCCATCTCATCCGCCAGTTCCATCAGTTCCACAGCGGGCATATTGTGGGAAGTCCGCAGGGCATTGACGCCCATGGATCGCATGAGTTTGAATTTGCGGCGCATGGCTTCTTTGTGAAAAGCCGCTCCCAGTGCTCCGAGGTCATGGTGATCGCAGGCACCGTTCAGGCGCACTTTTCTGCCGTTTAATAAAAAGCCCCTGGCAGGATCAAATTGCATGGTGCGGAAACCGATGCGAAGATGTTCTTCCTGTGTGATTTCCGTCTTCTGTAAGGCTTCACCTGCTCCGTTCTCCCCGTCGTTCATTGGAAGTTTGCATAGACGAACTGTAAGATCATACAGATAAGGATCTGTGATGTCCCATTTCCGGGGATTATCCACAGGAATCGCCACAGATGTCTTCTCTTGTCCACCGGCGAGGGTCTGTTTTACCCGGAAAATCTCCCTGTTTTCCGTTTCTGCAGAGTTTTTACTGTCCCCGGCATAATGCAAGCAATATTCCAGTTCATAATTCTCAGTGATTGCTCCCCATTCCAGTTCCGTATCGATGGTCAGATCGTAGCCGTTTTCCGTCTCCACGGAGGAGGTATAGATACCGTCCAGCGGAATATGTGTCTCAGGCAGACGGATCATCCAGACATTACGATAGATTCCGGCACCGCTGTACCATCTGCTGTTGGGTGCCTGAAAGGTTACCCGGAGAACAACTTCATTTTCACCTTCACGCAGATGATCCGTAATGTCCCAGTCAAAGGTGGAGTAGCCGTATTTCCAGTCACCGAGGCACACGCCGTTTATATAGATGGAAGAATCCATGTAAACACCCTCGAAGCGCAAAATGACACGTTCGTCACATGTCGTGCAGGCATTACCTGCCACAGAATTTGACTGCTCCCGCAAGTTCTCCTGCGCCGCTTCGCCTGCACGCTTTACTCCGGATGCGGAATACACGAATTTCTTCCGATACCAGCCGATACTGTCTTCATAGAGGTTCTTCGTATCATAGATCAGCCAGTCGTGAGGCAAGTCTGCCGGCTGCATCTCCCGCTCCCAGAGAGTTCTGTCTTCCCAATTCACACCCAATGCTGTTTTTGCAAAATACCAGTTATCATTCCATAACGTTTTGCTGTTCATCGAAATTTCTGCCCTTTCTGTCCATATCGTTTCCTGTCAGATCCCTGCTTCTATAGTGCTGCTTTTCCTACCTGTGTCCCGTCTTATCGTTGTCTGATACGGTCTTCGCATCCGCCCGGTCTTCCAGACGCTTTACCAGATAGACCGCCAACAGCGCATCTAATGTTCCCAGTACCATGCCGCCCAGAATATCCGTGGGATAGTGGACAAAGAAATAAAGTCTGGAAAAGGCAATGACTGCTGCCATAAGCAGACTTAAAATACCCGCCTTACGATAATAACTGAAAATGGTCACCGCTCCGGCAAAACCGTTGGAAGTGTGTCCCGAAGGGAAGGAATATTCCGAAGGGAACGGAATTTTCAGCGTCACACCGGTGTCCACAGCACAGGGACGGGGTCTCGCGATCACATTTTTCAGGAACAAATTTCCCACAAGATAGGTGATTGCCATGGCGATTATCATGGTCAGACCGCATTTCCGGGTCTTCGGAATGCATGTCAGCACAATCGCAATGACGATCCATACCAGACCGCTTTCTCCGATCGTAGTAAAAAAACGCAGGATCTCTGTCAGCCATTCCTGATGGATCCCCTGAATCGCATGCAATATCTGTAATTCCATCCTTCGTTCCTCCTTGTCCGTCTTCCGGCTTGGTTATCGGCCGCTCCGTAATTTCACCGTCAGACATTCTTTTGAACTATTGTAATCTATTCAGAAATGCCTTTGCATTGGCTGCAATGTCATCCTTAAATACAGCGGAACCGGCTACAATGACATTGGCTCCTTTTTCCATGGCAAATGCTACATTGTCCAGATTGATACCACCGTCTACTTCCAGATCGGTAGACAGCCCCTTATCGTTGATCATTTTCCGGATCACCTGTACCTTATCCAGGCACTCCGGGATCAGCTTCTGTCCGCCGAATCCGGGCTCCACAGTCATTACCAGCACCAGATCCACCAGTTCCAGATAAGGTTCCACTGCCTCTGCCGGAGTGGCGGGCTTAATGGTGATGCCGGCCTTTTTGCCTGTGGCATGTATTTTTTCAATGCATCCCTCCACATCTTCTGTGGCTTCCAGGTGAAAATTCACCAGGTCCGCACCACAGGCAGCGAACTCTTCCACATAACGTTCCGGCTTCTCGATCATCAGATGCACATCGAGAAACATATCCGTGTGGGATCTGACAGCTTTTAATACCGGCATACCGTAGGAAATCGACGGTACAAACAATCCGTCCATCACGTCTACATGCAGCCAGGGGACTCCTGCTCCTTCCACAGCTTTGATATCCTCTCCCAGTTTCCATAAATCCGCCGAAAGAATTGAAGGTGATAATAAATTCATGTTACTCCTCATTTCTGCCCCGCAAGGCCTTGTCTGTTGCTTATTACCGTTCTATTCTAGCAAACTTGTTTTCGTAAAACAAGACTAACGAAAAGGAACCTTTTCCTTTTGGAAAAAAGTTCCTCCGTTCGCAATTCTCTATAGGTTTTTCACGTCTTCTTTCAGTTTGTTCCAGGCATCTTCATGCTCCGTATAGTAAATGGGACATTTCTTTCCGCCACAATCATAGTGGCGCAAGATGTCATCGGGTTGCAGGTCATAGGCATCAGTCAGCCATTTCAATAATTTGATCAGAGAATCATAGGTCTCCTGAGTAAACTGGCCGTTGTCCGCCTTGTAGCAGCATTCGATAGAAATAGAATCCTCATTGCGGGTCTGTACTGCATAGGCGATCTCGTCCAGAGGAACGCACTGAAGGATCTCGCCATCATAGCCAATGATAAAATGGGCACTGGCACTGCGTTCATGATTGTCTTTCAGCTGTTCGAAATAGCTGCGGTTCTGGGCCGCGCTGGTCCCAGGATTCGCCGTGTAATGTACAAAAATATTTTTCACTTCCGTCAGGGGATCTCCCGGTCTGGAATATTCATTCACGGTGAGAAAATCTTCTGTCCAGTTGGGATGTGCTGCATATACATCCGCCGGAAGTCCCTGGATCCGGGTTCCCGTGGTCTCCCCGATCTGTTTTTCGATCTGCTGCACAGCTTCTGCCGCAACTTCCACAGGAGTACTGGCTTCCGCAGTGCTGGCAGGTACTTCCAACAAATTTTTCAACATAAAGATTCCTGCAAGAATGCTGGCACACAGCAGGGAAATCTTAATATATCTGCGGATTCTTGCCTGTCTGCGGCGGCGCTGCCTCTCGGCTCTGACCCGGCGTTGTCTGACGCGGGTGCTGTAAGCATTGTCTTTGTAAACATTTTGCTCATATGCATTGCCCGGATGACCCTGCTCCTGCCGCCAGGCCTTGTTTTTCTGCTGTGCTGTCGTCGAATACTGCGGATGTGATTTCTTCCTTCCGCCTTCCTGCGGCATTGCCGATATGCTATGTTGTGACCGTTCTGTGCGTCCTCCGGTATGATTGCTTCGTGATTGATCGGCGTATCTTCCGGTCTGTCTGTCTTGCGGTTGTCCTACACGTCTTCCTACGTGTCTGACTATATTTTTTCCAGTCCGGTAATCCACCAGATACGGATTTCTTCGCACCTGTATCATTTCCAGATCCGGTTGTCTGCTCGAACGATTCTCCTGTGTCATATTGCTGCCCCCCAGAGTTAATTGCTTTCTTTGAGTCCCAGTTTAATCCGGAGTTGTCACATTTTTCGGCACATATTCCTTAAGATTTTATAAATTTATTGTTTAAAAAGTTCCAGCAAATACTTTTCTATCACCTGTGCTGCTTTGCGATGAGCTTTCACTCCGGGATGCAGGCGGCTGCCTACGGTGTCCGGTGTGGTGTTGGGAAGTTGTAAAAAGTGGATTCTGGTATCACCAGTCTGTTCCGCGTAGGTTTCCACCGCTTCACGGATGACGGGCAGGAAATTGTCTCCCAGCATACCATAGCCCCAGATGATCTGTGCCTCAGGATTGCAGTCACGCACAGCTTTCAGGAAATCTCGGATTGCTGTAGTCAGGATCTTTTTGACTTCTTTTATGTCACGGGTTCCTGCCCATTCTCTTACCAGTTCCGCTGCGGACTGGATTGCTGTGGCATCGTTGGTTCCCAGATTAATGATCACGGCATCCGGCTGCCATGCCTTGAAATCATAGTCTTCCAGTGCTCCCAGCGAAGCATTTCGCTCCCCGGTAAGCAATCCGCAGACCTGTTTATAATAGGGAGGAATCTTATTCTCTACAATGCCATCCCAGCCGGTGACGATTCCCCAGCCACTCTGGGACACCACACGATATTCCGCAGAAAGCGCATCCGATACCATACGGGGATACGTATTTTCCGCAGAGAAGAACGCACTGATCCAGTCTTCCTCACCTACCGGCCCCATAGTTCCCTCTCCACTGGTAATACTGTCTCCTACAAATTCCAGGCGATATTCAGGATCCGGCAGAACCAAAAATTCCCCATCTCCATATTGCAATCCCAAAATCTGTATCATGTGCAGCGGGTCCTGGTGCATAGCCTGTACTTCCTTCAGAATCCGTACATGCTTCGGCTTTCCTACTGTCATTCCTCGAAACAGGCATACTTCATTTTTCCCTTTATTAACCGGAAAACGGCTGATCTGGGCACCATTCAGTTCTACCGCCAGCCATGGCTCCATCGTGTCGTAATCAGCATTTACTTCCAGCCACAATTCACTGCCAGTATATAGAAATTCTATACCGCTGCCGGTCCAGAATAAATTGATCACATCTTTTCCCGTGGTTCGGCCCAATACCCGCACTTGCGGCAAATCCGCTATACTTATAATCTTTTTCTGCTGTTCCATTTTCCCATACCTTCTACTCTGTTTTCTGTTGCTTCGACATTTTCTGTTATGATCTTTCGATTGCCTGCTTTACTCTCTCCTGCCGTACTCTTCTGCGATCACATTCTCCGCAGGACGTCCGCATACCGCATAAGGGCTCAATCCTTCCAAATTTCCCGGCCAATCCCAGATGCCGAAGCCTTTCACCCAGTCACGTTTTCTGCAGGCTGTAAACATTGCCCGGTACCAGTCCGCCTGTTCCGCATCATCCTCTTCACCCTGCAGTTCCCAGTTATTCGGAACCTGCGCAGAACCATGAATATTCATGCAACCCGCTTCCGAAAACAAAAAGGGCTTCTGAAATTTTTTCACAACCTTTTCGATCCGGTCTAACTGGTTGTCCCAGTCGTCTATGGGATAATATCCGCTGGACGCAATCACATCCACGGCATCCCACCATGTAATATGATCTTCTCCATATTTGTCGCAATTATAACCGACAGGTCCGTCATATACCGTCCGTACTTCTGCGATAAGTTTTCTCCACTCTGTCTCCCGGTGCTCCGTCATGGTCATTTCACACCCCGCCAGGAACAATTCACAGCCTGTCCGCTGCGCAATCTGTGCATAATGTTTCTGAAAGGCAATGTGACTCTCGAACCAGTTGCCCCATTTGGGTTCGCAAGGTACATCATGGTCAAAAAAGCTGATTCGTGCCCGCCAGACACCATTGTCACAATTCACCGTCGGTTTCAAAGCAACTTTCAGTCCCAGGCTCTGTGCATATCGAATCATATCATACAGTTCCTCATCCGTACAGCTTTTCTCCCCATCATAACGGATTGTAGTAATAGGGGTTCTTGGAACGTGTTACGGAAGTTGCCGAGAACTTGTCGAAAGAGAAGGTTCCTTTGAA
>ENA-UEOI01002127-UEOI01002127.1-human-gut-metagenome-genome-assembly--contig:-NODE-2127-length-14827-cov-30.117085_pt1 | contig 14827 bp, 8 predicted proteins | sample MGYA00242883_ERZ507882 | MGnify/ENA primary metagenome ERZ507882 (study PRJEB26167, sample SAMN06115502) | human gut metagenome | host: Homo sapiens | place: China:Chongqing | collected 2015-07-29... | reverse complement strand
CCGGTGAAAGAGTTGAAAGGCTTTGAGAAGATTTTCCTGAAAGCCGGTGAATCTAAAAAAGTATCTTTCAAGATTACTCCCGAATTGCTGAAGTTCTACAACTACAATCTTGATTTTGTATGCGAGTCCGGTGACTTTGAGGTGATGATTGGCAGAAATAGCCAGGACGTAAAGAAAGCAGCGTTCAAGTTACTCTAACTGATTCTCAAGACGGCAATATGCAGCATTCGAGCCACTGCGTTGAGATGGCATTGTTGCTGCATATTGTCTACATCTTCACTGCAAACGTTTTGCAGTATTTGCTTGGTATATAATCTATCGTATAATGGCAATCGGTTATGGAAATCTTATGGTCGGCTTTGAGGCAGTGAAAGGTATGACGTTCTTGAATATGGGATAAAAAACTTCAGAATAGGATAAAAGCCCCCTTTGCTTTTCTATCTTCTTGCTCTATATATATGAATAGTACCTAAATATTTATTGTACTTTTATATTCCTTATAATCTGTCGTTTATGTTATACAGTAGTAGTAATGATGTACCCCTCCGGTGAACTGTGGTACTCTTGTGGTAGCTTGTTTTTTGACATATATCAACTTCTCCGGTATGTTTGCAAAAGAATTTTAAATCAATACAAAATGAAGAAAAATCTACTAATTACATGTGTGATGTTATTGTTTGCCATTACTTCGATGGCACAGAACAAAATTACGATTTCGGGTGTCGTTACGGACAAGACAGGCGAAACTGTTATCGGTGCTTCTGTTCGTGTGAAAGGGCAGGAGAGTAAAGGTAGTATTACTGATATAAATGGTAAATATCAGATTGTTGATGTGGCATCTAATGCTACCTTGATTTTTAGTTATATAGGTATGCGTGAGCAGGAGATTGCCGTAAATGGGCGTTCAACTATCAATGTGAAGATGGAAGAGGACAGCCAGCTCATTGATGAGGTGGTTGTAGTTGGTTATGGTAGTGCCAAGAAACGCGACTTGACCGGTTCTATCGTTACTGTGAAAGTGGACGAGATTGCCTCTAAGCCTTCTACCAATCCACTGGCATCCATACAGGGTAAGGTTGCCGGTGTACAGGTGGTGAATACGGGTCGTGCAGGACAAGACCCTGAAATCCGTGTTCGCGGTACGAACTCCATTAACGGTTTCAAACCCCTTTATGTGGTAGATGGACTGTTCACGGACAATATCAATTATCTGAACACTGCGGATATTGAATCTATGGAAATCTTGAAAGACCCTTCTTCTTTGGCTATTTTCGGTGTGCGTGGTGCCAATGGTGTAATCATCATTACTACTAAAAGGGCAAAAATAGGGAAGACGATGGTCAACATCAACTCTTCAGTGGGTTGGAAGGTTATTTATGACCGTGTAGGTGTGACGAATGCCGAAGAGTTTAAGATGCTGTACAACGAGCAGTTGATATCTCAAGGAAGCGACCCTTATGATTATACTCAATGGACTGGTAATACTGATTGGCAGAATGAGATATTCCAGACAGGTTTTCTGACCAATAACAATGTGAGCATTACGGGTGCAACGGATAAGAGTAAGTTTTATTTGGGTTTGGGTTACGTCATGGAAGAAGGTTCCATTAAAACGGAAAAGCTCAATAAGTTTACCGTAAACTTGAACAGTGAATATAGCGTAACCGATTTCCTGCGTTTTGGTTTCCAGCTTAATGGAGTTCGTGCCAAGTATCCTGATGCAAAGGGTGTGGATGGTGCTTTGAAGGCTGCTCCTATTGCTCCTACTCATGACCTTGAATCGGGACTGATACATACGCTGCCCGACTTCCAGCGTGCACAAGTGTGGAATCCTCTTATTGAAACAGAGCTGCGCGGTGCTCACAACAAGTCTGAAAACTATCGCGTGGCAGGTAATGTGTTCGGAGAGATAGATATTCTGAAGAACCTTACGTTCAAAGCAACTTTCTCTATGGACTATGCTTCCAGTCAGGGACGTTCATATTCTCCGCTGATTTATGTTTATAATCCCGATGTGGAGGGGGGGAAAGAACGGTTGACTGAAAGAGAAAGTGTGAACCAAAGCAAGTCTACCTCTCTTGCTGCACAGTCTGACTATGTGTTGACTTATCTCGGACAGTTTGGCAATCATGGATTGACATTGACTGCCGGTCTTACAACCAATTACAATGAGTCTTCCAGTTTGAGTGGTGGACGCAGCCAGCTTGCGGGCTACGGCATTTTGGTGGGCGACGACCCGGACAGATGGTGGCTCTCTACCATCGACGATGTATCTACGGCAACTAATGGCGGTTCTCAGAGTGACAGATTTACCATGTCTTATTTGTTCAGAGCATTGTATAACTACAAGAATCGTTATTTACTTAATGCTTCTTTCCGTAGGGACGGTTCATCTGTTTTCTATAAGACAGGTAATACTTGGGACAACTTTTACTCTTTCGGTGCCGGTTGGGTAATGACCGAAGAGAAGTTTATGCAGAACCAGAATGTAATTAACTTCTTGAAGTTGAAAGGCTCTTGGGGTGTGTTGGGTAGCCAGAATACTGGTTCCAGTTATCCGGCATATGCCACCATTGTTAGTTCGGGTTCAGCTGTGTTCGGTGACAATATCATTGCGGGTAAAGGCCCCAACAAACTGATTTCACCTACTTTGGGATGGGAACGTAATTATTCATGGGAAGTAGGTTTTGACATGCATATGTTCAATGATCGTTTGCAGCTTTCTCCGGTTTATTATAACAAAACAACAAAAGATATGTTGACTTCCATTCCGGGTATTGCAGGTACTGTTCCCGGATTACAGAATGTGGGTGAGATTCGCAATCGCGGTTTTGAACTTAGTGCTTCTTGGAACGACAAGATTGGGGAAGATTGGAGATATGGATTAGGTGCTAATTTGAGCACTATTGATAACAAGGTGCTTTCACTGGTAAACAAAGACTATAATATTATCAGTGGTCCCTCACGTGTTTCCGAAGGTTATCCGATTGGCTATTTCTATGGTTACAAGGTTGAGGGTGTATATCAGAACGAAGACGACATCCGTTTCTCTCCGATTAACTCGGTTGGCTCGGTAACACCGGGTGACTTGAAATTTGCTGATGTTGACGGTAATGGCAAAATTACTGATAATGACCGTACAATGATAGGTAATCCAACTCCTGATTTTACTTACGGTTTTAATGTTAATTTGGGATGGAAGAATCTGGACCTGACTGTTGACATGATGGGTGTTTATGGAAATGAAATTTACCGTAATTGGGGAAGCAGTAGCTATGCACAACTGAATTATCGCACAGAGCAATTGAATCGTTGGCATGGAGAGGGCACTTCCAATTGGGAGCCCTTGCTCGACCCTTCACACAAAATAAATCAGGAGGCTTCCACGTATTTCATCGAAGATGGCAGTTTCTTCAGAATCCGTAATATCGAATTGGGGTATAACTTTGACAAACGACTGTTGAATCGTATCAAGGTACAGTCACTGCGTCTTTATACCAATGTGCAGAATCCCAAGACCTGGAGCCGTAATGGAGGATATACTCCGGAAGTGGGCGGAAGTGCTATTTCGTTTGGTATTGATGGTGGAGGCTATCCTATGCCTACAGTTTATACGATTGGTTTTAATTTGACTTTCTAAAATTATATAGAGACAGACTATGAAGAAGATATTTTATTATATAGCATTTTTAGCAGTAAGCTTTGCACTAACTTCGTGTGAGGATATGTTTGATAGAAAACCGCTTGGACAACAGACAGAGGATGATTTGACTGGTGGTACTTATGAAACACAGGTTTTTAATATGTATGCCAAGTTGCGCGGTTTTCATTTGACAAGCGGCAATACTGCATTGGCAATCCACGGTATGCGTTCTGAGGACGCAGAGAAAGGAAGTACATTGTCCGATGGAGCTGCTACCGGCAAGATGTTCGATGACTTTGAATATTTGGCAAGTAATGGGATGATTAAGAGTTATTGGAATGATAACTATTCATTGATACATAAGGTAAATGATTTGCTTGATGAGATGAGCCAAAATCCGTCATTGACAGAAGGTGACCTCGTCAATAAGGGGGAAGCTTTGTTTGTACGTGCTTTCTGTTATTTCAACCTTGTACGCGCTTTTGGTGAAGTGCCTTTGATTGACTTTAAAGTTTATGATGCAGCTGAGGCAAATGTTCCAAAGTCTTCTGTGGCAAAGATATATGAATTAATAGATTCTGACCTTACGGAAGCCGAAAACAGTCTGCCCAGAACGTGGGAGCAACTTTATGTAGGTCGTCTCACTTGGGGAGCTGCTCGTTCTCTTCATGCACGCACATACATGATGCGTAATGACTGGGGGAATATGAAGGCTGCCGCTGAAGAAGTGATTAACTCCGGTTTATATAATCTGAAAACACCTTATGAAGACATATTCCGAGAAAAAGGTGAAAACTGTAGTGAATCTGTTTTTGAATTGCAATGTACGGCAACAGAATCACAACCAGGTTCTAATGACATAGGAAGCCAGTTTGCTTCCGTTCAGGGTGTACGTGGCGCAGGCGAGTGGAATCTCGGTTGGGGGCAACACACCGCTACTCAAGAATTGGCAGATGCTTTTGAAGAGGGAGATCCGAGAAAAGACGAAACTTTGCTTTATTTTATACGCAACGGCAAGGACGATCCAGAGTCCATACCTGCTAACAAGCCTTATGGTGAGAAACCTATTTCGAATGCTGATGTTATAGCTAAATACTTTAACAAGAAGGCATATACGGACCCGGCGATGCGTTTGAAATTCACAAAGGGAGGATATTGGGTAAATATTCGTCTGATACGTTATGCTGATGTGGTATTAATGGCTTCCGAAGCTGCTTGTGAATTGGGTGATTTATCTTCTGCCCGTAACTATTTGGAGATGGTGCGCGCTCGTGCTCGTGGCAATAATATCGGAATTCTACCGGAAGTGACGACCAACAACCAGAATGAACTGCGTGAGGCCATTCGTCATGAAAGACGTGTTGAGTTAGGTATGGAGTTCGACCGTTTCTACGACTTGGTTCGTTGGGGTATTGCTAAAGAGGTACTTCATGCGGTAGGCAAGACCGGTTATCAAGACAGACATGCTTTGTTGCCCATTCCGCAAGACGAAATTGACAAGTCGAATGGTGTATTGGTTCAAAATCCCAATTATTAATCTATAAATGTACTAACTACTTATGAAAAAATATATAGTATCTGTGGCTTCTTGCCTGTTTGCATTGTGTATGCAGTCTTGTTTTCAGGATATGGATCATCCTGCTTTCGACTACCCTGAGAGTACAGGTGAAGTACCTACTACCCCTTTGAAGATGTATCTTCCTTTTGATGAAGAGGACATTCGGGATAAAGGTGAATGGGGATTTTTGGTAGCAGATAACGGTAATGCCAAGTTTGCGGAAGACGGAATCGCTGGCATGGCCTATCAAGGTGCTGAGAATGCTTACATTTTGGCCAAGACTCCTTCTATATTGGAAAATAACATGCCCACTATCGGTGATTTGACTGTAGCTTTCTGGATGAGAACCACTAAGAATACTTCTGCGCAAGGTTTGTTCTCTATCCCTAACTCTATTAAATTCTGGGGCAACTTCGACATCTTCTTGGAGAATAATAATAGCGAGACTCAGGCATTTTTCAAGGTTCATATCTTCAATCAGACAGCAAAAGAGAATGATGAAAGATGGGTTGAGGCAAAAATAGATGATATTTTTGGTAGCGAATGGGTGCATCTGGCTTTTGTGTATGATGGCAATACTTCTACCATTACTGTTTATCGTAATGGTGAGGGTGTCTTTACCAAAGAATTGCCAGATTGTGGGAAATTGAAGTTTAATAATGTAGGCGCTTCTTTGGCTGTTGGTGCATTTCAGTTCAGCACTACTCCGAGTCTTACTTCGGGTGCAGGAGCACAAACCTGGGCAAAGAACTTTCCCGGTCAGCTTGATCAGTTCTGCTTATATGACAAGGTGTTGACGGCAACCGAAATTCAGAGTATTTACTCTGGAAAAGAATGAAGCTACACTTTAATCTGATGATAGGATGAAAGTATTATATTTCATAGTATGTCTTTTGTTGGTTGCGTGCAGTGGTGATAATCAACCTGAAGTGAATCAGCCTTTCGAGTTGAAGAATATCATTGTGGGTGACCAACAAAACCAACAGACATTTGAGAATGTTGCTCCCAATGTAGCCATTGTTTTGGAGTTCTCGGATGCTGTAGATGAGGCTTCAGCCCGTAACAATATTGCTTTGAAACATGAGGAGCTTCCTGTAAGCTGCGATTATGAGTTCCTGCAAGAGAAAAAAGTATCGGTGACTCCTAAGGGAGGCTTTAAAGTCTTGTCATCGTATAAATTGATTGTCAATCCGGGGGTGAAATCCACTTCCGGGACACTGCTTTCCAATGGCAAGGTTTGTATGATTAAGACAGGAATGGATGATACAGACAAGTTTGAGCGTATCCCTGATGAGGACTTGTTGACATTGGTACAGAAGCAGACCTTTAAGTACTTCTGGGACTTTGGGCATGAATATTCCGGAATGGCGCGCGAACGTACTACTTCGGGCGATGTCGTTACTACCGGTGGTACCGGCTTTGGCGTGATGGCCATGCTGGTAGCTGCTGAACGGGGCTTTATTACCCGTCAGCAAGCTGTTGAACGAGTGCAGAAGATAGTTACTTTTCTTGATAAGGAATGTACGGCTTATCATGGTGCTTATGCACATTGGATAAATGGCGCAACGGGAGCAACCAAACCTTTCAGTGAGAAAGACAACGGTGCCGATTTGGTTGAGACATCCTTGTTATTTCAAGGTTTGCTTGCCGCTCGAGCCTATTTCAAGGAAAATACGGAAGTAGAAAGCAGGTTGCGTGCCGACATAACCCGTCTTTGGGAAGCTATTGACTGGACTTGGTTCCGGAAAAATGGTGAAGATGTACTATATTGGCATTGGAGTCCCGATTACGGTTTTGAGAAGAACCTGGCAATAAGAGGATGGAATGAGTGTCTGATTACTTATATACTTGCTGCTTCGTCTCCAACACATGCTATCGATAAAGTTGTATATGAAGCGGGCTGGGCTAAAAATGGAGGAATCAGGAATGGAAAATCTTATTATGGCATCACTCTTCCTTTAGGTTCGGATAAAGGGGGACCGCTGTTCTTATCTCAATATTCTTTTCTAGGCATTAACCCACAAGGACTGGAAGACCAATATGCCGATTACTGGATGCAAAATCGCAATCATACGTTGATTAATTACAATTATTGTAAGGAAAATCCTAAAGGATATACGGGTTATAGCGCTTCTTGTTGGGGGTTGACGGCAAGTGACGGCGATACGGGATATTCAGCTCATTCACCTACTAATGATAAAGGGGTCATTGCTCCAACAGCTGCTTTGTCTGCATTTCCTTATACTCCGGAGGAGTCAATGGAAGCGCTGCATTTCTTCTATTATAAGATAGGAGACAAACTTTGGAAAGATTATGGTTTTATAGATGCCTTTAATTTGACGGCAGATTGGTACGATACTCAGTACATAGCCATTGACCAAGGGCCGATAATCTGTATGATAGAGAATTATAGAACAAGTCTCCTTTGGAATTTATTTATGTCTATACCGGAAATCCAACAAGGACTGAAGAAGCTTGGCTTTCAGAGTCCGTGCTTAAACTAAAAGAATGATTATGATGAGAATATTAATATATTTGATACTTTTGCTATACCCTTTTAATTTGATTTCGGGACAGAAAAAGCAGAAGCGGCTTTCTGACGACGAACTTATGACCCTCGTTCAGAAGCAAACTTTCCGTTACTTTTGGGATTTTGCCCATCCTGAATCCGGATTGGCGCATGAACGGAGTAACGGTGGTGCCGAGACAGCTACCATTGGTGGGTCGGGATTCGGAGTGATGGCTATCATTGTCGGCATAGAACGCGGGTTTATCACCCGTGAACAAGGTGCTGAACGTATACTGAAGATTGTTCGTTTCTTGAGCGACAAGAATACCGACAGTTATCACGGCATGTGGGCACATTGGATGAACGGTAAAACCGGTAAGACCATTCCTTTCAGCCGTAAGGATGATGGAGCCGATATTGTAGAATCCGCTTTCATGTTCGAAGGTTTGTTGGCTGCCCATCAGTATTTTATAAAGGATAATCCGACGGAAAACCGTATCCGGGGAATGATTAATAATCTGTGGCGCCAAGCAGAGTGGAATTTTTTCACTCAGGGGCAAGATGTGATGTATTGGCATTGGTCACCCTATAACGGGTGGGCGATGAACCATCAGATTAAAGGTCATAACGAGTGCCACATTATTTATATTTTAGGTGCGTCTTCTCCTACTTATCCGATTGCCGAGAGTGTTTATCATAAAGGCTGGGTCAATGCGAATACTTTTCTGAATGGTCGGGAGTATTATGGCATCAGGCTTCCTCTCGGAAACGATAACGGTAAGGGCGGTCCTTTGTTCTTTACTCATTACTCTTACATGGGGCTTGATCCGCATGGCTTGAAGGACCGCTATGCTGACTACGAGGAACAAATGAAGGCCCATACCTTGATTAACCGTGCCTATTGTATCGACAATCCGAAGGGATATAAGGGTTACGGTGAGAAATGCTGGGGATTGACAGCCAGTGACGGTGATAAAGGCTATTCGGCCCATAGCCCCGGAAATGATCGCGGCGTGATTACGCCTACTGCGGCCCTTTCATCCATCCCTTATACACCGGAATATTCTTTGGAGGCCATGCGCTATTTCTATGAAGAACTGGGTGACCGTCTTTGGGGTGAATATGGGTTCAAAGATGCATTTAATCTGACTGAGGATTGGTTTGCGCCTTCGTATCTTGCCATTGACCAGGGACCGATTATTGTGATGATAGAGAACTATCGCACCGGTTTAATTTGGAAGCTTTTCATGAGTCATCCCGATGTACAGAAGGGATTGAAGAGATTAGGCTTTACGTCTCCTTATTTGAATAAGGCTGATTAGGTTTGGCAGGATTTGATTTTGGTAAATTTTATATAGATTAAAAAGGATTATAACCATGAAAAACGTGCTTTTCAATAGTGTATTGGTTGCTTTCGTATTGCTTGTCGCCTCGTGCGGCAAGCAACCGGAAGCTAAGGTGGAGGTGATGTCGTTTAATATCCGTCTGGATCATGTAGCGGACAGTATGAATAACTGGAAATACCGTAAGGATAATGCAGCACAGATGATTGCTTATTATGCTCCGGACATTGTGGGCATGCAGGAGGTGGTAAAGAATCAACTCAATGACTTGAAGGAGCGTCTTCCTCAATATACTGCCCTTGGCGTAGGTCGTGCAGATGGAAAAGAGAAAGGCGAATATTGCTCCCTTTTTTATAAGACAGAGCGTTTTGAGCTTTTAAAGAACGGAGATTTCGGACTGAGTGAGACTCCCGATTCCATCGGAAAGAAAGGCTGGGATGCGGCATGCGAGCGTATCGTGACTTGGGCTGTGTTGAAAGACAAGGTGAGTGGCAGGAAAGTAGCTGCTTTCAACACCCACTTTGACCATGTAGGTGAGGTGGCACGTCGAGAAAGCGCTAAGTTAATACTCGAGAAGATAAAGCAAATAGCGGGAGAGCTTCCGGTAATTATCACTGGAGACTTTAATGGAACGGTAGACTCCGAGCCGGTCACTATATTGACGGAAGGTGGAATGAGGAACGCTTGTTCCACGGCAAAGGTCGTTTACGGACCGACATGGAGCTTTCATGACTTCGGACGTATTCCGGTGGAGAAGCGCAGGCTGATAGATTTTATATTCGTAAATGCTTCTGTAGAGGTGGAGCGTTACCGCACAGTTGGCGATAAGCCGGACAATGGCTATCTTTCCGACCATGCTCCCGTATTGGTTACTTTGAAACTGTAAAGAGGCACTCGTCTAATTCTATTCTGCATTATTTACAAATCATAAGGGCTCAAGAAACACTTGTATACTGAACTTGATTCAGTCGTATAGTGAATGCCATTCAGTCGTATACTGAATAGGGTTCAGTCGTATACTGAATGCACTGTATTCTAACTGTACTGATAATCAGTAAATTATAAAACGGTGTTACGCCTTTGATAAATTACAACAAATAATGAATACATGAAAAATAAACTATCCTGGGGAATTGCCTTGTTGCCCTTTGTTCCTTCGGTTTGGATGCAAGGACAAGAACAGAAACAAGGAATAGGAAACAGGCGTCCTAACATTATTTTTATCATGAGTGATGACCATGCCCGACAAGCAATGAGTATATATGGACATCCCATAGGTAAAATAGCTCCTACTCCCCATATTGACCGTATTGGGCATGAAGGGGCGGTATTTCAGAATAATTACTGTTGCAATTCCATTTCCGGTCCCAGTCGTGCAGCCATACTGACTGGTAAGCATAGTCATAAGAATGGTTTTATGAGGAATGGAAATAAAGGATTTGACGGTTCGCAGCAGACACTGCCGAAGATATTGCAAGCAAACGGTTATGAAACAGCCATTATCGGCAAGTGGCATCTTGTTTCAAAGCCTACCGGGTTTGACCATTGGATGATTTTGAATGATCAGGGAGATTATTATAATCCGTATTTTATTACCGAGGGAGATACCACTCGGCATAAAGGATATGTAACTGACCTCATCACTCAATATTGTGAAGACTGGATGAGTGGGCGCGAGGATAAGAATAAACCTTTTTTCCTGATGATGCATCACAAAGCCATTCACCGTAATTGGGTGCCTGCCGAACGGCATTATCATTTGTACGAACACACGCAGTTCCCTTTACCCGACAATTATTATGATGCATACGAAGGACGTTATGCGGCACAAATGCAGAAGATGAATATATACCGTGATATGTACGAAGGTCACGACTTGAAGATGGTTGCGGGTATGAATAGCGACAGTCTGCTATTCGACCCGTGGCCTCATGCTTTTCTTGGTACGATGGAGCCGGATGAGCGCCGCCGTTTTATGGATGCCTATCGTGAACGGAACAATGAATTTTATTCGAAACAGCGTACTTTCAAAGAGGTGGCAGAATGGAAATATCAGCGTTATTTGCAGGATTATATGGCTTGTGTGGCAAGCGTGGACGAGAGTGTAGGAGAAATATTGGATTATTTGAAGCGTACCGGATTGGATAAAAATACGATTGTCGTTTATACTACAGACCAGGGGTTCTATCTGGGCGAGCACGGTTGGTTTGATAAACGTTTTATGTACGAGGAGTCTTTCGGTATGCCGATGGTAATGAGCTGGCCGGGACATATTAAGCCTGGAACGCAGGTAACAGGATTAACTCAAAATATTGATTTCGCTCCCACTTTTCTCGATATGTGTGGAATTGAGATTCCTGAAGACATGCAGGGAGTGTCATTTCGTCGGTTGGTAGAGGGAGAAAATACTCCACGAAACTGGAGGAAGTCACTTTACTATCACTATTATGAATTCCCCGGTTTTCATAGTGTCCGTGCACATTACGGTGTCAAGATGGAGCGCTATAAATTGATGCATTTTTATGTGGATGACAAGTGGGAACTTTATGATTTGAAGGAGGACCCGGCAGAAATGCATAATTTGTATGGTGAAAAAGGGATGGAGAAGGTTGCTGCAGAATTGAAAGCGGAACTTGCCCGCCTGCAGGAAGAATATGATGTTCCTGAATCTCTGTGTAAATAATGGTGCATATTTCGTGATGTATAAATGAATATTTAGAAATATAAATGTGGATAATATGATGAAAAGATTAAGTGGTCTGGTGCTGCTGTTGTGTTTGGCGAATTTCCTTTCTGCACAGGACATGCGTATGGATACTTATTGTAATCCTTTGAATATCGATTACACGTATATGATTTATAATTCGGATAAGAGTATCTCCTACCGTTCCGGTGCCGATCCTGCCGTGGTGGAGTTTCGGGGTGAATATTATATGTTTGTCACCCGTTCACACGGTTATTGGCGTTCCAGGGATTTGCTGAACTGGGAGTTTGTACGTCCGGGCAGGAACTGGTATCCGCAAGGGTGTAATGCTCCGGCGGCACATAATTACAAAGATTCGGTACTTTATGTGACCGGTGATCCTTCCGGTTCCATGAGTATCCTTTATACGGATAATCCGGCTTCAGGAAACTGGGAAGCTGTTCCGGCAATTTTGCATAATCTGCAAGATCCCGATTTGTTTATTGACGATGACGGTAAAGCGTATATGTTCTGGGGTTCTTCCAATGTGTATCCTATCAGGGGAATGGAACTGGACAAGAAGCGGCGTTTCATCAAGAAGGGAGAAACGAAAGAACTCTTCAATTTGGATATGCCTAAACATGGCTGGGAACGTTTCGGTGAAAACCATACGGATACTGTATTGGGCGGATATATTGAGGGGCCTTGGCTGACGAAGCATAATGGGAAATACTATATGCAATACGGTGCTCCGGGAACGGAATTCAATGTCTATGCCGATGGTGTTTATGTGGCCGATTATCCGATGGGGCCTTATACTTACCAAAAGCATAATCCGGTGTCCTACAAGCCGGGTGGTTATATGAACGGTGCCGGACATGGAAGTACCGTGCTTGGTCCTGGGGGGCAGTATTGGCATTTTGCTTCGATGTCACTCTCTATCAATGTGAATTGGGAACGTCGCCTTTGTATGTTTCCGGCAGGGTTTGATAAAGATGGCATTATGTATGTAGATACCCGTTTCGGAGACTATCCCCGTTATGCACCTGCCGTACCGGGCAAGGCTGGACAGTTCCGTGGCTGGATGTTGCTCTCGTATGGCAAGCCGGTGACGGCTTTTACTACAAAAGACGAATTTAAGGCAGATGCCCTAACGGATGAACTGACTAAAACTTTTTGGCTTGCCGAGGCTAATGACGAACGGCAGTGGGTGATGATTGATTTAGAGAAACCTGCTGATGTGTATGCTGTTCAGATAAACTATCACGATTATCAAAGTAATATGTACGGTCGCTACGAAGGACTCCATCACCGTTATCTCATCGAAGGTTCTCTTGATGGTGAGAATTGGGATATATTGGTGGACCGTAAGGAAAGTTATAGGGATACTCCGAATGATTATGTTGAACTGGCATTACCCAAGTCTGCCCGTTATATCCGTTATAAAAATATAGATATACCGACACCGAATCTGGCTATATCTGAACTTCGCGTCTTTGGATTGGGTACGGGGAAGGCACCGCAACAACCCAAAAAGTTGGTACTTGACCGCCAAGCAGACCGTCGTGACATCTCCATCCGTTGGGAGGCTGTGAAAGGTGCACAAGGTTACAACATACTTTGGGGCATTGCACCGGACAAACTTTACAGCTCTTGGATGGTCTATGATAAGACTGATTTATTGATGAAAACCCTTACTGCTGATCAGGATTATTATTTTTGTGTGGAGGCTTTCAATGAAAATGGTGTATCTTTACGTTCGGAAGTTAAACATGTAAAATAAATAATAAGATGAAACGTATAATCGGCATCCTTTGTGGATTATTCTTTTTCTTGTTTTCGTTTGCACAAGAAACCTTTCAAAAGGAAACTTATATCTCTTCCCGTGGAGATACATTGTTGTATCGTTTGTTGCGTCCAGAGGTGATGAAACCTGATGAAAAGTATCCTTTGGTGCTTTTCCTGCATGGTGCCGGAGAGCGTGGCAATGATAATGAGAAACAATTGGTTCATGGTGGGCAGATGTGGCTTAATCCTGTAAACCGCGAAAAGTATCCGGCGTTTATTTTGGCTCCGCAGTGTCCTGAAACCGGATATTGGGCATATACGGAGCGCCCTTCATCTTTTGCTCCGGCAGATATGCCGTTGGAAGTGCCTGTTTCTCCTATTTTCCGTACGTTGAAAGAGTTGTTGGATTTCTATCTGGCCATGCCGCAGATAGACAAAGACCGTATCTATGTTATGGGACTTTCTATGGGAGGAATGGGTACATTTGACATGGCTGTCCGCTATCCGGAGATTTTTGCGGCAGCAATACCTATTTGTGGAACAGTGAATCCGGCACGGTTGAAGGCTGGCAAATCGGTCAAGTTCCGTATTTTTCATGGAGATGCGGATAATGTAGTAACTCCTGAAGGATCGCGTGCAGCATATCGGGCCTTGAAAGCTATTGGTGCCGATGTGGAATATATTGAATTTCCTGGTTGTAATCATGGTAGTTGGAATCCGGCTTTCAACTATCCTGATTTTATGGAGTGGCTGTTTAATCAGAAGAAAAAATGATGAGAATATTGTCTGTTATCGGAGCGCTCTTTTTAGGGGGCGCTTTTTTAACTTCTTGCACCACTTCCGGTCGGGTAAGTACTTTTGTGGTATTGCCGGATACGCAGACTTATCTGGAGCAATGTCCGGAGGTCTTCGATTCGCAAGTGGACTGGTTGGTTGCCAACCGTAAGAAAATAGATGCCGTGTTCCAAGTGGGAGATTTGACACAAGATAATTCTCCGGTGGAATGGGCATATATGCAGAAAGCTTTTCATCGTGTCAGCCAAGCAGGAATACCTTATTCTGTCGTATGGGGAAATCACGATATTGGCAGTAAACCCGGTAAGTTTTCGGACATACATAACACTGCAATGGCCAACAAGTATTTTCCTCTTTCCGGCTATAAGCGGAAGAGCTATTGGGGAGGTAGTGCAGATGGAAAGACATTGGATAACTATTTCATAAATTTCAGGTCGGGCGATACCGATTGGCTGGTCTTGAATCTGGAATTCGGGCCTTCTGATGAGGCTCTGCAATGGGCCGATTC
>ENA-UEOI01002123-UEOI01002123.1-human-gut-metagenome-genome-assembly--contig:-NODE-2123-length-14849-cov-2.658408_pt1 | contig 14849 bp, 16 predicted proteins | sample MGYA00242883_ERZ507882 | MGnify/ENA primary metagenome ERZ507882 (study PRJEB26167, sample SAMN06115502) | human gut metagenome | host: Homo sapiens | place: China:Chongqing | collected 2015-07-29... | reverse complement strand
TACCTCGCTTGCGAACTCGTCATCCAGATCAGGAAGCTGCTTCTCCTTGATCTCCTTAACGGTGCACTTGAATACTGCAGGCTTGCCGGCCAGCTCGGTTGCATGATAATCCTCAGGGAAGGTTACGTTTACTTCGGTCTCCTTGTTCAGTTCAGCACCAACCAGTGCCTCTTCAAAACCGGGAATGAAGGAACCGGAACCGATGGTCAGGGGATAGTTCTCACCCTTGCCACCCTCAAATGCAACACCGTCTACAAAACCTTCGAAATCGATAACGGTCATATCGCCGTCCTTAACAGCACGGTCTTCCACGCTGATGGTTCTGGCATTGCTCTCACGCTCTCTGTTGATCTCAGCGTCGATATCCTCATCGCTTACCTTAACGTCGATCTTGTCAACCTTCACACCCTTGTATTTGCCAAGAGTAACTTCAGGCTTCAGAGCAACCTCTGCGGTAAAGATGAAAGGCTTGCCGGCCTCTAACTGGGTCACATCGATCTTCGGAGAAGATACGATCTGCTCCTCACACTCTTCCAGAGCCTTATCGTAAGCATCGGGAATCAGTGCGTTTGCTGCATCCTCATAGAATACGGACTTGCCGTACATCTGCTCGATCATCTTACGGGGAGCCTTGCCCTTACGGAAACCGGGAATGCTGATCTTGTTCTTATTCTTCTGGTAAGCACCTTCGATTGCCTTCTCCAGTTCTTCAGCAGATACTTCGATGGTCAGCTTGGCCATGTTTTTCTCTAACTTTTCAACCTGTAAACTCATTATAACATTTCCTCCTTTATACCCTTGCGGGTCTGTATCCAGTCGCAGTCATTTTGCAATTATAGCATAAGTTGGAGGAATTGACAACCTTTTTATTTTGGGGCTTTTTGCGCGTCCGGGGCATACAGGCACTTCGTGCTGACTCCGGGGATCATTCCCAGCTTCCCCGACAGGGCACTGACTTTTTCCTGGGGGGCATCCATGACCACACTGATGATGTTCACCTGCTTTTCATGATAAGGTATCCCCATTCTGCCGATGATATATTCCCCATATTCGTGTAAAAGTCCGTTGATCCTTATCGCCGCCTCCGGATCCTCCACAATAATGCCGATCAGGGTCACTCTTGTATTTTCCGTACCTTTTTCCATATCGGTCTTCCTCCTGTGGTTTCTATATCTGCATCTGCGTCATTTCCGAAAATTCTTCTCCGGTTCTGATATGAGTAGCTATCATCACGATCCGGCCTCTCGTCTTCCTCCGGATATAGTCTTCGGCTTTTTTGCGGTTTTCTTCATCCAGTCCGGTAAAAGGCTCATCCAGCAGAACACACTGCGCTCCCGCCTCCATGGCCCGTACCAGAGACACTCTCCGTTTCATGCCTCCCGATAGTTCGTGGCAGGGCTGATCCAACGCTTCTTCCGGCAACAACTGCGTCAATGCCGTTCTCGCCTGTGAAGCATCTCCCAGGATCATTTCCAGATTCTTCACGGCACTACAGTCTTCACACAAACGATCCTCCTGGAATTGCATGGCAAAAGCATCCATTTCCGACACTTCTCCCTCCTCCGGCCGCTCCAGTCCGCACAGACACCGGAAAAAAGTGGTCTTGCCACTGCCGGAAGGGTTATCCAGTACATACGGTTCCCCGCTGTGAAATTCGTGATCCACATGTCGGAAGATCCATTGATTGTGAAAACTTTTTCCAAGATTCCTTACACACAGGGTGCGCTGTTCTCTACCAGCGATTTTCTGTGGCATGGAGGGATCCTTACAGGCAGGCTCCCACCGGAAAAAGACTTCAATCCCGTAGAATATTATTTTTTCAAAAAATACACTGAGTACTACGATCACCGCTGTCCAGGCAAACAGATCCGCCGTATCCAGATAAATCTTCGCCAGATACAGTGCTCCACCGATGGAATGACTGGGAGTGCCAATCACTTCCGCCGCCACTCCGGACTTCCAGCACATTCCCAGAGATAGCTGAAACGCGCTGAGCAAAAAAGGCTTTAACGCCGGACGGTAAATGTAGAAGAACTGAGTACCAAGGGGAAGGCGGAATACCTCCGCCATCTCTAACAGCCCTCTGTCCGCGCTCTTTAGCCCTTCCAGCGTATTCAGGTAAATATTCGGAAATACTACCAGAAAACAGATAGCCACCGCCAGCATGGAAGAACCCCACCAGATCAGCAAAAGCACTGCAAATACCGCTACCGGTACTGCCTTGCAGAATACCATGAAAGGACGCAGGACTTCTTCCGCCAGCGGATAACGGTAGCTGATGGCCGCCAGAAGAAGTGCCAATACCGCCCCCAGCAAAAAGCCGAAGGCGATCCGCCACAGCGAATCAAAGGCACTCCGCCAGAACTCCACCTGCCCGGCCAGAGTAAGTAGTGCCTGCAATGCCTGCAAAGGTGTCACCACCAGCAGGAAATTGTCCACACACATTGCCAGAATCTGCCATACTCCCAGCCAGAACAACAGTATTATAAATTTTTTAACGTATATTTTACCCTTATTCTGCATCATAATAGAAATCGGATTCCGGAAGTCCGCCACCTATGGACAGGGAATCCTGGTGGAACAGTACGTCAAGGTATCCGGAAAGTGCCTGCTTCATTTCAGCTTTGTCAATATAGGTAATGTTGCAGTTCGGAATTGCTTTCTGAGCAATGGGCTCTTTGGCTACGATCTGGGCTTCCACTGCCAGTGCAGCACCGGTGGCAGGGTCTGCATTGATGTCTTCCGCACTTGCCTTATGATCTTCCATAAAGGATTTCACTGCTTCTTCGTTCTCCTCGAGGAATTCCTTGCGAACCACCGTTACACCGGTGACCATGCTGCTGCCGTCCTCTCCCTGTACCTTATTCCACTCTTCGTTTAAGTCGAAGATCACCTTCAGTGCATCATTCTGCATGCAGGCTGCGGTAACAAAAGGCTGGGGCAACAGGCCGATGGCTGTGGGATCTTCTGCCAGTACAGATGCCACCTCTGTTGCTTCGGATTTATACTCCAGTATCACGTCATCCGCAGACATACCATTTGCTGTCAGCAGGTACTGCAATACATAGTCCGGTGTGGTTCCTTTTCCAGTCAGATAAATGGTCTTACCCTTTAGATCGGTAAAGTTTGTCAGACCGTCTTCTCCGGATACCATATAAAGTACACCCAGAGTATTGATATCAATGACTTCCACGCCGCCCTGTGTCTTATGATAGAGAACGCTTGCCACATTGGCGGGTACCAGTGCAATGTCCAGATCTCCCTTTACCATCAGCGGCAGGATCTCATCTGCACCAGTAGCCATCTGGAATTCATAGGTATTGGCAGTCTCACCCTTGTCTGCTTTATTCATTAAAAATAAAAGTCCTAATGAGGTCGGTCCCTTTAAGGATGCCACACGTACCAGCGTGCCATCCGCGTTCTCCGTATTTTCTGCTGTGGCTTCTGTGCCTTCCGCAACGGTTTCCGTACTCTCCACCGTTTCAGTGGGCTGTACGCTCTCCGCTACCAGATCTTCCGACACTGTTTCCACACTCTGTGCCTGTCCGCATCCGGCAAGACCGCTGCACAACAGTCCAAGAGTCAGTGCAAGTGCCAGAGTTTTTGTGATTTTTGTTTTCTTTTTCATTGTTTTTTCGCCTTTCTGTCATAAAATAGTTACAATGTAACTATTCAGCCCACCCCAGCATTCGCAAAACCGCACGATAAATCGTGCTTTCTCGCTGCAAGGCAGCTAATTTTGCTCATGTACGGGGCAGTGACTCTATTCAAGCCACCTTGCGAATAAGAAAACTGCTACTTGCATGCAAGCATGAAGTATCAGCCTTCTTATTCGAAGGGATTCTGAATAGTTACATTTTGACAACAAAAAAACACCTTCTCTTCTCAGCTTCCGCAGTTACGACGTAGCTTCAAAGGTCAGTCACTTCTGTGGGATTCCGGTCAGTGGATCGTTGGTCACGCTTTCCGGTCTCCGTATCCTTCGTTGCTGTTTGAGTGTAACATAAAAATGAAAAACTTACCAGCATGAAAAAAAAGCCGATGCTCATACTAATACCAAGATAAGTGATCACAAAAAGCGCTTATCTGAAACAAGAAAACCCAAATCCAAACGGAGGTGAACGAAATGGCAAGTAAAACCAATAGAGTAGAAGTTCCCGAAGCAAAGGCTGCAATGGACCGTTTCAAGACTGAGGTAGCATCTGAGCTGGGTGTTAACCTGAAAGAGGGTTACAACGGCGACCTTACTTCTAAGGAAGCAGGAAGCATCGGCGGTGAGATGGTCCGTCGTATGATCAAGAAGCAGGAAGAGCAGATGAAATAAGCTCTGCCGGAATCGACAGAACCCAAAAGAAGCTGTACAGAGATATTCTCTGTACAGCTTCTTACTGTGTCAGTATCTTTGGTGAATCACGCGCTTCTCCGTGCTTCGCACTCTCGATCCGCTACAGCCATTCGCATTCCGGGCTGTCGCCCTACTTGCTCATGTCTGTTTGTCCGTCTAATGCATAGGCGTTCCTGCCTGCAAGCAGTCGTCCCGCCTATGCATTGACAGACTATTCACCAAAGACTGCCTTATAATCTGCCTGGAACTTGGCGATACCGGCATCAGTCAGAGGATGCTTTACCATCTGCTCGATAACGGAGTAAGGAACGGTAGCAATATCCGCACCTGCCAGTGCACAATCGGTTACATGGATGGGATTACGCACGCTTGCTGCGATGATCTGGGTATCCAGATCGGTCACTGCGTTTTTAATGGTACGGCGACCACCGAGATCTACACCTCTGGTGCTGATATCATCCAGTCTGCCCAGGAAAGGAGATACATAGGTAGCACCTGCGCGGGCAGCCAACAGAGCCTGGTTCGCAGAGAAGATCAGGGTCACATTGGTCTTGATTCCCTCAGAGCTTAATACTTTACATGCTTTTAAACCTTCTACAGTCATAGGGATCTTAACGACCATATTCGGATGGATCGCTGCAATCTCTCTTCCTTCTTTGATCATACCCTCTGCATCTACGGTGGTAGCCTTTACCTCACCGCTGATAGGTCCGTCCACGATGGATGCAATCTCTTTGATCACTTCTACGAAATCTCTGCCCTCTTTTGCGATCAGGGAGGGATTGGTAGTTACTCCGCAAATAACCCCCATGTCATTTGCTTTCTTAATGTCTTCTACTTTTGCAGTGTCAATAAAAAAACGCATAACTCTTCTCCTTTTTGCTATGTAAATTTAATTGCTTCCGGTCCTCATACGCTTCTTTGAACCTTTAGTTACAGTATACTCATTTCTCTCCAAAACAGCAAGCACTTTTTTGAAAATTTCTTGATTGTGTTCGAGCACGGAACGTACAACTATGGGCAGTACAACTTCCGGACATAGTAAAAATCAGCTGCCCTACATGCACGTTTCCTCTCCCTCCCGGAATCATCCGTCACCATCAAAAGAGTACGCAGCATTTTGATCTCCGGGATACGATCCTTACGCTCTTCACAGGTTGCCATGGCGATCACTTTGCGAAGCCATTTTTCCTGTCTTTGCTCTTTTCGTCCGCAACGTTTTTCCGCATTACGCCTCCTTATTCCCCCAGATTGTCTGACTGTGCCGTCTGTGTCATCTCCCAACATAACTGCCAGCAGTCTGCCCACTGCATAGACATCGCTCTCTTCCCCGGGAATCTCCCCCGGCACGAACTGCTCCGGAGCGCTGAAGCTTCGGTTTCCCGCTCCCGACCAGTCCTGCTCCCGGTTCCACAGACATCCCAGATCCAGAATCCCCGCTCTGCCATCCACGCGGATGCGGATATTTTCCGGCTTCAGATCCCGGTAGAGAAACGGATGCGGCCGTTCATGCAGATATTGCAATCCCTCTGTAATCTGCAAAGCTATCCGGGCCGCCTGTCCCGGTGACAGTCTCCCCCTCCTGTCTAGCATTTTCCGCAAGTCACAGCCATCCCAGAATTCCATGACCAGATACCCCCATTCCCCGTCTGTCCAGTGTTCTCTGTAGGCCGGAAACAGAGGATGACAGATCTCTCTGCTGTTACGACACTCCTGTTCCCACTGTTCTGTAACTTTCGATATCTTACATGCCTGAAATTCCCTTTTTCTGTCCCGGACGCGGTAAACCTTCGCGAAACTTCCCTTGCCCACAAATACCGGATCCCGATAGCCATGTTCTTTTAATGATCTGCCCATATTTTCTGTTATTCTCTGTTCCATCCTTTCCCCCCATAACCGGCAGGATCCACACCGCTCCCATGTGTGTTCCTCCGTGTCTCTCCGCCTTTTCTCCCAGTTCCTTCAGCCGTCTTGCAGCGCCTTCCACGCGTTCCCGTGCATCCGGTCTTCCTGCAATCTGCGGTTGCAGACATGCTGTCAGTTCCTCTTCACAGAAATTCAGGAACCCATTGTCCGCCATCAACATGGCCGTCCCCGGTTCCACTTCTCCCGCCATGCAGGATTCCTGCATCGTCCTCCATTGTGTCCTGCCGAATCTCTGAAAACATCCACAGATCCGCATTCTCCCGTGACTGAAAAACAATACTCTGCTCCCCACGCATAAGATTCCCGCATAACTGTCATCCTGCTTTTGCTGCCTTATAATGTCCATCCATTTCTCCTGCAATATTTCTTCCCGAAACGGCCTCCAGACATTCTCTTCTTCCAGTTCCTCCTCCATTTTGTTTTGTAGACTTCTTACCATTTCCCCGTTGTCCGAGATACAGGCGCATACTACGGAAATCCCCAGCCTACGGTATTTTCGTTGCTGCAAAGATAAAAACAGCTCTGCAGGTGTTTCCTTTTGCCAATAACAGGCTGTCACATGCTCCATACGCATTCCTCCTTTTTTATTCTGTTTTGTCCGTACTGTTTCTTACTTCAGTGCTACATTGCTACATCAGGAAATTTTTGCCGATCGGCATGAAATTTTTCAAAGAAATGTGCCTTGCACAAATATAAAAAGAGCATACCATGCGGTATGCCCTTTGTCAACGGATCTTACTTATTGAACGTCTTGAATTATCCGGCTTATCCGAAGATATTAACCAGATCATTAAATAACAGGAACACCATCAGTACCATGAAGAACATCAGTCCAATAAAGTGTACCATGCCTTCTTTTTCGGGAGGCACCGGCTTGTGCGTGATGGCTTCCCAGATCAGGAATACCAGTCGGCCGCCGTCCAGCGCGGGGATCGGCAGAAGATTCAGAATTCCCAGGTTAACAGTAAGCATCAGGGTGATGTTCAACATATTCACCAGTACATTCTGCCAGCCGTAATCCTTGGTACTTTCGTAAGTCTTGCCAACAACATTTACTGCGATGCCTACAGGGCCTGCCACATCCTGCCTGGAGACCTGCCCCTGCACCAGCATCGCCAGACTCTTCCAGGTCATGTTCACGCAGTAGCGCATCTCATACCAGGAATACCGGAAGCTGTCCAATCCGGACAGTTCTACGAAATCCGCATTACTGATGCCGATCAGATAGCGGCCTTCGCTCTCATCGTACTTCGGTGTCAGCGTTGTAGTTCCCTTTACACCATCCCTTTCATATTCCACCGCTACTTCTCCGCCACGGTAAGTCAGAGTAAATAACTGTATTTCTTCATACAGGTGTATTTTACTGCCATTTAAGGAAAGTATCCTGTCCCCGGCCTCCAGTCCCGCTTCCTGTGCGGCGCCGCCATCCACGATCTCCGTGGCTACCGGATCACGGATCACAATCAGATTCACCATAATAAAGGCAATGATAAAGCCCAGAATAAAGTTAAATATCGGTCCTGCCAACACGGTGGAAATCCTCGCCCACACATTGGCGTTCAGGAAAGATCCGCTGTGATCTTCACCGTCCTCCTTCTCATTCAGACCGTCTTCCCCCTCAAACATACAGGCTCCGCCGATGGGAAGAAGCTTCAGGGAATATTTCGTGTCTCCTTTCTGGAAAGAAAACAGATTCGGGCCCATACCCACGGAAAATTCTATCACATGAATTCCATTGGCCTTCGCCAGCAGAAAATGTCCGAATTCATGTGAGATTACCACCACCCCAAAGATCAATACAAACAAGATCAAAGTAACCATTTATTGCCTCTCAGAATACACTTTTTCAATAAAATCATAGACAGATGCCTCTGTCTCCAGGATCTCCTCCACATTCGGATTCTCGATCACCTTATGCTGCTCCATGGCCTCACGGATCAGCTCCGGGATCTGAAGATAAGCGATCTTACGGTCTAAGAACAGTCCTACTGCTTTCTCGTTGGCTGCATTATACACCGTAGGCATACTGCCGCCGATGCGCTGTGCATCATAAGCCAGCTTCAGGCCAAAGAATGTCTCCATATCCGGCTTTTCAAATGTGATCTGTGCCAGTTCATAGAAGTCCAGACGTTTTCCCGGCATTGGACGCCGATCCGGATAAAACAGCGCATACTGGATCGGCAGTTTCATATCCGGTGTTCCCAGCTGTGCGATCACCGCTCCGTCCACATACTGTACTGCGGAATGGATAATGCTCTGGGGATGCACAATAACCTGGATCTGATCCAAATCCACACCGAACAGCCACTTTACTTCCATGACTTCCAGACCTTTGTTCACCAGTGTGGAAGAATCAATGGTAATCTTCCGTCCCATGGACCAGTTGGGATGCTTCAAAGCATCCTCCACCTGAATATTTTGCAGCTGCTCTCTGGTCCTGCCGCGGAACGGTCCACCGGATGCCGTAAGCAGGATCTTCTCGATTCTTCCGGCCGGTTCTCCGTTCAGTGACTGGAAAATCGCGCTATGTTCACTGTCCACCGGCAGGATCTTCACACCCATTTTCGCCGCTAACGGCATAATGATATGACCTGCCGTTACCAGCGTCTCCTTGTTAGCCAGGGCAATATCTTTCCCTGCTTCAATGGCCGCGATCGTCGGTCTGATACCAATCATTCCCACAATCGCCGTCACTAATACCTGGGACTGAGGCATTGTTGCGATCTCCAACAGACCATCCATGCCACTGACGACTTTCACAGGTAAATCCGCCACACGGCTCCGCAGGTCTGCTGCCGCTTCCTCACTCCACATGCCTGCGATCAGAGGATGGAATTCTCTGATCTGCTGTTCCATCTGTTCTACGCTTTTTCCGGCAGCCAGTGCTACCACCTGCAATTCCGGATTATTGCGAACGACTTCCAGAGTCTGGGTTCCGATGGAGCCGGTAGACCCCAGAATTGCTATTTTTTTCATAGTGCTATGCTCCTTGTATCTTACCTTTGGGACTAACGCAGTCCAATCATCAGAATGGCAAGAAAATACGTCATCGGTGCTGTCACCGTCATGCTGTCAAACCGGTCCATGACCCCACCATGTCCGGGGATCAGTTTGCCATAATCCTTGATGTTATGGTTCCTCTTGATGGCAGATGCCGCCAAGTCACCAACCATACTCATCACCGCGCCCGCCGCACAGATGAATGCGATTGTCCAGGTGATGATCTGATCAGGGAATGCCGCTTCCACAAAGAAATGTGCATACAAACCACCGATCAGGGCTGCTCCGGCGACACCGCCGATACATCCCTCGAGAGACTTATGCGGGCTTAATTCCGGGAAAATATGCTTCTTTCCGATCAGTTTGCCTACGACATAGGCACAGGTATCGCATCCCCAGGAACTGATCAGGATCAGCAATACCAGATAGATTCCGGTCTCACACTCGCGGGTGAGATAGACAAAGGACAACAGCACCGGTGCATACAGGAAAGAGAACACTGCTGCCATAACCTGACTTGCCTGATATTTCGGAAAGGCTGCCACATAACAGAACATTTCCGCCATGAACAGTGCTACAATACACATCAGCAGTAATGTATGGTCTCTGGTGAAAAACAGTGTTGCATAATATGCCGTCACTCCCACAAAACCGATCCATTCCAGTGCATTAAATTTTTTCTCATCCGTTGCACATTTTAATGCCTTGGTAAGCTCTCTGTATGCAATCAGAGAAATAAGCCACAACGGCACTGCCAGAAATACATTGCCGAAGCTGAACGTAGCCAGTGCAATGGCAAGCAATACGATGCCACTGAGCAAACGGGTCCAAAACATAAGCTATTCCTCCTTCAGGCCGCCATATCTTCTGTCTCTATGATTATATGCTTCCACAGCCTTGATCAATTCTTCTTTTGTAAAATCCGGCCAGGGAACCGGGGTAAAATAAAACTCCGTATATGCCAGCTGCCACAACAGGAAATTGGAAATCCTCTGTTCATTGCAGGTTCGGATCAGCAGATCCGGATCCGGAATTCCAGCAGTATCCAAGTATCCTTCCAGAGTATCTGCCGTGATCCCTGCAGGATCCACTTCTCCACTCTGTACTTTTGCGGACAGTTTTTTCACTGCACGGACGATCTCATCCCTGCCTCCGTAATTAATGGCAATCTGGAAATGCAGGCCATCGTTGTTCTTTGTGGCCTCTTCCAGTTCCGCGATCCGCGTCCGGATATCCTCATCCAGTCTGGTCTTGTCACCCAGGACTCTGACACACATACGGTTCTTCTCCGCTGTCTTCAGACAGGTCTTCATATAATTGCGGAGCAGCTTCATCAGCGCGTCCACTTCATCCTGCGGGCGGTTCCAGTTCTCTGTAGAAAAAGCATATACTGTCAGATACTGGATTCCCATACGGTACGCCTCTTCACAGATCACTTCCACCGTCTTGGCTCCCTGCATATGCCCGTAATTGCGGGGCATTCCTTTTGCTTTGGCCCAACGGCCGTTGCCGTCCAGAATAATTGCTACATGATTCGGAATTTTCAGATTCTCTTCCATAGTTTTAAACCTTCTTAAACCGTCATGATTTCCTTGGACTTGCTGTCGATCAGAGCATCAATATCCTTTACATACTTGTCGGTAAGCTTCTGCAGATCATCTTCTAGACTCTTGCGGACATCTACGGATACTTCTGTCTTTGCCAGCTTCTTGAAGGCATCGTTGCCGTCTCTTCTGATATTACGGATAGCTACTTTGCCTTCCTCACCCTTCTTCTTTACTTCTTTTACCAGATCTTTTCTGCGTTCCTCGGTAAGCTCCGGGAATACCAGGCGGATCACACTGCCGTCGTTGGAAGGGTTGATACCGATATCGGAAGTCATGATTGCTTTCTCGATCTCTTTGATCAGAGACTTCTCCCAGGGAGCGATCTGGATGATACGTGCCTCGGGAACGGTTACATTACCCACCTGCTGAATGGGGGTAGGAGTTCCATAGTAGTCAACTCTCAGTTTGTCTAATACATGAGGGTTCGCACGTCCCGCACGGATAGCAGCAAAATCTGCCTCCAGAAACTCATAAGCCTTCTGCATCTTGTCACTATATACCTGTACTCTTGCGTCCATTGTTTTCCTCTCTTCTGCGCTCTGCGCCTTTCCATTTTATTTTCTGAAATTATACGGTTACCTTGGTTCCGTTGAACTTGCCCTTCAAGGTATTCACGATGCTGTTCTCTTCATTCAGGCCGAATACCCACATGGGCATCTTGTTGTCTCTGGCCAGAATGGAAGCGGTCATATCCACTACCTGAAGATTCTTGGCAATTACTTCATCAATAGATACTTCATCATATTTCTTCGCTGTAGGATCTTTGGCGGGATCTGCATTGTAGACACCGTCGATTGCCTTAGCCAGCAGAATGACATCTGCCTCTACCTCAATGGCACGAAGAACAACGCCGGTATCGGTGGAGAAATAAGGGTGTCCCGTACCACCTGCGAAGAACACTACCATACCTTTGGCAAAATATTTATTTGCTCTGTCCTTGGAAAACAGCTTGGTAAAGGATCCGCACTCAAAAGGTGTCAGGATATTGGTTATCATGCCTACGGAACGGAAAATCTCGGAGACATAAATACAGTTCATGATCGTAGCCAGCATTCCGATCTGGTCTGCCTTGGTACGGTCAATGTTCTCACTGGAACGTCCTCTCCAGAAATTGCCACCACCGATAACGATACCTACCTGAATACCGTCATCTACCAGTTCCTTTACCTGTAATGCTACCTTTCTGACGGTCTCCTCGTCAAAACCGGTCTTCTTCTCTCCTGCCAGTGCTTCTCCACTAAGCTTCAGTAATATTCTCTTCATGGTCATATGCTCCTTATTTTACTTTCTTTTTCTCGGGCTTGTAATCATCGAAGAAGGAAGTCGGGCTGACATCCGCATAGCACTGAGAGCACATACCTTCGATTACGGCACCGTTGTTGATCTGTACGGACTTGGACTTGATGTTGCCCATTACGATGGCGGAAGAATCCAGCACTACAGGTCCCTGTACATCAATATCGCCCTTTACCGCACCTGCAATAGCTGCGCTGATGGCAGTGATGTTGCCGATGACTACAGAACTTGCACCGATCTTCACAGAACCTTCGCTGACGATCTCACCGTTGATCTTGGCTCCCTCTGCAAAGATCTCGGCAGCCTTGGAATTTCCATTGATATATCCGGTAATATTCAGTTTGCCCAGAATATCAATATTTCCGTTGATCGTACCTACCAGATCCATAGATCCTTCAGAACTTACATCTCCGGTGATAACCATACCTGCGGTGATAATTGCTGTTTCATCTGATGCGATTTTTGCGTCCATTCTCTTCTCTGCTCCTTTGCTATTCTCTGTATTCTCCTGCTTCAGAACACTGTCCACAGTCATATCGTTCTGAAGTATACTGTCCAGATCCAGTTCCGGTACGGCCTCTCCTATGGGAGTTTCCTCTATCTGGGATTCTTCTGCCGTTGTTTCCTCTTCCGGCTGTTCTTCTTTTTCCTGGGGAATTTCAATAGAATCCAGGTTCTTCAACATTTCTTCCAATGCTGCATTGTCATTTGGTGTCTCTTCCGCCTGCGGCTCCATCGGAGTCTCTTCCGTTGTCTCCTGCGTATTTTCCACCGGCTGCTCCTTCGTCTCTTCCACGGCTGCCTGATCCAGCTCTTCCTCCGGCATCAGTTCATTGACCGCCTGGGACAGATCTTCCTTCAAGTCTGAGAAAAATCCCATGATTATGTACCTCCATTTGTTTCTTGTTATTTATCAGCGGTTTTCGCGTTCTGCGAACGATCAAAACCGCAACAGGCATTCTCTTCTTACAGGTATTTCTACTCTATATGATGAATCGGCCTGGTATTTTCCGTAATCGGCAGGATCACTGTATCCGGCCGGGTCAGAATATTCTCTATGATATCCGGCAAAGCTTCCACTGTAGTCGGCTTCTCCGCGGAATCATGCAACAGTATGATAGACGTGTCTCTGGTATCGATATCCTTGGTACAGTTTTCCAGTAATGTATCCGTGGATAACTTCATGCTTCCGCCGTCTCCGGAGGACACATTCCAGTCGTAGTATTCCACTCCCTGACTGTCCAGATAATCGATAAAATCATGCATATCGATCTCGCTGACCGTATTGGAGCTTCCACCCGGGAACCGGTAACAGACACTCTCCTCTCCGGTGGCCTGATAGATGTAGTCCCTGATCCGGGCAAAATCCTGTGTAAAACTGTCCATGGATTCGTACAATTCCTTATATTTATGACTGTATGAATGCATTCCCAGCGTATGTCCTTCGGCAACGATCCTTTGCAGCGCCTCTTCTGCATTGGTTCCTTCTTTTCCCACCACAAAAAATGTGGCTTTGACATTGTAGCTGTCTAAAATATCCAGGATGTCATTCGTATAAATACTGGGGCCATCGTCGAACGTCAGATACACCTTGTGAATTTCTTCCTGCCCGGAGCTTTCCTCCGCCACCGGCTCTGAAGCTTCTGCACCGGAACTGTCCTCCTGTATCTGAGGTGTCTGTACCGGTGTACTCTTCTGCTCCTGCAACTGCTGCAGCAGCGTCTGTAACTCCTGATTCCGGATATCCAGTTCATCCAGTCTCTGCTCCAGTGTCTTCAAAGTTCCGTCAATCGTATGCAGCCTGCAGATCAGATACACACAGCACAGGAGCGGAATCACGATTCCCGCCGCCACGATACCTATGATCATCTTCTTCAACCGCTGCACTCTTTTTCGCCGGGCTTCCGGCAATGTCTGTTGCAGTTCTTTTGCCATGAATCTGTTAACGTCTCTCTTCCTATTTCGAAAATCTCAGCCTCCATCAGACAAGACTTTTGTAACAGTATAGCATATTCCACTTTTTTGGGAAAGAGATTTATGTAAAATGTTATTTTGTAACGCAGGAAGCCGCAGGAGATATTGCTATCTCTGCGGCTTCCTGCGTTATAATTTCATTCCCCTGTTTGTATTCCCCCGTATGCCTGGGTTCCCTACCCAATTTCCTGCATTCTTCGTTCCGGATAATGTCCCATAATGAAATTATGGAAAAAGAGTTCCGGAAGATGGTGACTCCGAAAGCGATACCAGATATCCTCCGGTACATTATCAAACTGCCAGATCTGTCCGTTGTTTGCAAATTCGATTTCCAACATTTGCTGCTGGGCATCGTACCCGGCAGACTTGATCATGGGATTTGCCCACATTATTCGCTTCATCTTTTGTTCTCTCTTTCTCATCCTGCTTGTTGTCACCCCTGACATAAATGTCCATTCGCTGTAAGGCGTTCAGCTGTATCTTTTTCCTGAAAGATTTCCCCTTATACTTTCACGTGAAGATTTTTGTCCCACCCACTGTGACAATTGCAGTATATTTTATTTTTCCCTTCGTTTTCCCTTATGCAGGTTTTAGCATACTTTCTGAATACATTGTTGTATCCCCACCCCCAGTGGTTCCTGCTGCAAGTAATATGTACTTTGTATTTCTGCAGTTCATACATTATTAGGATTTTTCGTAAG
>ENA-UEOI01002078-UEOI01002078.1-human-gut-metagenome-genome-assembly--contig:-NODE-2078-length-15128-cov-53.910438_pt1 | contig 15128 bp, 9 predicted proteins | sample MGYA00242883_ERZ507882 | MGnify/ENA primary metagenome ERZ507882 (study PRJEB26167, sample SAMN06115502) | human gut metagenome | host: Homo sapiens | place: China:Chongqing | collected 2015-07-29... | reverse complement strand
CCTAAACAATTGATGATATTAATGAAGTATGTGGAATTGTCCGGTTGGGTAGCCAGAGGGTATGCTTTAAAGGAAGTAACAAAGAAAGAGCTGCTTGAAAAGTCTGGAGGGTCTGCGGCCGTTTTTAACGGATTGGTCGAAAAGAAAGTCTTTGAGGTCTATCATCAGGAGATAGGACGTTTGGATAAAGGAATTTCGGATACCGGTGATATTAATCCGCTGAATATTGCGCAGCAACAGGCTTATGGCAACATTCTTCAATGCTTCAGAGAGAAAAATGTGTGTCTTCTGCATGGCGTTACATCCAGTGGCAAGACGGAAATTTATATCCACCTCATTCAGGAGGTGCTGAAAACAGGAAAGCAGGTCTTATATTTGCTTCCGGAAATTGCACTGACCACTCAGATAACTGAGCGTTTGAAAAGAGTGTTCGGACATCGGCTGGGTATTTATCATTCCAAGTTTCCGGACGCTGAGCGGGTGGAGATATGGCAGAAACAGTTGGGAGAGAAGAGCTATGATGTGATTCTCGGAGTTCGTTCCTCTATTTTTCTGCCTTTTCGTAACTTGGGGCTGGTCATCATAGATGAGGAACACGAGAATACGTATAAACAGCAAGACCCTGCCCCACGTTACCATGCCCGTAGCTCAGCCATCATGCTGGCCTCTATGTTCAAGGCGAAAGTGCTGCTGGGGACGGCTACTCCTGGTGTGGAAACTTACTTTAATGCTACCTCGGGAAAGTATGGCTTGGTAGAATTGAAAGAAAGATATAAAGATATCCGGCTTCCTCATATAGAACTGGTTGACATCAAGGAACTGGCGCATCAGAAGCGGATGCAGGGCCCTTTCTCACCGGCGCTGGTCAAGCAGATAAAAGAGGCATTGGAGTGTAAGGAGCAGGTTATCCTGTTTCAGAACCGTCGCGGTTTCGCTCCGATGATAGAATGTCATACCTGCGGCTGGGTTCCTAAATGCAAGAACTGTGATGTGAGTCTGACGTATCATAAGGGGCTGAACCAGCTGACTTGCCATTACTGTGGATATACCTATCAAGTTCCCCGTTCCTGCCCGGCGTGCGGCGGAGTGGAATTGATGCATCGCGGTTTCGGTACAGAGCGTATAGAAGATGATATAAAACTGATATTTCCCGAGGCGAAAGTCGCCCGGATGGATTTGGATACCACCCGTACCCGTACCGCATACGAGAAAATTATCGCGGATTTTGAACAGGGCAAGACCGATATCCTGATTGGTACGCAGATGGTGTCCAAAGGATTGGACTTTGATCATGTCAGTGTGGTGGGGATTCTGAATGCGGATACGATGTTGAACTTCCCGGATTTCCGGAGCTATGAGCGTGCTTTCCAACTGATGGCCCAAGTAGCAGGACGTGCCGGGCGTAAAAATAAGCAAGGACTGGTTATCCTTCAGACCAAATCGCCCGATTTACCCGTTATTCATCAAGTGATGCATAATGACTATGAGCAGTTATATTATGACCAATTGGCAGAACGGCAGATGTTCAAATATCCTCCTTATTATCGTTTGATTTATGTATATCTGAAACACCGCAAAGAGGATATTCTGGATTTGGCGGCGGATACCATGGCGGCACAGCTCCGTTCCGGATTGGGCGACAGGGTATTGGGCCCGGACAAACCGCCGGTGGCCCGTATCCAGACCTTATTTATAAAAAAAATGATTGTGAAAGTGGAGCAGAATGCTTCTATAAAGAAAGTGCGTGATTATCTGCTTGCCGTACAACGTGCCATATTGGAAGATGAACGTTTCCGTTCGTTGTTAGTTTATTATGATGTAGATCCACAGTAACCGGTCCATGCACTGGACGATAATAGAAAAGATAAACGAAAATAAAGATGAAGATAGAATTAGACGTACATACCCATACCATTGCCAGCGGGCATGCATTCAGTACTTTACAAGAAATGGCGCAAGCTGCCGCCGATAAGGGATTGAAGGTTTTAGGGATAACGGAACATTCGCCCGGTGTTCCCGGTACTTGCCATCCTATTTATTTTAGAAACTTGCATGTGGTTCCCCGCCGGATGTATGGGGTGGAGCTGTTGTTGGGGGCTGAGATTAATATTCTGGATGGTAAAGGAAACCTCGATTTGGACGAGGATTATATGAAGATGCTTGATATCCGTATTGCGGGTATCCACTCTTTATGTTATGAATATGGAACGATAGAAGAAAACACCCATGGAATGGTACAGGTTATCAGCAATCCTTTTATTCATATTATCAGTCACCCCGGAGACGGTACGGCGGCGTTACATTTTGAACCGATGGTATTGGCAGCCAAAGAACACCATACTTTATTGGAAATAAATAACAGTTCTTTAAAACCCACCCGTAACAAACCCAATGCCCGTGAGAACAACCTCACCATTCTCCGTTTATGCAAGAAATATGAAGTTCCGGTCATTTTGGGAAGTGACGCGCATATTTCGTTTGATATAGCCCGTTACGATAATTTGTATGAATTGTTGCAGCTTACCGGGTTTCCTGAAGAGCTGATCATGAACCGTGATGTGAAATCATTTAAAGAATACCTTCATTTGTAGATTATATATGAAAAGAATACTTTTTGTCTGCCTCGGTAACATTTGCAGGTCTTCTTCGGCAGAAGAAGTGATGCGTACTCTCATAAAGAAAAAAGGACTGGAACACGAGATAGAGGTGGATTCTGCCGGAATCCTGAGTTATCATAGAGGGGAATTGCCCGACAGCCGTATGCGGATGCATGCTTCCCGCCGCGGTTACAATCTGACCCATCGTTCCCGTCCTGTCTGTACGGAGGATTTCTATCATTTTGATATGATCATCGGCATGGACGACCGTAATATAGAGGACCTGATGGAGCGTGCTCCCGATCTGGAAACGGAAAAGAAAATCCATCGCATGACGGATTATTGCCGCACCAAAGTGGCAGACTATGTTCCCGACCCTTACTATGGCGGTGCGCAAGGGTTCGAGAACGTGCTTGATATACTGGAAGATGCTTGTGCAGGATTGCTTACTTCCTTAGTTCCGGGTAACTGATTCGGGTGTGATACATCGTTTTCAGCTTTTCTTTAAACAGTGCTTTGACTGTTGCTATATCCTTGAACGTAATAGGGCATTCTTTGAAATACCCCTCAGATACCTGTGTGTCAATAATCTTATCTACCAGTGTGCTGATGCTTTCTTCCGTGTACTCCGGCAGGCTGCGTGAAGCCGCTTCTACAGAGTCGGCCATCATCAGGACGGCCTGTTCCTTGGTGAACGGGTTCGGACCGGGGTAGCGGAACTTTTCCTGATCCACTTCTTCGTCAGGATGTTCGTTTTTATATGAAATGTAGAAATACTTCGTCAGTCCCCGTCCATGATGGGTACTGATAAAGTCTTTGATCACTTTGGGCAGATTATGCTTTTCCGCCAGTTTCAGCCCGTCGGTGATATGACTGATGATAACCTGGGCGCTTTGTTCATAACTTAAACTCTTGTGCGGGTTGACTCCCGACTGGTTTTCTGTGAAAAAAGCCGGATTCACCATTTTACCGATGTCATGATATAATGCTCCCGTACGCACCAGCTGGCTTTTACCTCCAATCTTGTTTGCCGCCGCAGCAGCCAGGTTTGCCATCTGCAATGAGTGTTGGAAAGTGCCCGGAGCTACTTCGGACATTTCCCGAAGCAAGCTATTGTTGATATTTGACAGTTCCACCAAAGTCACATCTGAAGTAAAACCGAATATTTTCTCCAAAAGGAACAGTAACGGATAAGCGAACAGCAGTAAGATACCGTTGATCATAAAATAGATGTACATGCGCGTATTCAGCTTGGTCAAATCATCTTCATGAATCAGCTCGAAAGCAAAATATAATAAAGCGTAACTGATAAATACAACCAAAGCCGTCCGTAACAATTGCGACCGTTGGGACAATTCTCTCAAACTATAGATCGCCACCATTCCTGCCACTACCTGTAACAAGATAAACTCATGTGGAAAACGTAAAGTGATGGAGCAAAGCAAAATGATAGTGACATGTGCCATGAATGCCGTTCTTGAGTCAAGGAAAACACGGACTATAATCGGAATCATGGCAAATGGAACCACGTAAATACTTGACAAGTTCTGTTCCACCATAATGGAAGACAGGACGGGGAAGAACACAATCAGCGCAAATAGCAGGGTGAGTGTTCCTTTCCGTTCATAATAATCTGCCCGGAACAACTCCAGATAGGCCATGAAGCAGAACAGGAAGATTCCTACATATAATATTTGTCCGGCCAATGTCAGTCTTTTCTCTTGTACCGAGTCGCTACGTTTTTCCCATTCCTTGCGTAAGGATTCCAATATGTTGTAAGTCTGCTCATCAACAATTTCTCCACGGTCAATAATCTTTTGTCCGTTCAGCACAAAGCCGTTTGCCCATGAAATATTAGAGAGCAGGTCTTTTTGCGCCGCCTCGGACTTTTCTTCATCATAAACCAGATTAGGTGTAATGTAATCATTCAGATTACATTGTTGTAATATCTTCTTTTTGTAGTGGGTGGTATCCGCATTCAGCAAATATTCATAGGCTTCCTTCACGGTGTACAATTGGTCGATAAAACGGCTTGTCGCTACATTCTTGTCTACCAGCCGTATGGCAATGATACTGTCTTCCTCCATACGCTTCAAGTCATTTCCGGCAATGATTCCGTCCTCATACAGTGCCTTTAATGTGCGTTCAATATAACGTACATAGTCTGTGCCCGGCAGTGAATGGCGTAAGGTCTTGTTGTAATCCTCCCTTAATTTGGAAAGGACATTTTTTTCGGCTTCCTTGTCTATCTGGAAATAAGGTTGATAGTCTGCCAGGATGCTGTCCTGTTCCTTTTGTACTTGTATGTCGTTTTTGTAAATCGGAAAATCAAATGATGCCTGTAACAGTCCGTATTTCCAAGGCTTGTTTATATCAAATTGATAGTTGAACTTTCCTTCATTGGGTAAAAAGTAGACTATCACTGATACTGTGGCAATGAAAATAAGGCTTTTATAAATCAAATTTTTATATGAAAACCGTTGGTTGGTCTTGAAACTTCTCATAATCGTATATTTTTGCGCGCAAAATACGAAAAAATCGGGAAATTTAGATTAATTTTGCGGCGTATTTTATATAAAACAACAATGTCAGAAAGAAAAGTAAGAGTTCGTTTTGCTCCGAGCCCGACGGGAGCGTTGCATATCGGCGGTGTGCGCACAGCCTTGTATAACTATCTGTTTGCTCGCCAGCATGGTGGAGATTTAATTTTCCGTATAGAAGATACCGACTCAAATCGCTTTGTTCCGGGTGCGGAAGAATATATCATTGAGTCGTTTAAGTGGTTGGGGATAAACTTCGACGAAGGAGTCAGCTTTGGTGGTAACTACGGCCCCTACCGTCAGTCTGAACGTCGTGATATTTATAAGAAATATGTACAGGTGTTGCTTGACAGCGGTAAGGCGTATATTGCTTTCGATACTCCGGCGGAGTTGGACGCCAAACGTCAGGAAATCTCTAATTTCCAGTACGATGCTTCTACCCGTATGTCTATGCGTAACTCTTTGACTCTGCCGAAAGAAGAAGTGGATGCACTGATTGCCGATGGGAAGCAATATGTGGTACGTTTCAAGATTGAACCGAATGAAGATGTACACGTACATGATATTATCCGTGGCGAGGTAGTGATCAATTCTTCCATTTTGGATGATAAAGTTTTATATAAATCGGCGGATGAACTGCCTACTTATCATTTGGCAAACATTGTGGACGACCATTTGATGGAAGTTTCCCATGTAATCCGTGGTGAGGAATGGTTGCCTTCCGCTCCGTTGCATGTCCTGCTGTACCGGGCTTTCGGCTGGGCGGATACCATGCCCGAGTTCGCACATCTTCCCTTGTTGTTGAAACCGGATGGTAACGGTAAACTGAGCAAGCGTGATGGTGACCGTCTTGGCTTCCCTGTTTTCCCGTTGGAATGGCACGACCCCAAGACCGGTGAGGTGTCTTCCGGTTATCGTGAGTCGGGTTACCTGCCCGAAGCTGTTATCAATTTCCTTGCCCTGTTGGGATGGAATCCGGGAAATGACCAGGAACTGATGTCCTTGGATGAACTGGTGAAGCTTTTTGACCTGCACCGTTGCAGCAAAGCCGGGGCAAAATTCGACTTTGAAAAAGGAAAATGGTTTAACCATGAATATATATTGAAGAAAAGCAATGAGGAAGTAGCCGGGCTTTTCATGCCGATCTTGAAAGAGCATGGCATTGAAGCTCCTATGGATAAAGTGGTGACCGTGGTAGGCTTGATGAAAGATCGTGTAAGTTTTATCAAGGATTTGTGGGAAACTTGCAAATTCTTCTTCGTCGCTCCTACGGAATATGATGAGAAGACCCGTAAAAAACGTTGGAAAGAGGACTCTCCCGAACGTATGCTGGAGTTGGCGGACGTATTGGAGGCCTTGGACGACTTCTCGCTGGAGAATCAGGAGGCTGTGGTCATGAAATGGATAGAAGATAAAGGTTATCACTTGGGTAATATAATGAATGCTTTCCGTTTAACCTTGGTAGGCGAAGGTAAAGGCCCGCATATGTTTGATATTTCAGCCGTTTTAGGGAAAGAAGAAACATTGCGACGCATTCGTCGGGCTGTGGAAGTGCTCAAGTAATAGCCGGTAGTTATGATTTATAACCTAGTCATCTATATTTATCTATTCGGGGTGAAGGTTGCCGGCCTGTTCAGCGCCAAGCCCGCCAAAATGGTGAAAGGACACCGGGAAGTATTTGATATCTTGCGTAACAAGATAGACAAAAATGCCCGTTATATTTGGTTTCATGCAGCTTCATTGGGGGAGTTCGAACAGGGACGCCCTTTGATAGAACGTATCCGTAAGGAGCATCCCGAATATAAAATATTGCAGACTTTCTTTTCTCCCTCAGGGTATGAAGTGAGAAAGAACTACCAGGGGGCAGACCTTGTCTGCTATCTGCCTTTCGACACTCCGCGTAATGTCCGTCGGTTTGTAGAATTGGCTAATCCCTGTATGGTATTTTTTATCAAGTACGAATTTTGGCAGAATTACTTGAATGAGTTGCATAGGAGAGGTATTCCCACCTATAGCGTATCTTCCATTTTCCGTCCCAATCAGATTTTTTTCCGTTGGTATGGGAAGAGATATAGTGAGGTGCTGAGGACTTTTGCTCATTTGTTTGTACAGAACGAAGTTTCCAAAGAATTGCTGGCGACAATTGGCGTGACCGATGTGACAGTTGTGGGCGATACTCGTTTTGACCGCGTGCTGGATATCTGCCATCAAGCCAAGCAGCTTCCGTTGGTGGAGAAGTTCAAAGGTGATTCGTTGACTTTTGTTGCAGGCAGCTCATGGGGACCGGATGAGGATATTTTTATCAAGTATTTCAATGAGCATCCTGAGATGAAGCTGGTTATTGCTCCTCATGTGGTGAGCGACAGTCATTTGAAGGAGATTTTAGATAAGGTGAAACGTCCGTGCATCCGCTATACCGAGGCTACGGAAGAAAATGTGACACAGGCCGATTGTTTGATTATCGACTGTTACGGACTGCTGTCCTCCATTTACCGATATGGTGAGATTTCGTATATTGGGGGTGGCTTTGGAGTTGGAATTCATAATGTGCTGGAAGCGGCTGTATATGGTATTCCTGTGATATTCGGACCTAACAACAAGAAATTCCGCGAGGCGCAACATTTGTTGGAGCAGAAAGGCGGTTTTGAAGTAACCGGTTATGATGATTTTAAACGGTTGATGGACAAATTCCTGTCGGATGAGGCTTATTTGCAACAAGCAGGGAAAGCTGCCGGAAATTATGTGAACCATAATGCCGGAGCATTAGAAAAGATAATGAAAGATATCACTCTCTGAATGTTTCAAGGTGATTTGAGTATATGCAGGTTATAGAGAAGATTTGGCTCTATAACCTGTTTTTTTCCTTCAAATCCTTCATTTCAAGGTAATTTATTGTTAATCAGTTGGTTATAATGAATCATTTTCACTTTATTTCCTTCATCCGGATATAAATCCTTCAGCCTGCTGAAATGAGGGCTTGTCCGGCTTTGGGGTCAGCAGAAATTTAGTGGGGATTTATTTCATGCGATTGTTTGTGATACCCTGTACGAGCGTTCGTAATTTTATGTATGGTTTGTATGGCAGGCAAAAGTAAGGATTGGGATTGCATATATGCCCTCACTTTAGCATTTCGACTTGTTGCTATATACCATACATGTAGTCAGATGTATATCTTCCTGCCCATATGCTGTTTCGCTTTTTTTAAAAGAAGGCTGTCTGGGGATTTTTCCTCCCTACGTAAGGAATGCGTAGCCTTGTAGTCAGCTTCATCCTTAAAAGATCTTATCCATATCTCTAACCCTTTCCCGCCGTATGGTTAAGGGTTTTCTTCCTGCCTGTTTTATCTCCGCAAGCCTTTGGAGTTGACTCCATAGTCTTGGGAGATAACTCCAAAGCTTATGGAGATAACTCCAAAGGCTATGGAGATAGAATACATTCGTATAAAAAGGTTTAATCAGGAGATAGAAAAGGTTTATGCAACAGGGCCCGATCTATTGTTATTTCCACAATAATCCCAAATGCTCCCGGACTTTTATAGTAGAACTTTTTAAAAAAACTGGTTGGCGGTTTTCTCTTTGATGAAATAAAAAAAGTTAAAAGGATGAACTTTTCTTCTTTTAAAGCTAACATGAACTCTTTATAAGAGGAAATCTTCTGTTTTTCAGTTTGTTATGCTTCGCTTTTACATGAACCGATTTATATATCTCTTGATAAGAGATATATATTTTCTGTGCAAAAATAAGCAAAGTTTTGAGAACTAATACATTTTTGGCAAAAAAAATAGGAATTTATATAAAAAAATAGTTCTCTCATTTATTTATATTCTTCTTTATTTCGTTTCAACAGCTCTGTAATATGTTGATATAATGTGTGTTAATACATTTTGTAGATCTCTTATCAAGAGATCTACAAAAATGTCGTTTTTAAGACCTTTTTATATATGGAATATATCTGGTCTTTGAAGCGGTATAATTAAATGAAAACAACATAAAGCAGATGGAATATCTATTTCTGAGACGTAAACGCACGACCGCTACTTCCGAGCGACAGAAGACTTTGCTTTTCAAGGCTGCCGAGCGGCAATGGAAAGAGGAGTTTGCCGGAAAGGAAACAGACATTCGCAAGGTGGATTGTAATATATATAAAGGTATATTGTACCAGCTTGAGATACGTCAGGTATTTCTTGACACCTCGCTTTCTCTGAAGAAACTGAGTGCACTGCTTGAAACAAACCAGACCTATCTGAGCAATGTGGTGAACAAATACTTCGGTTGTAATTTGAAGGAACTTGTGAACACGTATCGTGTGGAATATGCCAAAGAACTTCTCTGTTCCCGACGTTGTGCGCTGACTGAGCTGCCTTGCAGTTGTGGCTTTGCTTCGAAAAGTGCTTTCTACTCTGCTTTCAGCCGTATTGTCGGGGTATCACCTTTGTCATATCAGACTCAAGAAAGAAGGAGGCATCATTTGCAGGCAGTAAACTAGCTAAGCTATTAATAATGAAATTAATATGTATAACCAATTTTAGTTTTTTAAATTTATAAATTTAAAGTTTTTCTATTATGAACAAAAAGTTTTTAAGTGCAATCCTGTTCGGAGCCTTAATGGTGACCTCGACAGGAACATTTGTGTCTTGTAAGGACTATGATGATGACATTGACCGCATCGACAAGGAATTGAGCGAAGTCAAGGAAACCATTGCAAGTCTTGACTCGGCAATTAAGGCAGGTAAATTCGTTCAGTCATGTAATGAGGTTACCGGTGGATATGAACTGGTTTTCACTGACGGTTCCAAAATTACTATCAAGAACGGTACGAATGGAACAGATGGAGCAGCCGGTACTACTGTTATCCCTGAATTCCGTGTGGAAGGCAATTACTGGCAGGTCAGCACAGACAAAGGTGCTACTTGGGTGGATGTGAAAGATACCGAAGGTAACAAAGTTCCGGCCAGAGGTCAGGATGGTGAAGCTGCCGGTTCAAACGTGTCTTGGGTGACAGTGGACGGTGTGGAATACATCAAGATCGGTGACAAAGTTACTGATTTGAAGCAGAACAATGAATTTCCTAACATTGCTGTAGATGCTGAAAGCAAGACTGTAATCGTGACTATCGACGGTCAGAACTATACTTTGCTGCAGGAAGGTTCTGCATTCAAAGGGTTGCAGACTGTAGTTTACAGAAAACAGGCTGTTGATGATCTCAAGGATATTTGTAAAGCTTATGATATCTATTGGCTGGAAAATGAAGGAACTTTTGACTCAGATAAGGATGTTTTGTTTGCATCTGTTCCTGCTTATGCTTCATTCAAAGTATATCCGGGTGATTTCTCATTGAATAATGCGAAATTCTCCTTTGTTGATACGTATCAGGTTCGTAGTGTCGCTCCTGCTTTGACCTATATGGAAGGTTCTGCAAAATTAGAAAACGGTATTTTGAGCCTTGCTATTTTGCCGAATGAAGGTATTGAAACCTATAGTAATTATGCGACCTCATTGGATGTAACTATGTATGGTCAATATACATCAGCTTCCGATTATTTCACGGTAAGAAGAACAAAGGCATCTGTAAAGAGCATTGTTAATGCTTTTACTTCAACTAATATGGATGAAAATGATTATCCGGCAATTATTACTGAGGATGGTAAATCTTATGGATGCTTTGACTATCAAGGTGTTTATAATGTAAATGATTCTATTGACGCTTACATTTCCGGAGCTGCAACAGTATGGTTGAAGTCAACCAATATTTCATATACCAGAGTGTTCAGATTGTTGGATCAGAATGAGGATTATACATTTAATGGACAACCTATTAAAACTCGTCAGGGTATCTTTGAATTTAAAGATAATGTTTTGTCTGTAAAATCGACTAACCAGGCGTCTGCTATTGATGAATACGCTGCGATAGAAGTGACTACTACAGTTAAGCCACAGGAAGAAGGTGTTAAAGAATACGAGGTGAAGAATGTAGTCTTCATCAAGGCTGTTCGTCCTGCTGTTAATCCTGTATTTGGAACTGTTGCTTTGAAACCGTTGGATGCTAAGGAAAACTTTACATTTGCATACAATAGCTCACAGGCCCGGATCATTACTTTGGATGTCCGTAACTTTGAGGCTGCTATTGAAGGTCGTGATGTTATTGCTAATGATAATAATGAATATTGTACATTCATTACATTGAACAAGCCTGTATATGATGCTGGTGGCAGCAAGTTAGTGAGATATGAATCAATATCTAATCAATGTAACCAATATTATTGGGATAACGGCTTGAGTCAATTATCTAATATTCCTGCAAAGGTTACAGACTTGGCAAAAGCTCTTGAAACGGTTAAAAATGAAGCTGTCTTGTATTATAAGAACGGTGGAAACAATGCCGATAAGGACTCTTTGTTCTTGATTTTGACACCGGGTGCTAACTTTGCACAATTCAAGAATATGTCATTGTTGGCTGGAACTTCTTCTTATTATCCTGGTTGGGGAGCTACTGAGAAAATGACTAACGGAGTGAACACACCGTATGCTGTTTACAATAGCTTCGTAAGCAAGCTGTTCAAGGTTTCTGTAGATAACTTCTCTGTAACCTATAACTTTGATTGTCCTATCAAGGATGAATATAAGAGTCGTACTATCATCGGTACATGGACAAAAACTGCCGGTGCTTATAGCAAGTTCATCATGGAATCTCAAGAATTCGACAAGATGTACAATGTTGTTCCTGAAGATGCGACAGTTGAGTTTGAATTGGATTATAAGAAGCAGAATGCTTATGTTCAGGAAATGATGAAAGAACAGAACGGAATCAAGAACATTGAATGGACTAGCACTAATCAGATTGTCTTTACTCCGCGTGTAGATTTGGCTAAGGTTGGAACTTTGAAAGTTGATATCTATGATGCTACAGCCGGTTCTGCCAAGCGTGTATTGTTTGCAACTGAAGACTGGAAGGTGGAACAACCTATCTTGGAATTCTCTGCAATAGTAGACTTGAAGTATAATAATCCGGCATTGGCTACAAACGATCAGATTAAGATTATCGATTTGATTAATGCTTTAGGTGCAGCAGACAAGAAGAAATGGACTGAACTGACATTGAAAGATGCTGTTAAAAATGTATTGGTAAAATACAATGCCACTACGATTGCTGCTGAAGAAACCATAGCTGAAACATTGTATAGAAAAAATGCTGCCGGTAATGCTGTTGCTGAAGCTACTGGATTGGAAATTTCTTTGGATGAGAATGAAAAAGACTTTACTTATGATGCAGCTACTGCAACTCTTACTTGGAAGGGAACTCCAACAGGTACAGTATATACTCATGATGTAAACTTGAACATTACTTATACTCATAACTGGGGTGTTGTAACCAAAACATTCAAGGTAACTGTAACAAGAAAAGTACAGTAAACATTCGGGCTAAGATAGAAAGTATAGCTTAAATTTGATATGCTTTCTTCTTGATGACTTCAAGCGAGGAGGGGATATGAATCTGATTACAGAAGAATATCCTCTCCTTTTTTATTATAAAAATATATTCTTGATATAATGACGAAATTAGTTCGATGCGGTATAAACTTTTATGCGGATGTAGATAATAAAAAAGCGGTAAATGATAGGGATGCCTTGCAGAACACTAAATTAATGGAACATTATACTCACCTTCTTGGTCAATTACAGTATGAAGGAGCTGGTATCTGGAGCCGTTTTAATATTATGTTCGGAATAAATGTTTCTTTATTCGGATTGGAAACCGTCTTGTTTAACTCTATATGCCAGACTTCTGAATACCTGACATTTATTATTGCATTTGGAGGATTGTCATTCTCAATATGGTCTATTTACGTAATGCAGAGATTATGGAGTTATCATGAGCACTGGAAGAATATGTTATGTGAAGCGGAAAAGGCTTTTCCGGATGAGTATGTGAAACTTTTCACAAAGATTCCTTCTAATTTGAAAAGAGAGAAAAAGTCTTGGGAGTTATGGCTGAAATCATACACCCAACCTTTTTTTGCCATATTGTCTCTTATTTGGTTGCTTATTATGGTGTTAAACCATGCTATTTATACTGATATGCTGAATAAGGAAAATATTATTCATCACGTGGGTGTGGTGAAAATACAACAGAATGAAAATTTAAAAAATAATGAAGATGAAAAAGATGATGGATTCGACTACTGTGATTATTACTACAACAGATAATAGAGTATTGTTGCAAAAAAGAGATGAGAACCCGGATATAGAGTACTCCGGATATTATTCTCTTGTTTCTGGCTACCTTGAGGAGGAGGAAACCCCTCTAGATGGCATTATCAGAGAACTGAAGGAAGAATTTGAACACAAGAAATCCCAAAAGGTGCATTTTAGTTCTATAACCTATTTGGGGTCTGAGTATAGAGCAGACTATGATAGATGGGAATATATTCATCATACTTATTTGATGGACGATGCAGCGGATATCCGTATTTTGGAAGGTGAATCTTTTGTCTTGCTGGATATGGATGAGTGTTTGAAATTGGAGAATCTTGCTCCTCATCATAAGTTGTTTTTATTAAAATATCGTGCCGGATTATGTAAAATTGACGTGCGTGAGCAATCAAAAAAAATGTTTGATGAAATAACTGTCAGGGATTTGATAAAAGTGGAATCCGTAGGGGATATGAAAAATTATAGCTTGCTGGAGGCGGGAACTGGTTTTGTAATTGGCGAGGATACTACTTTGAGTGCTTCAATTCCAGCGGTGGAAGCCGCTAAATATATAGGATTCTTGCAATTCGTTCCAAAGGTTCTTAGAGGCAATCATTATCATTTTAGAAAGGTGGAATATATGCTTATTTTACAGGGGCGTATGCATGCCACTTTTCAGAAATATGATGATAGTGAGGCTGTAATAGAAGAAATTTGGGAAAAGGGGGATTTGGTACGGACTTTACCGGGGTGCGTCCATACATTAACAGCTTTAGGAGAGTCGAATGTGTTGACTATTGAGTTTTCTCCACAGCCTTATGTTGCGAGGGATGTGTTGATGAATGATAAAAAATAGCTTGAGTATGGGAACCATTGCAGTAACGGGGGCTACCGGTTATTTGGCTGAGAAATTGATAGAACGGTTGATTACCCAAGGACATACTATTCATGCGATAGCCAGGAATGAAGGAAAACTGATTGCTCTGAGAGAGAAATTTAAAAGCGTTCAAATCTTTCCATGCCCCATTGAAGATTATCTTTTATTGAAAAAGGCATTGAATGGTTGTGATGGGATATTTCATTTGGCTGCGTTTAAAGATGTCATTTTGGCAAAAGAACATCCTCTGAAAGCTGTTCAGACTAATATTCTTGGTACGTTGAATCTTCTTAAAATAACTGTTGAGGAGCAGAACATAAAATTTATTCTGGCAACAAGCACTGATAAAGCTGTTCAAGTTTCAGGAACGTATGGGGCTACTAAATTGCTTATGGAGAATCTTTTTGGGGATTTTGAGCAAATAAACGGATCGAATTGCGCTTATAGGATAGTTCGTTATGGAAATGTATTGCATTCTACAGGGGCTGTTTTGGTAAAATGGAAGTATGCATTAGAAAATAGGAAGGAACTTATATTGACAGATCCTGAAGCTACCCGGTTTTTTATTACATGGGAACAGGCAATAGATGTTATTTTTTCCTGTTTAAATGACGCTCAAAGTGCGGAACCGTTTTATCCGCCTGATATGAAATCGATAAGCTTAGGAATTTTATTGGAACTCACAATAAGAAAGTATGCTAAAACTATTCCTGACATCAGAGTTATCGGTTTACAAAAAGGGGAAAATAAGCACGAATGTATCACGGCAGACTTAAGCAGTGAATATGCTGAAAGATGGAATAATGAGGAATTATTAAACCTTATCTAGAAAATACTATGAATGATAGATAGTTAAATCTTTCTTTTAAGACGGGGAATTGCAGTATATTGATTACTTTTGTCCTGTATCATAACTTATTAAACC
>ENA-UEOI01002052-UEOI01002052.1-human-gut-metagenome-genome-assembly--contig:-NODE-2052-length-15304-cov-4.205490_pt1 | contig 15304 bp, 10 predicted proteins | sample MGYA00242883_ERZ507882 | MGnify/ENA primary metagenome ERZ507882 (study PRJEB26167, sample SAMN06115502) | human gut metagenome | host: Homo sapiens | place: China:Chongqing | collected 2015-07-29... | reverse complement strand
ATATAGATGGTCTTGCCGGTGGAGCGCTTGGCCAGCTCGGTGGCCAGCTTGACCCGCTGGGCCTCGCCGCCGGACAGGGTGGTGGAGGGCTGGCCCAGCTTGACGTAGCTCAGGCCCACCTCGTAGAGGGTCTGGAGCTTGTTGTATAGCCGGGGGAGGTTCTCAAAGAAGGGGAGGGCCTCCTCCACCGTCATCTCCAGCACCTCATAGATGTTCTTGCCTTTGTAGCGCACCTCCAGGGTCTCCCGGTTGTACCGCTTGCCCTTGCACACCTCGCAGGGCACGTAGATGTCGGGGAGGAAGTGCATCTCGATTTTCAGCAGGCCGTCGCCCTGGCAGGCCTCGCAGCGCCCGCCCCGGACGTTGAAGGAGAAGCGGCCCGGGCCGTAGCCCCTGGCCTTGGCGTCGGAGGTGGAGGCGAACAGATCACGGATGTCGTTGAACAGGCCGGTATAGGTGGCCGGGTTGGAGCGGGGGGTGCGGCCGATGGGGGACTGGTCAATGTCGATGACCTTGTCCAGGAACTCCTCCCCCTCGATGCCCGCGTGCTTTCCAGGCCGGGTCTTGGCCCGGTTCAGGTCGGCGGCCAGCCGCTTGAACAGGATCTCGTTGACCAGGGAGGACTTGCCGGAACCGGACACGCCGGTGACGCAGGTGAAGGTGCCCAGGGGGATGGACACGTCCACGCCCCGCAGGTTGTTCTCCGCCGCGCCCCGGATGGTGAGGAAGTTCCCGCTGCCCTTGCGGCGCTCGGTGGGGACGGGGATCCTTTTGCGGCCGGACAGGTAGTCGCCGGTGATGGAGCCGGGGGTGTTCATGACCTCTTCGGCGGTGCCGGCGGCCACCACCTCTCCGCCGTGAACGCCGGCGCCGGGGCCGATGTCCACGATATAGTCGGCCGCCCGCATGGTGTCCTCGTCGTGCTCTACCACCAGCAGGGTGTTGCCCAGGTCGCGCAGGTGCTTCATGGTGTCCAGCAGCATGTCGTTGTCCCGCTGGTGCAGGCCGATGGACGGCTCGTCCAGAATATAGAGCACCCCCATGAGGGAGGAACCGATCTGGGTGGCCAGGCGGATGCGCTGGCTCTCGCCGCCGGACAGGGTGGCGGCAGCCCGGCTCAGGGTCAGGTACTGGAGCCCCACACTCTGGAGGAAGCCAAGGCGGTTCTTGATCTCCTTGAGGATGCGGTCGGCGATGAGGTGCTTCTGGGGGGTGAGCTCCAGGCCGTCCACGAAGGCCAGGGCGTCGTTCACCGATTTGCGGCAGAAGGCGTCGATGCTGATACCCCCCACCGTGACGGCCAGGGCCTCCTTCCGCAGGCGCTTGCCGCCGCAGTCGGGGCAGGGCCGCTCAGCCATGCACTCCTCCAGATCCCGGCGCATGGCGTCGCTCTGGGTCTCCCGGTAGCGGCGCTCCAGGTTGTTGACCACGCCCTCGAAGGCCTGCATCAGAGTGCCCTTGCCGTTCTCCCGGTCGTAGGTCAGCTTGAGCTTCTCCCCCTTGGTGCCGTAGAGGATCACGTCCATGACCTCCTCCGGCAGCTCCTCCACCGGGGTGGTGAGCTTGAAGCCGTACTTCTTGGACAGGGCCTCAAAGTACATGCGGGAGATGGAGTCCCCCTTGATGTTGTTCCAGCCGGAGGCGGTGATGGCGCCTTCCAGGATGGAGAGCTTCCTGTTGGGGATGATGAGGTCGGGATCCACCTTGAGCTGGGCGCCCAGGCCGGTGCAGGTGGGACAGGCGCCGTAGGGGTTGTTGAAGGAGAACATGCGGGGGGAGAGCTCCTCGATGGAGATGCCGCAGTCCTCGCAGGCGTAGTTCTGGGAGAAGAGGATGTCCCGATCCTCGCCCACAATGTTGATGACCACCAGGCCGCCGGCCAGGGCGGCGGCGGTCTCCACGCTGTCGGTGAGGCGGCGGTGGATGTCCTCCTTGATGACCAGCCGGTCCACCACAATCTCGATGTTGTGCTTCTTGTTCTTGTCCAGGGGGATCTCCTCGGTGAGATCGTAGAGCGAACCGTCGGCCCGGCAGCGGACATAGCCCGACTTGCGGGCGTCCTCCAGCAGCTTCTGGTGGGTGCCCTTCTTGCCCCGCACCACCGGGGCCATGATCTGGATGCGGGTGGCCTCGGGCAGGGCCATCACCTGGTCGATGATCTGGTCGATGGTCTGCTGCTGGATCTCCTTGCCGCACTTGGGGCAGTGGGGGGTGCCCACCCGCGCCCACAGCAGGCGGAGGTAGTCGTAGATCTCCGTCACCGTGCCCACGGTGGAGCGGGGGTTCTTGGAGGTGGTCTTCTGGTCGATGGAGATGGCGGGGGAGAGGCCGTCGATGTAGTCCACGTCCGGCTTCTCCATCTGGCCCAGGAACATGCGGGCGTAGGAGGAGAGGGACTCCACATAGCGGCGCTGGCCCTCGGCGTAGATGGTGTCAAAGGCCAGGGAGGACTTGCCCGAGCCGGACAGGCCGGTGAGCACCACCAGCTTGTCCCGGGGAATGTCCACGTCGATGTTTTTCAGGTTGTTCTCCCGCGCGCCTTTGACGAAAATATGGTCGAGCATACGTGTGGTTCTCCTTTGTTCAGGGGTTTACAGGGGCTGTTCGCCGGGCCGGGGCGGCCGGGCATGGCGGACGAGATCCTCCCGCACGGCCCCCCATTTCCGGTAGTTTTCCCGGCCCTGCCGCAGGGTCATTCCCCGGTTTTCGTCGCTGGGGGCGTCCTCGTCCGGGTCGAACACGTCGTTCTCCCAGAAGCACACCGGGCAGATGTAGGCAATGGCCTCCTCTTTGGGGACAGGAAAGGTGAGGCACCCGCAGCAGGGGCAGGGGTAGCTCCCCGCCGGCCCCTCCGACTCCGGAGGCGGCTCCGGCTCAAGCGGCTCCGGAGTGCAGGCCGGGCCGTCGGACGGGGAGAGCACAAAGCTGGCGTTGGTGGCCTGGGGCAGATAGAAGAATTTTTCTGTTTTGTCCATAGAACGGCATCCTCCGGGTCAGGGGGCGAACACGGGACGAAATACATACGCCCACAGAGCCCACAGCAGAAGGGCGGAGCCCAGCACCCCGGCGGATACGCGCACCCACCTGGGCGGTCTGGGCCAGACGGCCAGGGCGATAAGGGCGAAGGCCGCAAGCCCCAGCAGAAAAGGGGCGTACATGACCAGCAATGTGTCCCAGCCCATATCCCACCGGCCCATGTTCAGTACCCGAACACCTTGGCCACGCCCTCCAGCATGTCGCGGATGGGTAGGCCGTAGGGGCAACGCTTCTCGCAGGCGCCGCACATGACGCAGGAGCCGGCGTGGTAGGGCATAGCCTTGTAACGCTGCTCGGCCCAGCCGGCCAGGCCGTACTTGCGGGCGTAGTTGGCCATCAGAAAGTTGGAGGGAATGTCAATGCCGTTGGGGCAGGGGGCGCAGTAGCCGCACCGGCGGCAGAACTGGGTGCCCAGCTCCTTCCGCACGGCGTCGCACCGGGACAGCTCTTCCGCCGTCAGGGGGGCGGCAAGGTTCACAGAGGCGTTGCGGTCCACTTCCTCAGGGGAGCCCATGCCGGGAATCATGATGTCGATGACCCCGGAGGCGGCGATGTACCGCAGGGCCAGATCCCATTCGTCCAGGTTGCCGCCGGCCAGGGGCTTCATGGCAATGGTGCCGATGCCCTTCTCACGGGCCAGGGCCAGCACGTCCCGCCCCTGGTCCTCCACAATATTATAGGGGAACATAACGGTTTCAATGCGGTCGGCGTAGTCCTCCACCAAAATTTTAAGCGCATCAGCGCTGTGGGCGGTGACGCCGATGTGGCCGATCTTCCCGGCCTCCCTGGCCGCCGTCAGGGCCTCGTAGGCGCCGCCGGGGCCGAATACCTTCTCAATGTCCTTCTCCGGCAGGTTGTGGAGCTGATACAGGTCGATGTAGCCGGTGCGCAGGTTGCGCAGGCTGGTCTCCACGTCGGCGGCCATGGAGGCGGCGTCCCGGCTCATGCTCTTGGTTGCCAGGATAAACTTGTCCCGGCGGCCCTCCAGCGCGGCGCCCAGATACTCCTCGGAGACGGTATAGCCCCGGGCGGTGTCGATGTAGTTGATGCCGTACTCCTCCAGCTTATCTACCACAGCCTTGGTGTTGGCCCCGTCGGCGCGCTGGATGGGGATACCGCCAAAGGAGACTACAGCGGCCTTCAGGCCGGTCTTGCCCAGTGTCACATAGTTCATAATCCATACCTCTTATTCCATGCCCGGCTCACGCCGGACGTATTTGGGAAGTCTTTCCGCCGCCGGACGGGGGAACAGGCCGCCGGCCGGCCGGTCAAGTCATACATAATAGCAGTCCTCGCGCCATTTCCGGGGATTGGCATCAATGTAGTTCCAGATGCGCCGGTAGTCCGCCTCGCCGCGGATGACGTGGTCGTGAAAGGATTTCTGCCAGAGGGGAATGCCCGCCCGCTTGCTCACAGCACCCTTGAACTGCTTCATCACGCGGGAGACGGTAGGGGCGACCTGTGGTCGCCCGTCGGCATCTGCGCCGAGTACCAGAATCAGGTGGATGTGATTGGGCATAACTACCCATTTATCCACCCGCACATATGGGTAAACGGCATCCAGACGGGACAGCGTGTCCTCCGCAATCCGGCCCAGATCGGAGTGAAGCGGGCGACCATAGGTCGCCCCTACGGACGGCTGCCAGAAAAGCGGCTGTTTGTCTTTTGTGCAGAGGGTGATGAAATAATAGCCCGCCTGGCTGTAATCATAGTTTGGCAGCCGGTTCGGCTTCCGTCTGGGCAGCGCCATGCCCCTCACCCATGTCCCCGCAGCTCGATGATGCGGTCTCGCAGGACGGCGGCGTACTCGAATTCCAGCCGCTTGGACGCCTCCCGCATCTCCTTCTCCAGCTTGGCGATGGCAGCCTCCCGCTCCTTTTTGGAGAGGGCCTTCTGAGAGTGGGGCAGCTCGTCCTTGTCGCCGGACAGGTCGATCACGTCGCGGACGGACTTGATGACCGTCTTGGGCACGATGCCGTGCTCCCGGTTGAAGGCGTCCTGCTTGGCCCGGCGGCGCTCGGTCTCGTCGATGGCCCGGCGCATGGAGGGGGTGATGGAGTCGGCGTACATGACCACCAGGCCGTCGGCGTTGCGGGCGGCCCGGCCGATGGTCTGGATAAGGGAGGTCTCCGACCGGAGGAAGCCCTCCTTGTCGGCGTCCAGGATGGCCACCAGGGACACCTCCGGCAGATCCAGGCCCTCACGGAGCAGGTTGATGCCCACCAGCACGTCGAAGGTGCCCAGGCGCAGGTCGCGGATGATCTCCATGCGCTCGATGGTGTCGATGTCGTGGTGCATGTAGCGCACCTTGATGCCCGCGTTGGTGAGGTAGGCGGTAAGATCCTCCGCCATCTTTTTGGTGAGGGTGGTGACCAGCACCCGTTCCGAGCGGGCGGTGCGGGCGTTGATCTCGCCGATGAGGTCGTCGATCTGCCCCTCCACGGGCCGCACCTCGATTTTGGGGTCCAGGAGGCCGGTGGGGCGGATCACCTGCTCCACGATCTGGCCCGACCGCTCCCGTTCATAGTCGCCGGGGGTGGCGGAGACGTACACCACCTGGTTGAGCCGCTTCTGAAATTCGTCAAACTTCAGCGGCCGGTTGTCGAAGGCGCAGGGCAGGCGGAAGCCGTAGTCCACCAGAGAGGTCTTGCGGGCCTTGTCGCCGTTGTACATGGCCCGCACCTGGGGAAGGGTGACGTGGCTCTCGTCGATGAAAAGGACGAAATCCTTGGGGAAGTAGTCCAGCAGGGTGTGGGGGGGCGAGCCGGGGGCGCGGCCCTCAATGACCCGGCTGTAGTTCTCAATGCCGGTGCAGTAACCCAGCTCCTGCATCATCTCTACGTCGTACATGGTACGCTGCTTGATGCGCTGGGCCTCAATAAGCTGGTTGTTGGCCTGGAAGAAGGCTACCCGCTCCTCCAGCTCCTTGTAAATCTCCTGGACGGCGGCGTCCATCTTCTCCTTGGGGGTGACATAGTGGGTGGCGGGCCAGATGGGGATGGTCTCCAGCCGCCGGATGACCGCACCGGTGACCACGTTGATCTCGCTGATACGGTCGATCTCGTCGCCGAAGAACTCCACCCGGATGGCGGAGTCCTTCCAGTAGGCGGGGAAGATCTCCACCGTGTCCCCCCGGACCCGGAACATGTTGCGCTCAAAGGCGATATCGTTGCGCTCATAGCGGATGGCCACCAGCTTTTTCAGCAGCTCGTCCCGCTCCAGGGTGGCCCCCACCCGCAGGGAGACCATCATCTTGGCGAAGTCCTCCGGCTCGCCCAGGCCGTAGATGCAGGATACCGAGGACACCACGATCACGTCCCGCCGCTCCATCAGGGAGGCGGTGGCCGCCAGCCGCAGCCGGTCGATCTCCTCGTTCACCGCCGAGTCCTTCTCAATGAAGGTGTCGGTGTGGGGGATATAGGCCTCGGGCTGGTAGTAGTCGTAGTAGGAGACGAAATACTCCACCGCGTTGTCGGGAAAGAACTCCTTGAACTCGGCGCAGAGCTGGGCGGCCAGGGTCTTGTTGTGGGCCAGCACCAGGGTGGGCCGCTGGACCTGCTCGATGACCTTGGCCATGGTGAAGGTCTTGCCCGAGCCGGTGACCCCCAGCAGAGTCTGCTCGGTCAGCCCCAGCTCCACGCCCTTGGCCAGGGCCTCAATGGCCTGCGGCTGGTCGCCGGCGGGCTGATAAGGGGAGACAACGTGAAAATCGGGCATGCGGTTCCGACCTCCTTCCCCGCGCCGGACCCCGTACCGGGGCCGGCGTTCAACGGGGCATCGTACATCTATTCGATATCATATCAAAACATTTGTTCTAAATCAAGAGGGGACCGGAAAAATCCATCGATGCTCCGGCCCTCAGTATGGGTTAGGATACCCGTTCAGCAGGCCGCTATCCTTCAGGGAGACCATGTCGTCCTCGGTAAAGATCAGGTGGTCGGCCAGCTCCACCCCCACCTCCCGCAGCACCCGGGCGAGCGTTTCAGTGGTGAGCAGGTCGGCGTTGGAGGGGAGGGCCAGGCCTGAGACGTGGTTGTGGGCCAGGAGGACGGCGGAGGCGTTGTGGGCCAGGGCCAGCTCCACCACCCGGCGGGGGGTGATGTCGGCAGCGTTCACCGTGCCCTCCCCCAGCTTGTGGCAGCCCAGCACCTTGTACTTGGCATCCATGCACACCAGGTAGACCATCTCGTTCCGGGGACCCGTCTGGAAGTAGGGCAGCAGGTAGTCCCGGGCGGCCCGGCTGGAGGCCAGAATGTCCCCCGGAGAGCTGCGGATGGTGGAGTAGCGGCCGGCCAGCTTGGGGATGAGCTTGAGAAGGACGGCGGTGTGCTCCCCCACCCCGTCCACCCGCGTGAGGGAGGGGGGCAGGGCGTCGAACACTCCGGCCAGAGAGCCGAACTGGTCCAACAGGGCGTGGGCCAGTCCGTTCACGTCCCCTTGGGGGATGGCATAGCACAGCAGCAGCTCCAGAAGCTGGTGGTCGTGGAAATCCTCCCCATGGATGAGAAATTGCGTTTTCAGCCGCTTGCGGTGGCCGTCGTGGACACCCATGCTGGCACCCCTCTTCTGCGCGTGGATTGTTCGGCGGAAGCCCTTAAGCCCGGGGGCCGTATTCCGCCAGATAGGCCTCCATGCGCGCCTTCATGGCGTCGTCGATATACACCCGGCCGTCGATCTCCCGGTTGTGCAGGAAGGCGAGAATCTCCCGGACGGTGACGATGGGGTAGACGGCGATGCCGTGGTCGGCGCGCAGCTCGTCCAGGGTGGAGCAGTCCCGGGTGCCCCGCTCCATCCGGTCCACCGAGACGATGAGAGCGGTGACCTTCAGGTCGCCCAGAGCCTGAAAGAGCGCCAGGGACTCCCGCACGGCGGTGCCGGCGGTGACCACGTCCTCCACGATGACCACCCGGTCCCCGTCCTGGGGCTTGTAGCCCACCATGGACCCCCCCTCGCCGTGGTCCTTGGCCTCCTTGCGGTTGAAGCAGTAGGGCAGGTCCCGGCCGTAATTCCGGTACAGGCTGGAGGCGGCGGCCACCGCCAGCGGGATGCCCTTGTAGGCGGGGCCGAAGAGACAGTCCACCCCGTCGGGCAGATGCTCCTGGATGCAGGCGGCATAGTAGTCGCCCAACTGGGCGGCCTGGGCGCCGGTCTTATAGTTGCCGGTGTTGATGAAATAGGGGGTTTTGCGGCCGGACTTGGTGACAAAATCCCCGAAGGTGAGCACGCCCGCGCGGACCATGAACGTGATGAATTCCTCTTTGTAGGTCATAAGAGCATCTCCTCCCAAAAAATCATTCTATTATATCAGTTTTCGCCCCGCCCGACAAGAGAGAAGGCAGGGCGGGCCCGTGTGCTGCGGAAAAAAACTGCCGCGGGGCTGCATGACCCCGCGGCAGTATGACATTCGTTCAGAGCAGGTCCGGCCCGCCCAGCAGCCAGTCGGTGCTCACGCCCAAAATGCGGGCCAGAGTCATCAGCTCGTAGTCCGCCACGAAGCGGGCGCCGATCTCGATGCGGCTGACGCTGTCCCGCTCCAGCAGGACCCCCGCCACCTGGAGCTGGGCGGCCAAATCGCTCTGGGACATGCGCAGCCGGAGCCGCCGCGCCCGGACCCGCTCACCGCAGATGTTCTTTTTTCCTTCGTAACTGTAAATTTTCATAGCGCCCTCTAGTATGTGGGAAAGATCAGAAATTTACTTGACTTTAGCACATGTGAATGGTTTAATTGTGTTAAAGATCAGCAAAAGGGCGCCGAAGGAAAGGGAAAGAGCAGCGAAATGCGAAAATGGCCGCTGCCGATGGGTTGCGGTGGAGCGGAGATGCTGGTATAATCCTTTTTTAGAAACAAAAAAAGCGCCCGCGGCTGTCATATTTCAGAGCGCTGCGTCGTTTCTATAGTATCACCCGGTGGAATCAATCAGTTTGATTCAAAATAAAAGCCCGAATGCATTCATCAAGGAGGAAGAATTACCATGAAGCATACCCTGAAGCGGGTCCTCGCCATGGGGACCGCCCTGGTCCTGACCCTGGGCCTATCCACCGCCGCTCTGGCGGCCGAGGGGGAGGAGCTCCCCGTCAGCCCCGCCCCCGCCGCCGAGCAGACCATCGCCGTTCAACTGGACGGCCAGAACCTGACCTTTACCGACGCCGTGCCCCAGGTGAAGGACCAGCGCACCTTCCTGCCCTTCCGCGCCGTGTTTGAGGCCATGGGCGCCGAGGTGTCCAACGAGGGCGACGTCATCACCGCCGCCCGGGACGGCAAGACCCTGACCATGACCATCGGCTCCACAGAGGCCACCCTCACCGAGGGCGAGACCGCCACCGCCATCACCATGGACGTGGCCCCCTATGTGGACTCCGCCACCTGGCGCACCTACGTGCCCGTCCGCTTCGCCGCACAGGCCTTCGGCTGCGCCGTGGGCTGGGATCAGGACGACCAGACGGCCGTCATCGTGGACGCCGAGAAGCTGCTGGGCAGCGCCAAGGCGGGCAAGGAGTACACCATCCTGGCCAAATACTTGGAGTACAGCCGGCAGTTCAACGAGGGCGCCTGGGCCGTGACCGCCGACTTTGACGCTGACCTGAGCATGATGGGCATGGGCCCCGCCACTGTGGACGGCACCCTGGAGGGCGTGGTGGCGGACGCCGTCAAGGCCCAGATGTCCATGAACATGAAGCTGGACCTGGAGGAGCTCATGGCCGACCTGTCCGCCCCGGCCGCCGCCGGCACCAGCGAGGAGCCCGCCGCGCCGACCGCCGAGGAGCAGGCTCTGCTGACCGCCCTGAAGGAGAAGGGCGTCGGCCTGGAGATGCGCATGGACATGGACAAGGGCATGCTGTACATGACCTTTACCGGCGAGGCGCTGGAGGCCCTGGGCCTGCCCGCCGACACCTGGTACTCCATGGATATGGGCGCCCTGTTTGAGCAACTGGGCATGGACTACGCCGAGCTGATGGACCTGTCTAAGACCCTGGACGCCTCCGTCATGCTGGAGGCCATGCTCCAGAGCGCCGACCTGTCCGATAAGGACACCGCCTACGCCACCGTCGCCGGCCTGGTGGATTCCGCCGCCAAGCTGCTCTCCGACGAGGGCTTCCAGAAGAACGGCAGCGACTACACCACCGCCTACACCTATACCCAGGACGGCGCCGACATGACCCTGTCCTTCACCCTGAACACCAAGAACGACAAGGTGGTGGGCTACGCCATGGACATCAAGATGACCATGGTCACCGGCGCCGAGACTGGCGAGACCACTGAGGTCATGACCATGACCATGGGCATGGATGAGAAAAACCACATGACCGCCGAGATGAAGATGGATCTGCTGGGCCTGATGAGCATGAACATGACCATCTCCGGCGACTACAAGACCACCGACAAGACCCCCGCCGTGGAGCCTCCCGCCGGCGCCGTTGTGGTGCCCTTCGAGGAGCTGGGGATGGAGACCGCCGCGCCTGAGACGGCCGCCTGAACCGGGGCCCTGAGCCGTGAATCAGCCCCTGGTCAGCATCATCGTTCCGGTCTACAACGTGGCGCCCTACCTGGAGCAGTGCGTAGAGAGCATCCGGACCCAGAGCTACTCCAATTTCCAGTGCTTCCTGGTGGACGACGGCAGTACCGACGGCTCCGCCGCCCTGTGTGACCGGGCGGCGGCCGCCGACAGCCGCTTTATCGCCCTGCACAAGTCCAACAGCGGCGTGTCCGACGCCCGGAATCAGGCCATGGACCTGGCCGAGGGCAAGTACCTCCAGTTTGCCGACGGGGACGACTGGCTTGCCCCCGACGCCACCGAGACCTTCGTCCGGGCCGCGGAGATTACCGGCTGCGACCTGGTGATCGCCCACTTTTACCGGGTGGCCGGGGAGCGGCAGGCCCGGCGCGGCCACATCAAAACCGGCGGCGTCATGACCCGCCGGGAGTTTGCCGAGCAGATGGTGAAGGCCCCGGCCAACTACTACTACGGCGTACTGTGGAACAAGCTCTACCGCCGCAGCACTGTGGAGGCCAACCGTCTGCGCTGCGACCGCCGGATGGCCTGGTGCGAGGACTTCCTGTTCAACCTGGAGTACATCCAGTACGCCCGGCTCATCGCCGCGGTGCCCCGGGCGGTGTACTACTACCGCAAGCGGGAGGACAGCCTGGTCAACACCCAGACCGGCCTGCGGCGGCTGATCCGGACCAAGAAGGAGACCTTTGCCGCGTACAAGGAGCTCTACCAAAAGCTGGATCTGTACGAGGAGCAGAAGGGCCGCATCTACGGCTATCTGCTCTCCGCCGCCACCGACGGCGCGGTGTCCCCCCTGGAGGGGCTCCTCCGGCCCAGAGAACCCGGAGAATAAAAAAGCGCCCCGGGTGCCGGGACCAATCGACACGGAAAGGAGGGGGCGGAAGTGCACAGACTTCCGCCCCCTCCTGTATTATGCTCTGTATGAAAATGAGGAAGGGATATGAGTCATGCGCATAGCGGCGGCAGAAAGTACCTGCTCTATGGCGGAAGAAACACAGGACGGCAGATTGCAAGTATTACCGTTGCGCTGGAGGGGTTGCGGTACCGCCTGGAACTTCCGCAAAAAGAGCGCTTTCTTGTCTCTGCAGAGATCGACAACCGCATTGCATCCGATCGTTTGGACCTGGATCCGGTGACCCTGTGGAACGCCGCCGGGGAAGAGATCACGGAAAAATATGATCTGAGTGGCGGAGGAATATAGAACATAGGGACGCGAGGGCCCTGCGGGCAAAAAGCCCCCTGCTCGATCCTAGGATCGAGCAGGGGGCTTTGCGTATGAGCCGCGCAAGCCGGTCTTACTTTACCTTGATGGTCATGAGCAGCTCGCCGGCCTTGACGGACGAGCCCTCCCTGACCAGCACCTGGTCGATGACGCCGGCCATACGCGCCACCACCGAGGTCTCCATCTTCATGGCCTCGATGACGGCGATGACCTGATTTTCCTCTACGGCGTCGCCGGGCTGGACGCTGACCTTGGACACCATACCGGGGATGGAGGCGCCCACCTGGCTCTTATCCTCCGGGTCGGCCAGCGCTACGGTGTGGGTCTGCACGTCGGCGTGGGGGTCGGGCACGGCGATCTCACGGCGCATGCCGTTGAGCTCGAACTGGACGTTGCGGGTGCCGTCCTCGTTCAGATCGCCCAGGCCCAGGTATTTGATGACCAGGGTCTTGCCGTCCTCAATGTTGATCTTGTTGGTTTCGCCCAGAGCCATGCCGTTGAAGAACACATGGGAGCCCATGCGCATGATGTAGCCGTACTCCTTGCGGTGCTTGCGGTATTCCTCGTACACCTTGGGGTACAGGCAGTAGGAAACCATGGCCCGGCGGTTGATCCGGTCGTCGCCCATAAAGACGCGCATCTTCTTCTCCACGGCCTCGAAGTCCACCGGGGGCAGCAGCTCGCCCGGGCGGCAGGTGATGGGCGCCTCGCCCTTGAGAACCACCTTCTGCAGGTCCTCGGGGAAGCCCCAGGCGGGCTGGCCCATCATGCCCTTGAAGTAGCTCACCACCGAGTCGGGGAAGGTGAGGGCGGCGCCCTTTTCCACGATGTTGTCCGGGGTCAGTCCGTTCTGCACCATGAAGATGGCCAGGTCGCCCACCATCTTGGAGGACGGCGTCACCTTGACGATGTCCCCCAGCATGTCGTTGACCGCCTTGTACATCTCCTTGACGTCCTCAAACTGGTGCCCCAGACCCAGGCTCTCCACCTGGCTTTTCAGGTTGGTGTACTGGCCGCCAGGCATCTCATAGCGGTAGATGTCGGTGGAGGGGTTCTTAATGCCCGCCTCAAAGGAGGCGTAGCGCAGGCGCACGTCGGCCCAGTAGTCGGACAGCTTTTGCAGCTTGTCGGGGTCCAGGCCGGTGTCGCGGTCCTGACCCTTCAGGGCGGTGACCACGGCGTTGAGAGAGGGCTGGCTGGTCATGGAGGCCATGGAGTCGATGGCGGCGTCCACGATGTCCACCCCGGCCTCGGCGGCCATCAGCAGGGCGGCCACCTGGTTGCCGGAGGTGTCGTGGGTGTGCAGGTGGATGGGCAGGCCCACCTCCTGCTTGAGGGCCGTCACCAGCTTTTTGGCGGCGTATGGCTTCAGCAGACCGGACATGTCCTTGATGCACAGCAGATGGGCCCCCCGCTTCTCCAGCTCCTTGGCCATCCGGACGTAGTAGTCCAGGGTGTATTTGTCCCGCTTGGGGTCCAGCACGTCGCCGGTGTAGCAGATGGTGGCCTCCAGCAGCTTGTTCTGCTTGAGGACCTCGTCCATGGCAACCTCCATGCCGGGAAGCCAGTTCAGCGAGTCAAAGACCCGGAACACGTCGATGCCGGAGACGGCGGACTCCTTGACAAATTCCCGGATCAGGTTGTCGGGGTAGTTGGTATAGCCCACGGCGTTGGCGCCCCGCAGGAGCATCTGGAAGGGGATGTTGGGGATCTTGGCCCGCAACAGGTCCAGCCGTTCCCAGGGAGACTCGTGGAGGAAGCGGTAGGCCACGTCGAAGGTGGCGCCGCCCCACATCTCCAGGGAGAAGCAGTCGTTGAGAATCTCGGCGGTGCCCTCGGCCCCCTTCACCAGGTCCCGGGTACGCATCCGGGTGGACAGCAGCGACTGGTGGGCGTCGCGCATGGTGGTGTCGGTGACCAGCAGCTTCTTCTGGTCCAGCACCCACTGCTTGACGGCCTCGGGGCCGCCCTGGTCCAGCACCTGCTTGAGGCCCGTGCACTTGGGCGGGGTGTTCTCATAGGGCGGGAACCGGGGGACGTCCAGCTGCCTGCGCTCGGCGGAGGGGTTCTGGACCTGGATCTCCGCGATGTATTTCAGGACCTTGGTGGCGCGGTCCCGGCCAGTGTCGATGTCGAAGAGCTCCGGCGTGTCGTCGATGAACTTGGTGTGGCACTTGCCGGCGTGAAAGGTGGGGTGGGTGAGGATGTTGGTGACAAAGGGAATGTTGGTCTTGACGCCCCGGACGTGCTCCTCGCTGATGGCGCGGGTGGCCCGGCGGCAGGCCCCCTGAAAGGTGTTGTCCCAGGCGGTGACCTTAACCAGCAGCGAGTCATAGTAGGGGGAGACGACCGCGCCGGCATAGGCGTTGCCGCCGTCCAGCCGCACGCCGAAGCCGCCGCCGGAGCGGTAGGCGGTGATCTTGCCGGTGTCGGGAGCGAAGTTATTCCGCGGGTCCTCGGTGGTCACCCGGCACTGGATGGCGTAGCCGTTGATGTGCAGGTCCTCCTGGCAGGTCAGGCCGATGCGGGGGTCGGACATGGGCAGGCCCTCGGCGATGAGGATCTGGGCCCGGACCAGGTCGATGCCGGTGACCATCTCGGTGACGGTGTGCTCCACCTGAATCCGGGGGTTCATCTCGATGAAGTAGTGGCTGCCGTTCCGGTCCACCAGAAACTCCACGGTGCCGGCGTTGATGTAGCCCACGTGGCGGGCGATCTTCACCGCGTCGGCCCGCAGCCGTTCAATGGTATCCTTGGGGACGCTCCAGGCGGGGGCGAACTCCACCACCTTCTGGTAGCGGCGCTGGAGGGAGCAGTCCCGCTCCCCCAGGTGATAGACGTTGCCGTGCTTGTCGGCCAGGATCTGGACCTCGATGTGCTTGGGTTCCACCAGGAACTTCTCAATGAAGATGTCCTCGTTGCCGAAGGCCTTTTTGGCCTCATTCTTGACGAGCTGGAACTGGAGGCGGACCTCCTCCTCGTTGTCGCAGCGGCGCATGCCGCGCCCACCGCCGCCGGCGGCAGCCTTGAGGATGATGGGGAAGCCATAGCTCACTGCCCGGGCCACCGCGTCGTCGGCGTCCTTCAGGGGCTCGGTAGAGCCGGGGATGGTGGGCACATTGCAGGCGATGGCCGTGGCCTTGGCGGCCAGCTTGTCGCCCATCTGGGCCAGGATGTGGGAGGGGGGGCCGACAAAGTTGATCCCCGCCGCCTCGCAGGCCCGGGCAAAGTCAGCGTTCTCGGACAGGAAGCCGTACCCGGGGTGGATGGCGTCCACGCCCCGGCGCCTGGCCAGGTCGAGGATGGCGGGGATGTCCAGATAGGCCCCCAGGGGAGACTTGTTCTCACCGATCAGATAGGCTTCGTCCGCCTTGGTGCGGAACAGGGCGTAGGTGTCCTCGTTGGAGTACATGGCCACCGTGTGGAGCCCCAGGTCGTAGCAGGCCCGGAACACCCGGATGGCGATCTCGCCGCGGTTTGCAACCAAGACCTTCTTGAAATTGCATTCTGACACTTTCTGCATCCTTCCTTTCGT
>ENA-UEOI01002050-UEOI01002050.1-human-gut-metagenome-genome-assembly--contig:-NODE-2050-length-15339-cov-3.826235_pt1 | contig 15339 bp, 15 predicted proteins | sample MGYA00242883_ERZ507882 | MGnify/ENA primary metagenome ERZ507882 (study PRJEB26167, sample SAMN06115502) | human gut metagenome | host: Homo sapiens | place: China:Chongqing | collected 2015-07-29... | reverse complement strand
TTGGCAGCATTATCCACACTTTCACCTTGTTGCACGAATCCACCCATCAGAGACCATTCACCCATTGCCGGCTGAAAATTTCGTTTCAGCAATAACAGGCTCAGTTCTCCTTCGTTGAAACCGAAGATGATACAGTCGATACCAACGTAAAAGGTCGGATTTGAACTATAATAGTTATTTGTCATATATCTTTGAGTTACGGGCTACGAGCTACAAGTGTAAATCAGTACGAGCTATAAGAAACGAGCTACGAGTTCTGCGATATCAACGCAGCCACTCGTAGCTCGTAGCTTGTAGCTCGTAACTATTTTATTACTTCATCACATACCGCATCCTGAAAAGCGCGTGCTTTAGCTCCTGAAAGTACATTCTGATTCATGATGGCAAAAGCCACTTCATGCCCGTTTGCGGCACGCAAATAGCCGGCCAAGCAATTAATAGCTGTAAAGGACCCGGTTTTGGCATGTACATTCTTATGAGAGGGAGTCCCGCGTTGCATCCGGTATTTTAATGTCCCATCTACACCGCCAATGGGCAAAGCCTTATACAACTTCTGAAAAACATCCGTGCGCGAATAAGCAAACTTCAGGAAAGAAACCAGCAGATCAGGAGAGATATAATTATAATTGGAAAGTCCACAGCCATCAGCCAGTTTATAGTTATCCGCATCTCCTCCCAAAGCTTTTATCTGCTTACGAATGGCAGAAAGCCCGTCTTCATCCGAAATTCTTTTTTTACCGGTAGCTTGGGCACCCAAACGACAAAGCAAAGCCTGGGCATTCAGATTATCACTTTCTTTCATTATCTGATTGACTACATCTTGAGTGGAAGTCTCAAACAAAGCCATTTGCACTGAAAGACTATCTTTCTGCAATTCGTTGAAAGCATAACCGGCGGGGCATTGAATACCTTTTGCTCGCAGGCGTTCAAGAAAAGTATACATAAAGAAATCCTGGGAGGAATAGATATTCACTGTACCTATCCGCTTACTTTCCACGTTTCCTTTAATAATCACATTATTGCCATTCTGCAACCAATCCCGGGAAACACCGAAACGTCCGGCAGAAGGAGTACGGGACTGGGTTTCATTGGTCACAGTATAATAGGAAGAAGCGGGAACACATTCGATATTTGCCATTTCTCCTTTCTCACCCGGAGAAGCGGTTACGGTAACCAGACCTTTATTCAGCATCAACGGTGAGAGATAGGGTTGGTATGAGGCAGGCGTATCATCCCATGCCCAGCCACTTCCCCAATAGATGGAGTCTTTCATAGAAACATCACCGTATACGTTGCCTGCTATCACCGAAAAGGGGAAGCGGCTCACCGTATTCACCAGCGAGTCCAAAGCTTCATCATCAAATTCAGGATCATATCCACCGACAACGTATATGTCACCCTTCAGTGTATCCCGTTCAATCACTCCCTGATACCACACCTCCGTTTTAAAAGGTTCATCCGCATCGGGGCGGGCAAGGGCGGTAATGGTAGTCAGCAACTTCATGGTAGAAGCCGGACGGGAAAGTTTATCCGATTGATAGGTATATAAGGATTTCCCTGTAGTCAGATCGTATACGGATATACCAACGTTGGAACCGGCAGGAAGCTGATATTTTATCAGGGTATCCAGGCGGGAAGAGAGACTCTTAGCACTCGTATTCTGCCCCCATAGTACTATGGGAATAAATAAGAGAGAAAGAGTAAGCGACAAAAGATATTTTTTCATGTGCATTTAATTACTGATAAGTACTAATATTAAATTACCTGTTGAGGGAATTAGCACCTTTTGATATACTTACGGATCATATTTCAGCCGAATGAAATTCTGCAACCGGCTTTTCAAACTTTCCTCCACAGGCATGGCAGACATACTCCCAATGATTATTTCCCGGAGGAGTAGCCGCCAACAAAGAGGCGATGGCCGACATGACAGCCCGTAGCCGATGCTCTTTCTTCAACACAAACTTAATGTCGGGCGAACCGCAGAAAGGGCAATATTTTAATTGCTCCGGGATCATCTCATTCTGTTCCAGCAAGCGAACGGCAGCTTCATAATCGGCTTCGTCGACCAAAACGTCCACTCCGGCAATATCATTGATGTAGCCGCGCAACAACGTAGACATATTCTCATTGTGAAGAAGGGAAGAAATGCCTTCATTCTCCAATGCTCCCTGAATGATGTGTGCCTGAGCAGCATCGCTACAAGTAATCAGTTTTACAGTTTTCATCGTTCTAATATTTTATATGAGTCCTGAAAAACGCTAAGAAGCGATTGTGATTATCATAATGCTTCCTTAAAGATTTCAGAAACCGTAGGATGGGGGAAAATGATTTTCTTCCATTCCGTAGTAGTCAGTTTCAACTCGATGGCCATACCTGCCAAAGTGATGATTTCGGAAGCCGGATTGCCCAATACATGTGCCCCCACTATCGTTTCATCATCCGCTATCAGAAGTTTGCAAACCCCATTCACACCTTCATTTTCAGCAACGAAACGCCCGGAGTAAGCCATTGGAAGCTTTACAACCCGATAGTTGATACCTTTTAGTTGCAGAGCTTCTTCCGTTTGCCCCACACCGGCAATCTCCGGATTGGTATATACCACCCCGGGAATAGCCCAATAGCTCATAGCATCCTTCTGGCCAAGTATGGTATGCACGGCTACTTCTGCCTCACGCACGGCTGTATGTGCCAGCAAAGAGAAACCCGTCAGATCACCACATACATATATGCCCGGAACAGAGGCCTGCATACATTCGTTCACACAGATATTTCCCCGTTCAGTCCTTCGTAAATCCAGATTTTCGAGCCCAAATCCTTTTATCACCGGACGACGGCCTACGCTCATCAATAATCTATTAGCCAATACAGCACCTGCACCTTCCGCATTCTCATAACTCACCTGTACCTGTGGTTCCCCATTATCGGAAGAAGCCTCAGCAATAGATATCACTTTTGTACTAAGCATAAACTTAATTCCACGTTTGGCATACTCTGCACGCAGCATAGCAGAAAGTTCCTTATCCATGCCGCCCAGAATTTCATCAAGCATCTCTATCACAGTGACCTGTACACCCAGACTATTGAAGAAAGAAGCAAACTCAATGCCAATCACTCCACCACCGATAATGGCAAGTGATGCGGGAAGCTCCTTATTATCCAAAGCGTCGCGATGCGTCCAGAAAGGTACGGTATCCACACCGGAAATAGGCGGAACGAAGGTTTCCGAACCCGTACAAAGAATCAGGTTTTCACATTCATAAGTTTCGCCACCACACTCCACAGTATTCTTGTCAATGATGGTAGCCTCTCCCTGCACGATATTTACACCATGTGCCGTCAGTTTGCCTTTAACACCCAGCACCAGCTTGCGCACTACCTTCTGTTTGCGGACAATAATCTTCGGCAAGTCAAATGAGACTTCGGAGACATGCACTGCATATTTGGAAGCATAACGCGCGGCATCATACGTCTTTGCCGAATACAACAAAGTCTTAGTAGGGATACAACCTTCATTGAGGCAGACTCCACCCAAATTTTGTTTCTCGAACAACACTACACTCAATCCGGCTTTTCCGGCTGTTTCGGCAGCAGTATATCCAGCAGGACCTCCACCGATAATGGCAACTTGGTATTTCATAGTCTTATTTATTAGTATACTTGTAAACTGCCTGCAAGTTAATAAAAACCTCTCTTATCTGCACAAAACAATTATCCTTTCTTTGTCTTTTTCACCGTACGCTTCATCTTTAAGGCATATAAATTCAGCTCTATCGAAGATTCGGTTTCTGTTGTATCCCCTTTCTCTTCTACAGACAATAATTCGTGAAGTAACTCACTGCTGCGTTGAGTCAATGTTTTCTGTTTACCTTCATCTGTTTCTGTTGACAAGATATTTAGATTGGAGAGTTCTCTTAAATGGGCAAAAGATTCTATAATGGCAAGAGTCGTAGCCGTAGCCCGGGGACTTTTCAAAACGGTAGCAAGCATATAAAGCCCTTTTTCAGTGAAAGCTTTAGGCTCCATTGTAGCATGCTTTAATGTTTTGAACCGGTCGAAATTTTCGACCAGTTCCTGTTTTTCAGACACTTGTAAAGAGACAAGATATCCTTCCGGGAACTTATCCGGATTATTTCTCACCGCTTCATTCACCCTCTTCGTTTCTACTCCGTACAGTATTGCCACATCTCTATCCAACAGGACTTTTTGCCCTCTCAGTTCTATTAGGCATGCTTCTATTTCCTGTTCCCTGATGACTTGTAATTTGTTTTCTATACTTTATATGTATTTTGTTGATTTAAAGACCTACAAGGTACAACTAATATTCTACAAAAAGTATCACCCCCTATCTTTTTCTTGCTAAAAAAACATACCTTTGTTTGCAGCATTTTCCAATAAAATCCGTCCATAAACAAAAGCTATTTAAACTAACGAAACTAAAGATACATGAAACGAACGAACGTACTCCAAGCGCTAATATTCTCCATTGTCATCCTTTTCGGCGGAACAGCCTGTGATAATGCAAATGATGAACGTTTCTCTTCTACAGAAGAATTTACTGTCGAAGGCGATGCAAGCTCCATAGAGATCCCGATGACCAGAACCAACTGGATTGTAGCTTCCGTTATGTATCCGGATGGAGGTATCATGACAGATGAGAATGGGTATCCCTTAAAACTGGAGGGTATGGGCACCGTACGCTTCCATTGGGGCAGCATCACCCGCGACAAGGCAAAATCCCTGACTATACAACTGAATGATAACTTTGCAGGGGAAGAGCGCAGATTGATTCTCAAACTGAGTACCGAACAAGGACTTTACTCAGAACAAATATTCATCCAGCAGAAGATATGCACCAATTACTATCAGATAGAATCCATCACTTACTCCCTGGATGAATTTGATGGAGTAAGAGAAGCCGGAACAAAGCCTTGGGGAATCACCTGGATAGACAGAACCGGTAGCGGAGAAGAAATAAAGAAGACTTCCTTTTTCCCCTTCTACAATGCTTTTACTGAATATTACTTCGATAGCTATACCGGCGAATATCCCAAGGAATGGATGAATCCCGAAGGAGAAAGCCGCTATGTGGATATGCCGGGAAACATTGTAGACGGACAAATTATCTTCGAGCAAGAAAAGCAGAAATACACCGACAGAGGCATGTACAGAGGTGAATTAAAAGATATTAGTTTCGAGATGGACATGGTCGGCATGAAGCAAAACAGATATCAGGCTGACATCTATTATAAAACCTTGCAAGTTAGTTACACTATGACCTTGTCAAGGCCCGGCAGCGACACAAAGAAAATCATTACAGGGAAACTGCTAAAGAATTACCCTTATGATTGTTCTCCTATACGCCATGAGGTCAGCGACCTGCCGCCGGAAGACGCATAGACGGTAAGTTTTCAACAATCTCCTCCCGGCTCACGGTAGGAGGTTGTTTATCCGCTAACTTGCGACACACCAATGTACCTATTTTCAAAGCATCTTCTTCTGATGTAAAAGCTGTCTTCTCACCTATGGCAGGTATATAAGGCTGATAAATCAGTGTATCTGCCCCGTAAACCACCACATATCCATATCCCCCTTCCACTTGCATGGAACGGCAGGATAACTTTTCTCCGGCGGCATTCGTACGCCCGGAACAATAAGAAAGGCATACTGCCACAAGGGACAGTACACCTATCTTCACAATAAACATCAGCTTCATAAATCTTTATATAGAAAAAGCACTAATCAACATCTTCCTGCTCATAAGGCAAGAGCTCATAGACATCATCAAAATAACTGGTTCCCGAAGATCCCGACAGTACAAAACCCCGCTTACCTGTGGAGAAAGACACCGCATAAGAACGTGATGAACCTCCGGAACTGACATTATGCACATTCGTCATCGGCGTATAGTCATCATCAGAATCACCATACCACAAATCTTCTTCAGGGTCATATACCCAATAATCACTGGTCACCCCACTACGGGTTCCTGTTGCGATATATCCCCTACCGTCTATGACGAAAGATACGGTACCTGCACGGGTAATGGCATAATCGTCGTCATAATCTTCATCACTATCATTATTGGCAATGTCACGCAACTGTTTCCAATCGCTACCGTCGAACTTCCATAAATCGTCTACCAGAGTACCATTGTTATCCCCACAACAAATGTAAGCCACATCATCTATAACGAAAGCTGTACCGTACTGACGTTTATATCCACCAAATCCACTCACGATTGTCCATTGCTGTCCGGTAGCGGCATTAGGGTCGAAACGATAGAAGTCCTTCAAGTAGTTGTCATTATACCCCGTACCCACATAGCCATATCCACCGATAGAAAAAGCCAGCGCACCATAGCGCGCACCTCCGCCAAAGTCATCTTTCCGTGTCCAGCTGTCTGTATTGGGATCATACTCCCAAGTATCCGCCAGATTCGTAGACTCATTTTTCTGGACACCGGTGGTAATGTAGCCTTTTCCATTTAGAGCAAACGCAGTTGCACTGTGGCGACCTTGCGCCTCATCGGGCATATCGGCGCATTGTGTCCAATAATCATTGTTGATGTCGTACACCCAAAGGTCCTTCAGGTATGTCTTGTTTGTCCCACGGAAACCGCAGCACAGATAGCCTTTATTATCGATGGTGAAACTACTGGCTTGTCCCCGTGCAACCCCGTCCAGGTCCGACCTTCTCATCCATACACCCTGGGTGTATTCATCGTCGTCCGTACAACTGCCGGCCAGGCATCCAACCGCCAGCAGCATCATTCCAAATAATAGTCGATTCATTTTTTCTTCAGAACTTGTTTTAATTACTATATTTTTGGTAGCAAAAGTAGGCGGCAAGTACTTCATCAGCAAATATAACCGACAAACAGCACTAATTTTTCGGTAAATAGCTTTACCGATAAAACCCGCCCGATAGCCGATTTTAATAGGAAGATATGGAAGATTTCATTTTCCTTTGCGAAAGAATTTAAGAGTTACAAGCTACGAGTGCCTTTCGGTATGATAGCGCAGCCACTTGTAGCTCGTAGCCTATAACTTGTAGCTCAAAAACACTATGAACAATGAAAAAGTTATTGTATAGCCTGATTATAATAATCGCCGCCATCTGTGCCTGCCAGGACGAAAACTCAGAACTGGGCAAAAGCCTGGTCGACAGTTCTTTTTACAATATATATGTAGACACTTGCACCGTGGATATCAGCACCATTCTTATGGACTCCATAGAAACCAGGGGAGACAGCATCTGCCAGCTGGGACATTACAAGGATCCGTCATGGGGCGAAGCCTCTGCCACCTACTATGCCGAATACTCCACAAACAGTTTCACTCCCAACGAGAACTACAGTTACAGCTTCGACTCACTCGTACTGCGGATGACACCCTCCGGCCACTTCTGGGGCGATACGCTGACACAGCAACGCATCTCCGTATACCGGCTGAAACAGCCTATTTATCTGGATGATGACGAAGATTTATACACCACCACCGCGTTGCCCACCGAGAGTACTCCCCTGCTCAGCTTTACCTTCACTCCACGCCCCGGACAAAAAAGAGAATTGGAGATACGTCTGCCCGACGAACTGGGTAAAGAACTGCTGACAGACCTCATAGCCGAAGAAGACTACTTCGACAGCCAGGATAAGTTCAAGGAAAAATTTCCCGGACTGGCCCTCGTGGCCGAAAGCAACGGAGGATGTATCATAGGATTCCTGGTGAATGAATCATCCATGGCCATCACCCTGCATTATAAAGAAATAACCAGCCAGCGCACGGAAAAAGAACTGATATTCAGCGTAAATACAGATTATGCCTACACGGGTATTCGTCACGACCGAACAGGGACTTCCCTTGCCACTCTGGAAAGCGGAATAGAAAACCTTATCCACTCCTACGATCTGGACAAGCATGCGTATATGCAGGGACTAACCGGGCTCTACAACCAGATAGAGTTCCCCTATCTGAACAATTTACAGGATGCGGGAGAAATCGTCTCCATAGAAAGCGCCACCCTCTACCTTTATCCGCAGGCCGGAAGCTATAACAAGCTGAACCAGCTACCGGAAGATATCCGCCTCTACATCACGGACGAAAACAATGTGTTGGAAGACTATGTATATGGCAGCGACGGCGTAACGGTACAGACTGGCAATCTGAGTGTGGACGAGATGTTCGGGCGGGATACCTACTACTCTTTTAACGTGACCGAATTCATCCGCAACAACTTCGGCACATGGGGCATCAAACGACAGAAACTACTGCTGAGTCTGCCGGACAATGAAATGATAACGACCTTCAATCAGATAATCTTTGCCAACGACCCCGACCAGGAGAGACAATGCAGATTAGATATCAGATTTAAAATATACAACGAAAAATGAAACATCACCACCGAATTCCCCTTATGCTGTGCAGTTTATGTGCAACAAGCCTTTCTATCGTAGCCCAAAACACCACAAACCTGCCCACTTCCATGTATGGAATAGGTGAATTAAGTACCAGCGACGGCGGACGCTATGCCGGAATGGGCAATATCGGCATAGCCCTGAACAAGCCCGGCTTCCAGAACACTCTGAACCCGGCAGCCATCACCCGAATGGACAGCACCTGCTTTATATTTGATGTCGGTGCATCGGCTTCGTATGCCCGCTATTCTTTCCAGAACGATCACAGTTCCAGCTTTATGGGCAATCCCAACCGCTTCAGCATAGGCTTCCGTGTGTTGCCGCGCTGGTATGCCATGGTGGGTGCATCGCCTTACAGCAGTGTAGGATACGTCATCCAGACCGAAGAAGAGGTGGAAGGAATGCCCGGAAGCTATACTTATTCGTTATTTGAAGGATCGGGAGGCTTATACCGCTGTTATCTTACCAATGCCTTTGCACTGACCAAAAATCTGTCGGTAGGTGTGAATCTGGGCATCATACTGGGAACAGTTACTCAAAGTGAAACACAGGAGAGTGCCATTGTGGAATATGAATCTTCCAAACGTGCCTTTTACGCCGACTTCGGAGTACATTATGAATTCAATACTACCGGAAGGCAGAAGTGGGCGGCCGGGTTAGTATTTGCTCCCTCCCTTCAAATCAGCCACGACAATAATCTGACTTATAGTAATTCCTCTACCAGCGACAACCTTGACAAGAGTTACCATAGCCGGACGCAATACCTGCCCATGCACATCGGTAGCGGAGTGTCCATGACTACCGAACGTTGGGTGGTTACCGCCGACTACAATTATCTGGACTGGAGCCGTAACACTTCCTCCTACACTTCCATGAAATATGAGAATCAGCACAAGATGAATATCGGGGGAATTTATACCACAAACCCACGCTATCCCCGGTCCACTGAACTAATGGGAGGGGTAGGTTTCAGCAATTCTTATATAAATCTGAGAGGTGGAAAAATGAAGTATCTGGAGATCAGTGCCGGGGCGAGTTTTCCCATTCGTTACTCTTATCTTTCATTGGGCGCCACCTGGCGGAAACAAATAAATTCACGTAGTAGCCTAATGCAGGAAAGTCGTTTTAGCGTAAATCTGAATCTTACGTTCGGAGAAAGAATATCACGGGCAAAGCTGAAATAAGGGTAATGCAAGAAGCATAACTTCCTGTGTGATAAAACACTTGGTGTTCCACTGAGTTCAGTCGTAGTGAAACACCTGTTCAGTCGTAGTGGGAAGTACCTTCAGTCGTAGTGAGAAGATACCCCACCTCTGTACCGATGTGAGCTAATTCCGGAAACAAGCATCGCAACAGGTTAAAGAACAGAATAATCAGCAATATAATTCTTCAGCTTCTTCCGGTAAACCTCTCCGATAGGAATACTTCTCTTGTCCAAAGCAATCTTGCTGCTTTCTATGATGCGTATGCAGTCTTTGCGTATAATAAACGAACGGTGGACGCGTATGAACTCATCGGAAGGCAGTTTCTCTTCCATATACTTCATCGTGCACAAGCTCAGCACAGGCTTTGGCTCGTCCTTGCTATAAATCTTCACATAATCACCCAATCCTTCGATATAGGATATCCGGGATATATCCAAGCGGAAAATCCGATTGTCGGACTTCACATAAATCACCTTGAGCGTTTCCGGTTGGCAAGTTTCCGTCTGAGACTTTTCGGGAAGAACGGTAAGCGGCATTCCCGTTTCACCTTTCAGGCTGAACCAACGCGAAGCCTTATTCACCGCTTCGAAAAAAACCGGAAAACTGACTTCGGATATCAGATAGTCCAATGCGTCCAGCCGAAAGCACTCGGCGGCATACCGGGGAGTATCCGCAATAAATATGACACGGGTGGACGGAGAGAGTAGTTTACTGAATTCCATCCCGTTGATGCCCTCCGTTTCTTCCTGCCCGATTCCTACAAAGTAAAGGTGTACCTTATTATCATAATAACCCTTCAAAGCCTCAATAGGATTACTGTACTTTCCACACAAAGCAAGAAAGGGTGTCTTGGCTATGAACGCTTCTAGTTGTTCACTCACCTGTCTGTCGGCATGCAAAATAGCACAAGTCAAATTCATCATCATTTCTCTTATTTTTAGAAATTAGACGGACGACTCTCGGGAAGGCTGCAACAGGGGAATAGAGAATTAGTATTTCTTCACTTCATTTAAACGATTCGTAAGGGTTTTTATGAACATATCTTCCTTCACCGGAAGCAGCACGGCACATTTCCCCCTCGTTCCGTACTTCACCAGCACATAGCGCATCACGGCGAAACGTCCTATTTTCATGGACGAGGCCCGCTCCACAGAGATAATGTCTTTCAGGGATATTTCCTCCGAACGGGAAAAGCGTCCGTAAAAAAGGAGGAGCCTGTCGTCTGTGGTCAGCGTATACGTAGTATGAATGAGTCGCTCGATGGCGATGACGAGCAGGAGCATAAAAAGGACGGCCATGACAGCATGCTGCATCCACATGGCATAAATAACGATAATCGTTGTCAGCACTAAAAACAAATATTGCCCTATAGCAATGCGGGCATGGAAGATACGATTCATTTTGTTCTGTTTTTGCCGCTAAGATAGGTATTTTTGCGGAACAGCAGGAGTTATCCTTCCAATATCTCCCGCAATTTATCACCCAACAGCTTTTCTTCCTCCAATCTCATCTTCCAGCATACCGACTTACGGAACATATACACCTGCTCGGCCGGCAAACAAAACAGTTGCTCAATCTCATCTACCGACTGCCCAACGGCAATCAGCATACAGAGCAATTCCTCATCTTTCGTAGCACCGGGAACCAACTTCTGCACCTTCTCTATAAAGTCTGGATAATGAAAAATAAATATCTCGCGGAAAACGGCTCCACGCGCTCCGCAAAGCATATCCTTCGAAGCATAGGGCGATTCATCGGAAATCATCTCTATCAAAGCCCTACTGATTTCTTTCATACACAATCGTGACATCTTTTCCACCTTAATTTATTATTTGGTTAGTCTTCTATAGATTGCAAATTTGCAGAAACTATAAGATTAAACCATAAATAACCAATGTACAATCCAATATACAAAAATGTATCTCTCTCATTATCAAGCTCAATAAAACATAAAAAAATAGAGGTAGCACTTATTTCTTTTTTAAAATGGAATTGTATCTTTGTCCGGCAAACCAAATAAACCTCCAACTTATGAAGATAAAAACATTTATGTTACTCCTCATGCTGTCAGCCGGAGCCTGTACCGTCCCCCCACATTCTTCAGGCAATCAGGACACACAGCAATGGCAGCAGACTATCCAACAGCTGAACACATTACTGAAAGAGAGAAAGCATCAGGCAGCCATTGACGAAGGCAAACAAAAGATATCCGAATTGCTGGCCGTAGCAGATCATACCGAGCCTAAAGATACAATGGTCAAATATGCCCGGCAGATGGTCAACTTCTTCTATTTCAGTTATCTGGGCAGCAAGCAATTTCGTCCCGGTATAGAATATCTGGATAGCCTCAACAATGCTCCCTTTCTGCAACAACATTGCAAACACGAACTGTTATCCGCGCGGGCAGGCTTGCACCAGATGTGCGGAGACAACGAGGCAGCCATCCGGCTGGCAGACGAATACTTGCAATTACCCGAATACGATGATGCCGACCGTTACATTCCGCAAGCCGAAATTGTCAGCGGAGTTTATATCTATTCTGGTAACGATATTCCCCAAGCTATCCGACTCCTGGAGAAAGCGATGGAATGTTACCATCAGGGAGGGAAATTCCACAATATGCTCCGCATCATATCCCGACTGGGCATCTATTACCGCCTGATCGGTGAATACGAGAAAGCGGTAGCCACTAATCAGGAAGCTATCAACAGCTATAATGATAGCATAGCCCCTCCTAATATAGTGATAGCCTATGGCGAACAGGCCAACCTCTATGCCGAACTGGGCATGTACGACCGTGCCTTAGAGCTGAATTCCAAAGCCCAATACTATTCACTCTTGAAGGACAGCTTCGGACTGGGCGATCTCTATCGCTATCGTGCAGAAATATTCCGCAGAATCCAGGATAAAGATTCTGTATTCTACTATCTGGACCGGGCCGGGAAAACTTCAGCCGAACAGGAAAGCTTTAAAGGTGTGTTTGTCAACAAAGTCCTCACAGTAGATAGCTATCTGGACTATCCGGACTCTGTACAAAAGGCATTACAGCTTGCAGTAAGCATTTGTCCGGACAGTACCCGCATGCCTCAATGGGCCAGGTATGACCTGAACCTTCATTTAGGACGTGCTCTGCTGGAGACAGGTAAGGCCTCACAAGGAATACCTCTTATAGAAAAGGCAGCCCGTGGATTTGCCCAGATGGACATGATCGGAAAAGAGAAGAATGCCAACCGGATACTGATGGACTACTACCGGAGGATGAGAATGGACGATGCCTTCTTCCGTTGCTACGACCGAGACCAGCTCTTCGCTGACTCCCTGAATCTGGATGAAAAGATACGTGCCGTTGCCGCCGCCAATATCCGGTTTGATGCCGAGCGTAAAGAGAAGGAGAACAAGTTGCTTTCCGCACAAGTAGAGCTGCAACAACATCAGTTGTTCTTCAATATATACATCTCCATTGCACTGTTGTTGTTACTTATCATTTCCATTGCCTATTTTATCACTAAGAGAAAGGCGAATCGCCTGTTATTGGAAAAGCGTAAACAGGAAATACAAAAGTTAATGGCCCGTCAGCAAGAACTGAACCGGCACAACGAACTATTGACCGGACAGATAGAGCAGGCAATGGCCGCCAACAACCTGAACACCGTCAGCCAACTGACCGGACAAAGTCTGCTCAGTAAAGAAGACGAAAACACCTTCAGAAAATCATTTGCCGCCATATATCCGCTTTACTTGCCTAAGTTGCGGGAGAAATATCCGCAACTCACCCGCAACGAGGAACTACTGGCCATGCTCATCTGCATGAATCAAAGTACGGACGAAATAGCCTTGATAATGGGCATCAACCGGAGTAGCGTCAACATGATCCGTTCGCGTATGCGTAAGAAAATAAAGCTTACAAAAGAGGAGTCACTGGATGAGGTTATAAAGCAGTACTTATCATAAAATCGTGAATTAATATACAGGAAAAGTACAAGCAACCCAGTTATTTTGTAGCTTTGCAGTACTTAAACATACGAAATATGATTAAAGAGTTCGACTTTTTAGTAATTGGTTCCGGTATAGCCGGCATGAGTTTCGCTCTGAAAGTGGCTCATAAAGGTAAGGTAGCACTCATCTGCAAAACGGAACTGGAAGAAGCCAATACCTTCTTCGCCCAAGGGGGAATTGCCTCAGTAACCAATACACTGGTAGATAAATTCGACAAGCACATTGAAGACACCATGATTGCAGGCGACTGGATCAGTGACCGCGCCGCCGTGGAGAAAGTGGTGCGCGAGGCCCCCGGACAAATCAAAGAACTGATAGACTGGGGAGTGGACTTCGACAAGAATGATAAGGGAGACTTCGACCTCCATAAAGAAGGCGGTCACTCCGAATTCCGCATTCTGCACCACAAAGACAATACAGGTGCCGAAATACAGGAAAGCCTTATCAGAGCCGTAAAGACGCACCCCAATATCGAAATATTCAACCGCCATTTTGCCGTAGAAATCATCACGCAGCATCATATGGGTATCATCGTAACCCGCCATACCCCCGGCATCAAGTGCTACGGAGCGTATGTGCTGAATGAAGACACGGGCGAAGTGGATACTTTCCTTTCCAAAGTGACGCTGATGGCTACGGGAGGTGTAGGTGCTGTTTACCGCAACACCACCAATCCGCTGGTTGCTACCGGAGACGGCATTGCCATGGTCTACCGTGCCAAAGGTTTCGTACAGGATATGGAGTTCATCCAGTTCCACCCCACAGCGCTTTATCATCCGGGCGACCGTCCCTGTTTCCTGATTACGGAAGCGATGCGCGGATATGGTGCCGTATTACGCAATATGGGTGGTGAAGAGTTTATGCAGAAATATGATCCGCGTCTTTCTCTTGCTCCGCGTGATATCGTGGCACGTGCCATCGACAGCGAAATGAAGCAACGCGGTGACGACCATGTATATCTGGACGTCACCCACAAAGATCCGGAAGAAACCAAGAAGCATTTCCCGAATATCTACGAAAAGTGCCTCAGCTTAGGTATCGATATCACCAAAGACTATATCCCGGTAGCTCCTGCCGCACACTACCTCTGTGGTGGCATCAAGGTAAACCTAAACGGAGAGTCTTCCATCAATCGCCTGTATGCCGTAGGAGAATGTTCTTGCACAGGTCTTCACGGAGGCAATCGTTTAGCTTCCAACTCTTTGATTGAAGCGGTTGTCTATGCCGATGCTGCCGCCAAACATGCGCTAAGCGTACTCGACCGCTATGAGTTCAACCACGAAATACCGGAATGGAATGCCGAAGGAACTGTGACCAACGAAGAGATGGTGCTTATTACTCAGAGCATGAAAGAAGTGAACCAAATTATGGGAGCCTATGTAGGTATCGTACGAAGCGACTTGCGTCTGAAACGTGCCTGGGTACGTTTGGATATGATATATGAGGAAACGGAAGACCTCTTTAAACGTAGCAAGGCATCCAGGGCAATTTGCGAACTGCGCAACATGGTCAATGTCGGATATCTGATTACCCGCCAGGCTATAGAACGCAAGGAAAGCCGAGGATTACACTATACGATTGATTATCCGCACGCAAAAAAATAGGATAAGGACACCCCCGTTGGCGGAATTAATTCATCCCGGCATAGTAATGAGTTTTCACCACAGAGTAACACAGAGTTTCACGGAGTTATATTCTTTTGATTTCAAATTGATTAAACTC
>ENA-UEOI01002036-UEOI01002036.1-human-gut-metagenome-genome-assembly--contig:-NODE-2036-length-15482-cov-8.612334_pt1 | contig 15482 bp, 13 predicted proteins | sample MGYA00242883_ERZ507882 | MGnify/ENA primary metagenome ERZ507882 (study PRJEB26167, sample SAMN06115502) | human gut metagenome | host: Homo sapiens | place: China:Chongqing | collected 2015-07-29... | reverse complement strand
TTACAAGGAGCGGGCTTGCCAAAGTGAAAAAGGGTGATAAAGTGAAAAAAGGCGATGTGCTGGTCTGTGGACGGCAGCAATTATATCTGGTTTACGACGATCAGCCAGGGATTATGGCTTTTTGTACTGTTGGGAGTCATAACAGAGGCTGGTATGCTTTTGTGGACGGCGGTGTCAACAATCCGCAGACCCAAATACCGGACAGAAGAGAACCTGTCTGACCGGCTGTGTCTTTCTACTGTGATGATCGTTACATTTATCGGTATGTTTTTATTTGTTATGTTATTCGAGGCAAGAGCCAGATATCTATATAATACCATTCCGGTATTCTCTGTCATGGCAGTTTTTGGATATTACGAATTGTATCGGAAATTATTCATATTTTGTGACAAAAGGCGGAAATAATTTCGTTTTCCGGTAGAAATTGCACGTTATGAGAGCCTATAATGTGAAAATAACACTGGTAAAATATACAAACATCCTGTATAATGTACAGTAATGACTGAGAAATGAGTCAGGAACAAAAAAGAGGGAGGAAGAATAAATGTACTTTTGTAAGAATTGCGGCGAGCCTTATATGACAGACGAAGCTGTGATGTGCGTAAAGTGCGGTGTGGCCAAGGGACAGGGGAATAATTACTGCCATAACTGCGGTAAGCCTTTAGCTCCGGATGCAGCAGTATGTTTAAACTGTGGCGTAGCCAATAAGCAGGCACCGGCACCGGATGCAAAATCCAAACTGGTAGCCGGTCTGTTGGCAATTTTCCTTGATACTTCGGATCTTTCTTTTGAATATGCACCAATCGTACTTGACGGGGCAAAAATTGTCGTCACCAACAGTATGGTAAAACACAGCCTGGTTACTTCCGCATACAATGACCGCAGAAATGAGAGTGCACAGGCACTGAAGGATCTGCAGACCGTTGTGGATATCAAAACACTTGGAGATCTGACGGATGAGCAGTTTGAGCAGTACAAGGGAGCCATTAAGGATGAAGTTGCCAGAAAGAGAGGCAAACATGCGGTTTACGAGAATCAGCGTACAATCGCAGCAGTCAGGGCTCTGAAGGAAAACGATATTGAAACATTCGGAAAACTTATGAATGCTTCCCATGTTTCCCTGCGTGACGATTATGAGACCTCCTGTCCAGAAGTGGATGTACTTGTGGATGAAGCATGGAAGATTCCTGGTGTGATCGGTTCCCGTATCACCGGAGGCGGATTCGGTGGATGCACGGTCAGTATCGTAAAGGATGCATCCGTGGACGAATTCAAGGAGAAGCTGACAAAGGCATATGAGGAAAAAGTCGGAAAGACACCGGAATTTTATGTGGTTTCCATCGGAGATGGCCCAAGCCGTCTGATTTAAGAACGTATTACATAGGGTAAATGTGTGCGGAGCTGATTGGAACCGCATTTGCCGACAGGCTTTATAAAAAGGAGTACGAGATGATTCAGGAGAACATTTTAGAGTTAGTAAAATATGGTCTGAGCACCGGACTGGTAGATCCGGAGGACAAAGTATATACCATTAACCGCCTGCTGGAGCTTTTTCAGGTAGACGAAATCGAGGATGCGGTATTTGAAAAGGTGGAAAATCTTCCGGCATGGACACAGGAAGAGGCAGAAGGAAAACTTGAGGGAATCCTTGCAGAAATGATGGATTATGCATATGAGAATGGTCTCATGGCAGAAAACAGTATTGTATACAAAGATTTGTTTGATACAAAAATTATGGGATGTCTGGTACCGGAACCAAGCAGTGTCCGCAAGACGTTCCGTGATCTGTATGAGCATACCTCACCGCTTGCCGCAACGGATTATTTTTACAAATTAAGCTGTGACAGCAATTATATCAGAAGACAGCGTATCAAAAAAGACCGCAAGTGGACAACCGACACCGAGTTTGGAACACTGGATATCACCATCAATCTGTCCAAACCGGAGAAAGATCCAAAAGCCATTGCGGCAGCAAAAAATGCAAAGCAGAGCGCGTATCCGAAGTGCCAGCTCTGTAAGGAAAATGAGGGATATGCAGGACGTGTCAACCATCCGGCACGCCAGAACCACCGCATCATTCCACTGACGATTAACAACAGTGACTGGTTTTTCCAGTATTCTCCATATGTATATTACAATGAGCACTGCATCGTGTTCAATTCCAAGCATACGCCAATGAAAATCGAGCGTGCAACGTTTGGAAAACTTCTGGATTTTGTGACACAGTTTCCACATTATTTTGTAGGTTCCAATGCAGACCTGCCGATCGTTGGAGGTTCCATCTTAAGTCATGATCATTTCCAGGGTGGACATTATACATTTGCCATGGCAAAAGCACCGATTGAAAAAGAACTTCAGTTTGAGGGATTTTCCGATGTGAAAGCAGGAATCGTGAAATGGCCGATGTCTGTCATCCGTATCAGCGGACCGGACAAGGAGCGTCTGATTGAACTGGCAGACAAGATTCTCTTAACCTGGAGAGGCTATACCGATGAGGATGCATTCATCTATGCCGAGACAGACGGAGAGCCACACAATACAATCACTCCGATTGCCCGCAGACGTGGGGATGATTTTGAACTGGATCTGGTGCTGCGTAACAATATTACGACCGGGGAACATCCTCTGGGAGTATATCATCCACATGCAAAACTGCATCATATCAAAAAAGAGAACATCGGTCTCATCGAGGTTATGGGACTTGCGGTACTGCCTGCCCGCCTGAAAGATGAGATGGCAGAGCTTGCCGATGCACTGGTAAATGGTACAGACTTACGTGCGACAGAAACACTTGCTTCCCATGCAGAATGGGCAGAAGGTTTCCTTCCGAAGTATGATAAGATCACAAAAGACAATGTGATGGATATTCTGCATGAGGAAATCGGTCTGGTCTTTAATGAAGTATTGCAGGATGCAGGTGTGTACAAGTGTACACCGGAAGGACGTAAGGCATTCGAACGTTTTATTGCAGCTGTTTAATTGCGTTCTCTGGCAGATATAAGTTTTCTCAATGTGACGGAAGAAAGCGTATATTCTCTTTCTACAGAAAAATTTGCAAAGCAGCTCTGGCATTGATTTCAGGTTCTTTGTGTAAGGGTTTCATTTTATGCAATTATCTTTATTCAGTGAGTGCCAGAGCAAGTTGCAAATTTGTTCTTCCGAAAGAAATATACGCCTTCTTCCTGTTGGTTGGAGAAAAGATAATTTGGAAAATGTGCTGGTATCTATACAAAGAAAATTTGCATAAAAGATACCGTTATGGTATCTATACACTTAAAATGTAACATTTAGATACCACAAAGTCTCTATGGAACAAAAATTGCTTCTTCAGGTACCATTTTTTCAAAAAATCGGTATCTGAAGAAGCAATTTTTCTCTTGCAGGTGACATTCCTTTATTTTAGGCATTGAAAATAAGGAAATGTGTCACCTTAATCACTATTTTTTTATCAATAGATCCCGTCGCATCAAGAAAACTTATATTTATACCTGTTATTTATTGGCAAGCCCCCGCATAAGTTTCTTCCGGCAATGAAAGAACGCCGGAAGCAGGAAACAATCCGCAAACAGCCATGCCAGAGGGCTGGCAAAACACGCAGCTGTAAATCCGAAGATCGGTACAAAGATCAGACCGATCAATGCGCGGGCAATCATCTCAAATACACCGGCAAATACAGCAAAGCCGGAAAAGCCCATTCCCTGGATAAGAAAACGAACAATATTGACCAGCGACAGAAGCATATAAAAGCAGGTGTTGGTGATCAGAAATTGTCTGGCCTGTGCGACAACCTGTGAGATATTGGCACTGTCCGAAGGATCTATAAACAGATAGATCAGTGGACGTGCAAGGAAAATGATGACAACAAGGATCGCTGCGGAGTAAACTGCGGCAAGAATGATGGCGGATTTCATACCACTTGCTAGACGATCATATTTTCCGGCGCCAACGTTCTGTCCACCGTAAGTTGCCATCGTAGAACCGAGTGCGTCAAATGGGCACACCATAAACATCGAAATACGGCTGCCGGCCGTCATGGCTGCCACGGCGCCTGAACCTAAGGTGTTGACAGCAGTCTGCAGAATGACGCTTCCGATGGCGGTAATGGAATACTGCAGACCCATAGGAAGTCCCATAATCAGAAGATTTCTTACATAGGAAGCATCCAGTACCCAGTCGGAGCGCTTCAGGTGCAGAATGTCAAATTTCCGGATGATCACGAAAAGACACAGCACACCGGAAACCGCCTGCGATAAAACGGTAGCAAATGCGGCACCAAAAACTTCCCAGTGCAGACAGATGATAAAGAACAGATCCAGTCCGATATTTAAGACAGCCGCAACGATCAGAAAAATGACCGGCGTGATGGAATCCCCCAGAGAACGCAGGTAGGAGGAGAGTATATTATAAAGGATGGTGGCTGGTATACCGGCAAAAATAACAACAATATAATTGTAGGACAGGTCGATAATATCGGAAGGTGTCTGCATCAGCACCAGAATCTGCCGACAGAAAATGACGGTCAGTGCCGTGAGAACACCGCCGATAAGAACCGACAGAATGGCGGAATTACCGACATATTTGCGCACACCGTCATAGTCGCGCGCACCGAACCGCTGGGCAACCGGCAGACCGAAACCGTTGCAGATTCCCTGACAGAATCCTATGATCAGAAAATTGATACTTCCGGTTGCCCCAACTGCAGCAAGTGCCGTTACGCCGAGATAGCGGCCGACGATGATGGTGTCCATGAGACTGTAAAACTGTTGAAACAGCATACCGAACAGAAGCGGTACGGCGAAACCGAGAATCAGTTTCATAGGGGAACCGCTGGTCAATTCTTTTGTTGTACTTCTTGCCATAATGATTTACTCCTTTTATATTTTAAACAAAACTGCAAATGCTAGGATATTTTATCACGATTGTGTAAAACTACAAGAGGAAAAAATGCTGAAATTTCATTTTTTTTGCGTTTTTTTTGCCGCGTCAATTCTTTACATTTGAGGAAGAATGCGGTAGAGTGGTAAGTGACTGTAATATTGTACATATAAAGGAGATTAAAGTTGAAAAACTGGGAAAAAAATATACGTAAGGTTGTTCCCTATACACCGGGAGAGCAGCCGAAGAAATCACAGATCATCAAGTTAAATACCAATGAAAATCCATATCCGCCGGCACCGGGGGTAAAGGAAGCACTGGAACATTTTCATACGGATGATCTGCGGCTGTATCCGGATCCGGTTGTGACAAATCTGGTGGATGGGATTGCACAATTCTATCAGGTAGACCCTTCACAGGTATTTGTCGGTGTCGGATCGGATGATGTGCTTGCAATGCTGTTTATGACCTTCTTTAATTCAAAGAAGCCGATTCTGTTTCCGGATATTACCTATTCCTTTTATGACGTGTGGGCAGAAATGCTTCGCATTCCGTATACACAGATTCCGCTGGATGATGCATTCCGCCTGAATCCGGCAGATTATAAATGTGAAAATGGTGGAATTGTATTCCCAAATCCGAATGCGCCGACCGGGGAACTTCTTCCGGTATCTGCCATCGAGGAGATCATTCAGGCAAATCCGGATGTGATTGTGATCGTGGATGAGGCATATATTGACTTTGGAGGAGAGAGTGCCCTGCCTCTGATTGATAAATACGATAATGTAATTGTGGTACAGACATTTTCCAAGTCACGTTCTCTGGCGGGGTCGAGGATTGGCTTTGCCATCAGTAATCCGACACTGATTAAATATTTAAATGATGTGAAGTATTCCTTCAATTCATACACGATGGATCGTATCACCATTGCGTTGGGAACGGCATCTATCCGTGACCGGGCATATTTTGAGCAGACGACAGAGAAAATCATAAAGACAAGAGAGTGGACCAAAGAGCAGCTTCGGGCACTCGGGTTCGTATTTGGTGATTCCAAAAGCAACTTTATTTTTGCCATGCATCCGGATGTTTCCGGTGTGGAACTGTTTGAAGCACTGAAGAAAAACGATATTTATGTGCGGCATTTTGGTAAGCCGGCACGGATCAACGAATATCTGCGTATCACAATCGGTACGGATGAGCAGATGCATAAACTGATCGATTTTCTGAAAAAATATTTAAATAAATAAAGCGAGGATTTTTTATGTTGACAAAATACTTGTGGGTATTTTTTGTTTCCATGGTACCACTGGTGGAACTGCGCGGTTCCATTATTATTTCGCAGGGACTGCAGCTGCCGGTACTTTCTTCTTATATTGTGGCAATTATCGGAAATATGCTGCCGGTGCCGGTGATTTATCTGTTTGCACGGAAAGTTCTGGTATGGGGAGCGGATAAACCGGTGATTGGAAAGTTTTTTTCCTGGTGTCTGGAGAAGGGAGAAAAGGGCGGAAAGAAATTACAGGAAAAAGCAGGCCGGGGGCTGTTTATCGCACTGCTCCTGTTTGTAGGAATTCCGCTTCCGGGAACCGGTGCATGGACAGGAACACTGGCGGCCAGTATTCTGGACATGGATTTTAAATCAACAATTATCGCCGTCATGCTCGGGGTTCTGCTGGCAGGAATTATTATGATGGTGCTCAGTGTGGCAGGATTCGGCATGTTTTTGAAATAACCAAGGAAGTAATTAATCAATGAAAGACAAGAAAAAAACCAAGACGATTCCGCGTCAGGTGCGCTGGGATAAGCTTGATAATACAGCACATCTTTTCCCGTCCATTGCTGGGGAGAGTATGACAAACGTGTACCGGATCAGTGTGACCTTAAAAGAAGAGGTTCAGGTGGAATTTCTGCAGCAGGCGCTGGACATGATTCTGCCGAAATTCGATGGGTTTAATCTTCGGATGCGCACAGGCGTATTCTGGTATTATTTTGAAGAGAACGGAAAAAAGGCGCCGAAAGTCACGGAAGAGGCGATGTTTCCATGCCGGTTTATCCGGCAGAACAAAAACCGCAATTATCTGTTCCGTGTGACCTATTATAAGTCAAGAATCAATCTGGAAGTGTTTCATGTACTGACCGATGGCATGGGAGGCATTAATTTCCTTCGGGAGCTGACGTATCAGTATCTGCGTCTGGTGCATCCGGAACTGGCGGAAAAAGAAGGAAACAAACTGAGCGGAGATACCTCTCTCAGCAGGGAGGACAGCTTTGTCCGCAATTACCGCAGCAGCAAGCCAAGCGGATTTAATAAAGAAAAAGCATATCTGATCAAAGAAGATAAACTTCCGGCCGGAGAATTTGGTGTCATGCATGGGCGGATGCCGGTCTCACAGCTGAAAAAGGTAGCACATGGCTATCATGCATCTTTGAATGAATATTTTATTGCAGTCTTTGTATGGAGTGTGTATAAAGAACTGTTACACGGGATGCCGGGAGGAAAACCGATCCGAATCGCAGTGCCGGTCAATCTGCGGCCGTATTTTGATTCGGATACGACAAAAAACTTTTTTGTTATGGTATCTGCAGAATTCCGTCCACAGAAAGAGTCCTACACGTTTGAGGAAGTACTTGCATGCATACAAAGCAGCCTGCACTCCCAGATTAATAAGGAACATTTAGAGGATCTGTTTTCTTACAGTGTATCCAATCAGAGGAACCTGCTTATGCGTCCGGTGCCGTTATTTTTGAAAAATATTGCCATGCGTATCGTATATGAAAAATCCGCAGTGGCAAATACGACAACGATCACAAACATCGGTAATATCAAGATCAAAGATATTTACCAGCCCTATATAGAAGGTTTTTCGGCTTTTATAGCCATGTCAAAAGGGCAGTATCTGAAAGGAACGATCTGTTCTTACCAGGATACGCTGGTATTTACATTCAGTTCCATCTTTTCCGAGGCTCTGGTACAGAAGGCATTTTTCCGCAAGATTGCGGCGGATGGTGTGGATGTGGAGATTGAGACGAACGGAGTATATTATGAATAAATGCAAAAAATGTAATGTTGTCATATTGGACGATACGGACCGCTGTCCGCTCTGTAAACATGTGCTGGAGTCGGACGGGATACCGGGAGAGAGCCGGTATCCGGATGCCATTGCAACGGCGCGTAAATTCCGGTTTGTGGAGAATCTGGTACTGTTTATCTCCATTGTGGCGGAGTGTCTGCTGATTGCCATCAATTTCCAGGTGGACAGGGAAGTGGCATGGAGCCTTGTAATTGGTATCATTCTTTTATATGGAAATGTGGTGCTTCGCATGGCAATTCTGGGAAAATCCGGATATCTGGCCAAAACTGTCTGTCTGGTACTTCTTGCCATTGTAATGCTTCTTGGAATTGATTATCTGACCGGATACCGGCGCTGGTCGTTAGACTATGTGCTTCCGGGGGGAATCATTGCCATTGATCTGGCGTTGTTTATCCTGATTCTGATAAACCGGAGAAACTGGCAGAGTTATATGATGTCGGAACTGCTGACGATATTGCTGAGCATTGTACCGGTGGTATTGCTGCAGATGAGAATCATTCATTTTCCATATCTGGCATGGGGGTCCCTCGGGGTATCGGTATTTTTATTCCTTGGAACACTGATTCTTGGTGATCAGCGCGCACGAACCGAACTGAAACGGAGATTTCATATATGATAGAAAGCGAAGCGAGTGTAAAAGGACGTGTGGTGGCAGAAATGCTGTCACATTTTACCAATGATTTGAAAATCGGAAAAAAAATAAAGAGCGGAGAGCTGCGCAAGCGGATGATAGAGCCGCCATGGATTCCACCGGCAATGTTTAACCTGACAGGAATCAATATGGATCATTTTACGATGAAACTTTTGTCGTTAAAGGAAAATCCAAACACGGATTACGTGATTCTGCAGTTACACGGCGGTGGTTATACGGGAGCTGTGCGCAATGCGTATTATGTGTTTGCAGGATTATATAACGAGCTGAGCCATGGATGCAATGTGCTTACTCCGGATTATCGTGTGGCCCCGGAGAATCCATATCCGGCGGCACTTGAAGATGCATTGGCATCATACCGCTGGCTGCTTTCCAAGGGATATTATGGAGAACAGATTATCCTTGCCGGAGATTCGGCAGGCGGTGGACTGGCGATGGCACTCTGTATGTATCTGCGGGATCATAATATGCCGGTACCGGGAGGAATCATAGCCATGTCTCCGTGGACGGATCTGACGGCCAGCGGGGAGTCTTATGAGACCAATTATGAGAAAGATCCACTGTTTGGAAATACGAAGGAGAGTCTGATTTACCAGAATGATTATCCGGGGGAACATGACCGGATGGATCCGTATATTTCTCCGCTGTTTGGGGATTTCCGGGGATTTCCGCCAATGCTCATACAGGTTGGATCGATTGAGATGCTTCTGAGTGATTCGGTTTCGGTAGCAGCAAAGGCAAGGGAGCAGGGGGTAAAAGTGCGCCTGTCTGTTTATGAAGGGATGTTTCATGTGTTCCAGATGGCATATCTGAATATTCCAGAATCAAAGAAGGCATGGGCAGAAGCCGGCAAATTCATTGATGTGCTGCGCACGGACAGCAGACTGTAAAAATTATTACAAAAATGGCGCGGAATTTTTTCACATATTGCATAAACGCCTAGATACGTCTACATTTCCATGGAGTAAGCCTCCACATGATGTAGAAATGTGGGTTGACAATAACACAAGATGTAGTGTAGTCTTGTATTTGTTAATGAAAATATACAAGATATAGGGAGTAATCTCTATATCTTATATTTTGTGTAAACAATCGTTTATAAAGATAGATTTTGAGAGGAAGATGGAACATGAAAATTATTAAGAGAAGCGGAGTCGAGGTATTTTTTGATTCGAATAAGATCGTTGCGGCTGTACAGAAAGCGAATGCATCGGTAATCGATTATGAAAAACTCAGCGATGAGCAGATTCAGGAGATTGCCGATAATGTGGAAGTGGCATGTGAAAACATGAAACGATCTGCCAGCGTGGAGGAAATCCAGGATATGGTAGAGAACCAGCTGATGAACCAGCATGCATTTACGGTTGCCCGTAATTATATTACATACCGTTATAAGAGAGCGCTTGTGCGTAAATCCAATTCTACTGATGAACAGATTCTGTCTCTCTTAGAGTGTAACAATGAGGAAGTAAAACAGGAAAATTCCAATAAAAATCCTACTGTAAACAGTGTACAGAGAGATTATATGGCGGGAGAAGTCAGCAAGGATATCACGAAGAGATTCCTGTTGCCGGAAGATATTGTGGAAGCACATGAAAAAGGACTGATTCATTTCCATGATGCAGATTATTTTGCGCAGCACATGCATAACTGCTGTCTGGTGAACTTAGAGGACATGCTGCAGAATGGTACTGTAATCAGCGAGACCGGAATTGACCGTCCGAGAAGTTTTTCCACGGCCTGCAATATAGCAACACAGGCGATTGCGCAGATTGCAAGTTCGCAGTATGGAGGACAGAGTATTTCACTGTCCCATCTGGCACCGTTCGTACAGGTGAGCCGTGAAAAATTCCGGATACAGGTCCGGACAGAGTTTGAAAAGATCGGGCTGGATCTGGATGAGGAGAAAATCAATAAAGTAGCAGAGATGCGTGTAAGAGAAGAGATCAACCGTGGTGTGCAGATGATCCAGTATCAGGTGATCACGCTTATGACCACAAACGGTCAGGCTCCGTTTATCACGGTGTTTATGTATCTCGACGAAGTGCCGGAGGGACAGACCAGAGATGACCTGGCAGCGATCATTGAGGAGATGCTGCATCAGAGAATCAAGGGAGTAAAGAACGAAAAAGGAGTATTTATTACCCCGGCTTTCCCGAAACTGATTTATGTACTCGAAGAAGATAATATCCATGAGGCTTCCAAGTATTTTTATCTGACACGCCTGGCTGCACAGTGTACGGCAAAGCGCATGGTTCCGGATTATATTTCCGAAAAGAAGATGAAAGAACTGAAAGTGGACAAGAACGGGGAAGGACACTGCTATCCATGTATGGGATGCCGCAGTTTTCTTACTCCGTATATTGACCCGGAAACCGGAAAACCGAAATATTACGGACGTTTTAACCAGGGAGTTGTGACGATCAATCTGGTGGATGTGGCATGTTCTTCCGGAAAAGATGAGAAAAAATTCTGGAAGATTCTCGATGAGCGTCTAAAACTGTGCTACCGGGCACTGATGTGCAGACATAAGAGACTTCTTGGCACACCGAGTGATGTGGCTCCGATTCTGTGGCAGAACGGAGCGCTTGCCCGTCTGAAAAAGGGAGAGACGATCGACAAACTTTTATTTGGCGGTTATTCCACCATCTCTTTGGGATATGCGGGATTGTGCGAGTGTACCCGTTATATGACAGGTGTTTCCCATACGGAGCCGGAGACCGGAACACCATTTGCACTGCGTGTCATGCAGCGTCTGAATGATGCCTGTGCAGAATGGAAAGAAAAGGAAAATATGGATTTCAGTCTGTACGGTACGCCGCTGGAATCCACCACCTATAAATTTGCAAAGTGTCTGCAGAAGCGTTTCGGTATCATAGAGGGCGTAACAGATAAAAATTATATTACGAACAGTTATCATGTGCATGTGACGGAAAATATCAATGCTTTTGATAAACTGAAGTTTGAGTCACAGTTCCAGAAGCTGTCTCCGGGTGGTGCAATCAGCTATGTGGAAGTACCAAATATGCAGGATAATATTGATGCCGTGATTGCCGTCATGAAATACATTTACGATAATATTATGTACGCGGAGCTCAACACGAAGAGTGATTACTGTATGGAATGTGGCTATGACGGTGAGATCAAAATTGTTGAGGAAAAGGACAGCGGAAAACTCGTCTGGGAGTGTCCGAACTGCGGAAACCGTGATCAGGATAAGATGAGTGTTGCACGTCGTACGTGCGGGTATATCGGAACACAGTTCTGGAATCAGGGACGTACACAGGAAATCAAAGAAAGAGTATTACATTTATAAAACATGGAAGAAAACAAACGGAAACAATATGCCCATTTGTATGAACACCATGAGGTAGAAGATCCACAACCCCGGGAAGAGAAAGAAAAACCCATCGGGCCGAGTGGCAGAAACCGCCATCGGCCGATGGTGGAAAAGGTATGCAGACGCATCGCCTTTTCTTTCCTGGCCATGGCGGTTGTTCTGTTACTTGCATTGAATTATTTTCAGATCAAAGAGGCAAAAAAGGAAGCGGTTTTGGAATATATCCGCAAAGAAAAGCAGCAAATGAAAAATCGTGAGACAGAAAAGACAGACCAGCTTGCAATCTTAGACCAATATGATATATTATATAGTATGTATCCGGATCTGGTTGGATGGATCAAAGTTGACGGGACACCAATCGATTATCCGGTGATGCAGGATCATACAGGCGGGGAATATTATCTGAAACACAATTTTGAAGGAAAAGATGATAATAAGGGAAACCCGTTTGTTTCCGCAGATGCCAGCATTGATCCGATGGATCAGAATATTGTGATCTTTGGGCACAATGTAAGTGATGGAAGCCAGTTTGGAGATCTGGATGCCTATCTGGATAAGAAATTTTACAAAAAGCATCCGGTGATTACTTTTGATACGATTTATGAAACTGGACAATATCAGATTGTTGCGGTGGTAAAGACACATGTAAAGGAAAAAGACGAATCCGGATTCCGTTATTACTGGTTTCGGAATTATAAAAACCGGAAAGAGTTTCAGAATCTGCTGGATTTTGTGGAAGAGAACCGTGTGTATGATACAGGGGAGCATCTTATCTATGGAGATACCACAATCATGCTTTCTACCTGTGAATACACGGTAAACAATGGGAGACTCGTAGTCATAGCAAAAAGGATATAGGGCAGAAGATGAAAAAATTAGGGATGAATGGAGATAGGATGACGGTGGAATGATATTTCTCAAATTTGTTGATATACATTGATTCTTTGCTCTATTAGTTAATCGGTATCATATGCTTCTTTTATCTTTTTAAAAGCATTAGTTCTGAATGTCAATTGAGTATTAGGATCGTTCATGAGGGTGAGTGTGCTTTGAGCGAAAGCGCTGTGTGTATTCTCTATGTAGCAGTCTTTTCCATTCTCAAATGTCAGCCCTTCTACTCCGACTTGAGTGGTGACGAATGGTATGCCATTGTTGGCGGCCTCTATAATCTTCATTCTCATTCCGCTACCGGTAAGTATAGGTACGATCATGATTGAGTGGCTGCTGTAAGGGCTGATAGAAGGAATAAATCCGGTCATTTCAACCTGCTTATATGTCTGACGGATCATTTTCTGGTTTCTCTTTCTCCATTTTCCTATAATTAATCGAGTAGTTTGAGGTTTCTCTTTTAATATATCATTCCATACATTGTCGAGAAACCACATAATTCCTTCGTAGTTAGGCTGGTGCTGGTCTCCTCCGATGAAAATCAGACTATTGGAAAATTTGTAATCTGCCGAGATTTCAGCAGGAGAAGGAATGATAGCCGGTGATACGAATATGGGCCGGATGACTCCTTCTTCGTTCAGGATGTTCTTGTCTGTCTCTGTTAACGTAATGATGCCCGTACATGCGTTCATTGCTGTCAACTCTTGCTGCTTTAACATATTGAATTGGTAGTAATCTTGTGATGATAAGGCTTTTACGTCTTTAATGAATCTTAGGTTACGGATGAAGTGGATCTCGTGTTGCACATAGATGCGTTTAATGTCGGGGAATGCAAATGCCAGATTCAGGGAATTTGCAAATTCAAATTGTATAATCTCAATGTCATCTTCATTTATTACTTGTTGCAAAAAACGGACAAAGCCATAATCGATAGCTCCCTCGAAAGAATGAGATAGGTAAGGATTTATAATAGCCCTGTTATTATCAATCTTTTTGTATAGCTTTTTTATTTTCTTTCTGTATTTTCTGATGAGCCAGCAAGGGCGCTGCTCTTGATAAGGATGAAATTTTACATCAGGCCACTCTTTTTTTAAAGCCGTTTCATTTTTTATATTTGTAGAAACATATGCAAAAGAGATTTGCATTTTTTTTCGAAGAGCATTAATCATATGATACTGGGCTTGTGCTCCTCCTGAGTTAAGTGGGTATGGAAAAACCGAGGTTGTAATTAAAATATTCTTTTTTGACATTAGTAGCTTGGATTTTCGACAAATATAAGAAATATCTCTGGAATAATCTCGAAAAATGGGAGAAATGACGCTAAACAACTTAATGTCAGTGTTGTTACGGTGTCAAACGATGCCAAACCGAAAATGCTGAAAAAGCAAAGAAAAGCAGAACTAAGCAGGAGAACGGTTTGCAAATCATTACCCGATGAGAAGTAAGATTTAACACATGGTGGACGCTATTTCCGCGTTTGTCACCGATTTGCGTATCAAGGTCTAACTCGTTGATAGATAACTTTGCAAACAAAAAAACGAGTATGGCAAGAAGCACATTCAAAGTGCTGTTCTACGTGAACGGCAGCAAGGAGAAAAACGGTATTGTCCCGGTTATGGGACGGGTGACAATCAACGGTTCCGTAGCCCAGTTCAGTTGCAAGCAAACCATTGCCAAAGGGCTATGGGACGCCAAGGGCAACCGGGCGAAAGGGAAGAGCAGGGAGGCACGGGACGTCAATCTCGCTCTTGACAACATCAAGGCCCAAATCATCAAGCACTATCAGCGCCTTTCGGACAGGGAAGCGTTCGTTACTGCCGAGATGGTACGCAACGCCTTTCAGGGACTCGGTACGGAATACGAAACCCTGCTCGGTGCTTTCGACAAGGACAACGAGAGCTTCAAGAAGCGCATCGGCATAGACCGGGCAGAAGGTTCGTATCGGGTACGGGTAAGGTCAAGAAACCATCTGGCTGCGTTCATAAAGAAATGCTACAGGCGGAGTGACATTTCCATGCTTGAGCTTATCCCCGACTTCATCAAGGAGTATGAAATCTATCTCTCCACTGATGCCGGACTCCATAACGCCAGCGTGTGGTCAAACTGCATGTGGCTGAAAACAATCGTGGCGAAGGCCCATTACAACGGGCTGACACCAAGAAACCCGTTTGCCCGGTACCGCGTCAGCCAGAACGTCAAGGAACGGGAATACTTGACCGAAGATGAGATCAAGACGGTAATGACGCACGAGTTTTCAAACAGGAAACTGGCTTATATCCGGGACCTGTTTGTCTTCGCCAGTTTCACCGCTCTCTCTTTCGTGGATATGAAGGAACTTACCACCGATGACATTGCGGAAGTGAACGGTGAGAAATGGATATTGTCGAAACGGCACAAGACGAAGGTGAATTTCCAGGTGAAGCTGCTGGATATTCCCCTGCAGATCATCAGACGTTATGAGCCGTTTCAGGAGAACGGGCTCGTTTTTCCCAACCTGAACTACTGGTCAATCTGCAAGCCGTTGAAACAGATGATAAGGGAGTGCGGGATAACCAAGAACATCTCATTCCACCTTGCAAGACATAGTCAATCTTATTCTTTATTGAAAATGAACAACTTACAAAGAATCGTTTCT